>Ga0208597_1000128_pt1 | contig 28007 bp, 18 predicted proteins | sample LakMenEpi05May12_FD_150673 | JGI IMG/M metagenome (GOLD analysis project Ga0208597, IMG submission 150673) | Freshwater microbial communities from Lake Mendota, WI - 05MAY2012 deep hole epilimnion (SPAdes) | ecosystem: Environmental > Aquatic > Freshwater > Lake > Epilimnion/Euphotic zone ...
ATCATCAAGAAGCCTAAATGGCTAGCAACCGAGAGAGTTACCCTCCACGGTGCTGGAATTAGATGAGGACAATTACAGTCAAAATAAAACGTAATTCCCTTTCAAATTTTTCTTGGTGTGATTTTTAACCTTAAAAATTCATACCATGAGCAATCAAAAACTCGGCTACTACAAGCATTTTCTTGTACAACCACCCACCCCAGCAGTTGAGAAAATCAACGAATTCACCTTTACTAATTTCGCTAAGGCATGGGCCCATATGGGTTTTGTGCCTGTATTAAGGGAAATTGGCGAGCACACTTATCATGTTAAGTTGTACTTAGATGCAGTTAAAATCAAGGATCGAGAGGAACTTTGCATGTTTACGGCTACTTATTTTCGTGAAAGGGTCCGAGAACTATCTTCCCATGCCAAATGCACCCAAATATTGGTGTATGCGCGTACTTGGTTAACCCTGGAGGACATTTCTTCTGCGGATAGCCTTAATGACCTTGAGCAATCCTTATTAACCCTATTACCCGATGAAACGCCTTTTAAATGCAATGACCAGGGGGAAGGGATTAGTCATCATCTTTCCAATATCCCTGCCGTATTTAGCCATTGGAATGCACTTGTTTTAGATGGGTATTTTGAACCTGAGTATGAAGAAAAATGCCGTTTAGAAGATGAACAGAAGAAAAAGGAGGAATCAACCGGGAAAACCGTGAGTCTTACCTTTTTTATGAAAACCGGGGGACCGCAACCTACTACTTGGGATGCTAAAGCCATTAATAAATACTTCCAAGGGAATGTAGCTAAAAGATGGGCTATGTTAGATGGTTATCTTCCTACCTATACCGGTTATGCCAACGGAGTGATTCAGTTTGACTTAGTTACCGATCCCAGATGCACGGGTTTATACTGGATTAGTCTGTGTGATAATATCGCTGCTCAGTATAAACAACAAATCAACTTCCTAAAAGATGCTACAAATTTCGAGGTGAACCACTTTATTGTGAACGACATTATCGGGTTTAACATTAACGCAGGTAACGACGAAAAATTTGTTAGGCTAAATGATAGGGTTCAAGCAACCTATGCATCCATGCCGAAAACATCTGCCTTTATTCACTACGGAAAAATTAAATAACCCTAAAAACGATTATCATGAAACTACAAGAAAAAGCCTCATCGGCTAAAACACACTTTATTATCAGCTTTATTAAATCCATCATCCGGTTAATTGGATGTGGCGTATTGTACTATGGTCATATCCCTTTAGCAGCATTACTAATTGGTGGTGCGGAACTATTAGGAATAGCAGAGGAAATATTTTAAATAAAAAACGTTATGCAAGAAACAATTAAGATTACTGATAAAACGCAAGAGCAATTAATGGCCGCAAATTGGGAGGACTTAACCCTGGAGGAAAAAGCATTAAGGTCCGATATGGAACGTCATCCTAATATGTCGTGGGATAACGCTTTGGCTTTATCGGAAATGTCACCTTTATAACATTCCATTTTTACTTGGATTAATTTGTATTCAAAATAAAGATTATCAGGGAATTACAAATCCATCAATAGAATGACTATCCTTTTTCTATTGTTAAATATTCAACCCCCTTCCGGTTTTTTACTTTATATTTAAACTTAATAATACAATTCTACATTCCCGCTTTTAATTTTAAACTGCTAAATATTGATATATGAGAATCATTAAAATCCTTTGTCTTTTTGTGAGTTTGCTTTTAACAGAAATGGCCTTTTCACAATCCATGTGGAAATATTTTACGGCAGATGACTTTGCTGCCCGCCGTAATAAAGTAATGGAAAAGATTGGTGATGGCATTTTGGTATTACAGGGAGCAGAGTTAACAGAAGCTTATATAAAATTCAGGCAGGACAATAATTTTTATTACCTCACCGGTGTAGAAATACCGGATGCGGTCTTGATCATTAATGGCAAAACAAAAGAATCGCTTTTACTTGTGCCCGATAATATTCCCAATGATATTAAAACAGAGGCTTTGATAAAACCTGGCAAAGAAGCAGCAGATGAATACAAATTCACAGATGTTCTTCCCAAATCTATGCTCACCAGTATGTTGCATTATTTCTCCGAAACGGGTCAAGCTATTTATTTGCAACAATCACCACAGGAAATGGCTGAAATGAGCCGTGACCGCTGTATGCAAACCCGGACAAATAGAATAAATAATCCATGGGATGGACGTATCTCCAAAGAGCTTACTTTTTACAATAAAGTAAAAGAACGTTTTCCTGCAACAACAGTTAAAGATATAACCCCGGTACTTGATGCCATGCGTTGGGTAAAAGATAAAAAAGAAATTGCGGTGATCCGTGAATGCGGACGCATTGGCTGCCTGGGTATTAATGAAGCCATTAAGGTGACTAGGCCAGGTATTTATGAATATCAAACAGTAGCTGCCTGTGATTTTATTTATGGAGATATGGGCACAACAGGAGCGGCTTATTATCCCATTGCTGCATCCGGAGAAAGAGGATTGATATGGCATTATAATGCCAACAATCATTTGCTGGAAGCCGGCAACGTACTATTGATTGATTATGCCCCGGAACTTAATTATTATGTAACAGACATCACCAGGACCTGGCCGGTTCAGGGAGAATTCACGGAAGAACAACTTAAATTTTATAATTGTGTGAGAGAAGCCCGTGACGAAATAATTAAAACCATGAAACCTGGTGTAACCTACAGCGACCTTCAAAAGGTTGGTGAAACGGTGTACAAAAAGAATGGGCTGGGAAAATATTGGTTTGGATATGTTGGCCATTTCGTTGGCATGTCAGTACATGATGTAGGCAGCTATGATATACCATTTGTTGAAGGAGTTGTATTTAATGTAGAACCTATTCTGGAAGATAAGGATAAGAAGATTCATATACGACTTGAAGACACCATCGTAATTACAGCAACGGGGTCAGAAAACTTAACTCCACAATCGCCAATTGACCCAAAAGCCATTTATACTTTGATGAAAGAAAAAGGCATTGGTGAGAAATAAGCGAATTTTGAACGCCATCCTAAAATGTCGTGGACGCCGCTTTGGCTTTATCGGGAATGTCACCACTCTAAACGGATTGAATTTTATTTAATTATTTAGTAACTTGAAAGTAAATAAACCATTATGGGAAAATACGGTTTTAGCTTTAGCTGGAAAAGAGCCCTCGGGATTACCGCAGTAAAACAAAAGTTTGCTCGGGAAACTGGTATACCCACTTCGGTAAATGGCATCGAAAGAAAAGTAGGCCGTTCGGTAATAAACTTGCTTTTAAGTTTACTATCCAAAAAAAGGTAATATGGCAACATTTGTTTTCGGTAAATTCGAGGAAGAAACGGTAAAATATCCTATAACAGAACAATATGATGCATTCACTACAAGGAATAAAAAGTAAACTTATAGTATACTTAATATTGCTTTCTGTAGGGATTACAGGATGTGATGTTAAAGAAAAGGAAACAACGCCTAAGAAAGCTACTTACGTTTCGCCTTCCATCAACTACAAAGGACAATTTAGACCCGGCTATGTACGAAAATCAGTAAGCTTAAATCCCAATGCTTTACGAAATCAAACCAGATCGAAATACTATTACAAGACCAAAGGAAAATACCGTCGGAAACATAAACCCTAAATTTTCGAAAATGAAAACATATTGTACGATTTTGCTTCTGCTTTTCGGTGCATTTACCGTAAATGCCCAAAAAGTATATAAGACATCTTTTAAATCGGAAGCCGATAAAATCATTTTCGTCACCGAATTTAAATCCGAAGCGGATATGATTGTGTTTGATACCAAATTCAAATCGGAGGCAAAACCCTATTCGGGAATTTGGTTCTGGACAACCTTCAAATCCGAAGCTGATTGGAAAGTATATTTCACGAAGTTCAAATCGGAAGCAACCCTAAAAGTGTACTTTACTAAATTCAAGAGTGAAGCCGGCATGAAATAACTGATTAAAGTATACTGAATCAACGAAAATGAACGCCTACAAAAATGCCACCTATTGGGTGACATTTTTGTAGGGATGTAATCTTGCAGTGAAATATTTTTTCTACTGCCCTACTGTTTTTTTATTTGGTTAAATTTTAGTGAAAATGCTTTTTGTGCTTCAATTCATCATGTTGATTATTTTAAATCAAAAATATTTTTCCAAAATTTCTTAGTTCCTAATCCTTACCCATAAAGGATTACAGAGCAAGTGTTATTTTTGAAAATAACACACTTTCAGTTTTTTTCAGTATGTCTGTAAAAAAATATTTTGAAGAGTAAAAAAAATGCAATTAACTTTACATAGCAATTTAGTTACAACCATTTCATGCTTTGGGATATTAAAGCGTATCTAAAAATAAATCCTGGATTAGAAAGGTACTGGAACAAAAAACAAACAAAAAAAACGTAACTAAATTTTAAGTTGGATTGGCATGCCATCATGCCGTAACATTTATTTGTTTGTTTTGTTATGCAAGTTTGTGATCAAAAAATATATACGCACCTATGCGTGCATATAACTCAATATGAAATCTGCTATATACCTTTTATAGCTGGAAGTAAATCTGTGGGGTTTAACTTAACCTTCGTTGATGTATTTAAGCTATTAAAACTTCCAAGAGCGCCCCCCATATGCTTACTTAAGATATTATTAAGTATTCCAATAGTAAGATTAGTCAACTAGTTATTCGCTAACCTACTTTGGTACAAATTTTACAATTAAATTAATATTCTATGCTAAATGTTACATGCGCCAATTGCGGTAAAAAAATCAAACCGATTAGGCGCAACAAACTTTTTTGTTCAGTTAAATGCTCTAGAAGCGTCAACAACAAAAAATATTATGACAAACATTTTAAAATAAAAAGGGTCTACACCTTGTATCCAACCAATTAAATTCAAAAAAATGAAAAATGAAAAAAAAGTCACTTTTAGTGACGAAACGGTTCAAAATATGAACCAAATATTATGGTCTGAAATGCTATCACCCACCTGCACGGTGCATAAGCCAATAATTGGGTTTGAAGATATCCTTGCAGACTTATCAATGTCAGGGGTGGAAGTTATATTATCAAATAAGGAGTCCGCCCCTTATTCAGCAGCGGATCAAAGGACCCTGGACCGATTGACAGCACTTTTAGGTGAAATCATTACTGCGCAAAGCTTAATGCTTGAAGAAAGCAGAAAGTATGGGGAAGATGCCGAACCAGAGCTTTATGAAGGATTTATTCAAAGTGCGCTAGAGAATTTGGAACACTTAGGCAAAATAAGGGAAACGCCAGTTGAGTTCTTCTGTAAGAAGAGAAATAAGCTCTATTTTAAGTGTGCTGATTATTTCCTCCTTGACCATATTTTGTTGGCTAAAACGGGTTTGGTTGACGATTGCTCCTCATTAGAAGGAACAACAGTGTATCATGAAAAGTAAAGGTGTGTAGTGGTGGGTTAGGATTAAAATAGGCGACCAATTGGTCGCCTATTTTAATTACTGTATTTGGTTATTCTGAATCAGGAAATAGTCAATTCCTAAAGCACATTTCTTTTTTAAAGACTTAGCTTTTGGGCTTTGCCCTTTGTAAACGAAGCGAAAAGTATAAGCAGTATTTACCGGATCGTTATCCCCCAGTTGAATTAAGGGAGTCGTCATTCCTGCATGTTCAGAGTAAAAATCCTGAGAGGTTTTCAAGATGCCATTCACATAAATATCAAAAATTCCGCATTTATCGCCAACTGCTGCACTCATGCGAACATTGGATTTCGTGAATTGCTCGGTTAATTTTATTTCAGCAAAATCACCTTTGTTTTCAAACCATAAAGACTTAAGTGCACCATTACTAATATCGCCCCAAATTGGTATTTCTTCGTAGTTTTCGAGTACGCCTGTACTTTTAGAAGACAGTTTATAAATTTCTGCTTCAAAAGCTCCTGTTACAATATATTTTTTGTTTTTGCCTTCTTCAACCATTTTCTGAAGTGATGCTAATGTTGGCAAAGGCTTTGATACCATAATTGGCAATGGCACACGATTGTGTTTTATTCCGGGTATAGCATACCAGAAAGTAGTTTGAGAATATTGAAGTAAGAACCAGGAAGAACGGGTGCCACTGGAAGCTTCCATGTCAAATTTAATTTTTCGTCTAAAGGGAATTGCGTCCAACACCCTAGTTCGGGTGCATACATTATAACCCATTGATTTTGGATTCCCTACAATTATATTTCCGATAAATGGTTTGGAAAATTCATCATTAGGGGTTGGTACGATACCGCCTGCCCATCCATAATAATCCTCGGTTCCTGTTCCAAAATGAGAAGGAAATTTGCGCTCAAAATCATCATCAATATAAATTTTTTCATCACCTTCACCCCACCAGCCTTCCTTTGGATTTAATACGGTCATCTCATCCCCAACAATAACACCTTTTCCTTCTGCTTCCAGAAAATTCCAATCAAAAAGCGGGAATGTGGGGTAAGGATCATCCATTCGCCACGTTGCGTGAAAATGCATGGAATTATTGTCCCATCTCCATTTATTGGTAACCACTTTTACATTTACACTTGCCGCAAGATTTCCAAAATTCCTTAATCGAATAGCACCCGTTGACTGATAGGGCATTACCCATCGACACACCATAGTTCCATCACTTTGCAGGCTGCGTTCCCACATTTGGTAAGGACGACTTTTACCATTATTACTGAAGAAATTTCCCAAGGGTACCCAAACCGTTTGTTCATTGTCGAACTCGCCTGTAAGAACCAATGAATGCAATAAGGAATCAATATTCTCATTGCTATTGAAGGATATCTCCAGTTGTTTTACTGCATTACTACCATTGGGCAGATTGATAACGAGGTCTTTTCCTGCATCAATGTTTTTATTAAGTTCAATCACTTCTCCATTGGTATCTGGACAAGTTAATAATTCCTGAGCAACCTTACTCCTCAGCTCTTTTGTTTTATTAAAATCATCCATCGTAAAACTTTGCACCCGTGTTCCTTTGGAATATTTTCGATAATTGATGATATTGTAAAAGGCCTTTTGATCCATCGTAATTTTACAGCTCTTTGCATATGGAATAGGAAAGTTTAAAACCCCTGCCCTTGCCGTTGAATCGGCAAAAGGCTTACCGATAAAATCGTTCCCCTTAACTAACTTAAAAAAATTAGTATTGATTACAGGTTCCTTAGATCCATCCAAGTAAAACTTAATATTTGCTCCGATTAAATTATTAAGTCCATAATAAAAGCAAACTGCCCAAATACGGGTCACACAACCAGGGCCTTCGTCTTCCATCAAAACCCATTCGGTCTTTCCATTAATTATTTCTGTTCTGATAAAACCAACTCCATCGCTATCGGCAAACCAACCAGGAAGATCTGGTGAAACGGATTCCCGATTATACGAACTTGCTTGAAGAGTTTGGTAATCATTTGTTGGAAATTGGGCCAACATATTTCTATCAATCATTTCGTATAATAATGTTTCCATTGTTATAACAGGCGATCGGAAAGATTTACCTGATATAAACAAAAATGCAAAACTGCAGATTAGGATTATTAATTTCTGTTTCATAGATCTAATAGTTTAAATAATTCATTGTATTTTGAAGTACTTCACCAATAGCATCTTGAGGTACAAAAGCTTCGCATATGATTTCGTATTTAACTTCTAATAATTATTTTATTATGTAATACTGATAACCTTTTGCAGGAATCGTTACGGATAGTGAAATCTTATAATCCCTATTAATCGAATATACCTTTGATTTACTTTCCTGCTCCTGCACACTTGCTTTATCTTTTAATCCTGTATAATAAACAGGGATTTCAATTTTTCTGGTAATCGATTCATTCAATGGATTGTAAATCATTAACAACCCTTTTTCTTCCCCTTTTGGATCAACGTGAAGAATCGCATCATAATCACGGCCATCGGGCCGGCGGATATGAATGATATCGGCATCTAAAATTGGTCGATGTTTTTTATAAAAATTAACCCATTTTTCTAAAAGCGCTTTTGTTTCAGGCGCATCATAAAGCTGAGGGCCGCGATAACAGGCTTGGACACCGGCTCCAAACAAATTTGCCAATCGCTGGCCATAATGTGGTAGATGTTCTTTTAAAGGTTCAATTGTTGCATCAGCTCCGCCGCCATGGTATTGCACCAGTGGAACAAACATCCATCCCATGGAAGGTGTTTTAAGCCAGGTACCGTCATATATGTTTTGCCGTTCTATAATTTCTTGCTGCGCTCGTGGAAGCGACCAGTTTGTTTCACGGTATCCCATTCCGGTTTTATTACTTCCGGCTAAGAAATAATAATCAGGCACATTTAGATAGAGTCCTTTTGCACGAGACCATTGGTAAAAATCAGTTATTTTTTTATATTGATTCCATTGCGAATCGTTTAATCCTTTATGACCTGGATGATCTTTTGATGCGCAGATATCTCCTGGGTAAGAACCATCATGCTCAAGTATATCCATTCCTGTTTTATCGTAGAAATTATAAAGTTCTTTGAAATACTTAATTCCCCATTCACTTTCAAGACAAGGCGAATTGCCAAAACGAGGCGTCATACCTTCGGGCATTACCACATCATTACCTCCACCCACTTTTCGACTTGCCAAAAGTGAATAGCCCCCAAGTGCAATACCTTTGGAATGGGCATAGGTAACAAGATTTTTCATTCGTTCAATATTTTCAGCGCTTTCATTTTCGACCGAAAATCCACTCCCAAAAGTCATGATTACCATTTCAAACCCTACTTCAGCGCACTGATCAATTGCTTTTTTTACAGCCTCATTTTTAGAACTGCTGACATGCATAAGAATAGGATTTTCGGTAGTCCAAGGAGCAAGTGCTCTTATCATTCGTCGATGTTCCAATCCTTTTCGTTCAGGATTCCGGCTATCATGAATAAGTTCCCATACCCGAAAAGATTCAAAGTTTTTACCAGTTTGTATATCTTGCTCAGGACCATATTTAGGATAGGTTTCCAATAAGCAAGGCATTGTACGTTCATAATTGACCTGTGTTTTGTAAAGTGGATCAACATTCCACGCAACACTTGATCGCAGAAAAGTTTCATCAGACATTCCCCCAAAATTATAATCTGAGACAACTGTTATGTTGGGCAACATCCAATTGATTTTACTATCAACGGTACTTTCCGGCTCTGTTACTGCTAATATTTCACTTTTAAAGGTGTTAATACGGATTTGGCTTTTTGATTGATTGATCACTTTAATCCATTTTGAAAATAGCGGCATACCGTCGTACAATTCATAATGTACTTCAACAATTATATTTTTTAGGTATTCAAATTGCTGGTTCCCTGCAGATTTCACTAATTCAGGTATGGATCCCAACATTTGAAAATTTTCAAAACGGCATCGCCCCTGTTCTCCTTTAGCGGAGGCATCCAAATTTCCCCCAAGCTTATCCATTTTCCCGAGTCTGACAAAACCGGGTCTTTCACCCTTATTAAGTTTTAGATTACCCGCCTCATTCCATATTTTTTTATCCATTGACCAGGAAGCTTTGATTGCGTCACCGGCAATTTCCATTCTAAACCAAACAGCTTTTCCTCCCTCGATTTTAGCAACTACATTGTCATTCGAACCGTCGTAAAACCGAATTTCACTATTTGCAGTTCTTAGATTCATTTTGATAATACGATCTTTAAAAACCAAACCAATCCCCGGTCCCCATGTGGTTGATTTATCTGTACCAGGATCAAGTTTTGCCAAAAAAATATTTACATCCTCTTTTATTAAATAATCGGCATAAACGGCAGTGTTAGCTAAAGCCATTATTTCACCTGATTTCCCTTCGTTGGTAAATGAATTTCTTTCGTCGGCAGCTGAAGCAAATATCTTCCAATTTTTATTTAGGGTTTGAAATTCATCATTTACAAGAATTGGTCTTTGTTCATCCGTAAGCGATTTTTCCGCAACTAACTTGATGGCAGAGTCATCAAGTTTATAGCTGAAAACAAGTTCTTTCCCCGCATGTGGCCAAGGCATATCCTTGGGCATCCAGTTGGCTCTTTTTTTCCATGGAAATCGGGCCTTAATTTCTGCAATTGTATAATCAACAAACTTAAAAGCAGTGGGGTCGCCCTCCATTTTCTCAAGCCATTCAGGCAATAAATAATTATGAATAGGCTGCCCAGTAAGCCCTCCTACAGAAAACTTCAATCCGTTAATTTCAATTTCAGCTTCGGGTCTTACCGATCTCAAAAATGATTCATGATTACTTAATAAATCCAACCCTACTGTAGCACAGTTAGGAGATATTGAAAAAGTTCGGGCAACAATACCATTGCTGAAAATAAGTTTTCCATCTTTTGATTTATAAAGCTTTGCCTCGGCGCCCTTATTTCCAATAAGCCAATCATTATTATTAGTTACTACCTCTTGGTTGTATATTGGAAGGTTTACTTGAATCTGGGAAATCGAATGCAGGGGCAGAAGCAACAGCAATAAAAAACGGGGGATGATTAAATTTTTCATGCAAATTATTTTTTTATTAAATCAAAGATTTGAGTCAGCGTTTTAAAGCCCTTATTATTTTATAATTTTGTAATAATTAATTTTTATTACTAGTTATCCTTTCTGCTTTACCAATAGTTTTCATTTCAATTTTTAATTTTGATGTTCCTTCACCAGTAAATTCAGCATCAATAATGATTTTGTTTTTCCCATTTGATAAAACGGGTATTTTACCTGCCAAATCAACTGTTTGGATTAATTTCCAATTTTTGTCAAATAGTATTAATTTGCCAGTTTCATCAAGCTTAAGTTGCTGGTCAGGTTTGATGCTAAGAGGTATCTCTATTTTATTATAATTATTCACTTCCAGTGTAATTTTATTGACTGAAGCCCCTTTACTATTTTCAGCCGGAAGAAGGTTCATAATAAACATTAAAGGTTGTTCGGAATAAGGATTATCAAATTCCTGAGTTGAAAACAAGGGTTCCCCAGGTTGCCGTATTTTTTGTTCCTGAACAAAACGCCTAACTTGATAAGGAAATAAATCCCATTTCCCAGGACCAACGGGCTGGAGGTGATATTCATTATTAATATCTTCCATTTTCAGCTTTTGTTCCGTTGAAAAGGCACCTGCCATTCTCGCTGTTTCCCAGTTATTAATTGCCATAAATATTTCTTCACTATGTCCATTTCTTTTCACATTTTCAAATCTAAGATTAAAGGCAAATCCTGCATCAAATCCTGCAGCGCGGGCGAGTAACCATTCGGTGTCTTCAACACTTGTTTGAGCCGTCATGCTAAACCAGCCCAGCATTGAAGGCAAAAGATTACGGCGGTAAAAATCCTGATTCATTAACCGGTAGGATGTTTGGCTTTCGCGAAATCCAGCATACCATGGTTCGCCCCAGTTGTAACGCGTATTGATATGCCAGTTATAATGGGATGGATTACTAGCATCGTTCATTACCTTTCCTTTTAATGCAGGTTTCAAATTATCGTACCAATCTTTTAGAAAAAGATTTCTGGAATACTGCCCCATCCCGGATGCCCAAACTCCTTCCAATCCATCGAATGAAACTTGCATCAAATCTGTCTCATTAAACAACATGGCAATATTTTTTGAAATCTCTGATGACAAACTCGCATCACTTAGAAAAACTTTATATCCATGATCCATCAACTTTCCTATACCTGACCCTTTTAGATGAACCTCAGGTTTCGTATTAAATGCACCCCTCACACAGCCCGTTAATTTCCATGGTTCACTTACAGAAACCTCCTTATAACGTATTATTTCATCGCCGATGACTACTGAATGCAATGAATTATTTTTCATTTGATTAAAAAACTGGGGAGATTCAATAAATATTTCATCCGCTTCTATACTAACATCTGCAGTTATATTACTCTCACCTACTTTTGCCAACCTTTTATCAGGAATAGGAGTTACATACTTATCATTGGTGGTTATAAAATTTGATAAAGTATGTACACCAAGCATTATTCCCTGGGCATTTGCTCTTTCGACATATTTTTTCATACTGGACCAATTTTCAGGAAATTGTTTTTCATTCAACAAAAAATGACCCCATGTTTTAAACGGACCTCCATGATATAGATATTTTAATCCCGCTTTTTTGGTAAGTTCCATTGCCTCGTCCAGGCTGGTTTCATCGAACCCAACAATTAAGTAAGATGCTGTTGCTGAATTAACGGTTTTGCCCCACTCTCCATCAATCATCGGATGAGGAAGTCCCTCAGCTACTTCAATATTACCAATGGTCGCCAAAGCGTTTTCGGGTGAACATCCAAAGAGTGCAATTTTTGATCCGATAACTCCACCGTCATTAAATGCAGGAGCTACATAGGCTTCATGGTTCCAGTTAGAAATAATCCGACTCTTATTTCTATTGCGGCAATAGGCTTGTAAAACACTGCCAAAATTCTGAACTTTAGCTGTTTGGCCACGGTAATGTTTTTTCTTTTTCCAGTCGGCTGATAAATCGACAATATTACCAGTAGCAAAAATATCAAAGGCGGGCTCAATATCATTTTCTTCAGAGGGATACCCTCCAAGCGTTTTTACATTCAGCGATTGAATACCAATAGCAAATTGATTGTTTCGGACTACTCCTACACATTCCCCGATTGTCTCGCTAATTTTTGTTGGGTAAGGCCCCCATACAATCAGTTCTACATTTGCATTTTTTGTTATACCAATCAGTTCAAAACTGATATAATTCAATTTAGTGATGACCCTTATTTCTGCTTTCACTTTATTTTTGCTAAAAGAAAGTGTGAGCACATCATTCTTTTGCAAAAGCTGATTTGGATATTCAAATACGTTATTGACACGAATGCTTAATAAGGGAGCCATTTGATCATTAGCAAGATATTCTGCCCTCTTTTGCTTATCAAAAATACCGACGACATAACCCTTATCATTCAGTGATATTTTAAAATCGGAGGTTTCATATTTAATATCACTGGCAGATATTTTAAGTACTATAAAAAAAACAGCAATTAGAAGGAGATAGATTTTTTTCATGAATATTATTTTGGATATTGATTTAAAAGATTATTTTTTAATTAGTGACATCATAGGTGTTTACTGGTTTTATATATCTGTAATAATTAGTTTGCTTTATATATTTTATCTGCTACTTTTTTCCATTTATTATATAACCTATCAACAAGCGCTATTTCATTTCCTCTTGGTATTACAAGCAGTTTAGTATTATGTGTTTCTCCCCAATCCGCTTCCCACTTAGAGATCATTTTATAAAAATCATTTCCTTCATTTCGCGGACGGTTAAAACGATGATTTATGTTTACCTCTTTGTAGCGGTAAGAGGTGTCTTTATTAAATTCGGTGTTCAAGAATGAAATGAATTTAGCCCAACGGGGTTTGTAAAAATCACTTACCATGCCATTCCACTGCCTTGCGGAATAATCATACTGTATGGCATTGGGATCATAGGGCCCCCATGTAGTAATCAAACCTCTTGCATTTTTTTCATAGAGATCCTTTTCCACTTTTGTTATACCAATGGCTCTTGCATTGGCAATCCATTCACCTAATAAAAACTCTTTCCTTGTGCCAAGCAATTCATCGAAATCATCCATCAAATTCAAGAACTGTTTGCTGTATAATGTAAATGAATCATGCTTGTTATTTCTATATGCATTCGCCATTTGTTGCTGAATGGGAATAGCAAGGTCCGCTAAACATTGGCGCATCAAATCAACCAAATCATATTTATAGGTGTCTTTACTTTTTACAGGTGCTGATGCATTTTTTAATGAAGCGACTGCATTCCATAAACTTTTGAAACGATAATTTTTTTCGCTGTTCAATGCACCATTGGGTGAAGCTCCATTTACTTGTAACGCTGGCCTTGCACAAATAGATGACTCCCTCTTCGTTACCACCCCTCCTTGTTTCCCATAAGCGGTGTTCAACAAAGTGTCCCAGGCAGTTTTGGTATTATTATCCAAACTTCCATAACGGGATCTTAAATAATCATACAGCCATTCTTTAGTATCGGGCTTTTTTGTGTGCCACGCCATTTCACTAGCGGCCTCATATATCACCGGGTTATGTTCAATGGCTTCGGGAAACATACCAATACCCTGAAATTGTTTTGTTGCTTTATTGGCGAGCAGTGCAGGATAGCTGCCAAGTACCGCATCCAGGTCTCCGCCCATAGCGGTATTACCCCCAAAATTATGAATAACACCTGCTACCCAGGGCCGGCCCCAAAATGCCTCACTGCCTTTCCATTTGGAAGTGTTCAAATCTAGCATTAAGATTTTATCCTGTGGAATGGCTTGCACTATTGGTTTACGCATACTCCATGTTTGCATGGCAATGATGGCTTTCGGGTCAACTGAAACCGTAGTTTCATAAATGGCTTTTCCAACTGCCGCTAAATATTCGTCGCCTTCTTTCGGTGGTTTACCTTCATGAAATGGATCGGCTGCATAAATGTGATTGGTCCCAAACAGTTTTGTTTGTTCATCCAAAAACGTTTTACTCATTTTTGAGAACAATGAATCGAGTGGATCTAATTGAGCCGTGCCCGCCCCTACATAAAACCAGATTGGCTTTTTTACAATATTGGCTTGTGGTTGTTTTTCCATCAGCTTAATGGGTACATAACCAGTAAAACCCTGCAGAATAGGCGTCATGCCCAGTTCCCTTTCTCTTTGTAAAATTTTCTTTCCAAGATCAATGCTACGTTCAATCCATTGTTGCGGCAAAGGACCGAAAATACTTTCAATATTCGTCATCCATTGCCATGCGAAATATGCGGGCCCTACTAAAAAAGAACGTATCTCATCATCACTCATCCCATATTTTCGTAAAGTATTTTGCCAAACGGCTTCCTGACCCGTTACTGCTAATGGCATATTAATCCCTTTCATTGCCATCCAATCAATTTCCTTTTCCCAGCGTTCCCAATTCCACCAGCTCATTGAATAATTAAAAGTGCAATAATTTAGGTACACTCTTTCTTTATAAGGAGAAACGATATGCACTTTCTCTTTTACCTTCGGCAATACATCGGGCAAATCCATATTGTCGCCGCACCAGCTTTGCTGTACATGACAATAGTATTTTAAATACCAGTTAAGCGCCGATGCGATGGAAATACTGTTATTGCCACGAAGTATAATTTTATTGTTGAAGGATTCTATTTCAAAAACATCCTGCTTATTATAATCAGCAGAAATTTGTTCCACTGCAAAATATTTTGCATGCATGGGCACCATTCTTTTGATTAATGATTGCGACGCTTTAACTACATCTTGTGCATGAAGCGGAAACTGCAACAACAAAAAATAAAAGACTACACTAATGCTAAAGATTTTTTTCATATTGATATTTCGTAAATGGTTATTTATTCTGCAATCAATTCTATGTATAAAAAATTATCAACAACCATTTTAATACAACCTGATTGTTTGCCGCCTCGTATCATTTGTTATCGGCCAAAGTAAATTATTGGATTCTATTGCCAGCGGAGCATTTACCGTTTGTTCAGCAAGTAAATAACATTCAAAACCTTGTTCGTTACCATATTCAATCTTTATAGTTTTGCCTGCATATTTCGACAGGTCAACAGCTATCATATTCCATACTTTGGCTTTATCACTGGGCATACCTGCCTTGGCATAATTAGCAAATTTATTGATTGCCGCTTTACTTTTTCGGTAGCTTGTCGCACTATCGCCATTGATTATTATTTTTGGAACAGATGGATAGCCAATGACTAACAAATCGTAGCGGCCTTTTACGTTGGCTGGGATAACAACAGATGTATAAGGATGGTCGCCATTTTTATTGGTTGTAAACTGCATTTTTTCCGGTTGTAATTTACTTTTACTGGCTACGCCTTTTTGCAGTTCAAAGGCCATAGTAGCATAACCGGGTAAAATAATTTCGATGGTTTTGCCTGAGATAAAAGTAGTGGGATAAATATCTTGGTACGGATAAACTACTTTGGCGAAATAAGATTTATTCAAAGATTGATTAAACCCCGTTGAAGGATTAAAGGGAATAATGAGTTTTTGCGGATTGGCCTGCGTATTGCGTGCCACCAGCACAGCCTTGTCTCCATCCCATCCAATATAACCATACGCATTCCCTTCATCAGGCCGGCCTCCAATAAATACGGTATTATTTAATGCTCCCAGGTGATCACTCGCCCAGTTATGGACCGTACACAATGCTTTCCAATGCTCTGGATTCAATACTTCGGGAGAAATATACCATTCTTTCAGCAGCGTGCCACGGCCGTAATGCATCAGCACATAGTCGAGCCAATCCTGCAGGTTATCTTCCTTGCTTTCCATACGGCCATTACTAGTTTTAATAATTCCATGTGTCATCAAGCGAGATATGGGAACCAAAGGACGATCGTTAGGATTACCCCACATACGCCAGATGTAAGTATCACGATCGGTGCTTGACATAGCACGTGTAGAAATTTCCGGCCAGTTGCCATTCGTGCCGTCATCACCGGCCAACATCCATATATAATCAGCATAGTTTAACCACCAAGGAGAAAACCAAACCCAGTTGGTCAGGTTTTGATAAATGTCGGGGTTTAATTTCTTGGTGGCAAGCAAGATTTCAATGGCTGCATCCATACTTGCTTCATGACCGTGCCTGTCAGTAGCGGGATGGTTATTACCTTCACCAGAATCGCTTAACACATTAAAGTCATGCTTGTAATAAATGGCGCCTGTTTCCTTTGCAATGAAAGGTATTTTTTTCAAGACTTCATTTTTATACTGAGTAGCTGATAAACTATAATTCCTACCATACCGGGAAAAATATTTATTACGCTGCGCTTCTTTATATCCACGTTCAACGCCCCAGTCAATATTATTTGTATAACCATTTAACGATAACCATAAGCCAAAACCAACACCTTCGTTTTTCAGTTTCTGGCTCAACAGTTTGACATCTTTGTATCCATTCGGAAAATATTTCGGAGAAGGTTCCCAGATTGATTTCCTGTCTTGCCAGCCGTCATCCACTACCATCGCATCCATTTTTATACCATATGGACTAATCGCTTTTTTAAATGACCGAAAAATATCAATCAACCCATCGCCGCTCAGATCTTTGGCTTTGGGTTCAAACCAATTATTGTAATGTAAAAATGAACGTGAGGACTTCCAGACGGTGCTTAAATAATTCATGAAAGCCACTTCAATCGATTGACTATTTATTGAGGACCCTGCAATACTTATTTTACTAGTTAGTTGAAATTTATTTTCTGCCGTCGCAATAGCATAGCCAGGAAAATGCATCAAGCGGATCATACCTTTTGCCGGATGAGGTTCTACATCCCGACCTTCTAAACTGATGAAACTATAATTGCCTACACTGTCGTAACTGCGGCCAAAAGCTTTAGGTGTGTTGCCATCTGTATGCCGGCTATATCCTGCAGGATATTCTAAACCGAAGTACCATTGTTTATTTACAAATACCGGCTCTCCCCTGCCGCCGCCGGTTGCTTCTTTTATTACAATAAAACGTTCTACTTCCAGGCGGTCAACAGTTGCGGGCTTATCGTAAACAAGCGAAATATTTTTACGGATAAAGGCTTCGCCCTTTACGATATAATATTTTATAGATATCAATTGAGGCAAAGCTTCGCTGACCCTAGTTTCAGGACGGGGCTTGTAATTGATTATGATATAACTGGTGTCTCCTGTTGTACCTTTTAGAGGTTGATCAATCACAGTAAAATCAGAAATGGAATATAGCTTTTCTTCCCCCATAGGCAAAATCGCAAATTCATCGCTTTTTAAAACCAATGAGTAGTTGTCTTTTTTATTGACAAATTTGTTAGTACGCCACACTTTGCCATCGAAAGACAAAGTCCGTTGTACCAAGTCGTTTTCCAAAACAATCTGCTGTGCATGTATACCGGATGTGATGCACAGAAGTGCCGCGATAATATATTTTTTCACGAAATATTTTTTAATGGCAGTTAGACAATAGTCCATGTAATACTATCCTCGACAATTAATAGTTTTGAATAAGGTAATAAAAGATACCCCGTTATGGACGGGGTATCTTTCTGTTTATGAAAACTACTATTTATGCAAAAAAATTATTACAATGACTAGTTATAAAGCGCTTTTGCTTCATTTACTGAAGTGGGTCAAAAGTTCCCCCAGGCCAACCGTTGGTCTGTTTCAGTTTTGCATTTCTGCTTAATACTGACTGAGGAATATCATAGAAATAATATTTATCCTGGTAGTTAATTTTAATTCCTTTCTGACCAGGTAAATCAGAACCGGTTTCCACACTATATGTTTGGGTGGTAAAATAATTTTGATATACCGAGGGATTATTCAAATCAACTGTTCCTGCAAGTACCATGATTTCCAGCGCCTTTCGATCGCTTAAGATAGTTGCATCTGTGGTTACCAGGGCGTCAAATGCAGCTTTTTTGGTAATAAAATACCCCTCCCTTTCAGTACCATTGATGGTGCTGTATAACCTGCGCCTCCGCATATCAACTGGTCTCTTATTCTCGAATGCCATCTCAATTTTTCTTTCAAGCAGAATGGCAGCTCTCATTGAATTGGTATTGGATTCAATACCTGCATCCAAGCCATAGTTACCATTGCCATTTTCTATGCCAGCCCTTTGACGGATAAGCTTTAGATGGGTAAGTGATTCGACTCCTTTACCAACTTCATTGGCTGCTTCCGCAAGGTTTAAAAGTAGTTCAGCATAACGCATTTCAATCCACAAAACCGTACTTTGTCTTGCCTGGTTTTGATCATAATCTACTTTTACTGCTTTTTTACACTGAAAGCCGGTAAAAGTAATCGAAAGGTCTGCTTCGGAATTAGTTGAATTTTTTTGGAATGACCAGTAAATAGCACTTGTTTTAAACGGCTCTGGATCTTTAATGGGATAATTAGAGCCGTTCCAAGCTAGTGTAGACGCAAAACGGGGATCCCTGTTTTTCCAAATAATAATTGGGTCATAAGTATAGGTTGATTGATTATCTGTGATTTTTTTACCATCTTTCATAGGAAAATCATCTACTAAGCTTTTGGTAGCATTGTCTGTTCGACCGCCGCCAAAGCCTGGCTGAAAAGGGCGAACAGATGCATCCCTAGAATGGAACATATCTGTATTGTACAACTTGCCCCATATAATTTCCTTATTACCGGAGCCATCATCAAACCACAAGTTGGCGAAACTAGCATTAAGGCCCTTGCCATTTGCATCTAAATTTGTTTTGGCTAACACAAGGGCGTCATAAGCGGCCTGCCAACGCTTTTTGGTTTGGGTAGGATCAAATTGTTCGCTCGCAAAATGCAATAGTATACGCCCTTTTACTGCCATAGCAGCGCCTTTGGTTATTCGTCCGAATTCTACGGCATCATAACTATTTGGCAAAAGGGCAATCGCATCATCCAGGTCTTTTATGATCTGCGTAACCGTTTCGGTCGTTGTATTTCTTGGCAAATTGTACTCATCCTGCAAAACAATGGAGCTAAGTACAAGGGGCACACCACCATAAGTGGTTACCAATTGCCAATAAAGTTGTGATCTCAGAAACAATGCCTGTCCAATCAATGGGTCGGCTATTGCCTTGCTGATTGTTCCTGCTTTTATCCCCTCCATAAACACGTTTACCTCACGTATATTCGTATAGGCACCTGCGTATAATCCTTGTGAAAAATCTGTGAGCTGACCATACATCAGCGCATTTCTTCCAGCGCCTTCATCTGAAGTTCCTGATGCACCTACTGGCCAATTAGGAGTAATAATCCTGTAAAGACGATTGAGATTGGCAGTTGTAAGTAATGGATCGTTCAATACCTTATCACTTGTTATAATTGATAAATTCGTTTTATCCAACACCTTGGTACATTGTACAGCAGATAGCGTTACCAAAGCAAGGAATAGATATTTTATTAAAGTTGCTTTTTTCATTTTTTTCTTTTTAGAATGACAATTGAATACCAACACTGTGTGTACGATTAATAGGCAAGCCTTCACCCTGAAGCTCCGGATCAAATTCCTTAATATGGCTGTAAATAAAGAAAAGATTACTGCCGTTATAGAAAATAGAAGCTCCTTTGATACCAGCTTTCTTGGTCAGTGTTTGTGGTATTTGATAGGCTAGATTTAGGTTTTTCATCCTTGCAAATCCCGCATTTTTTAACCAAAAGGTTGAATTCTGTCCGGTTGGGTCGCCATTGGCGCCGCTTGAAACAAATCTCGGCATTTTACCATTTGGATTAGCATCGGGCTCAAATGCATCGTTCCAGGTAGCCCATCCACCTTCTCCCACGGCATCAAAATAAAATTTTCCTGTAGCTGGAATCATCTTCTGATGGCCTTCCAAACCCTGTACAAACGTCTGCAAACTGAAGCCTTTATAATTAAAATTTAATGACAGCCCGTAATTAATTGGGGACGAACTGTGTGTTCCAATCCATGTGATATCATCTGAGTTAACAACCCCATCCGGTGTATTGCCATTGGGATCTACAGTAGCGTTTCCTCGTATATCTCTTAACAAAACCATACCTAAATAAGGGAGGTTATTATTAAATTTATACCCTTTTGAAATCAACGCATCCAACTGGCTCTGGGTTCTAATTATATCATCCGCAATGTAGCCCTGTATCCTGTCTGAATTATACCCAGTAAGCTTGTTATATGCTCTCAAAGGATTTTCATCATATTGTACAAGCTTATCCTGCGCCATACCTATATTAAAGCCTACAGAATAATTAAAGTCCCTTACACTGCCTTTGTAGTTCATAGAGAATTCAAATCCTTTTACATCAATAATACCATAATTTACTCGGGGGGGTGCTGCACCCAGCTCTACGGGCACAATTGATATCCTTTGTGCAAACAAATCGTATCTGTGGTTTTTAAATACTTCAAAAGAAGCCGTTAGTTTATTTTTAAGAAACCCTAAATCTGCACCAAAATTATAGGTATTGGTTTTATCCCATGTAGCATCTACTGAAGGAAAACCGCCAACATTGATTACAGTAGCACTTGCATTTGCATCGCCAAAAACATAAGAATTGGCAGGTGTTTGTACAGTATAGCCTGTTAGATAAGAATAAGCAGGATATTCATTACCACCGGTAATATTATCAATACCTGTTGTTCCATAAGAACCTCTTATTTTCATGAAATCAATAATACGCTGATCTTTAAAAAATTTCTCTTCGGTAACAATCCAGCCCGCGGATATGGAAGGAAATGTGCCATAACGTTTGCCAGGAATAAAGGCCACAGATGCATCATTCCTAACAGAAGCACTAAGGAAATAGCGCTCACTATAATTGTAGGATACAGAACTGATATAAGACAATCTACCAACCTCATATCCCTGACCAGTATAATCTCTATCTTCTATCCTTGGTGAGGTGGCAAATAATTGTTGAACGTCTGGAGAAAGAAGATTTCTTCTTGTCCCAGTAAAAAAATCCCTGTTTGCTTCAGCCTGCTCATAAATAAACATTGCTTTTATCGAATGCTCTTTGAAGGTTTTGTCATAGTTAAGCCGCGCATTTAATTGGTACGAGTTATCCGTCTGGTTTGATTTGGTAAGTGAATTTCCATTAGATCCTTCAACCCTTGTTCTGGTACCTACAATTTTATCGGTTAGGCTGAATGGATTGTTGGGGTCTGCTGCAAAAACATAAGCCACATTAGGCTTTTGCCATGTGGTGTTATTATTGACCAGTACCCTATTGTTATAGGTAATCCCTGCACTTAATCCATTTATAAAAGGAACTTTATAATCTAAAGAAAGTATAGAATTGGTTAAATTGGTGGTACGGGTTCTGTTACCATTTCCATTGTTCAAAGCAAAGTCAGCGGGGCTAAATGCGTTAAAATTGGCAACGGGCAATCCGTTAATAAATGAAGGAACCCAGTGTCCCCTGCGCCCCATCTGGCGATATGAATCCGAAATACTTTCAGGGTCATAAGGCCAAAAATACTGGTAGTCCTTATCATACCCTACATTGGCGTTCATAGTCAATTTAAGGTTTTCAGTGAGCTTTACACCTACATTTGCCCTTAGACCGTATTTCTTATAATTAAGGTTGGGCATCGTACCACCTTCATCTGCATAATTACCACTAATAAAATAATCTACAACATCCGTAGCGCCAGATGTGTTCAGTGAATAACGTTTAAATTGAGGTATTATGCTAACCGCATCCTGAAAGTTTGGTTGCCGATTATCGCGAAGGTATTGCAACTGATTTTCAGGAATCAGGGTTGTACCTTGTCCTGAATTGGGAATCAGTGGATCCAATCCTGCCTTAATTGCCTGGTTGATAAGTAAAGCATGTTCATAAGCCGAAGTATAAATTGGCTGTCTCACTTCTGAAGATGTTCCAAAGGTTCCAGTAAATTGAAATGAAGGTTTCCCTTTGACTCCCGTTTTGGTTTTTGTCAAAACAACACCGTTAGAACCTCTTGACCCAAACACGGCCGTTGCTGCGGCGTCTTTGAGGAAGGAGATTTCTTCTACTTCGTTTACGTCTAGCAAATCGAACAATTCTTTAGTAGAGATAATATTATCAATAACATACAATGGTTCGGTGGTTCCGGCAAATGGCCCTATACTCGCACCACGTATACGGATGGAAGAAGTAGTACCTGGTCTACCGCCAACAGTTGTCACAGAAACACCGGGCGCACGACCTGCTAAAAGGTTACTCAGAGATGTTGCAGGAATAGCCTGTAGATCTTTTGTTTTAACGGAAGATATTGCACTGGTCAAATTCCTTTTGCTTTCCGTTCCATAACCAACAACTATCACCTCTTCTAAATTTGAAATCGAAGATTTAAGAACAAAGTCAAAACTTTTTTGATTACCAATAATCACTTCCAAGGATTCATAATTCACCGCTTGAACCACAATAGTTTGTCCCTCATCCCCGATAATGGTAAATTGACCCGATGCATTGGTAGTGGTTCCCGTGGATTTATTTTTGATATAGACGGAAGCTCCCGATACCGCTTTCCCAGCATCATCTTTAATCGTTCCGGTAATTTTTCGATCTTCGATAGATACACTACTCTCTAATGGAATAATAACTATTAAGTTGTTCTCTAAATGTTTAAAGGTTAAGCCTGTTCCTAAAAGCATATTATCTAATACAGTTGGAACGGATTTTGCTTCTAGATTAACATTTACTTTTTTTTGCAACGCGGCTAAATCGTAATTGTATAAAAAACGAAATTCACTTTGCTTTTCAATAGCTTTAAACACAGTAGGCATTAATACCTGATTCATTTGTATTTTTACTAGTCGTGCATTCGCATCTCCGGCAACCGCTTGTAAAGTAGTTAGCAGGATTAATAGAACGGTCATTTTCATAAACAATAATGTTTTTGATAAAGAACTTTGTGGCGTTATCAGCAATTTAAGCTTTAAACGGAGTAAGGTTTTTTTCATACCTTTGATTTGGTTTGGTTAGAAAAATGCAATTATCGTATGTAGAATTTACCGCCCTTTTTTAAGCTTTGATGGTAATTAATTGTTAATATATTTTAATAATATTGTCCTAAAAAGTTAAATAGCTTGTAATCAATATATTAAAAATAATATTAATAAGCCCCAATTTAAAATTTACAGTTTCATTAACAATAAAATAGCCCCTAGAACAACACTAGTAAGAATTTCGTAGATGATGAGCCTATATATTTAAAAGAAAAATAATTAATATTCACTAATAAGAAGAAGTGAATATTTAATCAACCATCCCCTCCATTAAGCCACTATGGAACACCTTCAGTCCTTCATCCTCAAATCTACCAAAGTAGTTTTGGGTGGTCTTTAAATTGGAGTGACCTAATGCTTCAGAAATATATGCCAATGGGGCGTTGTTGTTTTTTTGGATAGTGGCAAAGCAGTGTCTTGCAACATAGCTGGTCATTTTCATAGTTAAGCCTAACTCCTCCCCGATTTTCACTAAACGCTTATTTGTGTTCCGTATAAAAGTGCGGATTCGGTTATCCATCTCTAATGGAGTAAGTCCATTTTCAAGTATCGGGAATATATAGTCCTCCTTTTTAGTGGATGGGCCTTTTCGCTTTTTAATTATTTTATCAATCATGTCACTTACTGGTACTAAAATAGGTAGAGAATTGTTCTTTAGTATCCATTTATTGGATATACTAATAAAAAATTCTACAACTTAACCACCTTAAACTGTTGAACTATTTTATTATCGTTTGAGGTGACTCTAATGATATAAGTGCCTCCTGCTAATTGACCTAATGAAATCCTGCTGCCTGCTGTTAGATTAGGCTGACTAGCGACCCTAGTTCCAGTTGCTAAATCAAAAACTTCAATATTTAGCTTTTGATAGCCCTTTATTACAAAATCAAAATTGATTTGATTGATAAATGGATTTGGGGCTAGTTGAATGAACTCGTCTTTGCTTAGGTTAATGATGTCGGTCACTAAGTAATAATAAGCAGTACTCATTACACTCGTACAACCATTTGAAGTGGTTTTTGCAGTATAAGAACCAGGAGTTGTGGGTTTATACTTTTGAGTAGTGTCAGTTAATGCAACACCGTCTTTATACCAAGTGGTACCTGTTGCTCCGGATGTTAAATAATTAGCAGTGTCTCTAATTAGTGTCGGCGTAGAAGGAATAGCAAACTTTTTAATTTGGACCGTATCAGACGAAATCGAGCACCCAATACTATCTATTCGTATCACAAATAATTTAGTACTATCTGAAAATGTTTTATTGCTCACATTGGTTAAATCACTCTTGGTTCCATAAAACCATTTTAAAGTATCCCCTTTGCTGATATTATTTATCGTTAATTTGATAGAATCCGTACCACATATTGAATATTTAGAAGTATTAAAATCTGGCTTGTTGATTAGACATACGAAATTTTCCATATTACTAAAATTACTTTCTATGTTATCGAAATTGCCAGCAGTGATTTTGTAGCTATAACTAATTCCATTAATTAAAGTATCATTGAAAGTTGTAACATTAGATGTTATTGAATCGACCTTTACAAAGCTGCTGGAATTTGTACTTTTATAAACTTTATAAAATTTTATATTCCCGGAACTCTTATTAATCCATGAAAGTTGAATTTTCTTATTACTAGTTTTTAATGAATTAAGAGAAGGAGGTTTGATATATGTTTGAAATTTAAACTTATTTGACCAATTACTTACGTGTAATGAATCCATTGCTTTTAATCTCCAATAATAATAAGAATTATCTTTTAAATTATTTTTACTAGAAATTGTATCTTTTAAAATTAAGTCAGTAATGTCTTTTTGAAAATTAGAATCTGAGGAAAATTGAATTTGATAAAGTAATGCATTTGGTATTTTAGTCCATTTTAATAAAATATTAGTATCAATTTTTACTTCATCATTATTAGGATATAAAGCATTTGGATTACTAAATATGATAGTTTTAATTTGATTACTTAAATCACTTTCAACGTTTTTAGAATTTTTTGAAGTTATTCTGTAATATATAACCTTATTGTATAGTTTATTGTTTAAATCTACATATCGATTCGTTGTTTGAATGGAATTCAAATCACTCACTCCCATTGTTTTAATTGCAAATTCAGGATTTTTTATTGAATTTACTCGGTTGTCTAACTTTGAAAAATCTAAAGAATCATAAATTTTTGAGGAATTTGGAATAGTATCTTTGTAAATATATATTACACTGTTATCGTTGGTGAAATATTTAATACTTAGTGAAGGAAATATATTATTAATAACCTCTTCGTAAATTTCTGGTACTGACAAATCCATTCGACTTATACCAGCATTATAACCATAGGACTCAGCAGAACCATAGCCATAAGCTATAGCATTAAATCCTGAATCAGAAACTATTGTGTGAGATCCTGCAGTTAATTGAGGTTGATAATATAAATAATTTGTGTCCCCTGGATGAACAATTGATCCAGTAAGCGCGATACCATCTATTTTTAAAGATGTAGCGCCTTTTTTAGGAATCACAATATTTGCAAAATGATAAGCTGCCCCAATATTATAATTACTTGTAGAATAAACAGTAATGTTATTTACGTTTTGTTCTATTGAACTTAAATAAATCATTTCCGGATCGCCATTTCCTGCAATTGCTGTATTGCCACATGAATTAGCGGTAGTTATATATTGCGCAGTCATAATTGGTTTATTTGACTCAATTATGTTAGGTATATTACTTGAATATTCGTAGTAAAAGCCATTTTTTAGATTAGATTTTGCCAAAATTATACCATCAACCTTTACTATTGCTACCGAATCTGAAACTGCAATTCTATAATAATTATTAGGCATATTTTTAGTTGGAACTGTTAGGAATCTTTGACCCCAAGCAGTTGCCGGATAAGATTGTTGAATAAAATTATCTGCACTGCCTGAACTGTTTGTGCAGTTTAAACTAAGCTTTCCTGAACCTGAAAAAACAGCAATTTTTTTAACATTACCATTGTTTGATTTTATGACTTTAAACTTTGTTCCGCTTAAATCTTCTCCTTTAAATGGATTTGTGGTGGTTGTTAGTTTACCCATTATATTATATACCTCACCTTTGTTTAAGACTACTTTTATGGTATCCCCTTTTAGTCTATTTATAGTATTTACAGAAGGTGTTATTTCAATGATTGTGCTATCTTCAGTTGCTATTGCATATGCGTAACTATAAGAATAAGCAGCATTTGAAACTTGAGTATAATTTAGTACACTATATTCAGTACCAAAATTTACAACTGGATATAATAAACATGCACCAGATATAGATGCATTGTAAATGTGAGTATATGCCGATATTTCTACATCAGAAACTATTCGAATTCCCTTATTGTATTTTCCTTCATATGATAACCTTGCATCACTTTCTCCTATTTTTGGCATTGGCTCAGAAACAGTAATTTGACCAGATAAAACTTTATAAGTCCTGCTCCATCCGTTACCAGCAGCAGGGATTGATACTGTTACATTAGCATCTCTATCAGAAGTAAAATATAAAACCATATCTTGACTACCTCCAGTTGTTTTATTGGGACTACCGTCATTTCCATACATTGAAACATGACTACCATAACCTACCCAAAACTCCTTCCCTCTATTTGTAGCTGTATAATTATAATTTGGTCTAGCAATTGTATCTAAATATAAAAAGATGCTTTTTGATGAATCATTTCCAGCACTATTACTGACTTTGACTATTCCAGTTGAACCCTTTCCGAGGGTGGCTTGTATTGTTGAGTCATTATTGACTTTGAATGAGGTAGCCTCTGTATTTCCAAACGTAACTGATGAAACTCCTGTAAAGTTGTTCCCTTTTATAATTACTTGAGTTCCAGAACTGCCAATGTTTGGGCTAAATGAATTAAATACAGGTTTTATAACTGGATTAAATGTGAAAATATTTGAAGAAGAATCACTACCTGCAGTATTTGTGACTCTTATTCTACCCGTTGAGCCACTACCTACAATAGCTGTAATTGTTGAGTCACTATTTGTTAATGAAAATGAGGCCGCCTCCGTATTACCAAACTTAACTGAAGTTACTCCCGTAAAATTATATCCTTCAATAATCACTTTCGTTCCTATTGTTCCAAATGTTGGATTAAAACTTATACGACTTGGCGTTTGTTCAATAAAAGTAAAAATTGTTTTAGAGGTGTCACTACCAGCAGTATTGGAGACTTTAATAACCCCAGTTGACCCTCCACCAACATTGGCTTGTATTGTTGAATCATTAATGATTGCAAATGTTAACGCCTCTTTAGTCCCAAATTTTACTGATGAAATATTTGTAAAGTTGTTTCCACTAATTGTTACTCGAGTTCCAATAGTGCCAGAGCTTGGAGTAAAAGACCTAAATATAGGTTTTGAAACTGCAGTTGTAAATGTGAAATTTGTTTTTGAAGTGTCACTACCACCACTATTGGTAACT
>Ga0208597_1000129_pt1 | contig 27696 bp, 26 predicted proteins | sample LakMenEpi05May12_FD_150673 | JGI IMG/M metagenome (GOLD analysis project Ga0208597, IMG submission 150673) | Freshwater microbial communities from Lake Mendota, WI - 05MAY2012 deep hole epilimnion (SPAdes) | ecosystem: Environmental > Aquatic > Freshwater > Lake > Epilimnion/Euphotic zone ...
AGACATAGCATCAAAATTATCAAATTTAACCGCATTTTCATAAATCTCTTTAATCAATCGCATATCGTTATCAGATAATTTTACAACTTGTGGAAAAGTAGGTTTGTATTTTTGATCTAATTCTTCCATAATTGTTATACTAATATCATGTTGTTCTTTAACTTTTATAAGAACCGTACCTGCAATAATATCTCCCAAACGCTGTGAATTTTTATTTATAATTATAACTAAAAATGCTACAAAACCACCAATTGAAGCGAAATAAAAAGCAATTTGATCGGGGAAAATTAAATAAATTATTATAAAAGGATAAATTTCTACAATTCTAAAAATCCACCTGATAAAATAATCAATAAAATTAGGGAAATATCCATTGATTTTTACGACTTTGATACCTGTTATTTTTTTTCCTACCGTTTTGCCATTGAGCATAACTTCTAGAATAAGGGTATAAAAAAATCCAGGAAGTAAAAAGATCTGTTGAATGATTGAGATAAACTCTGAATAATTTGCGTAATATGCCGAAAGTTTTTCAAAAAAAATGGAAGCACCCCAGAAATAAAGCACAATTAATGCTAAATCAATAAAATATGCAACTACTCTTCTAAGCAAAATATCATTTTGAAGAAAAATTGAAACATTAAATGGGGTTTTTACAGAAATTTTTTGCATATTTGCAAAAATAATAAAAAAAAATTGAGGGAGATTGCTTTTATTAAACAAAACAAAGACAAATGGGAATCTTTTGAAAACTATCTTTTCAACAATATTTCTATTAATCCCGATACTCTTTCTGATCTTTTCATACAGATAAATAATGATATTGCATACAGCAATACGCATTATCCTAAAAGCAAATTAAATATATATTTGAACGCATTAGGAGCTGCATCCTATCAAAAAATTTATCTAAAAAAATCTAGTATTTCAACAATCAAAGAATTTTGGAGCAAAGAAGTTCCGCTTTTGTTGTATGAAAAAAGATTATATATCTATTTTACATTTATTTTATTTTTTGTTTTTATACTTATTGGAGTTTTTTCATCGATATATGACGAAAGTTTTATACGAGGAATCTTAGGCGACAACTATGTAGACACCACTATCGAAAACATCAAAAAAGGGGATCCTGCAGCAGTGTATAATAATCACTCAAAAATTGGCAATCTCAATAGTTTTGTAAGTATCACAATCAATAATGTACGTGTAGGAATTCTCATGTATATCTCGGGATTTTTGATAGGTATCGGTACATTCAAATTACTGTTTTTTAATTCAATAATGGTGGGAGCCTTCCAAACTATGTTTTTTAAAGAAGGACAATTGCTCAAATCCATGTCAGCAATATGGATTCATGGATCTATGGAAATTTTTGCGATGAATATAGAGGCAGCCGCAGGTTTTATACTAGGAACATCATGGATTTTCCCAGGTTCTTTCACTCGATTTCAATCATTTATAAAAAATGGAAAAGAATCATTGAAAATCTTTTTGAGTACCATCCCCTTTACTATTTTTGCGGGATTATTAGAAGGATTTACCACGCAATATTACAATGAAATGCCCATGTTTGTAGCTTTTGCTATAATATTTGCTACGCTTGGTTTGATATTGTATTATTATATATTTTTCCCGATTAGAATTCATAGAAAGCACAAAAACACTTTAAAAAACATGTTAGAAGAATATGAAATTCAATAAAGTAGTCTTACTTTTTTTGATATTTTTATCAAGATCCCATTTTGGATGTGGTCAAGATACCGTATTGAATCAAAACCAAAAAAAAGAAAATATCTATATCCAAAGTGTAGATGATAGTTCTTTTAAAGCGTCTTATCGAAAAGATGAAGATTTTAACTATACCGAAAAAAATAAAAAAACAACAAAAACCAAAGTAAAACAAAAGTCACATTCTTCTTTTTGGGAATCTTTTTTAAATAGTATTTTCCAAAATTCAGACGTACTTGTATACCTTGTAGTAGGATTGGTTATTACTTTTTTACTCTATTTTTTCAAAGGATTTTTTCATCAATTATTTCAATCTTTTACAATTGATACACGGGATAAAAATTCTACGAAAAAGGGAGTTCAAACCGTATTGGACTTAAATCTCGTTCAAAACAATGTCAATTTAAAAGCAAAACTCAATCAATTCATTGCTGAAAAAAACTATAAAGAAGCTTTTCGATACTATTTTCTGTGTTATTTGAAAAACATGCAGGATCAAAAAATTATTCAATTCAATATAGACAAAACAAATGAAGATTATAAAAAAGAGATTGTCAATAAGGATGAAAAGAGAGAATTTGAAAAACTATCTTCTATTTTTGAGTATTTTTGGTATAGCGAAACGATTATCCATGAAGAACTATTTAGAGAATATGAAAAACATTTTTTAAACAAACTTAAAATTTAATATTTGAAAAAAATTGTGCTTTTTTTCTTAATAATAATCTTTTCCAGCTGTCAAAAACAAGTGGATTGGACAAAAACATACGAATCTCAAAAGAAGAATCCTTTTGGATTGTTTATTTTTAAAGAAGAACTAAAAAAACAACACAAAGCCATTGATAGTAATTCGTTCATAGATATAAGGTATAATACCGAAGAATTTATAAATAAAGAAATTATAAGCTATAGCAACGACTCATTTTATTCAAAATTAGATTTATGCTATATTTACATCAATACAAGTAATTATATATCAGATGGCTTGTTTAAAAAAATGGGCGATATTGCATATTTGGATAATAAAATATTTATAGCTACAACTAATTTTTCTGACTCTATTTGCAATCTTTTGGGAATTGATATTCAATATGAAATGATATCAAAATTTGATAAAAAGGAGATAACGCTAGAAAATCAAAATTTTTATAAATCATATAATCTCAAAATGATTGAAGAAAAGGTATACTACTTTGACTCCATTCCTATTCAAAATGTAGAGATATTGGGCTATATAACTATCGGGAACAAATCGTACCCAAATTTTATAAAAATCAATCCCAATTCCAGTAATCAAGGTGGCGTATATTTACATTTGGCACCCGAATTATTTACGAATTATCATTTGCTGAATCAAAACGATTATCAATATGCATTTGAATGTATTCAATTGATTTCTAATAAAAAATATATGTATTGGGATGGATATGAAACCCAAGAACGATATATCAATAATTTTAATAATTCACAAGAAAATTTATTCGATTCTATTCGATTTTTCATGAGCAAACCTGCATTAAAACTTGCATTTTTATTTTTTTTATCCATTTTTGTTTTGTTGATACTTTTTAATTATAAACGAATTCAAAATCCTATTCCCATCTATTTGAGCAAGAAAAACAATACGATTGAATATATCAAAACTATTTCATTGCTTTATATATATGAAAAAAATCTAAAACCCTTGTGCCAACATAAATTAAATTACTTTTTTAATTTTCTAAAGACCCAATTTCAGTTAAATGGGGAATTAGACAAGGCACAATTATTATTATTTTTGACCTATAAAACGAATATTGATTCTGAATGGCTTCAATATTTTGTCGAAAATATTGAAGAAATCAAGTCCAAAAAAGAAGTTTCCAAAAAAGAGTTTGAAAACTTTTCAAAATTATTAAATCAATTTTATAAAAATATAAAAAATTATGGAAAATAATATCATATCCGAAACGGCAATTCAACCCATTTTTGAAAACGAGCCTATGCTGCAAAGTATTAAAAAGATCAATCAAATAAAGGCAGATTTGAATCAATTAATTATTGGGCAAGAAAATTTAATCGATTTGTTGATCGTTTCTTTGGTTTCTGGAGGGAATTGTTTGATAGAAGGTGTTCCAGGCATTGCAAAAACCATGACGGCTAAATTATTATCAATATCACTCGGTTTAAATTTTTCAAGAATACAATTCACACCCGATTTAATGCCTTCGGACATACTGGGAACTTCGGTGTTCAATCAAAAAAACAATGATTTTGAATATAAAAAAGGTCCTATTTTTTCAAATGTAATATTAATTGATGAAATCAATAGAGCACCTGCAAAAACGCAATCTGCACTTTTTGAAGTCATGGCCGAAAAACAGATAACGATGGATGGAACTACCTACAAAATGGGAAATCCATTTATTGTTTTTGCTACCCAAAACCCAATTGAGCAAGAAGGTACTTATAGACTTCCCGAAGCCCAACTGGATCGATTTCTCTTTAATATTATTGTTGACTATCCTTCTATAGAATCTGAAATACGCATTATTGAATCATTTAATAATCGAAAAAATCAAAAAATAGAAGAAGTACCCATTACACAATTTTCAAAATCTGAAATCATTGAAATTCAATCGCTAATACATGATGTAACTATAAAAGAAGAACTCATTCATTATATTGCACAAATTGTTACAAATACACGAGTAAATAGTTCATTGTTTTTGGGTGCATCGCCTAGAGCTTCATTATCCATTCTCAATGCCTCAAAAGCAAATGCTATTCTCAATGGTAGAAGCTATGTAATTCCCGAAGACATTAAAAAAGTAGCCCCACCTGTTTTGATTCATCGTATTGTATTAAATCCAGAAAAAGAAATGGAAGGATTGACCGCTAAATCCGTTATTAATCAAATAATTGAAAATGTGATGATTCCTAGATAATGAATACAAAAAAAAGCACTTTTTTTTCAAAATACTGGAATCATACATTCCTTAGCAATCGATTTTTCTATATATTGGGTGGACTTTCTATTATTTCAATTTTAGGATTTTTATTTCCAATTTTCTATAAGATTACAATCGGTTTTCTAATCATTCTGAGCGTATTTATAGTGCTGGATTATCTTATTTTATTTCTAAATTCCAAGATAATTGGGAGACGTATTGTAAGCGAACGATTTTCAAATTTTGATGAAAACAAAGTGATTATAGAAGTAGAAAATCATTATTTTTTTACGGTTTCAGTTACAATTTTTGAAGAGTTGCCCTATCAATTTCATATTAGAACTAAATCATTTTTTGCGTCAATCCCTCCAAAAAAGAAAACAGAAATCATTTATTATCTAACACCTACAGAAAGGGGTGAATATACTTTTGGCAATTTAAATATAATGACTTCAAGCATTTTAGGTTTGATCAAACGAAAATATAAAATGGATGCCCAAACCCAAATTGCTGTTTATCCTTCGTTTTTAAATTTGTCTAAATTTGACTTTAATAATATTCGAAATTTCACAAGAGAACACGGCACAAAAAAATATCCTAAAATTGGTAATTCTCAAGAATTTGAACATATAAAAGAATATAATATAGGGGATGATTTTAGACATATAAACTGGAAAGCCAGTGCCAAAAAAAACAGCTTGATGGTCAATCGATTTCAAGAAGAAAAATCCCAACAAATATATTGTATTATCGATAGTGGTAGAATGATGGAAATGCCTTTTGATGGATTATCAATATTGGATTATGCTATCAATTCAAGTTTAATTTTTTCAAATTTAGTACTTAAAAAACAAGATAAAATTGGGCTCATCCATTTCAACAAAAAAGTGGAGTTTCATCTACCGCCCGAAAAATACAATACACAATTAGGTAAGATTTTAAACGGATTGTACAATATCAAAACCGAATTTTCGGAAAGTGATTTTGGAAATTTGTACAACGAAATAAAATACAAAATCAATAAAAGAAGTTTACTCCTTTTGTTTACAAATTTTGAAGATCTAAACTCAATGCACAGACAATTGCCTTATTTAAAAGCTATTGCAAAAAACCATATACTCGTTGTTATCTTTTTTTTAAATAAAGAACTGGAACAATTAATTACCAATCCTAGGGACAATTTTCAACATCAAGTAGCTGTAGCTGTAGCCGAAAAATTCTTAAATGAAAAGAAAGTTATAGCGAATGAATTGAAAAAGCATGGTATCATAGCAATTCTTACATTGCCAAAAAATCTATCAGTAAATGTAATCAATACCTATCTTGATGTAAAAGCAAAAGGTCTTTTCTAATCCTTCCACCCCTTAAAAACATATACGGAATAAATTCCTTTGGAAATTCCTACAAAAAGTTGTGCTACGGAGCATGCAATAGCTGCGCCAACTGCCTTATAAAGCGGTATCAGCCATAGATTGAGTCCAATGTTGAGCAAAACCCCAATAGCTACAATAAGGATGATAGGCTTATATTTTCCTATTCCTGTAAGAAAACTGCCAAAAACATACATCCAAGCTACACCCAAAACAGACCAAACGCCTAATTGATAGGTATGAATCGCATACGGGCTGTCGGTTTTGTATAAATAATGAAAGATTTCTTTGCATCCAATAAATGTCAACACTACAAAACCTAATGCAATAACCGTAGCTATCACAAAGGAGTAAAAGACCTTTTGGCGAATTATAGTGTGATTTTGACTCACAAAATGAGCCGATACCGCTGGCAACAAAAACATACTCAATAAATACAATGCATTATATGCCGAGTCAAAAAAACGATACGATAAAGCAAAAATACCACTGTGTTCATTGCCATTTGGAATGATATTTTGGAGCAAAACAGCATCAATACGAGTATAAATCACCATCAATACACTAATAATAATAAAGGGCATTGCATCTTTTATTAATGCAGGAATAAATGAAAACGAAAACCGATTTTTAACGATTTCTATTTCCCGTAATAGAAAAAAATAAGTAATGGCCAAACTTAATACATAAGCTATAAAATGAATCCCAATAAACGAAAAAATTCCCAAATTCATTCCCAGCGTAGTATATACAAGTACACTTCCTAGCAAAACCAAAAAAATACGATCGATGCTGCTGAGCCAACTATCCAAGCCAAATCGTTGGAGACCTTGTACAAAACTACGTCCAAATTGAAAAAAAGAAAAAAGCAACTGATTAATTGCTATCATTAAGAATAAAAGAGATTGTGAATACGAATATTTAAACATAAAAATAGTAGCGAATACTATTAAAAGGTATAAAAATCCTAACCCTATTTTCACATATAATAATCTTTGAAAATCTGTAGCTAAATTATAACTTTTATCCGCCATTTTCTTGGTTACATAATTATGTATACCTAAATCTAATACAATGGAGTAAATATAAATCAAACTCAATAGCGAAAAATAATTGCCGTACAATTCATTGCCATACATGAGTTGAAACTTTCTATCGAGTACAAATACCCAAATTGGTTTTACAGCAAAATTAATAAAAAAAAGAAACGAGATATTTTTAAAATATTGCTTTAAAATCATTGAAAAATTCCTTTTATAATATTTTTTATTTATTTTTGCATACTACATAGTTTCAAAAAAACAAGCGACTATGTACAATTTTTTATAAAATTAATAAACAAATATAAGATAAAATATTCATTCGGAGTTGGAAAAGGAAAGAAGCATTAAAATAGCCGTCAATACACGTTTTTTGATTAAAGACAAACTAGAAGGTATTGGTTGGTTTTCCTACAATATTCTGAAAGAATTGGTGGAGACACATCCCGAAGTAGAATTTTACTTTATTTTTGATAGACCCTGCGATGCACAGTTTATTTTCTCAAAAAATGTAACGCCCGTTTTGGTTTCACCACCCGCCAGACATCCTTTTTTATGGTATATTTGGTTTGAATTGGCATTGCCAAAAGCCTTAAAAAAAATCAATCCCGACGTTTTTCTATCGCTAGATGCCTATACGTCTATTAGTGCGAACGTAAAAAAAGTGACGGTATTTCATGATATTGCCTTTGCTTTTTTTGATGGGCATGTGCCTTTTTTAGTAGAAAAATTCATGCGATATTTCACACCTAAATATTTGAAAGTATCAAATGAAGTAGTTACCGTTTCGGAGTCTTCCAAAAAGGATTTGATTTCACATTATAATTGTGAGCCCCATAAAATATGGGTATCCTGCAATGCATCAAGTCCTGTTTACAGACCTATAAATAACGATGAGAAAATAGTATTTCAAGATCAAAATACCGATGCGCATCCCTATTTTATTTTTGTAGGCTCTATCCATCCTCGAAAAAATGTCATCAATCTTCTCAAAGCATTTGAATTATTCAAAAAAACCGATACAAAATCCATGCGATTGGTTATCATTGGTCGTTTTGCATGGCAGTTTGAGCCGGTAAAAGCGTATTATCAAGCCATGGAATATAAAAATGATGTCATTTTTGTCAATCATTTGGCACAAGATGCCCTTCAGAAATGGGTTGCAGCCGCAGAAGCCCTCATTTATGTTCCATTTTATGAAGGTTTTGGCATTCCATTGATAGAAGCTATGAGCTGTCAAATCCCCATAGTTTGTAGCAATACGTCTTCCATGCCCGAAGTTACTCAAAATGCCGCAATACACGTATCGCCCCATGATATTAATGAAATAGCTATTGCTATGCAGGAAGTCTTGGCTGAGAATAGGAAAAAGATATTAATTGCAAATGGGCAAGAGCAAATCAAAAAATATACATGGGCAAAAGGAGCTGAAATCGTATGGAAAGCATTAACCCGAGCTATTGAAAAATAGTATTCATTCTAAAATTCATTTCAACTATTTTTGTAATATTAAATTGATTCTAAAAGCTAATTTTTCAAAATAAAGAAATTCTGATTCCTATGAACATATCCTTTTTTCTTTTTCCTTTAGCTTTTATATATGGAATCGTGGTCTATGTAAGAAATTTCTTGTATGATATTCAGTTTTTTAAATCCAAAAAATCTTCCATTCCGTCTATAGTTGTGGGAAATCTTTCAATGGGTGGCAGTGGCAAAACTCCTATGATGCTTTGGCTTTATTCGCATTTGAAAGATCAGAAAAAGATTGCTTTTTTAAGCCGTGGATATGGGCGAAATACCAAAGGTTTTAGACAAGTAAATGCTATGAGTACAAGCGATGAAGTAGGCGATGAACCGCTTCTTCTCTATTCAAAAACCCAAAATCAACATACTTTTGTATGTGAAGACCGGTTTCAAGGAATTGAAAAAATTAAGAATTTGTTTCCAAAAATTGACTTAGTCATTCTTGACGATGCATTTCAGCATAGAAAGCTAAAGGCAGATAAATACATTCTCATCACAGAATACGACGCGCCATTTTTTGAAGACTTTTATTTCCCAATGGGAAATTTGCGCGATGGAAAAAATCAAGCAAAAAGAGCCGATATCATCATTATATCAAAATGTCCCGATTCATTGCACGATACTGAAAAAGAAATTTTTATTAAAAAAACAAATCCATTACCTCACCAGTCGGTATTTTTTGCAACGATAGAATATGAATTGCTCAAAGATGTTTTTGAAAACAATAATGCTTCATTCCCAGAGGATTGTATTGTTGTTTCAGGCATAGCCAACCCAAAATTATTTACTGAAGCTGTAAGTAAAAAAACGAAATTAATCAAACATTTCAATTATCCCGATCATCATCCTTTTTCAAATAAAGATATAGATTCATGGTCAAATTTCTCCGATTGCAAAACTATTATTACAACGGAAAAAGATGCTATTCGATTATTAGAACATAGAGATTATTTGGAATCAAAAAACTTGAAATTATATTCGCTTCCCATAAAAATGCAGATAGATAATTTAGAATTATTCCTCAAAATACTCAATTCAAACTAAAAAAATGAAACGAATCATTATAAGCCTGACAAATGATATCTCTTATGACCAACGTATGCAAAAAACAGCAAATACGCTCATTGAGAGTGGATTTGAGGTGACGATTGTTGGCAGAAAACGTCCAAATTCCATTTCAATAGAGGACGAACGATTTCAGCATCATCGTTTTTCTATGATTTTTGACAAAGGAAAAGGATTTTATATCGAATATCAAATTCGACTTTTCATTTATCTCCTTTTTCATAGTGCAGATATTTTTTGTAGTGTAGATTTAGATACCATTTTTCCCAATGTATTCATTGGTAAATTAAAAAATACGCCAGTGATTTATGATGCACACGAATATTTTACTGAAGTCCCCGAATTGGTAGGCCGCAAAACAGAACAATCCATTTGGAAATTGATAGAACAAATTTGCATTCCTCAATGTAAATCCATGTATACCGTATGCCCTTCCATAGCTCAATTATTTGAAAATGAATACCAAAAATCTTGTGATGTCATCTATAATTTTCCCGAAAAAGCATCCGTAGAAATGCCCCATAATTTTGAGAAAAAAATAATTTTATACCAAGGAAATCTCAATTATGGAAGAGGGTTGGAACAGATGATTTTGGCCATGAAATCGCTCGACGCAACGCTTTGGATCTGTGGCAATGGCGATTTATATAAAAATCTAAGGTATTTGATAGACATGAACCTTTTGAGCGAAAAAGTAATTTTATGGGGATATAAAACGCCGTCTGAGCTTCAAAAAATGACTTCGCAGGCTACAATTGGTATCAATTTATTGGAAAATAGAGGCCTAAATTATTATTATTCGCTTGCAAACAAATATTTTGATTATATCCAGCACAAAATTCCAAGTATTTGTATGAATTTCCCTGAATATAAAAGGCTCAATAATGAAATAGAATGCAGTGTAATGATTGAAAACATTGAAGTGGACTCTATCATCAACGGAATCAATCGTTTGTTTTCGGATAAATATTATTACCTAAAATTGCAAAATAATTGCGATATTGCAAGCCAGAAATATACTTGGGATAGCCAAAAAGAACGTCTCATTTCACATTATATATAAATAGAAATGAATCATTTGCATATAGTATCATTTGACATACCACATCCCCCAATTTATGGAGGGATTATAGAAGTATTCTATAAACTAAAAGCTTTGAGGGAACTTGGGTATGAAATCACATTGCATTGTTTTGATTATAAAGGAACCGAACGAAGTGATATGTTGGAAAGTCTTTGCCGTGAAGTTCATTATTACCCTCGAAAAAAAGCCTATCAAGTTTTTTTCAATTTAATGCCTTATATAGTTTCATCCCGAAGTAATAATGATTTGCTTTCAAACTTGCTTTTGGATGAATCCCCTATACTTTTTGAAGGACTTCACACTTGTTTTTATCTTGGGCATCCTAGTCTAGCCAATAGAAACAAAGTTGTGTGTATGCACAATATAGAATGGGATTACTATCAAAATTTGAGCAAAGCTGATCAAAATTTTATTCATAAAATTCACTTCAATATAGAAAGTAAAAAGCTGAAACAATACGAAAGTGTTCTAAAATATGCTCAATCTATCTTTTGCATCAATAAAAATGATGCGGAATATATGAAACAATATTGCGAACAATCTATTTTTGTGACGCCCTTTCATCAAAATGAAAAAGTACAAATTAAAGGTGGCATAGGTGACTATATTCTATATCATGGTAGCTTGGATGTAGTAGAAAATCATCAAGCGGCTACATGGCTCATCATGCAAGTTTTTTCAAAAATTGATAAAAAAGTAATCATTGCTGGGAAAAAACCAAAATCGAGCTTAATAGATTTAATCAAAAAATATCCCAACATTGAATTGAAAAAAGACTTACCAAGAGAAGAACTCAATACTTTGATTGAAAATGCACAACTGCATCTACTCACTACATTTCAAGGGACGGGATTAAAACTAAAGTTGCTCAATACCCTTTACCGTGGCAGAACAGTAATTGTAAATGACCTCATGGTAGCCAATAGCAATTTGGAATCGCTATGCACAATTGCCAATTCGCCCGAGGAAATGATACAAGCCATAGATACTCATTGGATGCAAGCCTTTGCTCCTGAAGAAATTCAAAAAAGAGCTGATTTTTTGAATGAAAATTATTCTAATGAAAACAATGCAAAACGAATGATTCCTTATATTTTTAAAGACTAAACAAGAAATAAAGCGAAAAATGAAGAAAGATTATTTTGAGGCAAGTGTAAAATTACATAGAGAACATAAAGGAAAATTAAAAATAGCATCCAAAGTTAAGTTGGAATCCCTCGATGATTTATCTACGGTATACTCGCCAGGTGTGGCTCAACCCTGCTTAGAAATCTATAGAAACCCTGAAATGGTCAAAGAATTGACTATTAAAAATAATACAGTGGCTGTTGTAACGGATGGTAGTGCCGTTTTAGGATTGGGAAATATTGGTGCCGAAGCGTCTATTCCCGTAATGGAGGGCAAAGCCATTCTGTTCAAAGAATTTGCAGATATTGATGCCTTTCCAATATGCTTAAAAACCCAAAATGCAGATGAAATCATATTTATAGTAAAAAATCTGGCGCCTGTTTTTGGAGGGATCAATTTGGAAGATATTGCCGCACCTAAATGTTTTGAAATAGAAGAAAGACTGCAAGACATTGGGATTCCAGTGTTTCACGACGATCAGCACGGAACGGCTATTGTGCTTTTAGCGGCTTTGCTCAATGCATGTAAAGTAGTAAACAAAAACATCAAAGACCTCAAAATAGTTATCAATGGTGCAGGAGCAGCTGGAGTTGCTATTATGAAGTTATTGAAGTGCATCAATTTTGATAACAGTCTTTGTATTTCGGTAAAAGAAATATTGATGTGCGATACACGAGGCATTATTTGTAAAACTCGAAAAGATTTGAATGAGAGCAAATTAGAAATTCTAAAATATTGTAACGCTCGACACGAAGAAGGATCGGTAAAAGATGCCATCAAAGGTGCCGATGTCTTTATTGGTGTGAGCAAAGGAAACTTGCTGACTAGTGAGGATATCGCTACTATGAATAAAGATGCAATCGTATTTGCGATGGCGAATCCTATCCCTGAAATTATGCCCGAAGAAGCTTATAAAGGTGGCGCAGCCATTGTAGGAACGGGAAGAAGCGATTTGCCCAATCAAGTGAATAATGTATTGGCATTCCCAGGTATTTTTAGAGGTGCACTCGATGCCAAAGCTACTCAAATCACTTCAAAAATGAAGCTAGCCGCAGCACATGCACTCGCTAATTGTGTTCCCAATCCATCTTCCGAACATCTACTTCCCAATGCCTTGGACAAATCCGTTGCGAAAATAGTAGCCGAAGCGGTGAAAAATGCGTGGTAGAAAAAATTTAATATGCGTTATAATACAAAAAAAGCCTTGAATCAAATTCAAGGCTTTTTCAATATTTTATAATAATGTGTATTTTTATATTTTCTTAAATAGACAAGAAGCATTGTGTCCTCCAAAGCCAAAGGTATTGCTTAAGGCTGCTCTTACCGTTCTTTTTTGCGCTTTGTTTAGCGTTAGATTCAATTTAGCATCAATATTCTCATCCGCTACTACGTGATTAATTGTAGGAGGAATAATATCTTCCTGCACCGATTTGATACATGCTATAGCCTCAATAGCACCCGCAGCACCTAATAAGTGACCTGTCATGGATTTTGTAGAACTGATATTGATATCATAGGCATCCTTTCCAAATAACTGAGCTATTGCTTTCAATTCTGCAATATCACCTAATGGAGTCGATGTACCATGTACATTGATATAATCGATATCTTTTGAAGTCATACCGGCTTCTTCTATCGCCAATCGCATTACATTCAATGCACCCAATCCTTCGGGATGAGGCGCCGTTAAATGATAAGCATCAGCCGTAAGACCACTACCAACCATTTCAGCATAGATTTTGGCACCACGTTTTACCGCATGCTCATATTCTTCAAGTACAATTCCACAAGCTCCTTCACCCATTACAAATCCGTCACGTGTAGCATCAAAAGGTCTTGAAGCGGTCATAAAATCTTCATTTCGCTCGCTCAAGGCTTTCATGGCATTGAATCCACCAATTCCGCCTTCGGTAATAGCCGCTTCGGCACCACCAGCTACACAAGCATCAATTTTACCATATTTGATATACATAAATGCCTCTGCTAAAGCAATTGTAGACGAAGCACATGCCGCTACAGGAGCAAAATTAGGACCACGAAATCCGTATTTCATCGAAATATGACCCGCACTAATATCTGGAATCATCTTAGGAATAAAAAATGGGTTGAAGCGTGGCATACCATTGCCTGTAGCAAAGTTTGAAATTTCATTTTGGAAGGTAAGAATTCCTCCAATACCCGAACTCCAAATGACACCAATGCGATCTTTATTCAAGTTGTCTGCATCAATGCCGCTATCTTCAATACATTGTATAGCTGCAGCCATACTAAATTGAGAAACAGGATCGAGCCTGCTGATTTCTTTTTTTTCAATGTAAACCGTAGGATCAAAATCCTTCAATTCACATGCAAATTTTGTCTTAAAATTAGTGGTGTCGAATCTTGTAATTAAATTGGCACCACTGACTCCATCAATTAGATTTTGCCAAAAGGTGCCAACATCATTACCAAGAGGCGTTACGGCACCAAGTCCTGTAACTACTACTCTTCGCATAACTCTTTAATTTTTTTTGAAAAATAAATTTTTTCTATGCAGCAGAAGCTTCTTCTAAAAATTTGATAGCATCTCCTACGGTACCGATTAATTCGGCTTTGTCATCAGAAATAGATATGTTGAATTCATTTTCAAACTCCATAATAAGTTCTACGATATCCAATGAATCCGCTCCTAAATCTGCTTGAAAACTAGCTGAAGGAACTACTTGAGATTCCTCTACACCCAATTTCTCTACAATAATTTTTGTTACTCTTTCTGCAGTTGTTGACATTTTTTATAAGTTTAATTTCTGCAAAGATACATACTTTTGTTTTTTTTTTAAATAATTTATTAACAAAATAGTAACAAAAATGGATATCGTATTAAAATATTTCTCAAAACTCGATGACAATCAAGTGGATAAGCTAAAAAAACTTTATAATTTATACGAAGATTGGAACCAAAAAATCAATTTAGTATCAAGAAAAGATTTTGACAATTTTTACACACACCACGTATTGCATTCATTGGCAATCGCCAAATTTATTGAATTTAAAAAAGGCACTAAAATCATGGATTTGGGCACGGGTGGCGGTTTCCCGGCTATTCCATTGGCTATTTTTTTCCCAGAAGTTCAGTTTCTAGCCGTAGATTCTATTAAGAAAAAAATCATGGTAGTAGAAGATGTTATTGAAAAATTGGAATTAAAAAATTGTAGCGCAAAAGTAGCGAGAGCCGAAACGATTTTGGATCAATTTGATTTTGTAGTAACCCGTGCAGTAGCTCCTTTAACAGACTTACTATTCTGGACCAAAGGCAAAATACATCCTATCGCATTTAACGACCTCAACAACGGAATTATCGCGCTCAAAGGAGGCGATTTAAAAGAAGAAATTCGCGATTCAAAACGAAAAGTTGTGCTTAAACCTATTTCAGATTATTTTGAAGAGGATTTTTTTGAAACAAAAAGCATTGCTTATGTGCCTTTTAAGTAATCATTAAATTATTCTTCTTAGCCCAGATAGTAGCGGCATGAAGTGGACTGGCATGCCGTGATGGCTAGCGGGCGGATGCTGAAACAACGTGAAAGCACACGTACCGCTTGGCAACACGTGCATAGACAGGCTGCTTCATAGAGCGAATAGCTGGTGTAAAAATAATACGAAAAAAGAATCGTTTTAGCTGCTAAAAAAATCAACTTTTACCTGCTATGAGGTTATCTAATTCTTGTGAAGCAAAATGGGCTAATTGTTGCATATTTTCGGCATCAAAAGGCGACTTGAGGATAGGATGTTTTTTGAGAAAATCTTGATTGAGTATGCTCAAATTCTCCGCTAAATTTTCAAACTGTGCAATGGCTTTTTGCGCATCGGTTTTATACATCTGATACAGCTGTGCCGCAACCACAACGGCCAATCCATAATCTATCATATAAAAAGGCGAATGATAGAGATGGTCCATAAATTTCCACGTTTTTCCCGATCCAAAAAATGGATTTTCGGAGGTGTGTAAAAGTAAATTGTACTTCTTTTGCAGCGATAGAAAAAGTGCATCAATTTCTACTTCCATAAAATCTTCCATTTCATACAATTTTTCTTGAAATTCATCAAACATACTCACGCTAGCCATAAGTCTAAAATGATTGACAAAATTGCTGATTTTATATTTTTGACTTTCAGCGCCAAAAACATCCTGCAAGAATGGATACGCGAGCATTTCCATTGTGTGAGAGAATATTTCTACGGTATCCAAAGTACATTCTTGAAACTTATAATTGGGCGTTTTGATCCAAGACAAATAAAACTGCAAGGTATGCCCAAATTCGTGAGCTAGGACGCGAAAATCGGAATCTTTTTTCTGAAAAACGCTATAAATGATAGGGGTGTCAAAAATGAAAGTAGCATAGCCTTTGGAGACTTTATTATCTCTATCTTCGTAGTCAATTGAATTATTTTCAAGCATTTGTGCATATACTTTTCCCCAATTGGGATTGATAGCATTAGCCACTTTTTTATATTTTTCTATTGTTTTATCATTGTTTAATTCTAGCAATTTTGCAGGGCCATCGGCAAATAACACATTGTCATAGTATGTGAGTTTTTCTACGCTTAAATTTTTCTTTTTTAGTTCATTTACTTTATTGTAAAAAGGCGCAAAATAAGTAGAAACATTATTTCTATAATCGGCTAAATCCTTGTAATCATAGCCAATTCGATTCCATCTTTTCAAGGAATATTCTTTATAATTTTTGTATCCCAATTCTCTTGCAAAAGCATTGCGAAGAGACACTAACTTTTTGTAATTTTCAAAATAAAACGAGCCGTTGGTTTCGTAAAATGAACCAATGGCATCATTGCTATCTTTTCGAATACTTCTATCCTCATCTGAAGTAAGTGCTTGCAGGCTAGAAATAGACTTTTCCTCTCCGCGATAAAGTGCTTTTCCTTGAGAATTAAAGGTAGCAATTTCATTTGAAATTTTAAACTCCTCTCCCATTAATCGCTGGGCTTCGGCAGTATATTCAATTAAGTTATTATCGACTTCCCATTTATAATTTATCCCAAAAAACGCTTCAATTTTGTCATAAAAATGTGAGGATTTGATTGCTGGAAAGATTTTATTGGCATAAGAATTAATCTGGGAAATCCTTTCTATATAAAAATCATTAATCTCTTTAGCTTCAGTATTCTTGGTATTTCCATAGTATCGGAATCTACTAAGACTTGAATAATTATAATATGAGCTATACGTTTCGGTATATTTTACCAATAATTCTTTGAATCTGGTTTCGTCTTGCGTAGTTTTTATTTCGTCTAGAATTTCCTCCATCTTTGATTTGACAGATTCTATATCGACTTTTATTAGTTCAATTTCTTTAATATTTTGCATTAGATTTAATGTTTTAGGATTAGAGGCCATAGCCTAATAAAAGTTACGAAATTAGCCGTTTTTTTGTATTTTTGCTGAAAATATTTTAATTTATGAATCAATCTATGACGCAGTCTGAATTATTAATTAGCTTAGAAGATAAATATGGTGCACACAATTATCATCCCCTTCCCGTAGTACTGGAAAAAGGTGAAGGCGTATATGTATGGGATGTAGAGGGTAAAAAATATTTTGACTTTTTATCGGCTTATTCAGCGGTAAATCAAGGTCATAGTCATCCAAGAATATTAAAAGCATTGCAGACACAAGCTCAAAAATTGACGTTGTCTTCTCGTGCATTCTACAACAGTGAATTGGGTAAATATGAAAAATTTATGACCGAACTTTTCGGATTTGATAAATTACTTCCCATGAATACAGGTGCGGAGGCTGTAGAGACTGCACTAAAAGTATGTAGAAAATGGGCTTATGCAAAAAAAGGATTGGCAGAAAATGAAGCGGTGATTTTGTTTGCGACAGGAAATTTCCATGGAAGAACGTTGAGTATTATTTCGGGAAGTACCGATGATAGCAGTAGAAAAGGATTTGGTCCTTATATGCCTAATTTTGAGGTCATAGAATACAATAATTTTGAAGCGTTGGAAAAAGCGTTGGAAAATAAAAATGTTGCTGGATTTATGGTAGAACCTATCCAAGGAGAAGCTGGAATTTTGATTCCAGAAGCAGGTTATTTGAAAAAATGTGCCGATTTGTGCAAAGCAAAACAGGTGCTTTTTATAGCGGATGAAGTACAAACAGGTATAGCTAGAACAGGAAAAATGCTCGCTTGCGACCATGAAAATGTGCATCCAGATATTTTGATTTTGGGCAAAGCGGTTTCGGGTGGTGTATATCCTGTGTCTTGTATCCTAGCCAATGATGAAATCATGCTTTGTATCAAACCCGGTGAACATGGAAGTACTTATGGAGGCAATCCTTTGGCGTGTGCCGTAGCTACCGAGGCAATGCAAGTTGTATTGGATGAAAAATTAGCTGAAAATTCACAAAAAATGGGCGAAATTTTCCGCAAAGGACTCGTGGATATGCAAGCCAGTATTATCAAAGAAGTGCGTGGAAAAGGGCTCTTAAACGCTATTGAAATCAATGATACGCCCGATAGCGAAACAGCATGGAATATTTGTCTAGAATTTGCAAAAAATGGCCTTCTAGCCAAGCCTACACATGGCAATATCATCCGATTGGCACCACCATTGGTAATCAATGAAACTCAAATTCAAGAATCGCTAGAAATTATCAAAAACAGTTTGGCAAAATTCTAATATTTTCTAAATCAGTGGCGTAATCCACATTGAAGTATTAATAATTATTTTTTAGTTCCACAAAAGTTGCTCTATTTTTGTGTTCATGATAAATAATTACATAGAAAGTGTTGATTTCAATTTTGTGAGTGATGGCAGACCTTTTGAAAAATTTGATATAGGCGCCAATATTCATTTCTACGAAGAAGAAATTTTTGATTTTTCGGAATACGAAGTAGCTATCATAGGCGTCAAAGAAGGCCGATTGGCGGGTATGGGAAATCTCACTAGTGATTTGGCTCCCGAAGAAATTCGCAAACAGTTATACCGCCTTCAAATTTTCCAAAATTTTCCAAAAGTCATCGATTTGGGCAATATAATAGACGCCGAAACACCAGAAGAAACCTATCAATATCTGGATAATGTTCTCAGAGTCTTGTATCAACATGGACCTCAAGTAATAATTCTGGGTGGAAGCCAAGACCTCACTATTCCTCAGGTAAAAGCATTGGAAGCGCTCTATGAAAATGTATCGCTAACCATAGTAGATGAACGAATAGACCTCAAAGAACGCTCAAAAGAAATCAATAGCAATAACTATATCAAAGAACTTATTGAATGTGAAAGTCCTAGTCTATTTAATTTGACGCTATTTGGTTATCAATCCTTTTTTGCCAATCCATCGCTCACGAGTTCTCTTGAAAGTATGTTTTTTCAAATGCTTCGTCTTGGAAAAATAAGATATAAAGTGCCCGAATATGAACATATTTTCCGAAGTAGTCATGCGGTGAGTATAGATATATCTTGTGTAAAACAAAGCGATGCTCCCGGAAGAAACTTACAATCTCCCAACGGTTTTATGTCCGATGAGCTCTGTCAAATAGCTAGATACGCAGGCATGAGTCCAGAAAATAAATCCATAGGGTTTTATGAGCTCAATCCTCAATTTGACATTAGAAATCAAAGTGTACAACTTTTTGCGCAAGCGATTTGGTATTTCTTAGAAGGTTTTTCATACAAAATTGATGACACTCCCGAACTGGAAGAAAATCATGGACGATATATCAACTTTTTAGTAACGATTGATGGACTAGACAAGCCACTTATTTTCTGGAAACACAAGGATAACGGATATTGGTGGGTAGAGATTCAAAACAATAAAACAGGTAATTTCTTCCCTTGTGGTAAAGATGATTTTGATCTTTGTAGCAATGGGATTTTATCGGATTATATATTTCAGATTATATCTAGATTGTAGATTATACCAATCTTACTTATAAAATAGTCCAAACTATTTTGTAAGTTTAGAGTGGTGAATACCGTCATAACAAGCAAATAGAACAAACAAGAGAAACGAAGGTTGGACTATATTGATTGTATGTACGGTATTAAATTACTATTTTTTATACTATTTATTCTCAAGGAATTCTCAGAAAACATGAAAGTATAATAAGTTTTAAGCAATTTTAAACAGATTTCAAGACAAGATTACTACCTAAAATCTAACGTCTCTATTCTAAAATCTACCCCTTTTAATCTTTTAATTTTTCAAGAAGCATTTTCTTAAATTCTTTTTCTACGCTGAGTAGTTTTACGATTTTATGCTCGGGCAAAAATTGTCTAAATTTTTGAACGTATTCTTTTTGTACATCCAGAATTTCTTGTTCTTGACTCATGATTTTATCCATAGACGCTTGACTAGCATCATGTTCAGCTCCTTTCAAATCATTGCGAAGTGATTTTCTAAGGTTTTTCTTTTTCATTTCATATTCGCGATATAAAGGAAAGAATTTTTCCGATTCTTGTGGCGTTAGCTCCAAGTTTTTGGTCAAATATTCTTTTTTCAAAGTTTCAATCTTGTTATCATTTTGTGCATTGGCATTTATAAACATTACACATATAGCTATCAATAATACTATTTTTCTCATCTCTTTTATTTTTTAATCTATTTTAATTCTCTTAATTTACATTTTTAAAATCCACGCCTTCTTTCTCCATCAAATATGCTTTAATTTCTTCTTCAGACACATCATTCAAAGAATCATTAATGGCTTTTTTAATTTCGGTTTCTTTGAACATAGCTACTAACTCTTCTTCTTCCAGCTCTTCATAATTTTCTTGAAGATATTCATGTACTTCATTTTCAGATAAATTGAATTTTTGAGTATCTTTATTTAAAACTGAAAAGGCAAAATAACCAAAGAATACAAAAGCAACCACCGCAGCTACTGCATACGAAATATGAAATCTACTGAAAAAAGATACGTTAGTTTCTTTTTGGATATTAGCAAAAAAACGGTCTTCCATTGAGTCAAAATATCCTTCGGGAATATCCGAATGATTCATTTTAACATCTTGAATATCAATTTCTTCTAAAAAGGAATGAATTTCTTTCAATTCATTTTTCAAATCTTTATTCATGTATTTATTTTTTATTTATTTAAAGAGAATATTCAATTTGACTTTTATCACATCTCTATTCTAATTTCAATCACAATTTAATCTACTATTCTCTTATTATTTAGACCTAATAATTTTATAAAAAGTTTAATTTTTTTTAAATTTTTCTTCAATTTTCTTTACGGCATGATGAAAAGAGGCTTTGAGCGCACCTTCGGATGTACCAGTTATCTCCGCTATTTGCGCATAAGACAATTCTTCTTTGTAGCGCATCTGAAAAACAAACTTTTGTTTTTGAGGCAACTGCTCTATGGCTTTTTCAATTTTCTCAATAATTTCATCCTTATCCATCCCCTCTATCTCAATATTTTCATCACCTACATTTTCTTCCAATACGGGTGAGACCAACTCCCAATCTGCTAAATTTTGTTTTTTCTTGCCCTGAATATATGAAATAGATTCGTTATATGCTATACGATACAACCATGTGGTCAGCGCACTTTCTCCTTTAAATTTAGCTATATTTTGCCATATTTTAATCCATACATTTTGGAGCACTTCATCGGTATCATCATGATGTTCTACAATTCGTTTGATTTGCCAATACAACTTCTCCTTATAATTTTTCATAAGGTGGCGCATTCCTAGCTCCATGGTTTTTTCGGCCATGCATAGCTTGAGAATATCTGTATCGCTTACTTTAATCATTATTTTTCTTTAAACGAATCTAAAATGGCAGCGATAGCTTCTTTATATTTCAATTTTCTATCAATTCCACGGGTCCAAATGGTTATTTCATAATTCATTTTTTGCCCTTCTATGATTTTGTGTGTAAAATAAATACGCTCTTTTTCATTGGGATATTTTCCATCTATTTGAGCTAAATATATTTTTTTACCCTCTAAATTTTCTATTTGTACTTGCTTATACATGCTGTCCATTTGCATTTCTATACGCTTATCCGTTTTAGCAATTAAAGTATCTAAAACCTCTTTCTTACTATGTTCAAAGACTACTACATAAAAATTTCTAAATCTATTGGCGTATTCCACCTTGGCCTCTTCTGCCAATTCATCCGATTTTAAAAATCCAGGTAACGTTATTTTGAAATTTGCTTGATCAATAGCTATCGGCTTATCATAATCTTGGCTGCATGAAATCATATTCCATATTAATACCATTACCAAAAGAAAAAAAACTTGTTTTTTCATGTTCGTTGCTGCTTTTATTATTTTAAATTTCTTCTTTTTCTATTTTAATTTTTGGAGCTTCTTCCAATTTCAATCCCATGTCCATCAAATTTTCCAAATCATTGACACGCATTTCATGTTTGATTCTAATATGGTAAGTTCCTATTTCATTGAATTTGAACCTAGAAATAATGGGAGCTCTATAGAAGCAGAGATCTCCTGTACATTTGCCCAACCATTCGCCCGATTCATCGGAAAGTGGTATCGAAAGGACATCTTCCTTAATTTGTCCGCTTGGGAATTGGGTAAACGTTTTGATATAAAAGTTTTGATATTCAAACAAATCTCTATGTCTGATATCTATATAAAGATTGTATTTTTTAGAAATATCTTTAATCTCAAATTTAAAGTCTAAGGTATCGTGCAAATCCCAACCATTGATAGAAAGAGGCTTAAACTCTTCATATACCGCTTCATTTTGGCAGCTTATCAAAGAAAAAAACAAAACAACAAGTACTATAATTAAAAAACGCATGTCTATTTTGGATTATTATTAGATTGTGGTTTAGTCGATTGATTATTTTGAGATGGCTTATTTTTATTCTTTTTATTTCTATTCTTGTTTTGTTGGGATTTTTTCTCCAATGTTTTCAATTGAATTTGCCCTACCAAATCCTCATCTTTTTCTTCGCTTTCTATTTTAATTTCTTTTACCGCCATAGAAAGAAGGTTTTGAGGCTTTTGACCTTTTTTATTCAATTCATTGATTTTCTTTACATTTTCAATGGAAATTTTATAATAGTCGCTCGAAGGATCGTCTTTATATACAAATACCATCAATCGTTTCAAAATCTCGGTTTTTTTCAAGACCGCTACACCTTCTTCTGTTTGCAACTGATTGATATTCTGTGGTATTTCTTTTACTGCTTCTATATACTGTGCCAATTCATAATTGAGGCAACATTTCAAACGGCCACATTGACCCGATAATTTTTCAATATTAATCGATAAATTTTGATAACGAGCCGCTTGTGTAGATACCGATGGAAAATAATTTAAAAATGTACTACAACACAATTCTCTTCCACAGCTTCCTATTCCACCTATTCGAGCAGCCTCTTGACGTGCTCCAATATGCTTCATCTCAATTTTTATCTTAAACTCCGCGATATATCTTTTTATCAATTCTCTAAAATCTACACGCTCATTCGCAATAAAATAAAACGTAGCTTTTTTGCCATCCGCTTGATATTCTACCTCGCTTATTTTCATATCCAAATTCAATTCTTTGGCTATTTCTCGGGCAAGTATCATTACTTTGTTTTCTTTTTGGCGATATTGCTCTTGAGTTTCAAGTTCTTTTTCATTTGCTTTGCGCAAAATCTTTTGGAATTCCTCTGTTTTGGTAATTTTTTTCTTTTTTAGCTGCAATTTTACCAATTCACCTTTCAAAGACACTTCACCTATATCATAGCCGCCATTTCCTTCTACACAGACCATGTCGCCTTTATACAAATCAATGCGTTTTTCATTGACAAAATACTCTTTTCTAGAGCCATTTTTAAATGAAAGTTCTACCACATTGTATTCCTCGGCACCACTTGCGTATTGAATATTGCTAAACCAATCAAAAGTATTCATTTTATTACAGCCTCCGCTGCTACATCCTCCACTACTACAACTCATATATATTTCTATTTACTATTACATTTCTATTTTATTCCACTTAAAAAATTCCGAACGAGTCTGAAATTTTCCCAAAATAATGCCCAAAGATACAAAAGAAATTTTAGAATTAGCATTTCTTTCAATTGCATAGATCGTTTTGCTAATTTCCTCCATAGAATATTCAATTTGGTCTATTTCCATCACCGATGCAAAATACTTAATTGCTCCTGAAAGCTCATCGGAAGCTGAAATTTCGTTTTTATACTTTAATTGAATGATTTCATTCAAGACATACAAAAGATGTTCCAATACCTTCTTCTGAATTTCCTTGGATTTTCCAGCCAATTCATTGCAAGCATCTAGCATTTCCTGAATTTTGACAAAATGACGTTCGTTGAATTTGACAATACCACGCAATATTTGCAATGTAAAATGTTCAATAGAATCTTCCGAACCCACATCTTCAATATATCTTCTAGCCGCTATAATATCGCCACTAGCAAAATTTATGGACGATTTTTTTATTTTTTCAGGTACCTGCGAAAACTCAGCATCAATCACTTGTTCAATTTCCGAATCTTGAAGACGCGGAATTTTATGAATATTGCATCGAGATAAAATCGTAGGCAAAATATGATCCGAAGACTCCGCCACCAGCACAAAAAGACTCATGGGATTGGGTTCTTCAAGCACTTTCAAAATTTTATTGCTCTCTTTGCGCAATTCTTCTGCCATCCATATCATTTGAGTTTTATAGCCTCCTTCATAGGAATACATGGAAAAAGTATTGAGTATTTCGGTAGTCTCCTCTACCCTGATTTTATAATTTTTGGCATTGTTAAAATCCAACCAATCTTTGACATCAAACAAATGCTTTTTTTCTTTTATAATTTCCTTAAACTTGGGATGAAGTGTTTTGCAATTTTCTTTTTCTGAAAAAGTTGGAAATGTATAATGAATATCCAAATGGATAAAATTCTTAATCTTATGGCAATTCGTGCATTCGTTACAACTATCCGTTTCGGTTTTATTTTCACAATAAAAATATTGGACAAAAGCCATAGCCAATCCAAAGGTACCAAAGCCCATTTTACCAATAAACAAGTGTGCGTGATGCAATTTTTCACCACGGGCTTGTTTTATCAGCTCCGCTTTTACAGCTTCTTGTCCTAATATATCTTTGAATTGCATTTTACGAAGATAATGATATTATTTTTTAGCTATAATACTTATTTCAATACGCGCATCTTTTGGCAATCGAGCTACTTCCACTGTTTCTCTAGCGGGATAAGGTTCTTGCAAATACGATGCATATATTTCATTAATTTGAGCAAATTCATTCATATCTTTAATGAAAATAGATGCTTTCAAAATATGAGAATAGTCCATTCCTGCGGCTTCCAATATTCCTGCAATATTTTTCATTACACGATGCGTTTCACTTGCTAAACTCTCGTTTTCCATTACTCCCGTTTCAGGATTCAAGGCTATTTGTCCGCTCATTAAGAGCATATCTCCCGACCAAACCGCTTGGCTATAAGGGCCTATCGCACTTGGAGCATTTTTTGTATTGATTATTTCTTTCATTATATCTTTTTTTCGTCAAATTTCAAACATTGCAAAGATATAAAATTCAATTTAAACCTCTTTTACGAATAAAATAGTTTAGGTCAAAAGGATACATAATTTTGTTGATTTTGGAAACTTCTATTTCATATTGTGCCATAAAATTAGAATCTAACTTTTCATGAACCGCATTTTCGACAAGACGATTAATAAAAAAAAATTCTTTAGAATGCTGTTTTTTCAAATATTTTAATTCTTTTTTAAAAGAAACAAGAAACATTTTTAGTGTATGAAAATCTCGTAGTTCAATAAAACATAATACAGCTAAAATAATAAAACTTGTATTAAGAGAATCATCATTTGTTGTTTGATTGATGTATATATTAATATCTTTAAGTACCAATTTAAATTCACTATTATTAAAACATAAAACTACTTTATAATAATTGACCATACTATACATTCTAGTTGGACATTTTTGATTTATACTATTATAAGCTAAAATCATTTCATTATAATGAATTAAAAAATCATTGAAACGAATCTGCATACAGTCAATTAATAGCAGATTGGAGTAGTATAGACTGAAAAAAAGTTTATGATATTGTTTTTTTGGTTTTTTCAATTCAAAATCCTGAATTATTTTTTTAGCTTCTTCAATAGAATTAATCTTGATTAACAAAGAGATATAATTGAATTTTTGTAGCAGATAGTTAAAATAGTACTCTTTTAAAACCGACAAATTGCATTCAAATAATTCAATGTGTTTTTGAAGAAAATTTAAACTTTTTTCATAATCTTGTAGATTTTCATAGTTATGACTTAAAATATTGAGGCAAATAGATTTTTCAACAAATGTAGGATATCGTTCCCAATCTTGAATCAAATCCGAGTTTGCTATCTTTTGCATAGCTTGATCATTTGACTTTGATTCATAAAAATAATACATAAATTGACTGTTATTCAACTTTTGAAGATTCACGATAATTTCAATGTACAATTCTTCATTTTTTAAAAGATCATTTATATCATCAATATCTATATTCTCATATAAGTTATGAATAACGATAGCTTTTAAATGTGAAAAAATATTGAGAATTAAATAAAATCTTTCATATTTTATAGAGTGTTCAAGAGCTTTTTTAAACTTTTTATTTGCTTGTTTGAGCAATCCTTTTCTCTGCAATACTTTACCTTCTTCGACCCACTTAAATATCAAATTTTCGACATTCAATTCTTTATTATACATAACAAGAGCCATCAGAATCTTATCATATAACTGTTCTTTTAGCATTCCAAAATTACTTGCATAAACGCTTTCAAAATTTGATTTTAGTATACTTTCATCATAATGTTTCATTTTTGAGATATACTCAAATAGATGAAGATAAATTTTATCATTCTTGTTATAAATATTTGAGAATTTTTGAAAATAACTTTTTTCATGTGGACTCAATGAGTTTATAAGGCTTACAACGTCTAATGAATTTTTCACAATTATTAACTTTTGTGCAAAATTACAAATAAAATGTTATATAATTAAATAATAAATCGAGTATTTATATATACCAAAACAAAATATATGTGTCTACGAAATCTTATTAATTAAATCTTTTTATTTTGTTAAAAAACCCATGAAGCATAATTTTACATTTATAATAATTTATTTCAATGCAGTTAAAAACATTTTTGACTTTTATATTTTTATTAATTCAATTGCAATTGCAAGGACAATTAAGGATCAATGAAATCATGGTAAATCCAGGCAATTTAACTGTGCAAGGACTTATTGGTGGTGGAAGAGAGTATATTGAAATTTACAATTCTACTTGCAAACCTATCAATACTAGAGGATACTATATTGCAAGCTCTCAAAATATTTCGGGAACGAATAGAGGTGGAACATTTAGAATTCCTAACATTTCACAATCCATAATTGCACCAAATGGTCATCTTGTTTTGGGAACTAAAACTTCTAGCTCGGATTCTAATAGCATTGATATCAAACTTCCAAATTATACTTCAAACGTTTGCGAATTGTCTAGTGGGACTTTTGTTTTAGCTAATTTTGATGGATGGGTGGCACTATATGATTCTACAGGAACACCAATTAGTGCCGTATATTGGGGAGCAAACGCCTCTATTATTTCACAAACAGCTGACTTTGGAGTGGTTCCTTGTGTGCCTCCAGGAAGCCCTGCTGGATTAACATTAAAAAGTGCAATACAAATTAATGCTCAAAACCCAGGGGTACTTCAGTATGGAGGCGGTAATCCAAGTATAGGACAGACGCATAGCAGAATTCCGGATGGAGGAAATTGGTCTTTCCCTCAAACTGCA
>Ga0208597_1000130_pt1 | contig 27400 bp, 19 predicted proteins | sample LakMenEpi05May12_FD_150673 | JGI IMG/M metagenome (GOLD analysis project Ga0208597, IMG submission 150673) | Freshwater microbial communities from Lake Mendota, WI - 05MAY2012 deep hole epilimnion (SPAdes) | ecosystem: Environmental > Aquatic > Freshwater > Lake > Epilimnion/Euphotic zone ...
GCGCCAGCGGCAGAAGCGGCTCCAGAAGCGGCTCCTGAGGCTTAATGAAAACCTTGTGATGGGAGAGGAAATTTCCATCAAAAAATAGTTAATTTCAGAAGACTCGAATGAGTTTCTGTTTTTATATTGTTACATAATTTTTTTAAACCTTCCGCTGGAGCAATTGCTTTGAAAGCGGAAAAAATTGAAACAACATGGCAGACGTAAAAAAACTAGCTGAAGAATTAGTAAGCTTAACAGTAAAGCAAGTACAAGAATTAGCTGATGTATTAAAAGCTGATTACGGTATTGAACCAGCAGCAGCAGCAGTAGTAGTTGCAGCAGGTGGTGGTGGTGGAGAAGCAGCAGCAGAAAAGACAGCATTTGATGTGATCTTAGTAAGTGGTGGTGCTAGCAAATTAAACGTAGTTAAAATCGTTAAAGATTTAACAGGTCTTGGCTTGAAAGAAGCTAAAGATTTAGTTGACGGTGCTCCAAAAGCAGTTAAAGAAGGTGTATCTAAAGCAGAAGCTGATGATATCGCTGGTAAATTGAAAGAAGCAGGTGCTGAAGTTGAAGTAAAGTAATTTACTCGACTTAGGTCGCTTTAAAATATAGCCTCGGACTTTTGTTCGGGGCTTTTTTTTGACTATTTTTTTTCTTCTACCTCTTCTTACTTTATAGACGTTCGAAAATATACCGAAATCTTTTCTTCACGCTCGCAGGCTCGGACGCTCAGCCAAGATTTGTATATTTTCGAAGTCTTTTAACCCTTCTTAGATAAACTGTAGAACTTAGAAAGAAATACAAATATTCATCGACCTTTCGAGCCTGCGAGCAGGGAGAGGGATATTTCGGTATTTTTTCTAAGGCCTCGTTTCGTTAAGAATTCTCTAAATTTTGTCAAACTGGTAAAAACAGGGTGTCACATGGTAAATTATAATAATATTATATCTATTTTTAATTAGCATTTTAAATATATAAAAAAAATATATTTAAAAATTTGACCATTTTTGACACTTTTTTCAAAAAAACTTTCAAAATCAAGGTTTTTGGTACAAAATTTGTTTTTGAGTCTGCCCTTCTTTACTTAACTTTGCCATCCTTTATTTTGGGCCTGTAGTCTATTGGAAAAATGGTCGATTCTTCGTCTATTTCATACTAGGATACACTTAAGCACAATGCTACCAAAAATTTAATTCGCAATAAAACTGGTTTATACCGTATGTCTACAACAATCTTGAACAACAGAGTCAACTTTGGTAAGATAAAACACATCGCCGAAGCACCAGACTTACTTGACATTCAGTTAGAATCTTTCAAAGAATTCTTTCAGTTAGAAACAACACCAGACCGCAGAGATGTGGAAGGTTTGTTCCGTGTATTCAAGGAAAATTTTCCTATCACTGATACGCGTAACATTTTCGTGTTAGAATTTTTGGATTATTTTATCGATCCGCCACGCTACACTATTGATGAGTGTATGGAGCGTGGATTAACTTATGCTGTTCCATTAAAAGCTAAACTACGTTTGAGCTGTAATGACGAAGAGCACGTTGATTTCCAAACCATCGTACAGGATGTATTCTTAGGAAACATTCCTTACATGACACCAAGAGGAACCTTTGTGATTAATGGTGCTGAGCGTGTTGTCGTTTCTCAGTTACATCGTTCACCAGGTGTATTCTTTGGTCAATCAATTCATCCAAACGGAACAAAGATTTATTCTGCACGTGTGATTCCTTTCAAGGGCGCATGGATGGAATTTGCTACAGATATTAACAACGTAATGTATGCGTACATCGATCGTAAGAAAAAATTCCCTGTAACTACTTTATTGCGTTCAATTGGTTTTGAAACAGATAAAGATATCTTGGAATTATTCGGCATGGCGGATGAAGTTAAAGCAGATAAGAAAACTTTAGCGAATCAAGTTGGCCGTAAATTAGCTGCACGTGTTTTAAGAACATGGGTAGAAGATTTTGTAGATGAAGATACAGGTGAAGTAGTAAGCATCGAGCGTAACGAAATCGTTATGGAGCGTGATACTGTTTTAGACGAAGACGCTATCAATTTAATTATTGAAATGGGCGCGAAAAGTGTATTCATTCAAAAGGAAGATGTAGGTGGTGATTACGCAATTATCTACAACACATTAAACAAGGATACTTCTAATTCTGAATTAGAAGCGGTTCAACATATTTACCGTCAATTACGTGGTGCTGATGCCCCAGATAATGAAACGGCTCGTGGTATCATTGACAAATTATTTTTCTCTGACAAGCGTTATGATTTAGGTGAAGTTGGTCGTTATAAAATCAACAAGAAACTAGGTCATGATTTAACACAAGAGAAAAAAGTATTGACTAAAAATGATATCATTGAAATCATTAAGTACTTAGTACGTTTAACCAATGCGAAAGCAGAGATTGATGACATCGATCACTTAAGCAATCGTCGTATTCGTACAGTAGGAGAGCAATTGTATGCGCAGTTCGGTGTAGGTTTAGCGCGTATGGCGCGTACTATCCGTGAGCGTATGAATGTGCGTGACAACGAGGTATTTACTCCAGTTGATTTAATTAACGCGAGAACATTATCTTCTGTTATTAATTCATTCTTCGGAACTTCTCAGTTATCTCAATTCTTAGACCAAACAAATCCATTGAGTGAAATCACGCACAAGCGTCGTGTTTCCGCATTAGGACCCGGCGGTTTAAGTAGAGAGCGTGCTGGATTTGAAGTACGTGACGTACACTATTCTCACTACGGTCGTCTTTGTACAATTGAAACACCAGAAGGACCAAACATTGGTTTGATTTCTACTTTGTGTGTACACGCAAAGATCAACGATATGGGATTCATTGAAACACCATACCGTAAAGTAGAAAATGGTAAAGTCAATTTAAAAACCTTGACTTATTTAAGTGCGGAAGAAGAAGACACTGCAAGAATTGCACAGTCTAATACGCCGTTAACCGAGAAAGGTGAATTTTCAGAAGACAAAGTTGTTTCTCGTGAAACAGGTGACTTCCCAATTTTAGATAAAGCAGATGTGCAATATATGGATGTGGCGCCAAACCAAATCGTTGGATTGAGTGCTTCACTAATTCCATTCTTAGAGCATGATGATGCCAACCGTGCGTTGATGGGATCTAACATGCAACGTCAAGCTGTACCATTAATTCGTCCAGAAGTACCTATCGTAGGAACTGGTTTAGAAGGTAAAGCTGCACGTGATGCAAGAATTCAAATTCACGCAGACGGTGATGGTGTAATTGAGTTTGTAGATGCGAATGAAATCCACGTTCGTTACAACAGAAACGATCTTGATCGTTTAGTAAGTTTCAACGAAGATTTAATTGTATATAAATTAACCAAGTTCATTAAAACGAACCAATCTACTTGTATCAACTTACGTCCTGCTGTAAAGAAAGGGCAGAAAGTGAAGAGAGGAGATTTCTTAACAGAAGGTTATGCCACTAAAGACGGCGAAATTGCTTTAGGTAGAAACTTACAAGTGGCGTTCATGCCATGGAAGGGTTACAACTTTGAGGATGCGATTGTAATTAGTGAAAGAGTTGTACGCGAAGATTTATTTACTTCTATTCACATTGATGAATACGAATTAGAAGTGCGTGATACAAAATTAGGAGAAGAAGAATTGACTTCTGATATTCCAAACGTATCTGAAGAAGCAACAAAAGATTTAGATGAACACGGTATTATCAGAATAGGTGCTGCAGTAAAAGAAGGAGATATTTTAATTGGTAAGATCACACCAAAAGGTGAATCAGATCCAACTCCGGAAGAAAAATTATTACGTGCGATCTTTGGTGATAAAGCCGGTGACGCTAAAGATGCTTCTTTGAAAGCGTCTAACGGAACAGAAGGTGTGGTGATTGATAAAAAATTATTCCAACGTGCTAAGAAAGATAAGAGTGGTAAAGTACGTGAGAAAGCAATGTTGGATAAAGTAGAAAAAGACCACGAACAAAAGTCTACTATGATCAAAGAATTGTTAATTGAAAAATTACAAACTTTATTAAAAGATCATACAACTCCAGGTGTGGTAAATAATTTTGGTGAAACATTGATTCCTAAAGGAAGCAAGTTCAGTGCGAAGAGTTTATCGACCATTGATTTCCAAAATGTAAACCCATTAGGATGGACTGGCGACAAGAAAACAGATGACTTCTTAAACACTTTATTACACAACTATAACATTAAGTACAACGAAGAGTTAGGTCGTTACAAGCGTGAGAAATTCAATATCTCTATTGGAGATGAATTACCAGCGGGTGTATTGAAATTAGCGAAAGTATACTTAGCAGTTAAGCGTAAATTAAAAGTGGGTGATAAGATGGCAGGACGTCACGGTAACAAAGGTATCGTTGCTAAGATTGTTCGTGCAGAAGATATGCCATTCATGGAAGACGGAACGCCAGTAGATATCGTATTGAATCCATTGGGTGTACCTTCTCGTATGAACTTAGGTCAGATCTATGAAACAATTTTAGGATGGACTGGTAAGAAATTAGGTGTGAAGTTTGCAACGCCAATTTTTGATGGTGCAAGCACACAACAAATCGAAGACCTATGTGACGAAGCAGGTATCCCTAACAATGGTCACACTTATTTATATGATGGCGAAACAGGAGAGAAATTCGATCAGAAAACTTCTGTGGGCGTGATCTATATGATTAAGTTACACCACATGGTAGACGATAAGATGCACGCACGTTCTATCGGACCATACAGTTTGATTACACAACAACCATTGGGTGGTAAAGCTCAGTTTGGTGGTCAACGTTTTGGTGAGATGGAGGTATGGGCATTAGAGGCATATGGTGCAGCTAATATCTTACAAGAGTTATTGACACTTAAATCAGATGATATCATCGGTAGAGCTAAGACATATGAAGCCATTGTAAAAGGCGAGAATATTCCTAAAGCTGGTATTCCTGAATCATTCAATGTATTAGTACATGAATTGAGAGGTTTAGGTCTTGATTTAAAATTTGATTAATCATCGAATAACACACCAAATTCTTAAATAGGTTCCGGTGTAAAAGCAGGAACTAAAATGAATAAATAATATGGCATTCAAAAAAGAGAATAGACAACGTCCAGCATTTTCGCAAATCACGATTAGTTTGGCATCCCCAGACAATATCTTAGAGAGAAGTTTTGGAGAAGTGTTGAAACCAGAAACAATCAACTACCGTACTTATAAGCCGGAGCGTGATGGACTTTTCTGTGAGCGTATTTTTGGTCCAGTAAAGGATTACGAATGTGCTTGTGGAAAGTATAAGAGAATTCGTTACAAAGGCATCGTTTGTGATCGTTGTGGCGTTGAAGTAACAGAAAAGAAAGTACGTCGTGAGCGTATGGGTCACATCAAATTGGTGGTGCCTGTAGTGCATATCTGGTACTTTAAATCTTTACCAAACAAAATCGGTTACTTATTAGGAATGAGTTCTAAGAAATTAGAAACCATCATTTACTATGAGCGTTATGTTGTAATACAACCAGGTATCAAAGACAATTTGAAAGTAGCTGATTTATTAACTGAGGAAGAGTATTTAGATTTATTAGATACTTTACCAAAAGAAAATCAATACTTACCTGATGATGATCCTCAAAAGTTCATCGCTAAGATGGGTGCGGATGCAGTGCATGATTTATTAGGATTATTAGATTTGGATACTTTAAGTTTCACATTACGTGATGCTGCTGCTAACGAAACATCTCAACAAAGAAAAGCAGATGCTTTGAAGCGTTTGAGTGTAGTAGAATCTTTCCGTGAAGCTAAGACGCATATTACCAACCAACCAGAGTGGATGGTGATGAAATATATTCCAGTTATTCCACCAGAATTACGTCCATTGGTGCCATTAGATGGTGGCCGTTTTGCGTCTTCTGATTTGAATGATTTATACCGTCGTGTAATTATCCGTAACAACCGTTTAAAGCGTTTGTTAGAGATCAAAGCACCAGAAGTAATCTTGCGTAACGAAAAGCGTATGTTACAAGAGGCGATCGATTCTTTATTCGATAACTCTCGTAAGTCTAACGCTGTTAAAGCAGAAGGTGGACGTGCTTTGAAATCTTTATCTGATGTATTAAAAGGTAAGCAAGGTCGTTTCCGTCAAAACTTATTAGGTAAGCGTGTGGATTATTCTGGACGTTCTGTAATCGTTGTAGGACCTGAATTAAAAATGCACGAGTGCGGATTACCAAAGGATATGGCGGCGGAATTATTTAAGCCATTTATTATTCGTAAATTAATTGAAAGAGGTATCGTAAAAACAGTGAAGTCCGCTAAGAAATTAGTAGACAAAAAAGAAGCTGTGATTTGGGATATCTTAGAAAACATATTGAAAGGACATCCAGTGATGTTAAACCGTGCCCCAACATTGCACCGTTTATCTATCCAAGCTTTCCAACCTAAAATGGTGGAAGGTAAAGCGATTCAACTTCACCCCTTAGTTACCGCGTCATTCAATGCCGATTTCGATGGTGACCAAATGGCGGTGCACGTTCCATTAAGCCACGCGGCAATTTTGGAAGCACAGTTGTTGATGTTGTCTTCTCACAATATCTTGAACCCACAGAATGGTACGCCAATCACCCTTCCTTCTCAGGACATGGTCTTAGGTTTATACTATATCACTAAGGGTAAAAAATCAATGGGTGACTTAGTCGTAAGAGGGGAAGGCAAGGCTTTCTACAGCTTAGACGAGGTGATCATTGCATACAACGAAAATAAAATCGACCTACACGCAAACATTAGAGTGAAAACCAATGTACGTGAAGGTGGCGTTCTTGTAAACAAATTGATTGAAACAACGGTAGGTCGTGTGTTATTCAACCAACATACTCCAAAGCCAGTTGGATTCGTGAATCAATTGTTGACTAAGAAAAGTTTAAGAGATATCATTGGTGATATCATTAAAATCACTGACGTTCCTACTACAGCAAAGTTCTTGGATGATATTAAAACATTAGGTTTCAGAATGGCATTCCGTGGAGGTCTATCATTCAATGTGAACGACTTAGTTGTTCCAGAAACTAGACATGCTTTATTAGAAGCTGCGAAAGTTGAAGTAGAAGAAGTTTGGGAAAACTATAACATGGGTCTTATTACGAATAACGAGCGTTACAACCAGGTAATTGATATCTGGGGACGTGTCGATACACGTATCACTGATACTTTAATTCGTGAAATGGCTACCGATAAGCAAGGTTTCAACTCTGTATACATGATGTTGGATTCTGGAGCAAGAGGTAGTAAAACACAGGTGAAGCAGTTGGTAGGTATTCGTGGATTGATGGCGAAACCTCGTAAGAGTGGTAGCACAGGATCTGAGGTTATTGAAAATCCAATCTTATCAAACTTTAAAGGTGGATTGAACGTACTTGATTACTTTATTTCTACGCACGGTGCGCGTAAGGGTCTTGCGGATACTGCCTTAAAGACAGCGGATGCAGGTTACTTAACACGTCGTTTAGTGGATGTATCTCAAGATGTGGTTATCTCTGAAGAAGATTGCGGCACATTAAGAGGTATTGCTACAAGTGCATTGAAAGACAACGAAGATGTAATTGAACAATTAGCAGATAGAATTGAAGGACGTACTTCTTCTCAAGATGTGTACAATCCAATCACCAACGAATTAATCGTTGCAGCTGGCGAAGAAATTTCAATTGATGCAGCTCGTTTAATCGAAGATGCAGGTATTGAAACCGTAGAGATTCGCTCTGTATTAACTTGCGAATGTAAGCGTGGTGTTTGTGTGAAATGTTATGGTAGAAACTTAGCTACAGGATATATTACTCAAATGGGTGATGCAGTTGGTATTATCGCTGCACAATCCATTGGTGAGCCAGGTACACAGTTGACATTACGTACTTTCCACGTGGGTGGTGTTGCTGGATCTTCTTCTGTTGAATCTAGCTTGAACGCTAAATTTGATGGTACGATTCAGTTTGACGGTCTACGTACGGTGGATACTATTAATAACGATGGTAACAAAGTAAAAGTAGTTATCGGACGTACTGGTGAAGTAAGAATTATGGATGTGAAGAATGATCGTTTAATGATAACGAATAACGTTCCTTACGGTGCTATCCTTGCAGTAAAAGATGGTGCGACGGTGAAGAAGGGAGATGTGATTTGTACATGGGATCCATTCAACAACGTCATTGTTGCTGAGCAAAATGGTAAGATCGAATTTGAAAATATTTTAGAAGGATTCACGTATCGTGACGAAGCGGATGAGCAAACTGGTCACCGTGAAAAAGTGGTCATTGAATCTAAGGATAAAACAAAAATTCCAACAATTATCTTAGCAGGTGCTAAAGACAATAAGATGTACAACTTGCCAGTAGGTTCACACATTGTTATCGAAGCAGGTGTGGAAGTGAAAGCAGGACATATCTTGGTAAAAATTCCAAGAGTCTTAGGTAAGTTAAGAGATATCACGGGAGGTCTTCCACGTGTAACTGAATTATTCGAGGCAAGAAATCCAGGTAACCCTGCGATTGTTTGTGAGATCGATGGTATCGTTGCATTTGGTAATATCAAGCGTGGTAATAGAGAGATTGTTGTGGAGTCTAAAGATGGTATGGTGAAGAAGTACTTAGTGCCATTAACTCGTCAGATCTTGGTTCAAGATAGTGACTTTGTTAAAGCTGGTTCTCCTTTATCAGATGGTCAAATTGCACCAGCAGATATCTTAGCCATCAGAGGTCCTTATGCAGTTCAAGAATACGTTGTAAATGAAATCCAAGAGGTATATCGTTTACAGGGTGTAAAGATCAATGATAAGCATATCGAAGTAATTGTTCGTCAAATGATGAAGAAGGTAGAGATCGTGGATGCAGGGGATACTAAATTCTTAGAAGAGGATTTAGAAGACCGTTTTGACTTTATCCAAGAGAATGATCGTATTTATGATAAGAAAGTAGTTACTGATGGTGGCGAAAGTGCTAAATTTAAGCCTGGTCAAATTGTAACTGTTCGTGAATTGAGAGAAGAGAATTCTATCTTAAAGCGTGCAGACAAGAAAGTAGTAGAAGTGCGCGATGCGAAACCTGCTACAGCTCGTCCAGTCTTATTAGGAATCACTAAAGCTTCATTGGGTGTTCAAAGCTGGATCTCAGCTGCATCATTCCAAGAGACTACAAAAGTATTGAGTCAGGCTGCTATTCAAGGCAAGGTGGACTTAATGCTTGGATTGAAGGAGAATGTCATTACAGGTCACTTAATTCCTGCAGGTACTGGTCAAAAGGAGTTCGAAAAATTGATCGTAGGAAGTAAGGAAGAATATGAAGTGTTGGCTACAACTCGCGAGGCGATGAGCTTTGATGAGGAAGAATAAGCACTTTAATTGATTTTGTTAAAAAGCAGGAAATAGTACTATTTCCTGCTTTTTTTATGCTTTAAATACAAGGTTGATTTATTTATTTTACTTATTTTTATAGGGTAGGGCGACCTGCCTACAATCAAATAAATTATAATTCAAAATGAAGTCAATTAATTGGGTGGTGAATGGTGTTTTAGCTTTGGCAATCATTACTTTGTTTGTATTGCATTTTAGTGGCGATACTGCTACAAGCAAGCAAGCTACTGCGCAAGCAGGAGGTGGAACCAAAGTAGCTTATTTTGAAATAGACTCTATTCAAAATAACTATATCTTTTTTAAAGATGTGAAAGATGCATTGCAATTAAAAGACATGGAAAATGCAAAGCAATTGACAGCCCTTAAAAATGCTTTTTCTGCTAAGTACCAAGATCTACAAAAGAATGGTCAGTATTTATCTCAAGCAGAAGTTGTAGCAAGACAGCAAGAGTTGCAACAATTAGAAAAGAATTATGCGAATACAGAGCAGCAATTAACTCAAGCTTTACAAGAGGAGAGTTATAGAAAATTACAGGAAGTAAAAAAGAAAATAGAAGCTTTTATTTTAAAGTATAATAAGGATAAGCAATTTGCATACGTTTTTTCTAGCAATGCAGACTTAATGTATTACAAAGACACCACATTTGATATCACTACTGATATTGTAAAAGGGCTTAACGCGGAATACAAAAAATAATCAATTACAATCCCGTTACCCAACGGGATTTTTTTTAACTTTTAGCTAAAGACTATGTCAGAAACAAAAACTGAATTTAAACCAAGCTTATCTGCATTTGATGCAACGATGATTGTTGCAGGAAGCATGATTGGTTCTGGAATATTTATTGTGAGTGCAGACATTACTAGGAATGTGGGTTCTGCTGGATGGTTAGTGGCGGTATGGTTGCTAACAGGATTCATGACTTTGACTGCTGCATTAAGTTATGGCGAATTGAGTGCGATGTTTCCAAAAGCGGGGGGACAGTATGTCTACTTAAAAGAATCTTATAATCCATTGTTAGGATTTTTATATGGCTGGAGTTTTTTCTCTGTGATTCAAACCGGAACCATTGCTGCAGTGGGTGTAGCATTTAGTAAATTTGCTGGTTATTTTTTCCCTTCCTTAGAAATGACTGATGCAAATATTTTAATGCAGGTAGGCTTCTTAAAAATATATCCTGCACAAATTTTATCTATCGCCACTATTATCCTACTAACCTATATCAATACCAAGGGTGTGCAGGGAGGCAAAATGATTCAATCTACATTTACCATTACTAAATTAGCGTCCTTATTTGGCTTGATTGGATTTGGATTTTTATTAGCGTCAAAAGCAAGTATTTGGGATGCCAATTGGGCCAATGCATGGGAGATGAAAACAATTGCATCGGATAATAGTACCGCACCAATTTTTGGTGTGGCCATCTTAGGCGCTATAGCAGCTTCGATGGTAGGTTCTATATTTAGTAGTGATGCATGGAACAATGTCACCTTTATTGCGGGGGAAATTAAAAATCCAAAACGCAATATTGGATTGAGTCTTTTTTTAGGTACATTAATTGTCACAGTGATTTATATTTCTGCGAACCTGATGTACTTAAGTGTGCTACCATTAAATGAGATTGCCAATGCACCAGCAGATCGTGTGGCGGTAGCTGCATCCAATGTCATTTTTGGTAATATTGGTACCTATGTTATTGCAGTCATGATCATGATTTCTACATTTGGTTGTAACAATGGATTAATCCTTGCAGGTGCAAGAGTGTATTATACCATGGCGCAGGATGGATTGTTCTTTAAAAAGGCGGGTACTTTAAATAAGCATGCAGTTCCTGCTTGGGCACTTTGGGCACAATGTATTGTGGCGGGCTTACTTTGTTTAAGTGGAAGGTATGGCGACTTATTAGATATGGTGTCCTTTATTGTGGTGATATTTTATATTCTTACCATCATAGGTATTTTTATTCTTCGTAAAAAAAGACCAGAATTAGAAAGACCTTATAAAGCATTTGGCTATCCATTTTTACCTGCTATTTATATTTTAATGGGTACTTGCTTTTGTGTCTTGTTAATCATCTATAAACCAAATTTCACATGGCCTGGTTTAATCATTACTTTATTGGGCGTACCATTGTATTATTTGGCATTGCGTAATCAAAAAACCGCATCGTAAATGATGGATATAAATCACTTTAATCAATTATTTGAGGGCTTTGCTACCACTAAAATTGGGGTAGTAGGAGATATTATGTTGGACACGTATTGGTGGGGTAGCGTTGACCGTATTTCACCAGAAGCACCGGTGCCGATTGTGTCCCTTCAACGTAAGGAAACAAGGGTAGGCGGCGCAGCCAATGTAGCACTTAATTTAAGGGCTTTAGGTGCCCCAACAACCTTATTTGCTGTAGTTGGTATGGATGCTGAGGCAAAGGAATTAAATGCGCTTTTAAAAGCCGAGGGCATCAACACAGAATACATTCACTCAAGTGCATCTAGGGCAACAACCAATAAAGTGAGGATCATGGGACGCAATCAACAAATGATGCGCTTGGACCATGAAAATACGCACGACATTAACGATGAAGAATCAAAAGCATTGTTAGATCATTTTTATGCCTACGTTGAAAAAGAGCAGCCCGCATTAATCATATTAGAGGATTACAATAAAGGGGTCTTAACGCCACATATCATCAAAGCGATTATTGCTTATTGTAATCAAAAAGGAATTCCAACAGCGGTGGATCCAAAGCAAAAGAATTTCTTAGCCTATCAAAATTGCACCATCTTTAAACCTAATTTAAAGGAGGTGAAAGAGGGCTTGAAAATGGAGATTCCAACAGTCGATCTTGCACATATGCAACAAGTGCATGTGGCTTTGCAGGCAGCATTGCAGCATACGATTTCGTTTATCACCTTATCTGAACATGGTGTATTTTATGCACAAGAAAATAAGGAAGCATTCATCCCAACACATATCCGCAACATTGCAGATGTAAGTGGCGCTGGAGATACTGTGATTGCAGTGGCTTCTTTGGTGTATGCGTATTCAAAGGATATGGCATTGGCGGCAGAAATTGCTAATATTGCTGGTGGGTTAGTCTGCGAATTAGTGGGTACCGCGCCAATTGATAAAACCTTGTTGGCAAACGAAGTAAAAAAATTATTAGTTACATCGCATTCGTAAAATAGATCATGAAAAAAACAGCCATTATCGTAGCCGGAGGAACTGGACAAAGAATGGGCGCTACATTACCTAAACAATTTTTAGCTATTGAAGGCAAATCTATTTTATTGCACACCTTAGACCAATTTGTAGCTGCATTTTCGGATATCAATTTTGTGATTGTTTTACCAGCAGATTATATTCAAGAGGGAGAAAATTTAATTGCATCAAGTGGAATTACCCAGCCTGTTCAAATTGTTGCTGGAGGCGATACACGTTTTCAATCCGTTAAAAATGGCTTGGCTCAAGTAGACCCTGAAGCAATCGTATTTGTGCATGATGCAGTTCGTTGTTTGTTGACTCCATCTTTGATACAAAATTGTTATCAGCAAGCGGTAGAAAAAGGATCTGCCATACCTGCAGTCGCTTCTACAGATACCATCAGAATCGTTGAGGGCGTCAAGCACCATGTAGTGAATCGTGAAAATGTGATGATGATACAGACACCACAAACTTTTAAAGCTGCTTTGTTAATTAAAGCTTTTGAGCAAGCGCATCAACCATCCTTTACAGACGAAGCCAATGTGCTAGAATCGAGTGGAACAGAAGTCTTTTTAATAGAAGGCGAATATGAAAATATAAAAATCACAAGGCCATTGGATTTAGCCATTGCTAATTATATTTTAGCAAAAAGAATTTCGAAGGATTAGTCTGCCGACTGGTTCACGACCGAAGCAGACTTACTAATTTTATCTAAAATTTGATGCGCCACTTCCATAGCTAAGTAACCATCAATTTCATTCACCACAGTAGGTCCATCTTTTTCAATTGCTTCAACAAAACTACTTAGCTCACTTAAAATGGCATTGCCTTCCTCAACAATAGGGTTAGAGATAGAGATGGTCTTAGTGCCTTGGTGTGTTTCGATATCAAATGAGAAAGCATCCGCTTCGTCTGGTAATTTTAATTTGATGATCTCTGTATTTTTCTCCAAAAAATCAATACCGATATAAGCATCCTTTTGGAAGAGTCTTATTTTACGCATTTTTTTCATGCTGATCCTGCTACTTGTTAGATTCGCTACACAACCGTTGTTGAATTCGATTCGAACGTTGGCAATATCTGGTGTATCAGTTAAAACAGCCACACCACTTGCTAAAATATTTTTAACATCACTCTTTACAATACTTAAAATGATGTCAATATCATGGATCATTAAATCAAGGATTACACTCACTTCTGTTCCCCTAGGATTAAATTGAGCCAATCGATGTACTTCGATAAATAATGGGTTTAATGTTTCATTTTTCAATGCAGTAAACGCAGGGTTGAATCTTTCTACATGACCCACTTGTAATTTCACGTTGGCCTCTTTGACCATTTGCATGATCTTTTTACCTTCTTCTATTGTGTTGGCCATAGGTTTTTCTACAAAGACATGTTTGCCCATTTTAATGGCCATTTCACAAACCGGGAAATGTAAATGGGTAGGCGTCACTACATCAATGGCATCCACAGCAGCAATCAGTTCGGCCTCGTCCATAAATCTTTTGATACCATAGGTTTTTTCTACTTCGGCAGCGGATTCGTTGTTGGGGTCAAAAAAGCCAACCAATTCCACTGTTGGAATCTGTTTCCAGTTATTCAAGTGAAATTTTCCTAAATGCCCCACACCAAAAACACCTACTTTAAGCATACAAAATATTTATGAGGCAAAGTTAAGTGGATTAGGGGGTATAAATGATTGACTTACAAGAGTGTGAAAAACTTTTAACTAGTTTGATTTAAGCCCGGTCTTTAGTATCTTGAGGAGGATAAAATAGCGATTAAATGCACCAGAATATACAAAATTTAGTAAAGCTGGCATCCAAGCCAGAACGTATGATCATTGGTTTAATGAGTGGTACTTCTATGGATGGTCTAGATATTGCATTGTGTTTGATCAAGGGATCAGGAAGGGATACCAAATTTGAATTAAAAGCATTTACAACAATTGACTATACCAATGATTTTAAAGAAAAGATTTTAAGCATCTTTTCAAAAGAAATGGTGGCCTTGGAAACACTTTGTTTACTCAATGCATGGGTTGGACGCCAGCATGGCAAAATGGTATTAGATGCATTGACATCTTGGAATATCACGCCCGACAGGGTAGACATGATTGCAAGTCATGGACAAACCATCTACCACGCACCAAAATCTTTACATCCTCACTCAGAATATGATCCAGCGACTTTACAAATTGGAGATGGGGACCATATTGCTGTCACAACAGGTATTTTAACCTTGAGTGATTTTAGACAAAAACATATTGCCGCAGGAGGGGAGGGCGCACCACTAGCAGTATACGGGGATTATCTTTTATGTAGTCATCCTACCCAAAATAGGTTGTTATTAAATATGGGCGGCATTGCTAATTTCACCTACTTAGAAGCAGGCTGTAGTTTAGACCAAGTTTTTTCAACAGATACGGGCACCGGTAATACATTAATGGATGCTTACACAAGAACTCATTTTGCACCATTAGCATATGATAAAGACGGTGCAATTGCAGCTGCTGGAAAAATCAATGCAGCTTTATTATTCGAATTAAAAGCACATTCGTTTTTTTCTTTAGTCTTACCAAAAACCATTGGGCCAGAATTATTCAACTTAGAATTTTTATCCAAAGCACAAATAGCTAGTAATACATTAGACTTGTCGCCACAAGATGTGATGGCCACCTTAAATCGTTTTTCTGCAGAAACGATTGCAGATTGTATCAATTCGAGTATCCCTAACGGAACTAAATTTAATATGTATAGTAGTGGAGGAGGGATGCACAATCCTGTGCTGATGGCGCATTTAAATCATTTATTACCCAATGCTACATTGTTCTCCTCCCAAGAGATAGGTATCAATCCAGACGCAAAGGAAGCCATCTTATTTGCTTTATTAGCCAATGAAGCGGTAGCTGGGACGCCTTTATTTGCTGGAGGACACGCAACAAAAATTCCAATTACGATGGGTAAAATGAGTTTTCCTTTATAGTTTTTTCAAACTTTAAATGCACCTTTAAATCAACTCAATATACTTCTAAGAAAATAAAAAAGCCTTCCCAATTTGGGAAGGCATTTTAGCAATGTGAAGTTGCTTATTTTAACTGAAATGCTTCAATGGATTTTTTGACAGAGCCATGTAAGCTTAAAAGTTCAGCAGCTTTTGTTATATCAATTGAATGTAATTCGTCTACGATCATTTTTACACCACGATCAAATAATTTTTGATTCGTTAATTGCATATTGACCATTTTATTTCCTTTGATGCGTCCCAATTTTATCATGACAGCAGTTGAAATCATATTGAGTACCATTTTTTGTGCGGTACCACTTTTCATTCTCGTGCTTCCAGTAATAAATTCAGGACCCACCACCACTTCGATAGGAAAGTCGGCATGGGCAGACACTGGACTATTTAAATTACAGCTAATACTTCCTGTAGTAATTTGATGTTGTCTACAAGCTTGAAGTCCACCAATCACATAAGGGGTAGTTCCACTTGCAGCAATACCAATTACCACATCTAGCTTGCTAATGTTATAGTCCAATAAATCTTTCCAAGCTTGATCCATATCGTCTTCGGCATTTTCAACTGCCTGAAACATGGCTTGGTGTCCTCCTGCTATAATCCCAATCACTAAATCATTGGGTACCCCAAAAGTGGGAGGGCATTCACTTGCATCTACTAAACCTAGTCTGCCACTCGTTCCTGCCCCGATATAGAATAGGCGTCCCCCATTCGATAACTTTCCCACTATTGAGTCTACCAAAGTCTGAATTGTTGGAATCACTTGTTCAACAGCATAAGCCACTTTTTTGTCTTCTGCATTGATATTTTGTAAAATCTCAGTAGTACTGAAATTTTCAATATGATCATAGTTAGAATTCGATTCTGTAATACGTATAAATGACTTATCCATTCAATTCTTTTTTTAATTAAAAACTAGGGTCTGACGGTGTGTTTGGATTACCATCTCTTTCTCTAAATGGATAAGGGAAAAAGTTTCTCTTTCTTTCAGTAAGAGGTCTTCCAAAACGACGCATGTCTTCTAGTTTCAAACCTGACATATACAATTCGATACATCTGTTTTTGTAAATTTCATCTAAAATTTCTGTAGATGTACTTGCTGTAGAAGCAGACAATCCAGCACCAACTCTGTATATATCCGCAGTAGCAGTTTTAGTAATGACTTTATTTAACTCAGTCAATGCACCTGTTAAATTATTTGTTCTTGCCATTGCTTCAGCTTTGATAAGCATGATTTCGCCTGGTAAGTAAATAGGGATAGCAGTGGTAGTGCTGTTATAAAATCCATTGATTCTGTATCTTGGAGCAATAGTAGCATTGATTGAAGTATAAAATGCAATACGACCATCTGTTAATGCAGGTGCTAATGTTGCAGGTAATCCTAATGTAGAATCAATTGCTTGGAAAACATTATTCGTTGCTGTTGCAGTTGTGAAGATTGGATTTGTACTAATTGCATCATAGTTGAAAGTAGATTTTTTTGTAAGGTCTACTAAATTTGCTGCCGTTAGCGCATCTGCATTTTTACCAGTGTACAATAAATACCTTGCTTTAAGTGCATTTAAAGTATTCACGTAATCAATACCAGGAGTAGCATCAGATAAATAGGTAGCACTCACAGGTGTAGAACTAATTGTACTTAAAGCACTATTGATTGTGGCAATAGCAGCATCATATCCTTCCATTCTGCCTCTGAACTTTACTTGAGAACCTATGCCCTCTGGTACTTGTTCCCAAAACATAGAAAGTGTTCCCATTGCCAATGCTTTTAAGATAGATGCATGTGCAATTAAACCACTTGCATAGCCTTTGTCATTTACATTAGCAGCAGCAGCAAGCACTGTATTCGCATCATAGATCACTTTATTAGAGTTGGTCCAAATATTCGCTAAAACAGTGTTGGTATTATCAACCGTAGTTCCACCTCTGCTAAATTGAAACTCCGCCACATTACCAGCGTTCATTAAAATAACTTCATTGGTAGCAAAACCATTGGCAGTTACCATGCCATAAAGCACACTAGCGCCACCAAAAGAATAAACCCTTTGAGCACCAATGTTCACTCCCACTAAACCTCTTGCAGAACTAAACACCTGATCGGTGGTTGGCGCATTCGGGTTTGGGAACTCTTTCTTACAACTAGCAAGGGACAGTATCCCCAGTAAGAAAGCGAATTGATATATATATTGTATCTTTTTCATTTTTCTTGATTTATTGAATTAAAGATTAAAAATCAGCTTTGATACCAAAACTGAAAGTACGAGGGATAGGTGTAGCACCAAAGTCGATACCTCTTAACAAAGTGCTTTGACCACCAGAGTTAACTTCTGGATCGTATCCATTGTAATTATCCCATGAAATAAGATTTCTTCCGCTAAAATTGATGCTAAGGTTATTGATGAATTTCAATTTACCAACATTATAACTCACAGATAATTCACGCAATTTCACAAATGAACCATCATCAACTCTCCATTCTTCAATTGCATAAATACCGTTGATATAACCTCTTGGTAAAATACCTCTTTGCTCTTGTTCAGCAACTTTACCATTACCAACACCTTGTCTAGTTCTGAAATCGGCATTGAATACATCTACGCCTTGAACCGCATCTAATTGAGCACGGAAATTCCATTTCTTGTAACTTACTTCATTCACTAAACTTGCTGTGTAATCTGGATTAGGATCTCCGATCACTCTTCTTAATACACTACCTGCATTATTTAAATTTTCAGTAGGATTCAATACACTAGTTTGTGTACCTCTTGCAGTTTGAGGGATATTTCCTGCATTCACAATAAAAGTGCCATCTGCATTTCTAGCAAAATAAGTACCATAGAAAATACCGATTGGTTGACCTTCAACAATACCAATTGGTGTACCAGAGTTTGTAGAGAATAGGGTTAAAGCTTGTCCAATTTTAGTTGCTTTATTTCTGTTTCTATTATAAATAGTCGTCATCTCCCATTTCAAATCTTTGTTCTGAACTGGAACTAAGGTTAACATCACCTCATAACCTCTGTTTTCTAAAGCACCAAAATTGTCTAACAAACTAGCAAAACCATTGGTTGGAGCTAATTGTCTGTTGATTAATAAATCGGTTACTTTTTTATTGTACACGTTTACTGTTAATCCAATTCTGTTATTTAACATACCTAAATCAAGACCATATTCAATCTCTGATTGTCTTTCTGGTTTTACATTTTCATTGGCAAGTGTTGAACTTGAATTCAATGCACTTCTACCTAAGAAAGAGTTAGAACTATAAGTATTGAATCTTGAATAAGCACCAATACCAGTTAAGTTTCCACTTTCACCATAAGCCAATCTAATTTTAACTAAATCAAATGCTTTAGCAATAGCTAATTCATTCCAAAAATCAGTACTAGAAATTACATAACTCGCACTTGCTTTAGAATAAATTTGGTTACGTTGGTTCGCACCAAACACACTAGATGCATCACGACGAACAGCACCTGTTAAGAAAAATTGATTCTTTAACTTAAAGTTTTGTTGGATATATAAACCAGAAATTGAAATTTCACTACGATCATCTACACCAGGTAATGGGGTAGAAGCTCCGTTTACTGTTTCAATGAAAGGCGCAAAACCTCTACCTTGAATTAAAGCATAGTTGCTTTTTTCATACTGTTGAGAAAAACCAACCTGAGTAGTTGAGTTAAAATCTTTCGCAATTTCTACTGTATAATTTCCAGTTAAATCGTGGTTAATTTGGAAGAAATTATTATTACCAACACTTGAGTAGCCATTTTGTGTAGGATCTAAAGTTGCTCCACCACCAAAGAAACCTGGACTTGCATTGTATGCAAATGGAGGAATATAAGTGGTTCCATTTTGAGCATAATTATCAATACCCATTAAGTAATCAAAAGTCAAACCTTTTGCAGCTTTCATTTTCATTCCAAAGCTTCCAATTAAACGATTCGTTGTTTGTCTTTGTTTGATATCTTCTATAACTGATACAGGGTTTACTCTACCTCTTTCACCAACTGCTTTGATATTACCATTGGCATCTCTTGTCCATATATCATGGAAGTTACCAATAATGGTCACCGAGTTAGTAGGAGAGAAGAATGATTGTCCATCAGGCTTTTCATTCGCAGATGAATTGGTATAGTTTAAACCTAAATTCATACTCAACCACTTATTAATCACTTGATCAATATTTGATCTAAAGCTAAATCTTTGAAAATCTGTATTTTGGATAATACCTTGATTGTAAAAATAAGAACCTCCAAAATAGTATTTTGTTTTATCATTTCCACCACTTACTGAAACCGTATTATCTGTACCAGAAGCATTACGGAAAATATAATCTTGATAATCATAACGCGTTACACTAGTTGTATTAGTTGCAGCTGGCGTTAAGATATCTTGCGTCAATGCGCCAGGACCATCTGTTGGTCCACCAAATTTAACTGGAGAATTATTAACGTCTAATTTCTTTCTTAAATTGCTATTCATGTAAGTAGTTGAGAAACTTACTTTAGCTGCACCAGACTTACCTCTTTTTGTGAAAATTTGAATTACACCAGCATTCGCTCTACTACCATAAGTAGCAGCCGCTGCAGCACCATTCAAAACCTCAATTCTTTCGATATCTGCAGGGTTGATGTCCACCATTCTGTTTTGACCAATGCTTCCAACGAAATTACCACCATCGTAGTTGCTCGAAGTATTGGTAACTCTATTGGTTGCGTTATTAATGATGACTCCATCAACAATGTACAAAGGCTCAGAAGAAGAAAGTACAGAACTGATACCTCTTAAACGAACTGACATACCACCAGCAGGATCTCCACTGTTTTGTATAATTTGCGCACCTGCAGTTTTACCTTGTAAAGCCGCTAACACGTTTCCTGTAGCGCCTTTAGTTAATTCATCTGCATTGACACTGCTAATATAGCTTCCTAATTGACGCTTAGTTGTTCCTGCAGATGTACCTGTAACAACAACTTCATCTAGTTTTGAATATTGTTCTGTTAAAACAAAGTTCAATCCAGTAGCCATTTTGCTAGGATCCACATTCAACTCTTGTGTCTTAAATCCAACCCCGCTCGCTACCAATGTAACTGCATTGTTGTTATTTAATTTTAAAGAGAAGCCACCCAAGTTATCAGAAGTGGCACCATTACGTGTTCCTTTGATAACAATTGAAATCCCTTCAATTCCGCTGTTGTCTTTTTGATTCGATACTTTACCGCTAACAATAGTTTGGGCAATCGTGTCGATACAAAAACCAGACAGCAAAACCAAAACCATCATAAGCTTTGCTATATAAAGCTTGCTTGTTTTTTTTAGTCTCATAACTGATTTTTTTTTATTAATAAATGGTTAATCCCTTGTGTTTAAATGGCAACAGTCTTGAATCATTGGGGTCCAATTCTGTAATTAAAATATCAATCTCATCTAGATTGGCTACTTTAATTTTTTGCTGAGAATTTAATTTCTCAGAAATGCCGATGCAAATTGTTTTTTTGGAAGCTTTGATCATTGCCTTTTTAATTTGAACTACTTCCCAGTCGTTTTCACTGAGTCCAAATTGAGTGTCTAAAGAATTGATACCTAGAATACATAAATCTGCTTGTATGGATTCGATGGTTTGCACTGCGCTAGCGCCCGTGGTCAACATGGAGTCTTTTGAAACCTTATCCCCAATCATCACAACTTCGATACTAGGGTGGTGTGCAAATTCAATAGCAGCATTAAGGCTACAAGTAAAAAAAGTAGCGTTTAAATTTGGGTCTAATGATTTCGCAAATTCTAAAATGGATGTTCCACCTGATGTTAAAATATACATACCACTTTGAACCAGTGCGGCAGTTTTTTGTGCGATGATATTCTTGTCCTCTAAATTGTACACCATCTTTCTGTCAAATGCAGTATGGAATGATTTGCTTAGGGCACCGCCATGTACTTTAATCAATTTGTCTTCCTGCGCTAGTTCTTGTAAATCTCTTCGGATGGTGTCATCCGATACGCCCATCATATGACTCAAATCCGCACATAAAATTTTATTATGCAAGTTTAATTGGTGTAAAATGAACTCTTGGCGTTCTTTTTTCAGCATTATGCGGTTATTAGGCATTTAAATTAGGCAAAATACCGCAAATACGAACGAATGTTAATAAAATTGGACTAAATGTGCATTTTAAGCCTTACTCAAGGTATTTAAAGCTGCCACAAATACATCTAACTCCTTGGTTGTGGTGTAAAGGTTCGGCGTAATCCTGCATCCTTGTACATTGGCATAATCAATGGCCACAGTAAATATTTTGTGTTCCTTCATCAATCGCTCCGCTAAAATTGCAGGTTTCATATTTTTAATCCCCACATTGCTAATGGCACATGAACGATCTGGCGTAGTTGGCGTATTTAAAATAATATTTGAATTGTCCTTGACTTTGCTGGTCCAATACTGTTGCAAGTACCTTAATCTTGCCTCCTTCTTTGCTGGACCAATCATTTGATAATAAGCAATGGAATCTGGTATGGTTAAGTCTGTATGCACGGGATGGGTTCCGGTATGGTTGATACGCTTAATTTTATTTTGATCTTTTTCGTTGTCTCCAAACAGGGGCCAGATATTTTTGATATGTTCTTTTTTAACAAAAAGAATCCCTGCACCCAATGGCACACTCAACCATTTATGCAAGGAGGCTGCATAATAATCACAACCTAAATCTGCAATACTAAATTGGATATGTGCAAAAGCATGCGCGCCATCTACCATCACTTGTACCCCATACTGGTGGGCCATTTCACTAATTTTTTTAATCGGTAATATTTGACCAGTGATGTTAATCATATGACTCACTAATATCACTTTAGTCTTTGGTGTGATCGCATTTTTATAAAGCGCAACAATCTCGGCATCGTCTTTTGGATGATTGGGTACAGAAATGATTTTATTGACTACACCATGTCTTTCACTCACTAATTTAAACATATCTAACATCGCGCCATAGTCTTGTTCGGCCATAATAGCTTCATCACCAGCTTGCCAATGAATACCTCCAATGATGGTATCTAAAGACTCCGTCGTGTTGCGAGTAATAATTAATTCATCGGGGCTGCATCCTGCAATCTCTGCCAATGCAATCACAGATTTTTGTTTATTCTCCCACTGCACCGTGCGCATATAATAAGACCCTTGGTAATTGATTTCTTTAATATGCTCGATATATTTATTCAGTATAGGTTGAGGTAAAAAATTGTAGTAGCCATTTTCTAAATTAATATAGTCTGGCTTTAAAATATATTGTTGACGTATCTGTTCCCAAAATGCATTGTCCTCTGCAAGCGCTGAGGGAGATTGTGCTTCATGGTTTGCAAAGGCTTTTGCCATTCCACTGAATCCCAAAGGCATGGCGATTCCTGTTAATACAAGGTCTTTGATGAATTGTCTCTTTTGCATAAGGCTATATTTAGGTATTAAATTCCGATTTATTTTACTGTTATCAAAATAAAATATCGTTTAAGGTATAAAATTGGATAAAAGTTGAATGATAATGCAGGCTTTTACCTAAATTGATTATTCAAAATCATCAAAAGACCTACCATGAAAAACTTAGTTATTAAAGGCTTCATCCTTGCAGCTGTGATTCCATTTTCAGTTATGGCGCAATTAGATCCTGCAACGATTCAAAAAATCAGAACAGAAGGATTGGAAAAATCACAGGTAATGGACATTGCTTTTAACTTAACAGATAAAAGTGGAAATAGATTAGCAAATTCAGAAGGCTATGCAAGAGCAGCAAATTACGCGAAAGATGTATTGACTAAAAACGGCGCAGTGAATGCAACCATTGAACCATGGGGTGAGTTTGGAAAAGGCTGGGATTTAGAGAAAATGTATTTTGCAATGACCGCACCTTATTATAAACCATTATTGGCTTGGCCTAAATCTTGGACGGCGGGTACCAATGGTTTAAAAAATGCAACGGTGATCCTAGTCAATGCAAAAGACTCTATCACATTACAAGCTTATAAAGGAAAATTAAAAGGGAAGATTATTATTTTAGATCAAGAAAATATTTACAAACAAAGTTTTAAAGCTGACGCTGAAAGATATACTGACGAAGCCTTAGCTGCAATGGAAGCAGCAGCTGCACCAGCAATATCAAGAACACCAGATACTGCGCAACAAAGACGTATGCGTGAGATGCAAGCTCAAAGAGCAGGTCCACAAAGAGTCATGAATTTATTAAAGGCAATGGCAATTGAGGAAGGTGCAGTAGCGATGCTAACCACAGCTACAAGAAATCATGATGGTACTATTTTTGCACAAGGGGGAGGTTCATACAAAGGAACAGATCCTGAAAACTTTTTAGATTTGGCAATGTCTGTAGAAGATTATAATACTTTTTTAAGATTGGCTAAAGCTGGCACAACTGTAAAAGCGGATCTTGAAGTAAAAACTAAATTTCATACCAAGGATTTACAAGGATACAATGTACTTGCAGAAATTCCTGGAACAGATCCAATACTAAAAGACGAAGTAGTGATGATTGGAGCCCATTTAGATTCATGGCAGTCTGGAACAGGTGCAACCGACAATGCATCTGGATCGGCAGTGATGATTGAGGCAATGCGTATCATCAAAGCAGCAGGTATCAGTCCTAAAAGAACCATCCGCATAGGATTATGGAGTGCAGAGGAGGAAGGCTTATTGGGTTCTAGGGGTTATGTGAAAAAAACATTTATGGATGCCAATAATCAACCGAATGCAGCCCATCAAAAATTCTCTACCTATTTTAATATCGACAATGGTACTGGAAAAGTTCGCGGGATCTATGCACAAGGCAATACTGCCGCTGCAGCAATTTTTAAAACATGGTTAGCGCCTTTCAATGATTTGGGTGCCAAGACGGTGACTTTAAGTAATACAGGAAGCACAGACCATATTGCATTTGATGGAGTTGGCTTACCTGGTTTTCAGTTCATTCAAGATCCAATTGAATACAGCACTAGAACGCATCATAGCAATATGGATGTATACGACCATTTAATGCAGGATGATTTAAAACAAATTGCCACAATTGTTGCTACTTTTGCATTGAATGCGGCACAGCAAACAAATTTGATGCCTAGGAAGTAATATTTTGATTGAATGAAACAGTTTTTTATTTTAATTGTATCCTTTTTTTGGTTTGGATCTCTAACGCATCTTGCTGCTCAAAAACTTGAAATAGATTTAAGGTCAGATACGGCTAACAAAAAGTATTTTGTAGGATTAGCAATAAGGAATGATAGCTTCACTGGTCATGCTTTTGTTATATTGTATCATCAAGATCGAAACGATACTGAAAAAAAAGATTTCAAGGTATACGGGTATTATCCAAAAAGAATCGCCAATATTCCAATTCCAATTGGGGTAGTAAAAAATGATTCTAATTGTTTAAAACACATACCTCCAAATGGGGACATGTATTTTATTGTAGATGAAGCAGCTTTTTATGAAGCAAAAACAGTAGTGGATAGATGGACAGCAGATCCTCCTGTATTTACTTTACTATTGAATTGCATCGATATGTTGGACGAAGTTGCCATGTCAATAGGCGTAAACTTACCATCCAGGTATAATACCATTAAATCTTTGGTGCCAGAACATTACATGAAATACTTGTATAAAAAATTAAGTTCTCCAAAAGGCATCGTATACAATAAAAAATATCGATTAAGATTATTACCAAGCTCAGATTCAACTGCATTGATTGCAAAAAAACCAATAAAAGTATTAGGTCAGTTTGTATCAGATACCGCAAATCAAAAATGGATCCTGCAGACATTAAAATAATTTATTGATACATGCCCTTACTTTTTGACCCAGAAAACCTATTGCCATATGATGGTATTGCCATTTACCATGGAGTAGTCTTTAATGAACAAGAAGCAAATGGAATTTGTAAGGATTTATTTGAAACCATTCCTTGGAAACAGGATGAAGTGGTGATGTTTGGCAAAAAAATCATCACCAAAAGAAAAGTGGCTTGGTATGCAGATGCTGGCATAACCTATACCTATGCTGGGGTAAAAAAATCAGGATTGGAGTGGACATCTGCCTTAATTGGTATTAAGCAAAAAGTGGAAGCAATTACGGGAGCAAAGTATAATGCATGTTTACTCAATTTATACCACGAGGGAGAAGAGGGGATGGGTTGGCATCAAGACAACGAAAAAGAAATGGTTGCAGGGTCGTCCATCGCTTCTTTGAGTTTTGGGGCTGTTCGTAAGTTTGCCTTTAAACACGCTACCACCAATGAACGTTTAGACATTGAACTTGCCCATGGCTCATTGTTAGATATGAGAGGGGAAATCCAAGCTCATTGGTATCATTCCTTGCCTAAGACAACACGCATTAAACAAATGCGTATTAATTTGACTTTTAGGTTGATGCATGGTTAAATGGTATTTAATAAATGTAATAACTGTTTAAATTTTATATCCTATGAAAAAACTATTTCTTGCAATTTCTATGGTATGGTCAATCACCAGCCTTTGCGCTCAAGACAGTACCGCTTTAAAATTCGATCCATCAAAAAAGAGTATCCAAGTTGAAGCTGCATGTGGTCAATGTCAGTTCCAAATGAAAGGTAAGGGATGTACCTTGGCAGTGAGGATCAAAGGGAAGTCTTATTTTGTTGAAAAAGCGCATATAGATGCTTTTGGGGACGCACATGATACCGAAGGGTTCTGTAATGCGATTAGTAAAGCCAAAGTACAGGGTAAAATTGTAGGCGGTAAGTTTATTGCAAGCTATTTTGAACTAATTGGAGCTGCTCCTGTAAAACAATAGGCGCATAATGTTCCAAAAAGATAGGTGGGAACAAATTTTTATTGTAAAAAGTTGTAGTAACCTATTTTTTTCTTAATTTTTGTTTCAAATTAAATTTAAACAAATGAAAAAAACATTCTTGGTAGCATTACTTGCTACAACCTTATTTGCTTGTTCAACACCAGCTGAAAAAACTGCCTCAACAGAAACAGATGCTACTGCATCAAGTTGCGTAAAAGAAGGTCCTGAAGTGGACTTAATGAAAAAAGCAATCACAGCATACACGGCTGGCGACTGGGCTACTTTTTCAGCTTGCTTTAGTGATACAGCAAAATCATGGCATAATAATGATACTGTTGCGATGAAAATGTCTGACAGAATTGAAATGTTTAAAACACAAAGAGCAAGTTCTGGGGATGTTGTAGATGCAGGTACACCAAATTTAGAAGTAGTTACGGTGCCAACAACTGATGAACAATACAAAGGAATTAAATGGGGTCATGCTTGGGTTAGATTTAAAACTACATCAAAAACTGGTGAGGTAAATTCATCACTAACATTCGCTTCATTTGCAATAAGAGATGGTAAAATATTATATGAGCAAGTAATCTATGATGCTAAATAAAGATTTGTTTAGCATTTAAGTTTATAAAAAATACGAAGAAAGGGCCCTTAGCAATAAGGGTCTTTTTTTGTTTGAATTTTTTAAACGAAAAAGCCCCTAACTCATTGAAAGTTAAGGGCTTTTGCGGACCGGACGGTGAGTTCTAGCTTAACTCAAGCTCATCTCAAACCACCTAATTCATCAGATATAAAGTAGTTATAATTATACTTTTCTTGTCATATATGCCCCAAATGGGTTTAAATAGGGGGTAGTAGCTACGGAATCTGCTACATATTAAAAGACGCCTTGAAATTTCAATAAATACAATTTTATTTACAATAATGATTAATAGAATATAAAGTTTTAAGTATTAAATAATTTTA
>Ga0208597_1000134_pt1 | contig 27150 bp, 28 predicted proteins | sample LakMenEpi05May12_FD_150673 | JGI IMG/M metagenome (GOLD analysis project Ga0208597, IMG submission 150673) | Freshwater microbial communities from Lake Mendota, WI - 05MAY2012 deep hole epilimnion (SPAdes) | ecosystem: Environmental > Aquatic > Freshwater > Lake > Epilimnion/Euphotic zone ...
GTAATTCGCCACGGCGGTGTTCGAGAGGGCCACCGGGGGCTTCGTCTCACGGTTGCCGGCGGGTTCCTTGGCCAGCTGCACCTGATCTTTCGGGTATGGGGCGAAGTAGGGCTTCGGGGCGACGTAAGGCGTGTGCGGACGGAAGAAGCCCACGGCCAGGAAGAACGGCTGATCGCGCTTCTGACGCAGGAAATCGACCGCTTGCGCGGCGATCTTGCCGTCCGTCTGCTCGGCATCGGTGCCATCGGCGGCGAGCCAGCTGACCGTGCCGCCGTAGTTGCCCGAGCCCACGAGGATTTGTCCCATCTTGCCCTTGGCTTTGTCAGCGGCCGAGCCGGCCGAGACGCCGATCGAGAAGATCTTATCCTCGTCGTCGCAGTCACGTCCGCGGGGATTCCAGACGCGCTCCCACGACTGCGGGTCGTCGAGTCCGTTGGTGCCGATCTCCTTCGGGACTCCGTAGTGGTAGAGCTTGCCGATGCGGGCGACCGCATAGCCGTTGTTCTTGAATAGCTGCGGCATCGTGACCATGTCCGGGATCACCTTCCGGAATTCCTTGGCGTTGTCGTAGACGCCGGTCGTGTCAGGACGCAGGCCCGTGAGGAATGACGTGCGGCTCGGATTGCAGAGCGCGTATTGGCAGTAGGCGCGGTCGAAGCGGACGCCTTCGCGGGCGAGGGCGTCGATGTTCGGCGTCAGGGCCGGACCACCGTAGGTCCCCATGCGGGTGCCGCAGTCATCGGAGACAAGCAGCAGGACGTTCTTCCGGGGTGCCGCGAGGACGGACAGGCAAGAGAGCAGGAGCAGGGCGTGGGTAAGGCGCATGGGACTTATTTAGGGGACAAGTGGGCACGTGGGCAAGGGGTCAAGATCAGGGATCAGGGTAGGGGTAAGTGACCTAGGCTTATCAGCCTTGGCTGCACTTCCTTGCCCACGTGTCACCTTGCCCACGTGCCCCCTTATTCTTCACTTACACTTCCCAATCGTCGCCCTTGCCGCGGAGGATCTTGTCGATGGCTCCAAGGACCAGATCGACGGCTTCTTCCTGCGAGGTCTGGTCGGTCTTGATATGGACCTCGGGAGCTTCCGGGGCCTCATAGGGGGACGAGATGCCGGTGAACTCGGCGATCTCGCCACGGCGGGCCTTGGCGTAGAGTCCCTTGACGTCGCGGGACTCGCAGACGGCGAGCGGGGCGTCGACGAAGACCTCGACGAACGTGTGGTTCGCGAGGGCGGCGCGGGCCTTGGCGCGGTCGGCGGCCAACGGAGCGATGAGGGTGACGAGGGTGATATGGCCCGTGCCGGCGAAGAGGCCGGCGACGGCGGAGGCGCGACGCACGCTTTCGGCGCGGTCGGCGGCGGAGAAGCCCAGGTCGCGGTTGAGCGAGACGCGGAGGTCGTCGCCATCCACGCGGATGACGTTACGGCCGGCGTCGAAGAGGCGGCGCTCGACGGCTTCGGCGATGGTTGACTTGCCGGAGCCGGAGAGGCCCGTGAACCAGACGACCGCCGGAGCGTGGCCGGCGCGGGCGCCGCGTTCGGAGGCGGTGACCTTGCCGGAAGGCGCGTCGGACTTCGTGACCGCGTCGAGGATGATGCCGCCGCCGTGGATGCGGCCGCTTTCTTCGAGGGCGAAGCGTCCCGTGATCGGGCATTCGTGATGGAGGTCGAAGGCGATGTTACGGGTGGCGCGGACGATCACCTCGCAGATCGAGTCACGCTGCACGCTGTCGGCTTCCTTGGATTCGAGCGTGGAGGCGTCGGTCACCTTGATGATCTTGGCGATGACGGCGTCGACGTTCTGGGTGAGCAGGCGCAGGCGGTAGGTCTTGTTCTGGACCAGCGGTTCCTTGCCCAGCCAGAAGATGCGGGCGCGGAATTCGCGACCGACGCGGGGCTGGTTGGACGGATGGGCGGCGACCTGGCCGCGTTCCACGAAAATCTGCTCGGAGAGCGTCACGCTGGCGGAGCCGCCGGTGCCGACGACCGAGCGGGACTCAGGGCCCGGCCAGTCTTCGAAGGTGCGGACCGTGCTGCGACGGCCGCCCGGCTGGAAGATGAGCTCGTCTCCAGGACGGATGGCGCCGGCTTCGACGCGGCCGGCGATGATGCGGCGGTGGTCGAAGCGGTAGATGTCGGAGACCGGGAGGCGCAGGGGCAGGCCGGTGAGATCGTCTTCATGCGAGAAGGCGTCGAGGGCCTCGGTGACCGTCGGGCCCTTCCACCAAGCCATCTTGGCGGAGCGGTCGACGACGTTTTCGCCATGCTTGGCGGCGATCGGGATGAAGTGGACGGCGTTGAGGCCGAGGGTCTTCAGGAACGCCGAGTATTCGGTGACGATCTTCTGGTAGGTGGCCTCGGAGTGGTCGACGAGGTCCATCTTGTTGACCAGCACGACGAGCTGCTTCACGCCCAGGAGGGAGAGCAGGAACGCGTGGCGGCGGGACTGGTCCATGACGCCTTCCTTGGCGTCGATGAGCAGGAGGGCGGCGGAGGCGCTCGCGGCGCCGGTCACCATGTTCTTGAGGAACTCCTTGTGGCCCGGGGCGTCGATGATCGCGTAGGCGCGCTGCTTCGTGCGGAAGAAGATGCGCGTCGTGTCGATGGTGATGTTCTGTTCCTGCTCTTCGATCAGGGCGTCGAGGAGGAAGGCATATTCGAATTCCATGCCTTCGATCGCGCAGTTCTTGCGGACCTGGTCCATCTTGCCGTTGGGCAGGGAGTCGGTGTCATGGAGGAGGCGGCCGACGAAGGTGGACTTGCCGTGGTCGACGTGGCCGACGACGACGACGTGCATCTTGCGATGATCTTCGACGGAGGGAAGGGAGGTGCTCACAGGTTGGGAAAGGGATTGGGTGTTCATCTTTTTGGGCGGCTCACATGAAGCCCTTGGCACGGAGTTCCTGCATGGAGTTGCGGCCGACGTGGTCCTGGGCGCGACCGGCGCGTTCGCTGGTCTTGGTCAGCTTCAGTTCCTCGATGACCTCGTCGATGTTGCTGGCCGGGCTGTCGACCGGATGCGTGATCGGATGGCAGCCGAGGGAGCGGAAGCGCTTGCCGTTGCGGGCGAAGTAGAGGGTCGGGTTCGGGATGTTCTCGCGGCGGATGTATTCCCAGATGTCGAGCTCGGTCCATTCGAGGAGAGGCTGGACACGGACGTGGCCGCCTTCGGGGGCCGAGCTGGCGAACTGGCCCCAGAATTCCGGGGGCTGGTCCTTGTAGTCCCAGTTGCCTTCGGCGGAGCGAGGGGAGAACCAGCGCTCCTTGGCGCGGGTCGGGTCTTCGTCGCGGCGGATGCCGGTCACGAGGGCGTCCCACTTGAATTCGTCGATCGCGGCCTTGAACGGGACGGTCTTGAGCTCGTGCGTGACGGTCACCGGGTCGTGCGTGGCGTAACCGATGCCGCGACGGATGGCGTCTTCGTTGACGCGCACGATGAGGTCGATGCCGTGGATGACCTTGGCCTTCTCGCGGAACTCATACATCTCCGGGAACTCGTAGGTCGTGTCGATGTGCAGGAGCGGGAAGGGGATCTTGCCGCAGAACGCCTTACGGGCGAGCCAGATGAGGACGTTGGAGTCCTTGCCCATGGACCAGGGCATGCAGACGGAGCGGAAGTTGGCGAAGGCTTCGCGGAAGACGTGGATCGACGTCTGTTCGAGGCGCGTCAGGTGGTCGTTTTGGGCGTTGCGGGACATGCTGAATGAAGGTGGGAGCGGTTGGCGGTTAGCGGTTGGCGGTTGGGAACACAGAGAGACGGAAGACGAAAGGGGGGGGCGGATGGCGGTTGGTCGAAGAGGGTGAAAACTGGAAGGGGGAATTGAGGAGGTTTTCCTATCCGCCAACCGCCAGCCGCTATCCGCCCAATCCTTTCTTAGTGCGGGTATGAAGGCCGCATTCCTTCTTGTCGAAGCCGGGCCAGCGGCCGCCGCGTTCGTCGCCACCGGAGGTGGGCAGCGTGCAAGGGTAGCAGCCGATCGAGCGGTAGCCGCGGTCGTGCAGGACGTTGTGCGGCAGGCCGTGCTCCTTGAGGTAGGCCCAGACCTGGTCACGGCTCCAATCGACGAGCGGGTTGAGTTTCCAGACGTCGGAGTTGTCGGGGCGGGCGGCGAGCGAGAGCAGCGGCGTCACGGAACGCTCGGCGCTCTGGTCGCGGCGCATGCCGGTGATCCAGAGGTCGAGGTCGAAAAGTTTCTTGCCGAGGGAGTCGACTTTACGGAGTTCGCAGCACTTCTCCGGATCGCGCTTCCAGAGCTCGGCTCCGTATTGGGCGGCCTGCTGTTCGACGGTCTGCGCGGGGAGTACTTCCTCGACCTTGATGCCGAGGTGGGTTTCGAGCTTCGCCTTGAACTCAAGCGTCTCCGGGAAGAGCAGGCCGGTGTTGAGGGTGAAGGCCTGGATAGGAAGTCCGGCGGTCTTGGCGAGGTGCAGGATGACCACGCCGGCGGGCTGGAAGCTCGTGCCGATGCCGGCGCGGGCGCCGAAGGTCTCGTAGGCCCAGCGCAGACGGTCCGCCGGCGCCAGCGTCGTAAGACGGGCGTCGAGTTCCGGGATGCGGGCTGGGTCGAGGTCGGCCATCGGCTCGCTTAGGCGGCGGGAGCGGAGGGCCAGACAGGAGCCTGGTCGACCCAATCGCCGAAGGCCTGGCCGGCCTTACGATCCTTGGCGTATTGCTTGAACAGTTCGCCGATGAGCACCGGGATTTCGTCGGCCAAGGCGGCTTCCTTCCAGAGGCGAGCGAGACGGGTGCCTTCGCGGTTACCGCCGAGCATGATGTTATACTTGCCGGGGGCTTTGCCCACGAGGCCGATCTCGGCGTTGTAAGGACGGGCGCAACCGTTCGGGCAACCGGTCATGCGGACGACGAGTTCTTCGTTGGCGATGCCCGCGGCGGCCTGGCCGTCTTCGATCTTGGCGAGGAACTTCGGGAAGAAGCGTTCGGACTCGGCCAGGGCGAGACCGCAGGTCGGCAGCGCCGGGCAGGCCATGCCGCGTCCCTTGATCAGGCCGGGGTTGAAGACGATGGCGCAGCCATGGTCATGCAGCAGCTGTTCGATGGCGCCCTTGTCGGCTTCCTTGATGTCGGAGAGGACGAGGTTCTGCGTCGCGCTCAGGCGGAAGGTCGGGCCGAACTGCTCGGCGATCTTGCGGAGCGCGGTCTTAAGCTTGTAGCCGTCGGCGTCCTTGACGCGGCCGGTTTCGACGAAGAGTCCGAGGAACCAGTTGCCGTCGAGCTGCTTGAACCAGCCGAAGGCGTCGCCCTGGCCGCGGAAGAGGAAGGGCTTGGCGGCCGGCAGCGGGGCGCCGAGGCGCTGGCCGAGTTCGGCGCGGAACCACTCGACGCCCTTTTCCTGGAGGACGTACTTGATGCGCGCGTGCTTGCGGTCGGTGCGATCACCCCAGTCGCGGTGGATGGCGACGACGGCGGCGCCGACTTCGACGAGCTGTTCGCGGGTGATGAAGCCGATGACGTCGGCTAGGCGAGGGTAGGTGGCCTTGTTGCCGTGGGAGGTGCCGAGGCCGCCGCCGACGAGCAGGTTGTAGCCGAGGAGCTTGCCGTTCTCGACGATGGCCACGAAGCCCATGTCGTTCGTGAAGACGTCGGTGTCGTTGTTCGGCGGGATGGCGAAGCCGGTCTTGAACTTACGCGGGAGGTAGGTCTTGCCGTAGAGCGGGTCGACAGCCGCGCCGGAATCGTCGGTGTCGGCGGGCGGGGGCATGTACGGATTGGCCTGATCGACGGAGGCGGCCGCTTTGGCGATCTTGTCGCCGAGACCGAGGTCGACCTGGACGCCGTCCACCCAGATGGAATGATAAGCCGTGGTGCGAGGGAGCAGGGCGCGCGTGATCTTGAACGCGTCTTCATCGACCTGCACGGCGACCTGGTCGACGGGCGGATTGGTGGGGGCCGTCACGTTGCGATTCACGTCACCGCAGGTGGCGAGCGTGGAGGAGAGGGCGTCGTTGATCGACTTGATCAGCGGGCCGATGCCTTGCTGCAGCACGCCGTGGAACTGGAAGGTCTGGCGGGAGGTGATTCGGAGCGTGCCGTTGGCGAAGCGGCTCGAGAGCTCGTCGTAGACGACATACTGGGCGGCCGGGACGATGCCGCCGGTCTGGCGCGTGCGCACCATGACCGAGTATTCCTTGGCGACCTTGCGCTTATCACGGTCGTCCTGCTGGTAGATGCCGTGGAACTTGATGAACTGCTCGTCGTCGCCGCTGAAGCGGTCGGCCGCAGGGTTGGCGAGGGTTTCGCGAATCGTGCCGGAAAGGTCGGGTTTATCGGCCTTCAGGAGTTCGTTCTTAGCCAGGGGCTTGCCAGAGGTAGGGTCCATTGATTTAATACTTGATAAGATGAGTTAGGATTACATAAATAGGGGTCAAGTTTAAATAAATGGTAAATTGTGACATCGGCCGGGTGGTCTTTGTCGGTGCAGGCCCCGGGGCTCCGGACCTGATCACCGTCAGGGGACTCCGCCTGCTCCAGAAGGCCGATGTGGTCATCCATGACGCCCTCCCGGGGGACGCCTTGTTGGCGGAGATTCCCTCGTCCACGAAGATCGTCCCGGTCGGCAAGCGCTGCGGCGTGCACTCGATGACCCAGGACGAGATCAACGCCGTGATCGTACGTGAGTCCCGCCAAGGCGGTCTCATCGTGCGCCTCAAGGGCGGTGACCCCGGCGTGTTCGGTCGTCTCGGTGAAGAGATGGACCATCTCGCCGCCCATGGTATTCCTTTCGAAGTCGTTCCCGGCGTCACCGCCGCGACCGCCGCGGGCGCCGACGCCGCTTTCCCGCTGACGCATCGCGGCAAGGCCGCCTCCGTCACGTTCCTCACCGGTCACTGCGCCGATGGCTCCGATCAGAACTGGAAGGCTCATATCGAGACCGGCGCCACGCTCTGTCTTTACATGGGCGCGAAGGCTTTGCCGTCCGTCGCCGTAAAACTCATCGCCGCGGGCGCTCAGGCCGACCTGCCGATCCGTCTGCTTTCGAAAGTCTCGCAGGATGGCGCGTCCGACGTGCTCACCACGCTGTCCGATCTCGCTTCAGGCAAGGTCGACGTCTCCGTGCTGCCTACTCCGCTCATCGCGGTCGTCGGCGCGGTCGTCGCTCCGCCCCGTCATGCCGGCCTGATGGGGCGCATCGCGGCGTTCGCCTGAGTTAGCTCTTCTTCCAGACCTTCGCCCTTAAGAATAAAAAGAGGGCGGTGAAGATCGTGGCGATGCCGCCGAGCCAGATCATGATGCGTTCGATCATGCCCAGGTTTTTCGGAGCAAAGACGCTGATCAAGACGGGCAGCAGTCCCACGGAGAGCACCGCGATGATGGCGGCGATCTTGGTCAGCTTGAATCCCGCGGAGTAGAGGTGTCGTCGGAAGAGCAGGGCGGGCAGGGCGGGGTGCGTGCCGAGCAGCGGGCTGAGTTTCCAGCGCCGGCCCTCGGGGGCGTGCTCCTTGGCGATGGTCGCGACGTCGCCATCGCAGCCGGCATGACGGCCCGGCAGGAGGAAGAGCATCAGGATGACGGCCTCGCCCTTGGCCTGTTGCAGCGCGTCTTCGAGCAGGGGTTCGTTGAAGTCATATTCAGCACCCTCGCGACGCTCCATCGAGCAGGCGATGAGCTCGTCGTCCTTGAGCCCGAGTTTCGTGCGGATGGCGCTGGCGAAGAAATTACGGCAACGCGTCACCTCGGGGATGGGGGAGCCGTGGTCGCAAAGGTAGACCGTACCGCTGTCCTTGGTCCAGCCTGTCGACTTGAGGTTGTCGATCAGCATGTCGGTCAGTTCTGGTCCGAAGAGCGGTTCCCTGATGGTGAGCTTCATCGCGCCCGGTTGGGCGTCGGCGAAGACCTTGGGGAGATACTCGGTGATCGCGCGGCTGGGGCCGATGAAGAGCGGGAGCACCACGAGTTCGTCGATGCCGTCGGCCTTGGCCTGCTGGACCGCACCTTCGAAGATGACCGCGGGGACGCCGCCGAGCAGGGCAGGGTCGATCTTCGTCGAGTGCATCGTCGAGACCGGATGGACTTCCTGCTTAGTCAGGAAGCTGACACTCTTGGCGAGGTCACGCAGGCCTAAGGTCGCCGCAGGCTCATAGGAACCGTTGTCGACGAGGAGGATACGTGTGCCGGCCATATGGGGTAAGTGAGGGATAAACTTCATATTGGCAACGCCGGGTTGGCTGATTGCGGGTTGCCTCGTTTCGGCGGGTTGGTTTCCTCTTCGTATGCCCCGCCGTCTCTTCGCCTGTCTCGCTCTCTGCCTGAGCGTCGTCTCCCTTTCCGCCGCCGAAGGTTGGCTCACCGACCTCGATGAAGGCATCAAGGTCGCCAAGGCCGAGAAGAAGGCGATCCTCGTCGACTTCACCGGCAGCGACTGGTGCGGCTGGTGCATCCGCCTGAAGAAGGAAGTCTTCGACCAGAAGGAGTTCGCGGCCGTCTCCAAGGACTTCGTCCTCGTCGAGCTCGACTACCCGCAGCGCAAGAAGCAGAGCCCAGAAGAGAAGGCCAAGAACAAGGTCTGGGCCGAGAAGTTCGCGATCGAAGGCTATCCGACGATCATGCTGCTCAATGCGAACGGTGAACCGTTCGCGCAGACGGGATATCAGGCCGGCGGTCCGGTCAAGTATCTTGCCCATCTCGCCGAACTCCTGAAGGCGAACAACTCGGAAGGCGTCAAGGCCTTCGCCCAGGGCAAGAAGGACGAGGCGCAGGCCCGCGTTCAAGGCGAAGAGCTCGAGAAGCTCGTCACGCCTTTCTTCGAAAAGAAGGACCTCGCTGGCGGCGAAGCCGCGATCGCCCAGTTCGTGAAGGCCAAGGGGCTGACGGGCTCGACGAAGCTTAATCTGACTCTCAACGCCCGCATCGGACTCGTCCAGACGTGTAAGCCCGGCGATCCCGCCGCGGTGCTGAAGGTCCTCGATGAGGTCATCGCCGAGACCCCGGCTGACGTGAAGGAGATGTCCGACCTCAAGCAGTTCCGCGCCCAGGTCGCCGCTGCGGCCGCCGCCAAGGCCAAGAAGTAATCTCATGAAGAAGTTCCTCCTCGCGCTACTCGCCGCCGCGTCGGCCCATGCCGCACCAGTCTGGCTCACCGACCTCGACGCCGCTAAGGCTCAGGGCGTGAAGGAGAACAAGCCGGTGCTGGTCGACTTCACGGGGAGCGACTGGTGTCCGCCCTGCAAGGCGCTTCATAAGGCCGTCTTCGAGTCCCCGGAATTCGCCGCGGCTGCCTCGCGCTACGTCCTGGTCGAACTGGATTTCCCGCGCACCAAGACGCAGACGCCTGAGCTCAAGGCCAAGAACCGCGAATGGCAGCAGAAGTATGCCGTGAACAGCTTCCCGACCGTCCTGCTGCTCGACGCGAAATCCGGCGATGTCTTCGGACGTGTCGGCGGTTTCGGTGGTCAGACCGCCAAGGAATACCTGGCCAAGCTGGCCGCCTACAAGAACACGCCGGAAGGCAAGGCCGAGCTGGCGAAGGAAATGAAGGACACCGCCGATCGTTCGGCCAAGAGCCGCGTGCTCGGCCAGAAGATCAACGAGGCGATGGCAGCCAAAGATTTCAAGGCAGCCGAAGCCGCGCTCGAAGAGATGTTCGCCGACGTGACGGGACCACGCCGGGCCGTGTTGCCCTTCAACAAGGCGCGCATCCTGATCATGCTCGACCCAGCGGCCAAGGAGAAGGCCTTGAAGCATGTCGATGAGGCGATCGCGGCCGCGCAAGGCGACGAGGCCATGACCCGCTCTTTCAAGGCTTTCCGCGATAAGCTGATGTCAGCCGATGCCGCTGCGCCGAAGCCGGCTGGCGAGCCGAAGAAGGGCGCTTAAGTCTTCAACTCAGCAACTTGCTCAAAGGCGCCGTGAGGACTTCCTCCGGCGTCTTTCCTTTTTGACGGAGTTCCCGGATCGAGAGTCCGGCGGTGCGCTTGGCGAGTCGCTTGCCGTCGGCGTCGACGATCAGCGGGGCGTGGGCCCAGGACGGGGCCGTCCAGCCGAGAGCGCGATAAAGTAGCAGTTGACGGGCCGTGGAGAGGAGCAGGTCGGCGCCGCGGACGACTTCGGTGATGCCCATGGCATGGTCGTCGGCCACGACGGCGAGTTCGTAGGCCGGAAAGCCGTCCTTACGCCAGACGAGGAAGTCGCCGAAGTCGCGTCCAGCGACGAACGCTTGCGGGCCTTGGAGGGCATCGACGAAAGCGATGGTCTCGCCGTCGGGTACGCGGAAGCGCCAGTTGGTCGGGCCGGGCTCGCGGACGTCCTGGCCGGCACCTAAAGGAGCGCGCAGGGCCGGAGGGAAGATCGGCTCGGCGTCATCCTCCGCGTGCGGGGCGGTGAGGCTGCGTTCGACGTCTTTGCGTGATTTGTCGCACGGATAGATCGCACCAGTCGCCTGGAGCAGTGACCAGATGTCGCGGAACCAAGGGAGGCGTTGCGACTGCACGTAAGGCGCATGCGGGCCGCCGACGTCAGGTCCTTCGGTCCATTTTAGTCCGAGCCAGCGCAGGTCTTCGATCGCCGCGGCGGCGAACTCCGGGCGACAGCGTCCGGCGTCGAGGTCTTCGGTGCGGTAGATGAGCGTGCCGGAAGCGGCGCGGGCTGCGGCGAGGGCGAAAGTGCGGGCGTGACCGACGTGCAGATAGCCGGTCGGGGTCGGGGCTAGCCGTCCGCGGGTCATCAGAGCGGATTACCCGTAGGGATGAACTCCCACTTCACGCCGAACTCCGCGGCCACCGCGGCGGCGAGGGCTTTCACGCCCCAGGTCTCGGTCGCGTAGTGTCCGCAGGGGTAGAGGTTCCAGCCTTGCTCGTGGGCTTCGTTGAAATGTTCTTCGCGCAGCTCACCGGTGATGAGCGTGTCGCAACCCTCGGCCTTGAGATGCCCGAGGGCGCTGCGGCCGCTGCCGCTCAGAATCGCGATCTTCTTGGGCTTGGCGGAGCCGAACTCGATGCCCTTGTAAGTCTGCGGATAGGAGGCCTTGAGGCGCTTACGTAGCGTGCTGAGCGGGATGCCGCGGCAGATGCAAGCGATCGGGAGGCCTTCGTAATCCACGAACCAGTCGACGACCTTGAGGCCGAGATCCTGGGCGATGAGCGCGTTGTTGCCGATGGCCGGATGCGCGTCGAGCGGCAGGTGGCTGGAGTAGAGCGAGAGCCCCGTCTTCTTCAGTGCTGCTTTGCGCAGGGCGCGGACTTCGCGTTCGGGCGAGACCGGACGCCAATACATGCCGTGGTGGACGATCAGGAAGTCCACGCCGCGGCGGGCGGCCTCGGCGAAGACTTCGGCGCCCGCATCGACGGCCGCGCCGACCTTGCGCACCGGGCGAGTGCCCTTGTGCTGGAGGCCGTTACGCGAGCCTTCGAAGTCGGCGATGTTCTTGCCGTTCGTGAGGAGGTCGCAGAAGCGCGCGACCTGGGCGGCGGTGACGGGGGTCTTCACAGTTTCTGGAAGTTCGTAGGCTGGGCGGCCGAGCGGGTCAGGGTCGCCGGCTCGAAGGTCTCCGGCGCGAACTTCGCATCGAGCGCGGCCTCGGTGATGCGGAGGAGGTCGGTGTCGCGGCTGGCTTCGTCGCGTACGCTGCACTCGGCCAGCATCCACTGCTCGCCGACCTTGGAGAATTCCTCGACCTGCATCTGGCGGGTCGGTTCACCGCGGGCGTCGTGGCAGATCGCCTGGACGAGCACGCCGTAGACTCGGTCGATGGCGAAGGTCACCTTGGCGGGTTCACGTCCGGCTTGGTTCGCCACCTCGTAGACGTTCACCGGACGACGGCGACGCTCGGTCGTGACGTAGGTCGCCTGGGGCCAGTGGGTGAAGGGCATCTGCAGGTCGAACGGCGAGATGAGCAACCCTTCGGCGAGCGGCACGAGGGGCGCACGGTCATCGAGTTCCTTTGCTGGCGCGCCTTTGAGCGAAACCCAGACGCGGCGTTCCGTCGCCGACTTGAAGGCGATGAACGAGAGAGCAGGGCGTCCCTGGGTATCCTTGATTTCACCGCGGATCAGTTGGCCGCCGGCGGCCGAGCTCGCCCAGAGCGTGCCGGGAACCGGGGCCGAGGCTTCGCCGCGCCGGGGTTTATGGGTGATCTCGAAACGCAGGCAAAGGTCGCCGCTGAGGCGCGAATTGCGGAAGCCGGCCAGGAACTGCGTCGACTCCTCCTCTGTCAGCTTACGGAAGCCGGAGTTGGTGTTGGGCTGGGCTAAGGCGCCGAGCGCGACGAGGCAGGCTACCCAGCGAACGGTCAGGCTGAGCAGTCCGGGCTTCACTGTGGCTTACTTGGCCGGAGCCGGAGCGGCGGGCTTAGCCGGAGTCGTCGCGGCCGGCGCCGGGGTGGACTGGGGCTTGGCAGCCGGAGCAGTGACAGGGGCGGGGGCGGCCGGAGCGGCCGGAGCGGCAGCAGCGGCGGCGGGAGCGGCCGGGGCGGCGGTAGCAGCGGCATCGAGGGCCTTGACGGACGGCTTTTCGCGGGCGACGAAGCCCAGATACAGACCGAAGCTGAGGACGAAGAGGATGACCGTGAGGGTGGTCGTCATCTTGGACAGGACGTTGGCGGATTCGCCGCCGAAGACGGTTTCTGCGGCACCACCGCCGAGGGCGGCACCCATGCCGGCGTTGGCGCTGGGGCGCTGCATCAGGATCACGAGGACCACGAGGATGCAGACGAGGAAGAGGGCCACCACGGAGGCGTAGAGAAGGAAGTCCGACATGGCCCTATCCAAGGGGTCGTTTCCCCATAAAACAACGCCAAAATCAGGCCTGCAGGTAGCTGCCCCCGCTGACCCGGTAGGTCAGCCATTCGCCGGAAGGCGGCGGAACGGTGCCGGTCGCGATAACCTGATGCTTTTCCCCGACTTCGTCCCAGAAGGCCCGGCGGCGGGTGTCGTCCAATTCGCCCAGGACGTCGTCAGCCAGGATGACCGGCGGGGTCGGGGCACGGGCGGTGTCGCGTTGGAGGCGGGCGAGGCAGAGCGCCAGGACCAGGAGGCGCTGCTGACCTTCGGAGGCGTAGTCGGCGGCGTCCTGGCCGCCGAAGATCATCGAGAAGTCGTCCCGCTGCGGTCCGCGAAGGGTCGTCCCCGTCGCGAGGTCGGCCGAGCGAGTCTTCGCCCAGACTTCGGGTAGCTGATCGGCGGCGACGTCGGGAGCGTAACGGAGATCCGCGCCTTGGTCAGGGAAGCCGGCGCGGGCACAGGTCTCGCGGAGCGTCGTGGCGAGTTCGGGCAGTACGCGGGCCCGGGTAGCGGCGAGCAGTTGCGCGGGCGCAAGCATGGCTTTCTCGAAAGCGCGCAGTTCCTCGTCGGAACGGACGTCAGCTTTGAGCAGCGCGTTGCGGCCTTCGAGCGCGCGGCCGTAGTCGCGCACGGCCGTCAGGTAGGACGCATCGGTTCCGCCGATCGCGGCGTCGAGCCAGCGGCGGCGATTGGAAGGCGAACCTCGCACGAGTCGAAGGTCGTCGGAGCAGAAGACGATGGTGGGAAACTGGCCCAGGTGCTGGGCGACTGAGCTGATGGGCGTGCCGTTCAGGAGGGCTTTGCGGGAGCCTTTGGCCAGGCGGAGCTCGATCTCGGCCTGTTCGGTCGGCGAGAGTCGGACGTCCAAGCGCAGTCGAGCCTCGGCGCAGCCGGCGCGGACCAGCGGGGAGATATCCGTCGTACGGAAGGATCGGAAAGAGGATACCAGCGCGGCGGCCTCCAGGAGGTTGGTCTTCCCCTGTCCGTTGTCGCCGAGCAGGAAGACGCGCGGCGCGTCGGTGACGACGTCGGCGAAGGTGAGGTTACGGAAATCGGCCGCCCGGATGCGGGTCAGGCGCATGGGTTATTCCGGCAGGAGGATGACCGTCCCGATCTTCGGCAGGTTATTCACCGAGGTCATCTTGTCGCGATTGGCGTTGAAGATGGCCGAGATGCGCGCGGGGCCGGCGTCGCCATAGATCTTGCGCGCGATGCTCGAGAGGCTGTCGCCCTTCGCGACCGTATACTGGCGGAAGCGACCCGACGTGCCGTCGGTGGTGGTCGCAGGCTTGTCGGCGGTGGGGCCGGTCGTCTTGGGCGGAAGGGTGAGCGCCTTGGAGCTGCGATTCGCGTCGGCGAGCTCGCGCTTGAGTTTCTCGTTCTCGAGCTGCAGGGAGCGCAGGCGGGCGTTGAGGTCGGCGCCGCCGAGGGCGTCGGGTTCCATCGGACGGCCTGGCAGTTGCTGCATGAACTGCTTCTCGGCGGTCTTCACCATCTGGCGGACGATATTGGACTGCTCGGAAGTCGGCTTCATCCGGATATACTGGTTCAAGTGGTAGATCGCCGGCAGCGGTTCCTGGAGTTCGAGATACATGCGGCCGGCCTCGAGGTGGGACTCGGCGGCGCCCTTACGATTGTCGATGACCTTGAGGAAGCACTCGAGGGCCTTACGGACTTCGCCTTGCTTGTGGAACGTCTGGCCCTGGCGGAATTCCGGGTCGTCGACGTCGAGGGTGCGGGAGTCGGCCCGCGAGCCGTCTTCGCAGCCGACGAGCAGGAGGAAAGAGAGGACGAAAGCAGCGCGGACCATGACCGGCACAATCCTCGTCGGCGTCGCCTCCTTCAATCTCAAATCATTCACCGAGCGCCCGCGCGAGGGCCGCGGGCAGGTCGGGTGTTTCGAAGCGGAAACCCGCGGCCAAGGCGGCGGCGGGGGTCACCCGCAGGTCGCCGAGAACGGTCTCTTCGCCCATCTGGCCGAAGAGCAGGCGGACGGCCCAGGCGGGGGCGGGGAGGATGGCAGGGCGGCGGAGCGTCTTGCCGAGGGCGCGGGCGAAGTCGGCCTGCGAGCAGGGTTCCGGGGCGACGGCGTTGAGGGCCGGCGGGAGGGTAGGCTGTTCCAAGCACCACACGATCAGGCGGACCAGGTCGCCGAGCCGGATCCAGCTCATTTGCTGACGTCCGTTGCCGATCGGCCCGCCAAGACCGCAGCGGAAGGCTGGCAACATCAGGCGCAGGGCGCCGCTCGACGCCGCGAGCACCACCCCGGTCCGGAGCCAAGTCGTCCGGATGCCGGCCGCACGGGCGGGTTCGGTCGCCTGTTCCCAGGCGGCGGAGACTTCGCCGAGGAAGCCTTCCGTCGAGACCGCGGAGGCTTCCGTGAGCGTCTCGTTGCGACGGATACCGTAGCGGCCGACCCCAGACATCGAGAGCAAGAGCTCGGGTTTTGTTTTTAGTCCGGCCAAGGTTTCGGCTAGCAGGCGGGTGCCGTCGCGGCGGCTGCTCAGGATCCGCTCCTTGGCGGCGGCGGACCAGCGTTGCGAGATGGGTTCGCCGGCGAGATGGATCACCGCGAAGGCGCCTTCGAGCGCGTCGCGGTCGATGTGACCGGTCAGATGGTTCATGCCGCCCGAGCCATCGTGGCGAGATCGGAAGGGGATGACCTCGTAGCCTAGCGAGGCGAGCTGACGGCCGACGGCTTTTCCGACCAGTCCCGTGGCTCCGGTCAGGATGACTTTGCGCGGGGCGCTCATGTCCCTTGGGTATTCCTAACTCACGGGAAGGCAAGTAAGGGAGCCGAAAGGGGGACTACTCGAAAAGGTCCTGATGGGTACCGGTCCGGATCAGGCGGATTTCGCCGCTCTTGGGGTCGCGTTCGTAGATAACCAACCAGTCGGGCTCGAGATGGGAGTCCCGGGCATCCTGAAACGTTCCTCGTAGAGGGTGGTCACGGTAGGACGAGGGCAGCGGTTCGCCAGGGATCAGTAATTCCAGCCAACGACGAAGCTTCTGGAGATCCTTACCCCGCCGCCGCATCACCTCCAAGTCTTTCCGGAAGCGTTTCCCGGAGGAGATCCTGATCACAGACCGAGGTCTTCGAATAGTTCTTCCTTGTTGCGATAACGACGCGTGCCCTGGCTCTTGCGGGCGGCTTGGAGGGCCTGGGCGGTGGCGGCGTTCGGCGTGTGCAGCGGGAAGGGCAGGGCTTGGTGCAGGGCGACCTGGCGATAGAGCAGATGGATCGCGTCCGAGGCGTTCAAGCCGAGCTCGGCGAGGACCTTCTCAGCCTTACGTTTGAGCGCAGGTTCGATGCGGGCACGGACGAGGGCGGACTTGTTCATGTGTTCAATGTAGTCCTTTTGTGACCACAGGTCAAATGTCGGTTTCATCCCTTCAGCCAGACAAGCCGGAGCTGGGCGGCAAACCTGTCCGGTTAGGGACGATCACCTGAGCTCAATGCCTCAGCCGAGCACGGGCGGACTCAAGCCGCGGGCTTATTCACCACGAGGATCCAGGGCTTACCTGGGGTCGGGTAATAGCCGATCTTCTCGACGTGCAGGCCGGCGGCGGCGCGCGCTTCGGCGAACTGCAGTACGATATCCGATTCCTCGGGGCCGCCGGGGTGTCCCGTGTAGGCCACGCAGATCAGACGTCCTCCGGGGCGAAGCGCCGCGAAGGCGGCATCGAGCGCCACTTGCGTGGAGTCGGGGCGGGTGATGATGTCGGGATTGCCTCCGGGCAGGTAGCCCAGGTTGAAGATCGCCACGCCGACCTTGCCTTGCTGGGCGGGCGTGAGCACCGCGGCGAGTTCGGCGTGACTGCGTAAGTGGACGGAGACGCGGTCCTGCAGGCCGGCGACCGCGAGGAGGTTGCGGGTCGAGGTGACGGCTTCCGGTTGGATGTCGAACGCGTGGACGTGGCCCGAGGGCCCGACGGCTTGGGCGAGGCAGGCGGTGTCACGGCCTTTGCCGGCGGTGCCGTCCACGGCGATGTCACCTGGACGGAGGATTTCCGTGGCGAGTTTCTGGGCGCGTTCGGTGACGCGGACCGGGTTTACGGGAGCCACGGGAATTTCCGGAAGTTCGGAGCGCGTTTCTCGTTCCAAGCGGCGCGACCTTCGTCGCCCTCTTCCGAAAGATAATAGAGCAAGGTGGCGTTGCCGGAAAGTTCCTGGATGCCGGCCTGGCCGTCGAGCTCAGCGTTGAAGGCCGACTTTAGGCAGCGGATGGCGAGGGGGCTCTTGGTCAGGATCTCCTGCGCCCACTTCACGCCCTCGGCTTCGAGTTGCTCGTAAGGGACCACCGTGTTGACCAGGCCCATCTCGAGCGCCTGCTTCGCATCGTATTGGCGGCAGAGATACCAGATCTCGCGGGCCTTCTTCTGGCCGACGATGCGGGCGAGATACGACGCGCCGAAGCCGCCGTCGAAGCTGCCGACCTTCGGGCCGGTCTGGCCGAAGATCGCGTTATCAGCGGCGATGGTCAGATCGCAGATGACGTGGAGCACGTGGCCGCCGCCGATGGCGAAGCCGGCCACTAGGGCGATGACGACCTTGGGCATCGAGCGGATGAGGCGCTGGAGATCGAGGACGTTGAGGCGAGGGACGCCGTCCTTGCCCATGTAGCCGCCCTTCTTGTCGCCGCGGATCTTCTGGTCGCCGCCGGCGCAGAAGGCGAACTTGCCGTCGTGCTGGGGGTTGGCGCCGCGCAGGAGCACCACGCCGATGGTGGCGTCGTCGCGGGCGTCGCCGAAGGCCTTGAGCAGTTCCGCGACGGTGTCCGGCGTGAAGGCATTACGGCGGTGCGGGCGGTTGATGGTCACGCGCGCTATGCCTTCAGCCTTCTCATAGACGATATCGGCGAACTCGCCGCACTTCTGCCAACGGAGGTCGGGCTGCATGGGGCTTAAGTTGGAGGCAGGGGGGACGTTTTCAAACGATTAAGCGACGAGACGCTTGAAAATCGCCGGCGGTTCCCGCACTTTGACCTCCTATGGCCAAACTGACTCCCGAACAGATCACCAAGGTCTCCGCCTGGGTAGCCGAAGGCGCGACGCTTTCGCAGATCCAGGAGCGCCTTTCCACCCAGTTCGAGGTTTCCATGACCTATATGGACGTCCGTTTCCTCGTCGATGACCTGAACCTCGCCCTGGTCGAGAAGGAAGAGCCGAAGCCGCCGGAAGTGGCCGCCGTCGAAGAAGCTCCGGCCGAGGCCGCCGCTCCTGATGCTCCGACCGCCCAAGGTGCCGGCGTCGTCACGGTCGAGGTCGATACGATTGCCCAGCCGCACGCGATGGTAAGCGGCCACGTCACTTTCTCCGACGGTGAAAAGGCCGATTGGTATATCGATCATCAGGGTCGTCCGGGCATGGCCGCGCGCACGCCGGGTTATCGCCCGACGCCGCAGGACATCACTGACTTCCAGGTCAAGCTGGACGCCGCGCTCCGACAGGCCGGTTACTGAGAGCTCAGCGCGTCTTGAGGATCGCTTCCGCCAGGACGAAGTCAGCGGGACGCGTCAGCTTGAGGTTCACCGAGGGGTTCTCGACCAAGGATACGTCCTGGCCGACGAACTCCACGGCGGAACTGTCGTCGGTCACCTTGCGCTGGAGTTCCGCGACCTTGCGGTAGGCCTTGAGCACGATGGCCGTGCGGAAGACTTGCGGGGTTTCGGCCGTCCAGACCAGTCCGCGATCCGGGGAAGTCTCGACGGAAGTGGAATCTGCCTTGGCGATCTTGACCGTATCGGCGGCGCGGCCGGCGAGGATGGCGGCGCCGGTCTCGAAGGCCTTGGCACGCACCTTGCGGATGGCTTCGGTGGAGACCAGGGGACGGGCGCCGTCGTGGATATGTGCCAAGCCGGCGTGGCCTTCGCAGGTGTTGAGCGCCGCGAGGACCGAGTCCTGACGGGATTCGCCGCCGGGCACGAACTCGATCGCCGTGGCCGACGGCAGGTGCGTGGCCAGCAAGGAGCGCAGCTTGGCGAGCTGGGCTTCGTCGCGATAAGTGATGACCACGCGACCGATCAGGCCCGTGCTCAGGAAGGACTGGAGCGAGTGGATGAAGACCGGCTTGCCGGCGAGGAGCGCGGTGATCTTGTCGTCGACGACGGACTGCATGCGACGGGCGGAACCCGCGGCGAGAAGGATGAGGATGTCGTCGCCGGCGCTCATGCGGTCTCGCCGATGTCGCGGCGGATGCGAAGCGTCTCGGCCGCCGGATCCTTGGCCTTGAGGATGGGACGGCCCACCACGATAAAGCTCGCGCCCGCGGCGGCGGCCTGGGCGGGCGTCATGACGCGGTTCTGGTCGTCGCCGGCGGCATCAGGGTAGCGGATGCCCGGTGTCACGAGCGTCGGACCCGCACCGAGGTCGGCGCGGAGGACGGGTAGTTCGAGGGGGGAGCAGACGAGGCCGCCGATGCCGGAGTTGATGGCCATGCGGCCGAGCAATCGGACCTGTTCTTCCGGCGTGCGGGCGACACCCGTGGCGGAGAGCTGGGATTGGTCCATCGAAGTGAGCACCGTCACGCCGAGTACCGTGCAGTCGGGCAGGGCGGACTTGGCGGTATCGGCGGCGCGGGCGATCATCTCGGGGCCGCCGCAGGCGTGGATGGTGAGGAGCGAGCAGGGGCGACCCTTGAGGCTCTTGACTGCGGACGCGACGGTGTTCGGGATGTCGTGGAACTTGAGGTCGAGGAAGACCTTGAAGCCAAGCGCGTGGAATTCGTCGACGATGCCCGGGCCGTGGCGCGTGAAGAGCTGCAGGCCGAGCTTCACCCAGGCCAGATTGCCGGCGAGCGGGCGGGCGAGCGCCAAGGCTTCCTCCTTGGTCTCTACGTCGAGGGCGAGGATGAGTCGGCAAGGCGAAGCCATGCCGTCTTTATGGAAACAGCCGGGCTTTCCTGCCAGCGTAAACCTATCCGCCGACGGGCCTTACTTCTTGGCCTTCTTGGGCGCCGGCGTGCTGGGCAGGGTGTGCACGTCGAACGTGAAGGGCTTGGCCGGCTGCTGGCCGAGCAGGTGGAGGCTGAACCATTCGGCCATGCGGACGTTGTCGTCGGCCATCTCGACCCAGCCGCCGTGGGCGGCGCCGAGGCGGATGAGGACGTCGCTCTGGGCGCCGACTTCCTTGGCACGGGCGTGGTAGCGGCGGGCCTGGGAGTCGGGCACCAGCGGGTCGGCGTCGCCTTGGACGATGAAGGTCGGGGGCGTCTTGTCGCTGATCCAGTAGAGAGGCGAGAGCTCGCGTCCGGCGCGTTCGCGTCCTTCGGCAGTGGTCACGATCGTGCCGAAAGCCGGCGCGCGGGTGGTGAGCGGTCCGATGCCTTCCTTACTGTCGCCTTCCTTGGCCCAGTTGAGGAAGTCGACTGGCGGGTAATAGCAGGCGACGGCGTTGACCGCCGAGCTCACGTGTTCGACCGGATCCTTCGACTTCGGGTTGGCCGGGAGGACGCGGGTGCCGAGCATCAGGCTGAGGTGACCGCCGGCGCTGCCGCCGGTGACGCCGATCTTGTTCGGGTCGATGCCGAACTTGGCGGCATTGGCGCGGACGAAGCGGACGGAGCGCTGCAGGTCCGCGACGATCTCGTCGATGTGGAAGCGCGGCTGCGTGCCGTGCACGACGACGAAGGTCGTGAAGCCGTGCTTCGTCCAGCCGCCGTCATTGATGCCGTTGTGATTGGAATTCCATCCGCCGCTGATGATCTTGATGACCGCCGCGCCGTTGGGCTTGGCGGGCGTGAAGACGTCCATCGTCAGCGCCACGCCGTCGTGCTTGGCGTAGATGACGTCGGAGACGCGGGTGACGTCCTGGGCGGAGCCGAGGGCGCAGGTGAGGGCGAGGAGCAGGCTGGCGAGGAGTCTCATGGGGTTGACCATAGGACACCGCCAAGCCGGCGAAGTTGCAAGCCGCTCAGACCTTCAGGCGGAACTTGATGACCACCTTCAGGATTTCTGCCGGGGCGCCGATCTGCACGCCGGGCTGATGGCCGTCCTGCGGATGGAAGACCGCGAAGTTGCCACGGCCGAGCGTCAGGAGCGCCGCGGGCGAAGCGGGTGCGGCGTATTTCTCGACGTCTTTCTCGGCGATATACGGTTTCGTCACGACCAGGGTCTTTTGGTCGGTGTGGCCGCAGAGTTCGAGGCCTTGATAGACGACTTGGATATCGCCGTAGACCTGATGGGCTTCCCAGAGCTTGTCGGCCGATGGGGCCGTCTGGTAGCGCTGCACGATCGCGACGAGGTCCTGTCCTTGGAGCTCATATTTACCGTCGGCCGTATTGACATCGAAGGCGCGCAGGTAAGCGAAAGCCTGCGGGAAGAGAGGGTGGAGCGACTCGTAGGCGGCGGAGGCGGAGAGTTGGTCGAGGATCATGCTAAAAGGGGTAGGGGTGGGGGTGGGGCAGGGGTAGGATGTTTAGGTTTCGTCGGGGAGGCCTTCGACATCTTCGAGCGGGAGTTCGACGGGTTGGTCGGAGCCGAGGATCGAAAGCAGCAGGGCGATACGTTTCTGCGGGGACTCCAGACGGATGACCTCGCCTTCGGAGCCGGTGAAGATGCCCCGGATCACGCGGGCCTTCGCGCCGACCTTCAGTTCTTCGTCGAGCATCGACAGGATGGCCTCGGGACCGAGCGCGTTGAGCTCGTCGATCACGGCTTGCTCGACGTCGACCGGCCGGCCTTCGCGACTGACCAGGTGGAGCACGCCGCGGGTGCTGCGGATCGTCGACTGGAATTCCATCGGGTCGAAGCGCGCGAACACGTAACCCGGAAAGAGGGGCTCGATGACGACCTTGTTCTTTTCGTGACCGCGACGGGTGCGGCGCAGGCGAGGGAAGACCAGCTCCGCGATGCCGATGGCCCGTAGGTTCTGCACCGCCACCGCCTCTTGGCGGGGCTTGGCCTTGATGCAGAACCAGGTCGGGCCGACGGCTTCGGTCATGCGCTCTTGAAAGCGGACTTCGAGCGATCCGGGAGCCAGCCGAGCGCGATGAGCGCGAGCTGAGAGGCCCAGAAGATCATCAGCCAGAAGAAGCCGGATTCGGTGAAGCCGTAGCTGTGCAGGCCCACGCCGAGGAGGTTGGTGCCGAACCAAGACCAGGCGGTGACCATGTTACCGAAGACGAGAAGCTGCATGAGCCCTTCGCGGCGGACGAGTCCGCCCCAGCGGGCGTGCAGGCAGATGGCGCACCAAAGCACGATGAGGATGGCGCCGTTCTCCTTGGGATCCCAGCCCCAGAAGCGACCCCAGCTCTGGTCGGCCCAGATGCCGCCGAGCATCGTGCCGATGAAACTCGCGAGGACCGCGAAGGCCAGGATGGCGTAGGCCGCGCGGGCTACGCTGTCGCCCCAGTTGTAGTCGGACTTGAAGGCGCGTAGCGCCAGGTGGAGGGCGCCCAGCAGGCCGGCGACGAAGGTCGCCGAGTAGCCGAGCGTCACGATGGTCACGTGCGTCGCCAGCCAGAAGTTCGAGTCGAGCACCGCGCGGACGCTCTCGAGGTTGTCTTCGCCGGAGAGGCCGAGGTTATGGGCGACAATCAAGGAGACGAATCCGGTGATGCCGGTGGCGGCGGCGCCGATGCCGTTCTTCCAGACGCGCTCGAGCATGATGCCGAGGGCGACGGCGCCCCAGGCGACGAAGATTCCGGAAGAGTAGAGGTTGGTCACCGGCGGACGGCCGTGCAGCCACATGCGGTAACCGAGCGCCGCGGTGTGGAGGATGAAGCAGAGCACCAGCAGGCGGTAGGCCCAGGCACGCAGATTCTCGGAGGACGTCAGCCAGGATGCGAAGACCATGAGCACCGTGACGGCGTAGGCGATGAGCAGCCAGTAGAAGGGCTGCATGCGGCCGAAGGCGGCTTCGGACTCGGCCTTGTCCGTCCACGGTCCTTTGAGGGAGGCGGCGATGGCGGAGGTGAGGCGGGCGCACTCGTCGTCCTTGCCTTCGCGCCACGCCATGGAGAAGTCGGCGTAGCGGGTGATCAGGCCGTCCTCGGCGAGGCCGGCGCGATGGGTCTTCTGGTCCTTGATGATGCCGAGCAGGGAGCCGCCGAGATTATCCCAGCGTTCGACGGAATCCGGATCCTTGGGCGGCATCAGGCCGATGGCGCCTTCGCGTTCGAAATCCTGGTAGCGTTCGACGAACGTGCGGACGGTCTTCTGGAGCTCAGGATCGAAGGCCTGGCCGGAGCCGCCGTTGGCGCGGCTGGCGTTCATCTCGGAGAGGGCGCGGTTGAGGGCGCTGATCCAGGCGCCGTATTCGCGGCGCGGGGTGACGTCGGCCGGCAAGTCGCCGGGGATGAACGTCATGCTGAGCGCCGCGTATTGGCGGGCCGCGCCTTCGAGGTTGAGCAGGGCGCGGTCTTCGGCGTCACGGTCGGCCTGGGCGCGCTTGCGGGCCTTCTCGGCGGACTGGCTGAGTTCGGCGCTGTTCTTGAGGATGCCGTCCCAGCTGACGTAGAGGCTCTTCTCGGGGTCGCCGCCGACGCGCTTCAGCACGTTGGGGTGTTCGACTCGGAAGGTGGGCAGGTGGCGGGCGATCGGCGCGCGGAAGGAGACTTCGATGAGCCAGTCGATCGCGGAGATCGAGCCGCCGGACAGGCGGACCGGGCGCTTCTCGAGCATCGCCTGAAGGTTCGTGTCGAGGGCCGGGATTTCCTTGGCGATCGCGGCGCGATCCTCGGCCGACCAGGTAGAGGGGCGCTGACCGAAGGCCACGCGTTCGAGCTTGGAGAGCGCGACGGAGGTGCGGGCGCGCATCTGGAGGAGCGAGCCCGTCGCGAGGGTCTCGATCGGCACGATGCGTCCGCCACTCTGCACGGGAATCTGACCGAATTCGCGGCTGTTCCAACCGGCGTCGGCGGCCTGCGAGGAAGCCGAGAGGAAGCCGAGCGCGAGCACGGCGGCGGTCTTGGTGGCGCGTCCGCGAAGGAAGCGCAGAAGCGAGAAGCCGAAGTGCCAGATGAGACCGACCGACATCACCAACACGGAGACGTAAGGGATGAGCCAGCCGGGATTACGGACGACCTGGAGGACGCTGAGGTCCTTGCCGTCCTTGGTGCTGCCGAAACTCGACTGGAAGAACGTGAGGCCGGCATGGCGGAGCGGTTGGTTCATCGAGATGTTATAGGCGAAGGAGCCGGTGCCTTCCTTGATCGTCACATCGCTGGCGAAGCGGCGCGGCGTGTTCGTCCCCGGGTATTTCTCGTGGGTGAACTTGTCGAGGCGCAGGGTGAAGGGGACGTAGTAGCGCACGCGGCGCAGCGAGAGCTGATAGGTCTTCTCGCCGTCCTTGAATTCCTGGGCGTCGAAATTCTCCGTCAGGTTGAGGTTCACGACCCAGACGCCGGCGGACTGGGTGCCTTTGAGGAGCTCGACGATCGCCGTCGGGGTGTTGGGGTTGTTGTCGTCGTAGCTTTCCGGCTCCGGCTTGTAGGCCAGTTCCGTGCGGGCGCCGATGCCTTGGGTCGCCTTGATCGGGAGGCCGTCGGCCATCTGCGACTTAGCGCGTAGCATCGCGTTCGGGTGATAGGTGAGGACCTTGAGCGTGAAGGGTGAGCCGGGCAGGGCGACCGTGTCGGGAGCCTGCTTGGCGGCGATGGCGCGGAAGATTGTGTCGGGCACGACGACGACCTGGTCGGCCTTGGGGTCTTTCTCGACGAGCGCGAACTCGAACTCGCGGAACGCTTCGGAGAAGTCGCGACTTTCGCCTTCGGGGACGATCATCGCGGACTCTTCCTGGTAGACCGCAGTGACGAAGCCGCCGCCCAGCAGGAGAAGCAGGCCGGCGTGGATCATGGTGATGCCGATCTTGGCGGAGGTCGCCTTGAAGTGGCGGAAGTGGGCGAAGGCCAGGTTGGCGATGAGCAGCGCGCCGATGAGGAAACCACCGGGGAGGGGAATCTGCAGCGGGGCGGTGTCATCCATCGGGTAGAAGCAGTACCACGAGGAGAAGTAGACCTTCTGGACGTGCCAGACGCCCCAGTGGACCTGTTCGAGCGTGCCGAGCAGCACCAGGATCATCGAGAGCACTAGCAGGAAGACCGTCAGCTTCAGTGAAGCCAGCGTATCGATGAGTTTACGGCCGCTGTCGGCCTTCTTCTGGAATTCTTCGTTGTTCACGGAAGCTGGGATTCGGCGAGGAAGGTGACGAGGGCGGCGCCGTTGGCGGCGACGGCGGCGGCGTCACCGCTCATCTTGAAGAACCAGATGGCCCCGTCCTTCGAAGTCATGACCGCATCTATGGAGCTCTTACCGTCAGCCGAGGTCATCACGAAGCGCTTGCTGTCACGACCGCCGACCTTGACCGACTTGGCTGCTGCGGCGATCTCCTCGCCGCTTACCGGCGGCAGGCCGATCTGTCCGCGCCAGCGGTTCACGTTGGCGGTCTGGCCGCCGACATTACCGGGGAAGACGTTGACGGCGATTTCGGCCTTGGTGCCGTCGGGGCCGGCGACGATCCAGGTGGCCTTGCGCATGCCGTTCTCAGGACCGACGGACCAGCCGGCGGGGAGCTTGGCCCACTTGGGCGCGTCGAAGGAGGCCGCTTCGGCCTTCATCGAGGCGGGCGCGACCATCGGGGCGGCGACGGCCGGGGAAGGAGCGGGCTGCGCGGCGACAGGCGCGGCCGGAGCGGCGGCGGGAGCCGGCGCAGCGTCGGACTTCACTTCGTAGCGGGCGACCTGCGGAGCAGGCTTGCAGCCGAAGGCGAGCAACGAGGCGGAGAGGAGGAGAGGGAGGCGCATGATGATAAGGAGATTATTTGTTGGCGGGCTTCTTGCCCTTTTTCTTGGCAGCCGCGGCGGCGTCGCCGGCGGTCGAGCCGGTCTTGCGGCGTTCTTCGTATTTCTCGTCGCGAGGCTTGATGATGCCGCGCTTCACGAGTTCGTCCGCGTGGAGATCGGCCAGCGGTCCGCAGCGGGCGAGCCAGGCGTCGCATTCGGCGCGGAGTTCGGCGAGCTTGGCCGCATGGGCGGGGTCGCCGGCGAGGTTCTTCACTTCCCACGGGTCGCTCTGGATGTCGAAGAGTTCTTCGGCGGCGCGGTTCGGATTGAAGTAGAGCGCCTGGATGGGCGTCAGTTTGCCTTCGGCTTGGACGCGACGGAGTTCGTGCATCGTCTGGCCGACTTCCTGGTAGGCCACCTTGCCGGCCTCATCGACGCCGGGCGCCTGGTTGCGCACGTAGCGGAAGCGGGCGTCGCGCACCGAGCGGACCTTGTCGAAGCTCTCGTCCATGTGGTCACGGAAGGAGTAGGCGTATTTCGGCGGCTGGGCCGCCGTCGGCAGGAAGCAATGGCCATCGTATTCGGCGGGGACGGGGACGCCGGCGAGCGTCAGCGCCGTCGGGGCGAAGTCGATCCAGCTGGCGAAGTCCTCGCGGACCGTCCCGGGAGCGATCTGGCCGGGCCAACGGACGATGAGGGGGACGCGCGTGCCGGTGTCCTTCACCGAGCGCTTGAAGCGCGGCATGCCGCGGCCGTGGTCGCCGGTCAGGATGACGATGGTGTTCTTTTCGAGGTCGTGGGCCTTCAGCCAGTCGAGGACTCGGCCGAGGGAATAGTCCACCGCCGTGACGAGCTCATGGTAGTGCGCGACTTCACGGCGGACGACCGGAGTGTCGGGATAGAAAGGCGGTAATTCGACCTTGGCAGGATCGCGTCGGTCGGACGGCTTGAGCGCGGAGGTGTTCTTGGCGTGGGTTTGGTCATCGGCACGCACCTGGCTCTCATGGCTGACCGTGTCGTTGAAGTAAGCGAAGAACGGCTCCTTCGGCTTGGCGGTCAGTTCGCCGGCCGGACGGTTGGCCGGGTTGACCCAGTTCTTGCGGTCGTTCGCGAGGTTCTTTTCGGGTACGCCTTGGAAGTCGGTCTTACCAGGCCACATCACATGATAACCGGCGGCCTGAAGTTTCTCGGTGAACGGGTGGGGCGGATTGATGACCACCGAGCGCATGTTCTGGGCGCCGTATTTCAGGGGATATTGACCGGTCACCATGCCGCTGCGGGACGGGGCGCAGACGCCCGTATGGGTGAAGGCGCGGGTGAACAAGGCGCCTTCCTTGGCGAGGCGGTCCATGTTCGGCGTGATGGCATCCTTGCAACCGTAGGCGCCGGTGTCGGGGCCCATGTCTTCACCGATCACGACCACGATGTTAGGGCGGGTCTCGGCGGCGCCGGCGAGGGCGGCCAAGAGCAGGGCCAACAGGGGGAGGGCGCGGGGCATCATGGGGTTGGACAGGGACAGTCCCCAATGGTTGCAAGGCCCACGGGCCATGGCAAAAAGAAAGGACGCATTTACGCGTCCTTTTTGGGGGTATTAGGGCTGAGGCCTTAGTCCGTGAAGCGGAACAGGGCCACGTCGCCGTCCTTGAACAGGTAGGACTTGCCTTCGAGGCGGTAGCGGCCGGCGTCGCGGGCGGCGG
>Ga0208597_1000139_pt1 | contig 26312 bp, 24 predicted proteins | sample LakMenEpi05May12_FD_150673 | JGI IMG/M metagenome (GOLD analysis project Ga0208597, IMG submission 150673) | Freshwater microbial communities from Lake Mendota, WI - 05MAY2012 deep hole epilimnion (SPAdes) | ecosystem: Environmental > Aquatic > Freshwater > Lake > Epilimnion/Euphotic zone ...
GGGGTCACGAACGTCTGGCAGAGTTCCTGGGTGATCGAGAGGCCGATGCGCTTGTCGACGCGGCGGGCGACGACGAGTTCGGTGAAGCACTGTTCGAAGTCCGGCTTGCCGACCTGCGCATACAGCTTGGCGAGCGACTTCGCGCTCTTCTGCGCCTCGTCGGCGCTGGCTTCGAGCAGTTCGTAGAACTTTTCATCCTTACCGAGGACCTTCTTCAGGAAGTCTTTCATGGGTGTGTGGGTGGATGCGTTTCAAGTTGGGGGTGGGGGAGGGGGGCAAGCACCGTTCGACACCATTTCGTAACAATCGTAACATCAGCCTATTACGATTGTTACGATTGTGTGACGGAGGGTGGAAATATTGGGAGGACTGAATGGAGGACTGCTTGAGGACTGAGTGGAGGGCTGAGTCGATGACTGCATCGATGACAGATGGCAGAACGCATGAACTCAGGTGGCGGGAAGAGAAAGGGGATAACTCAAAGGGAGACCGGAATATTGGCTGGGGTATCACAACCCCATCTTCCTTTCCGGTTCCCGGTCTCCCTTCGGCGCTTTGTCTCTTCCCAGCTGCTTCCCGCTTCCCGCTAACACCTTCCCTCCTTGTTTCCTCATTAAGACGTACCTGACGCAGGAATGACACGGTCGTCACGTAATCTTTGCTCCCATGGAAGAAACCATCAAGGTCCCTGGGCAGCACAAGATCCACTTCCGGACGTTGGTCCTTTCGGATCTCCATCTGGGCACCAAGGACGCCCAGGCGCGCGAGCTCCTCGACGTGCTGCGCGGCATCCGTTGCGACAAGCTCATCCTCAATGGCGACATCATCGACCTCTGGTCGCTGCAGCGGAAGAACCATTGGAGCCCGGCGCACACGGCCGTCGTCCGCCGCATCATGAAGATGGCGGAGAAGGACGGCACGAAGGTCGTCTACCTGCGTGGCAACCACGATGACTTCATCCGCCGTCTGATCCCGCTCGTGCTCGACCGTATCGAGCTCGCCGAGGAGCACATCCACGTGGCTCAGGACGGCCGTAAATACCTCTGCATCCACGGCGACGCGTTCGACACCGTGACCGTGAAGATGCGCTGGCTGGCCGTGATCGGCGACATCAGCTACCAGATCCTCCTCGACCTGAACCGCGTCTACAACAAGTGGCGCGCCTGGCGCGGCAAGGAATACTTCTCCCTCTCGCAGGCCATCAAGGCCAAGGTCAAGTCGGCGGTCAGCTTCATCTCGAGCTTCGAGGAACACCTGCAGACCCTGGCCGCGCGCCGCGGCTGCGAAGGCGTGATGTGCGGCCACATCCACAAGGCCGAGGATCGCATGATCGGCAACGTCCGCTACATCAACTCCGGCGATTGGGTCGAGTCCCTGACCGCGGTGGTCGAGGAGGACGACGGCACCATCCGCGTCGTCGAACGCCCCGAACTCCTGCGCCGCATCGCCGAACGCCGCGCCGCCTTCGAGGCCGCCAAGACTGGTTCGCCCGCGCCCACCGGCGAGGCCAGCGCCACGATCTCCTTCGTCGCCTGATGAGCGTCATCCCCGTCCTCACGGCCGGTTTCGGCGAAGGCCACAACGCCGCCGCCCGTTCCATCATCGAAGCCCTCGGCCGGAAGCCGGACCTCAAGGGCGAGCTGCACGACCTCTTCCTCGAGGCCTACGGGGCTGAGAAGGCCAAGAGCCAGCGCGACAGTTACATCGGCGTCGCGAACAAGTACCCGCGCCTCTGGGGCTGCATGTATACCGCGCTCGATCGTCTGCCGCTCGTGCGCGCCTCGCTCCCGTTCGTCCGTCCGGTCGAGAAGACCCTCAACGCCATGCTCGACGCGACGCAGCCGCCCGTCGTGGTCTCGGCCTATCCGCTCTATAACTACATGATGGCCCGGCGCTGGCATCGCGATGACCCCGCGCGCCCGCGCCTGATCACCGTCGTCACGGATTCCATCTCGGTCAACCGCGCCTGGCATCGCGCGCATTCTGACTGGTATGTGACCCCGAACCAGGCGACCGCCGACGTCATGATCCGCCAGGGCGTGCCCTCCGCGAAGGTCCTGCCTTACGGCTTTCCGGTCTCGTCGCGCCTCGCCCCGCGTTCTTCGGCCAAGGTCGGCGAACGTCCGCGCGTGCTCCTGATGCTCAATCCCGGCAAGCGCGACGCCGTCGAACTCGCCACGGCCCTGTCCACGCTTGGCCTCGAACTCACGATCACCGTGGGCAAGGATGCTTCCTTCAAGGAGGCCGTCGAACGCGCGGTCGACGGCCGCGCCGAGGTGCTCGGCTGGACGGACCGCATCCCGTCGCTCATGCTCTCGAGTCATCTCGTCGTCAGCAAGGCCGGCGGCGCGACCACGCACGAGTGCGTCGCGGCCGGCGTGCCGATGATCATCACGCAGGTCATCCCCGGACAGGAAGCCGGCAACGGACGCCTCATCGCCGAACATGACGCCGGCGCCTACGGACTGACGCCGGAGTCGGCCCGTGCGATCATCGCCGAAGCCTTCAGCGGTGATTGGGCCCTTTGGAAGAAGTGGAAAGCCTCGGTCGACGGACTCGGCGACGCCGGCGGCGCGGATCGCGTGGCGGAGCTCGTCGAACGCGAAGCGGCGGTTAAGAGGTAGGGGCAGCACCGCGTGCTGCCCTGGTTGGGTCGGGTAGGGCTGACCACCCTTGGTCAGCCACGGTTGAGCGAGGGCGCTCAACCCTACCCAAGACACAGATACGCAGACTCACAGGGAGACCGGAGACCGGATCATTGGCTGGGGCATTATGGCCGCAGCATCATATCCGGTTTCCGGTCTCCCTTTGTTGCGCTTCGACCGGACGCGATGTCATCGCGCCCCTGCCTCATCCTCTCGCCTCCAGATACGCCTTCACTTCGCCGGCGAGTTTGTCGCTGAGGCCGGCGACTTCCGCGATCTCCTCGACGCTCGCCTTGCGGAGCTTCTGGATGCTACCGAAGTGCGCGAGGAGGGCGTCCTTCCGCTTGGGTCCTAGGCCGGGCATCTCGTCGAGCAGCGACTCGCGCAGCTTGCGGCTGCGGAGTTCGGCGTTGAAGTCGTTGGCGAAGCGGTGGGCCTCGTCGCGGATGCGCATGAGCAGGGCGAGCCCGACGTCATGCCGCGGCAGTTTCAGTTCGCGGCCGTCGGGGAAGACGATCGTCTCCTCCCGCTTGGCGAGGCCGATGAGCGGGGGCGGGGCGAGGTCATGCTCCTTGAAAGCCGCGAGCGCGGCGCCGACCTGGCCGAGGCCGCCGTCGATGATGACGAGTTCGGGGAAGGCGCGGTGCTCCTCGTGCAGGCGCGTGTAGCGGCGGCCGACCACTTCCTGCATCGAACGGAAGTCGTCGTTGCCCTCGAAGGACTTGATCTTGAAGCGGCGGTAACCGGACTTGTCCGCCTGGCCGTCGACGAAGCGCACCATCGACGCGACGGCGAGCGTGCCGGAGATGTGCGAGATATCGAAGCACTCCGCCGTGGCGGGCGGACGTTCGAGGCCGAGCGCGGCGGCGAGCGAGGCGAGGGCGCCGGCTTCGTCGCGGCGAGGCAGGGGGTTCTCGCGGAGGAAGCGGCGCGATTTCTCCGTCGTGCGTTTCAGCGCGTCGAGCAGGTCGCGCAGGCTCGCGGCCTTCTCGTAGTCACGCTCCGCGGCGGCCTTGCGCATGTCGACCTCGACCTGTTCGGCCCAGCTCTCGACTTTGCCTTCGAGGAACGCGCACGCCTCGGTCACGCGCACGGCGTATTCTTCGGCCGTGATCACGTTGCCGTGCTTCTGGATCTCGGCGCGGGCGTCGTCGTAGAGCTTCCACGTCCCGTCGGGCTGAGCGACCGGGTTGCTGTCGGCGAGCAGGATGCCGAACTTCTTGCGCATCTCGTTGAGCGTGCGGCGGACCGCCTGCTGGTGAGGGAAGGGGCCGAAGTAGCGGCAGGCATCGGTCGTGCGGGCGCGGACGATGCGGAAGCGGGGCAGGGGGTCGGCGAGGTCGACCCGGACCTGGGGGAACTGCTTGTCGTCGCGGAAGAGGATGTTCCAGCGGGGGCGCCAGCGTTTGATCAGCTTGCCTTCTAGAAGGAGGGCCTCGGTCTCGGACCTGACCTCATGCCATTCCATGTCGGCCACCGTGTCCATCATCGCCGCCACCTTGGGGGTCATCCGCTGACGGGGGACGAAATAGGACGCCAGGCGCTTCTTGAGGTCCTTGGCCTTGCCTACGTAGACGACCAGCCCAGCGGCGTCCTTCATCAGATAGACGCCCGGGGTATGGGGGGCACGCCGGGCCTTGGCCTTGGGCGAAAGTTCTTCCCGGTCGGTTTGCATTTTGGGCCTGAGCCTGTAACCCTGCTGGGACGCCCCGTTTCCGCAAATGCTTTCCTGCAACAGTCGACCCAGACAGGTCCTCGTCATCAACGTGGGCGACGAGCTCCTCGACGGTCTCCGCGAGAACGGTCACCTCCTCTGGCTGGGTGAGCACCTCGCCCGCCGTGGCCTGCCGATCACCCGCTCCCTCGTCGTCCGGGACGACGCCGCCGAGATCGCCCGCGCCGTCGGCGAAGCCTGGGGCGCCTACGACCTCATCGTCACCACCGGCGGCATCGGTCCGACCTCCGACGACCATACGCGCGAAGCCGTCGCCGGCGCGCTCGGACTTACCCTCACCCACGTTCCCGCCGCCGAGCAGGCCCTCCGCGATCGCTTCAAGATGATCGGACGCAAGGTCGCCGCCGCGGACCTCAGCCAGTGCTACGTCCCGGCCGGAGCCGACTCGCTGCCCAATCCGCGTGGCACCGCGCCCGGTGTCTTCCTGCATCGCGACGGCCGCGCGCTCGTCATGCTCCCCGGTCCTTCGCTCGAGCTGCGTCCGATGTTCGAAGACGAAGTCGTGCCCCGCCTCCGCCAGGTCGGCTGCGCCTGCCAAGGCGAAGCCTACGTGCAGGTGCGTACCTTCGGTATCGGCGCCGTGCCTCTCGAGGCGATCGTGCGTCCGCTCCTCTCTCCGGGCATGGCCCTCAGTTTCGGCACGCATACCGGCGTCGTCGACGCCCGCATCTCCTCCGCCGGCGGCGGCGCCACGGCCGACCAGCTCTGCGAAGTCGCGCGCAGGATCCGCGACGCGGTCGGCGAGGATTTCGTCGCCACCGGACACGCCTGCCTCGCCACGCTCGTCGTCGAGCAGTTGCGGAGCCTCGAGAAGACCGTCGCCCTCGCTGAGTCCTGCACCGGCGGCCTGCTCGCCAACGCCTTCACCGACGTCCCCGGCGCCTCCAAGGTCTTCGCCGGTTCGGCCGTCTGCTACGCCAACGACGCCAAGGTGAACATCCTCGGCGTCCCCGATTGCCTCATCGCCCAGCATGGCGCCGTCTCCGCCGAGTGCGCCGCCGCCATGGCGACCGGCGCCATCGAGAAGTTCGGCTCCGATTACGCCATCGCGGTCACGGGCTATGCCGGACCCGGCGGAGGCACCGAAGCCGACCCCGTCGGCACCGTCTATTTCGGTTACGCCTCCCCGACGGGCGTCTGGTCCCAGCGCGTGGCCCTGCCCGGCGACCGCCGTCAGATCAAGCAGCGCGCCGTGAACACCGCCCTCGATTTCATGCGCCGGAAGCTGAACAAGTATCGCGTCGAGGATCTCATCCACGGGGCGTGAGGGCGGGCACGAGTACCTGAGGGCAGGAGGACCTGAGGACCGGATGGTGTGAAAGTATTTTCGGGTCCCAGGTCTCGGCAATCGGATGTCTGGTTCAGGTGCTCTGGTTCGGGCGCAGGTCCCGGGTCCGTACCCGCACCTGATAGCCCGTACCCGATACCTGAGGGCCGAGACCAGGGACCCGATGTCTTCAGACCAACCGCCAACCGCTGCTACATCCCAGCCCTGGCCCTAGCCCTAGCCCTGCGTGCGGCTACACACCGCACGCACAAAGGATTGCCACGAGGGAAGAGGGCGGGAGATTAGGCGCGTGCCCGGCTATCTCGCCATCATCGCTGGTAAGGACGAATACCTCGTCGATCAGGACGGTCGTGCCTGTTATGACAAGGCCCGGAAGGCGGCGGGCCCTGATGCCGAAGCCGAGATCATCTCCGCGCAGATCCTGCGGGTCGACGACGCGCGCGTGCTTGAGCTCCAGTTCGCGGAGTCGGTCAAGACCCTGTCCATGTTCGGCGGCAAGCGCGTCATCTGGCTGCGCAACCTCAACCTCGTCGCCGACACCGTCCAGGCCAAGTCGGAGGAGGTGAAGAAGAACCTCGCCAACATCCTCGCGGTCGCGACCTCGGCGGATCCCTCCGTCTCGATCATCGTCTCCGCCACGCCTTACGACGGCAGGCGCAAGGATCTCAGCGCGCTCAAGTCCGCGGCGCATGACTTCATCATCCACGCCTCGGCGTCCAAGAGCCCGTTCGACAAGGGTGACGCGCAGGCCGACAACCAGGTCGCCCTCGCGGTCGACCGACTGAAGGCGCTCGGCGTGAAGTACGACCGCGGCGTGCCCGAAGTCATCGTCGGTCGCGTCGGCCAGTCCACGCGCCTCGTGCTCGGCGAATGCGAGAAGCTCGCCACCTACGTCGGACCGGGCGGCACCATCAAGGAGGCCGACGTGCACCTGCTCGTCCCGACCTTCGGCGAAGGCGACTTCTTCGAGCCCATCGAGGCGCTCGCCGCGCGCGACCTCGCGTGGGGCCTCGCCTCGCTCGACCGCTATTTCTTCAACGAGGATTCCAGCCGTCCGCTCCTCAGCGCTTTGCAGAACCGGCTGCGCCTGCTCATCCAGATCCGCTGCCTCGTCGACTCCGGCGACTTCCGCGTCAGCGAGGCCGGCCTGCCCAAGGGCCAGTTCGAGGCCGCCAGCGGCCGCCACGGACCGACTTTCGGCTCCGCCGCCAAGTCCTCGGCCAACCTCTTCTCCCAGAACGCCTGGTACGTCAGCAACAAGGTCGCCCCGGCGGCGGCCCGCTACACCCTGGCCGAGCTCGTCGACCTCCAGCTCGCCTGCGCGGACTGCTTCGACGCCTCCAATCGCGGCGAGGACGAGTCCTCCGTCCGCGCGATGTTCCTCCGAGCGCTTGCCGTGAAGCGTCCCGCCTGATATAAACCTTACCTCATTCCGATGGAATCCGACAACGTCCCTAATGTCCTCGCCGATCGCTACGCCTCCCCGGCGATGAAGGCCGTCTGGTCCACCCGCGGCCGCGTGGTCCTCGAGCGCGAGTATTGGATCGCCGTCATGAAGGCCCAGCGCGATCTCGGCCTCGACATCCCCGCCGAAGCCCTCGCCGCCTACGAGCAGGTCAAGGACCAGGTCGACTTCGACTCCATCCGCCGCCGCGAAGAAGAGACCCGCCACGACGTCAAGGCGCGCATCGACGAGTTCTGCGCCCTCGCCGGCCACCAGCACGTCCACAAGGGCCTGACCAGCCGCGACCTCACCGAATCCGTCGAGCAGCTGCAGGTCTTCCGCTCGCTCCAGCTCGTCCGCGCCAAGGGCGTGGCCGCGCTCGCCGCGCTCGCCCGCCGCGCGCAGGCCGACCGCGATGTCCTGATCGCCGCCCGCACGCACAATGTCGCCGCGCAGCCCACCACCGTCGGCAAGCGCTGGGCCATGTTCGGCGAGGAATGCCTCCGCGGCATCGCGCAGGTCGACGCCGCGCTCGCCGCTTTCGCGGCCCGCGGCCTCAAGGGCGCCGTCGGCACGCAGCTCGACCAGCTCACGCTCTTCTCCGGCGACATCGCCAAGGTCGCCCAGCTCGAGACCCGCGTGCTCGCGCACCTCGGCATCCCGCACGCCCTCGGCGCGGTCGGCCAGGTCTACCCGCGCTCGATGGACATGGAAGTCGTCGCCGCGCTGCTCTCCGCCGCTTCCGGCCCGTCGTCCTTCGCCAAGACCCTCCGCCTCATGGCCGGCCACGAGCTCGCCAGCGAAGGCTTCCTGCCCGGCCAGGTCGGTTCGTCCGCGATGCCGCACAAGATGAACGCCCGCACCTGCGAGCGCATCAACGGCTTCCACGTGATCCTGCGCGGTCACCTCGCGATGGCCGCCTCGCTCTCCGGCGAGCAGTGGAACGAAGGCGACGTGTCCTGCTCGGTCGTGCGCCGTGTGCTCCTGCCCGACGCCTTCCTCGCCATCGACGGACTCTTCGAAGCCTTCCTCACCGTGCTCGGCCAGATGGAGGTCAACCGCCCCGTCATCGACCGCGAGTCGCGCCATTACCTGCCTTTCCTGCTCACGACCACCTTCCTCATGGAAGCCGTCAAGGCCGGCGCCGGCCGCGAAGAGGCCCACGAGGCCATCAAGGAACATGCCGTCGCCGTCGCCAAGGAGCTCCGCACCGGCAAGATCGAGCGGAACGACCTCGTCGACCGCCTCGCCGCCGACGCGCGCCTCCGTCTGCCCAAGTCCGTCCTCCTCGACGCCGTCACCAAGGCCGGCGAACTGACCGGTTCCGCCGGGGCGCAGGTCGACGTGTTCGTCCGCCAGGCTGCGGACTGGACCCGGAAGGTTCCGGAGTCCGCCCAGGTCAAAGCCGGACGCATTTTGTAGGCCTAAGTCGGGGGGTGCGGGCAGGGGAGGGTTTTCCGTGTTGCCAAGGGGGGGAGGGCTTCCCACAACCCACTTTTCAACTCGTTCACTCCCATGTCTTCTCCTCTCATTGGCAACCTTCTCGTCGCGCAGAGCGGCGGTCCGACCCCCGTCATCAACGCCAGCCTCGCCGGGGTGATCTCCGAAGCCCTCAAGCATGAGGACGAGATCGTCGAAATCTATGGCGGCCTCAACGGCATCCAGGGCGTGCTCCATGAGCAGCTCGTCGACCTCGCGGCCGAATCCCAGCAGACCCTCCGCGCCCTCCGCCACACTCCCGGCGCCGCCCTCGGCACCTGCCGCTACAAGGTGAAGAAGGCCGAAGACTTCGACCGCATCCTCCAGGTCTTCGAAGCCCACAACATCCGTTACTTCCACTACATCGGCGGCAACGACTCCCAGGACACCGCCGCCAAGATCGACGCCCTCGCCAAGGAGCGCGGCTACGAACTCCGCGTCGTCGGCGTGCCTAAGACGATCGACAACGACCTGCCTCTCACCGACCACTGCCCTGGCTACGGCTCCGTCGCCAAGCACATCGGCGTGACCATCCGCGAGACCGCTCTCGACAACGCCGCCATGGGCCAGAACGACTTCGTCTCGATCCTCGAGGTCATGGGCCGTAACGCCGGCTGGCTCGCCGCTTCGTCCGTCCTGGCCCAGCGCCGCGACAAGAACGACGACAAGGCCGTCAAGAACACCCACTACTCCTGCTCCGCCCCGCACATCGTGCTGCTGCCGGAAGTCGCCTTCAACGCCGACGCCTTCATCCGCCGCGTCGAAGAAGTCCTCAAGAGCAACGGTCACTGCTTCGTCGTCGTCTCCGAAGGCGTCCAGGACGCCACCGGCAACTACCTCGGAGCCGACACCACGAGCACCGACGCTTTCGGTCACGCCGTCCTCGGCGGCGCCGGCGAATACCTGCGCACGCTCGTCGAATCCCGTTTCGACGGCGTCAAGGCCCGCTCCTCCAAGCTCGGCATCACCCAGCGCGCCGCTTCGCACAACGCTTCGAAGACCGACGTCGATGAAGCCGAACTCTGCGGCGGCGCCGCCGTCAAGGCCGCCCTCGAAGGCGAGTCTGGCAAGATGGTGATCCTGACCCGCTCCGAGAAGGAAGCTTACGCCGTCCAGACCATGCTCGCTCCGCTCGATCAGATCGCCAACGGCGTGAAGGCTTTCCCTGAGAAGTGGATCGGTGAAGACAAGATGTCCATCCACCCGGACTTCGTGCGCTACGCCCTCCCGCTCATCCAGGGAGAAATGCAACTTCCTTACGATCAGGGCCTTCCGAAGTATGCCCAGCTCTCGGCCATCGCCGTCCAGCGCCGTCTCGAGAAGTACGTCACGGCTTAATCTGACCGTTCCGATTGTGAACAAAGACCCCCGTTTTCGGGGGTCTTTTTGTTTTAAAGGGGTTGCCTCCCTTGGGGGCGGGCTTAGTTTCATGGTTCCCCGCAGTCCCCCCATGATTTCCTTTTTTAAGCACCTAGGATTGGTCGCCTTTGCGCTCCTGCCGCTCGTCTCCTCCGCTGCCTTGCAGTCCGGCAAGGTGCAGGTCGGCAAGGTCACCGGCACCGCCACCCTCATCGACGCCAAGTCGCAGCGTAAGCCGCTCGAGTCCGGTGCGGTCTTCCAGGAAGGCTCCCGCGTCGAGACCGGCGTCGATTCCACCGCCGAACTGGTCTTCTCGAACGGCGCTTCGCTCGTGCTCACGCCCAGCACCCTGCTCGAACTGCGCACTTTCCGTCAGGTGCCTTCGGCCGGCATCACCGATCCTTATCGTCAGATCGAAAAAGACCCGAGCCCGTCCGTGACTGAAGTCGAAGTCCCGCGCGGCAAGGTCATCGGCGAAGTCCGCAAACTCAACGCTCTCTCCACCTTCTCCGTCAAGACGCCCGCTGGCCTCGTGCGCATCCGCGGCACCGTCTTCACCGTCGAATACCGCGTCGGTCCGGACGGCATCGGTAAGATCGTCGTCTCTTGTGTCCGCGGTTCCGTCGAGACCACCGTCTACAGCGCCAACGTCGGTCCGGTCGCCGTCGACCCCGGCATGCAGACCTCCAGCTCCGTGCCGTCCGCCGCGTTGATCAACAGCGTCGCCCGCTCCGCCGCCGCGGCTCCGGCCGGTGCCGCCGCCGCCCTGGCGCCGATCAAGGTGCTCGTCTTCCCGATCCCCGCCGAGGACCTCGCCGAGCTCTCCGCCATCCTCGCCGCCGCTTCCACGTTGCCGGCCGAAGTCGCCGCGACCATCAACGCCATGGCGCAGACCGCTCCTTCCCGTCAGGCCATCTTCCCGAACGGAGCGACCGAACCGGCGAAGTCCTTCGGCCAGGTCATCACCGACAGCCCCGACACCGAACAGAAGCTTGCTGAGAGCAAGGTCGGCGCCCCGGGCGCTCCGCTTTCCAATAGCAACGGCGGCGGCGGCACCACGATGGACGACAACTTGAAGCGCATCTCGGACAACGTGAACCGTTCCGTCGAACAGAAGCAGGTCAACCCCACGCCCACGAGCTGAGCGCCGCGCGCGTCTCCTCGCTGAAAGGCCCGGCGAACGCCGGGCCTTTTTCGTGCCCGCCATTCCTCGCTCGCTTTGATGGCGACGGAGGGCATCTTGGGCGGATGCCGATCGCGGGCAGATTCATCACGTTCGAAGGAGGGGAGGGCGCGGGCAAATCCACGCAGCTCGCCCGCCTCGCGGAGCGTCTCCGCGCGGATGGCGCGACCGTGCTCGGATTACGTGAGCCGGGTGGCACGCCTTACGGCGAACGCATGCGCGACGTGCTCAAGCAGCCGGGCACTTCGCTGGCGCCGGCCGCCGAGGCGCTGCTCTTCGCGTCCTGCCGGGCCCAGCTGGTCGCCGACGTCATCGCCCCGGCCCTCGCCGCCGGCCAGGTCGTGATCTGCGACCGTTTCATCGATTCGACCGTCGCTTACCAGGCCGGCGGCCGCGGTCTGGACCGGACCTTGATCGAAGGGGCCAACCGCCTCGCCTGCGGTCCCGTGCGCCCCGACCTGACCATCCTGCTCGACCTCGATCCGGGCCGCGGCCTCGGTCGCGCCGCCGTGCGGGACCAAGGGCAGGCGGACCGTTTCGAACTCCTCGGCGACGCTTTCCATCGGCGCGTCCGCGAACTTTATCACACGCTCGCCCGCGAGGAGTCCGGGCGTTTCTTCGTCGTCGACGCCGCGCGTCCGCCCGAAGCCATCGAGGAGGAGATCTGGCATGAAGTCGTCCGCCGCTTCCGCTGACGTCGCCGACCTGCCGGTGCTCAAGGTGCTGGCCCGCGCCCGCGCCGAAGGCCGCATGCCGCACGCCGTGCTGCTGACGGGCAACGACGGCGCCGTGCTCGCCCGCGCGGCCGAACAGCTCGCAGCCATGCATCTCGGCGAGGCCGACCCGCTGGCGCACTCCGACTGCCGCGTCCTGCGGCCCGCCAAGAAATCGCGTCGTATCGTCATCGAGAACACCCTCGAAGTCGTCGCGGCGCTGCGCCTCTCGTCCCTGACGCCGCGTCGCGTCGTCATCGTCAACGAGCCCGACCGGTTCCTCTCCGAATCGGCCAACGCGTTCCTGAAGACGCTCGAGGAGCCGCCGCCCGGCACGCTCATCATCCTCCAGACGACGCACTATTACCGCGTGCTGCCGACGATCCTCAGCCGCTGTCTGCGCTTCCACGTGGGCGGGGAGGCGCCGGTGATCGCCGACCCTTCCTGGCAGGATTGGCTGCGCGAGATGGAGCGCCTGCTCACGCGCATGGTGAAAGGCCCGGCCTCTCCTCAGGCCCGCGTCTCCGAGGTCTTCATCCCGCTTTACGCGTTGTGCGCCCGCTTCGAGGTGTTGCTTGAGCTCTTCGTCGAGGAGGCCTTGGAGGCCGCGCCGCCCCCGCCGCCCACCGATGAAGACGAGGATGACGCCGAGCTCGCCTACGAGGAATCCGTCCGCCGCGGCGTCCGCGCCCGCATGCTCGTCTCGGTCGAGGAAAAGCTCCGCCTCGTCGGCCGCGCCAACCCCGGCTGCGCCGGCCAGGTCGCCGAGGCCGTGAGCCATCTCGAGGACGCCCGCCGGCGCATGGAGTTGAACTACCAGGTGCTGGCCGCCTTCGAACAGTTCCTGCTCCGCACGCTCCGGGCCTTCGCCCTGCGTCCGCGGGACGCGTAACTCCTGCTCCTTCCCGGAGTTCCACTCAGATGTCCCAGGAAGAGCCGCTGCTCCCCGACGACGAAGACGACAAGCGCCTGATGGGTCTGGTCGCCGCCGGTGACGACGACGCCCTGCGTCTGCTCGTGCACCGGCACCATGCCCGGCTCGTCGGTTACCTCCGGGGCGAGGTCGGTTCGCAGGCGACGGCCGAAGAGCTGGCCATGGAGGTCTTCATCCGGCTCCACCGGGCGGCGTCCCGCTGGCGCCCCGAGGCCAAGCTGAGCACCTACCTGATCCACATCGCCCGCAATCTCGTCCTCAACGAATGGCGGCGGCGGGGCCGCAAGCCCACCACCGCCCTGGAGTTCGCGGCTGAGCCCGGCGACCAGTCCCAGGGGTCGGTCCGGCGGGTCGCCGAACTCGACGAAGCCTTCCAGCGCGCCATCCTCCAGCTCCCCCCCGAGCAGCGTACGGCCATCCTGCTCGTGGTGCAGCAGGAACTCCCCTACGAGGAGATCGCCGAGATCATGGACGCCCCGGTCTCTTCCGTGAAGACCTGGATCCACCGCGCCCGCGCCCGCCTGCGCGAACTTCTCAAAGATTTCTACGCCCAAGAATGAACCCCGCAACTTCCCGCCGCGCCCGGTGTTATATGGGCGTAACCAGCCATGGATAACCCGGAACAGACGCCTTTCGACCAGGAGCTCACCGCGACCCTCCGTCGCGGCCGCGCCGTGGCCGTCGCCGGGTTCGCGGACCGCGTCATCGGGGTCGTCCGCGCCGAGCGCCGCCGCCGCACCATCGTCCGCTGGAGCTCGGCCCTCGCCGCCGCCGCCGCTGTCTTCGTCGCGCTGCTCACGTTGCCCGCCACCTCCGAGGAGGCCTTGAACCGTCAGACCTTCGCCCTCGTCGCCCGCGACGAGTCCGCCCAGCTCGCCGATCTCTTCGGCGCCGCGGACGACCTTTCGTTGCTCGCTCCGGTGACGGAGCGCCCGGCCGTCGTGGAAACCTTCGTCGCCTCCGGCTCCTGACCATGGCCCGCGCCTTCCTCAGTTTGCTGCTCCTGCTCGGGGCCGTCGCCGTCTCCGCCCAGTCGCCCGGTCCGCGTCCGCCCGAAGGCGACCCGACCGTCGAAGAGATCCAGACCATCCGCAAGATCCTCGAACTCTCCCCGGAGCGCCTGCAGCGCATGCGTTCGGCCATCGAGAAGATCGAGCGCATGTCGCCGGAATCGCGTCGTGAATTCGCGGCCAGCCTCGTCCGTTACGAATCCGCCACGCCCGAGGAGCGCCACAAGCTCATGAAGGACATGCGCGAACGCGGCGGCTTCGGCTCGCGCGTGCTCGAGCACCATTTCAAGCGGCTCAACAAGGAGGAGGCCAAGGCCGAGCGGGCGCGCATCCAGGCGCTCACGACCGAACAGCGCCTCGAATTCATCCGCCAGCTCGCCGAGAAATACGGCCCCGAGGTCGCGAAGGAGCGGGCCAAGGGCGGCGAGCCGAAGGACGGGCCGCCCGGCGCGCCGAAGCGCCGCAAGCCGCCGGAGGGCGAACCTCCCGGCGCCCCGGTGAAGCAGTAAGGCTCAGCCGCCCAGCGGACGGAAGTCGGCCTCGCCGTGCTTCCACCGGTCATGGGCCCAGAGCCAGTTCGCGCAGACGTCGTCGCCGGAGCGCAGCTGGCGTTCGAGCCAGGCGTTGGATTCGATGGTGAGCCCGATGGAATCGGTGGCCTGGAGCGCCTCCATGCGGAGGCGGCAGCGCCAGAAGCCGGTGCGTTCGGCCCAGAAGATGCGGGCCGCGGACTTGAAACGCTGGGCGATGATGCCGGGGAGTTCCGTGACGGCGCAGGGCGAGCCCATGAAGCGCCAGAGCGAGCCCGTCTGCGTGGTCTGGTCGAAGAGCACGGCCGCGATATGTCCGTTGCGTACGGTCTGCATCAGGCGGCCGAAGCCTTCGCGGCGGGAGACGAGCTTCATGCCGAAGCGCTCACGGCTCTCGCGCACCCAACGTTCGGCGGCCGGCTGGTCGAGCGGACGATAGATCACGGACCACTCGCGCTTCGCGAGTTCGGGGCGGATGAGCGGCGTGACGGTCATCATCTCCATCAGCGCGAAATGGGGGACGAACAGCACCGTGCCGGCGCCCTTGGGCGCCAGGCCGTGTTCGGCGCTCGTGACGCTCTCGTCGACCTGGATGCGGTCACGCAGCTCCGCGTCGGAGAGCATCGGCGAGACGATGGAGAAGAGCGCCATCTCGGTCGTGCGCCGGCAGGACGTGCGGCCGATGCGGCGGACCCAGGCGGCGTCCTTTTCCGGGAAGGCACGCGTGAGGTTGCGGCGGATCACCTTGCCGCGGATCAGCCAGAGGAGCTCGCCGAGCAGCGCCGCGTTCGCCCGCGCGAAGGCCTCGGGGAGGCGGGCCAGCAGCCAGGCGTAGGTGGCGAGCAGCGGCCGCATGGTCCGGCTCAGGCGCGGCCCTCCTGGCGGAGGATCTCGCCGATCTCCGGCACGAGGATGTTGCGGCGGCCGAGTTCGTCGCGCGCGAAGTATTTGTCGACCTGGCGGATGAGGTCGAACGGCTCGTCCGGGAGATTGTCCTCGTCGAACTCCATCTCGTCGACCGCGTCGATGTCATCGAAGATGTGCGAGAGGCGGAGCGGCTCGCCGTCGATGACGGCGGGCGGGTTACTGATCGCCCCGATCTTGGTGAGGTTGAAGAAAAGGCAGGGATAGAACTCCTTCTCGTAGGGCTCGAGGAATTTGCTGACCCACTGGCCCGGGACTTCCCAGCGGCGGTTGATGACGACCGCGTCGGAGAAATGCACGCAGGGGCGATACCATTCTTCGACGGCCTTGTGCTTCATCGTGAGCGGGCAGTCGACGACCGTGAGGATGCGGGCCACGCGCCAGACGGCGTCGGGCTGCATCGGGCGGACCGTGCGGTGCAGGGCCTCCATCTGGTCGATGACGTGGAGCGCGCCGTGCGTCACGAGGATCGCGGCGTCTTCGTCACCCGGCGCGGGCACGATCGCGTGGCCGTCCTTGAATTCCCAGGCGTCAGGGGCGACGCCGCCTTCGCGGACTTCGCGGAGGACGCGCACCTTGCGGCCTTCGGGCCAGGCGTGGGCGACGAGTTCTTTCACCACGTCGGCGCGGCCGGCGCCCGAGGGGCCGAGGATGATGACGAGGGGCGTCATGCCTTGCGTCCGCAGCGGCCGAAGGGAGCGTTCTGGCCGCGGTCACGGATCCAGTGATCGACGGCGACCAGGGCCGCCATGGCTTCGACGATGGGCACGGCGCGCGGGAGGACGCACGGATCGTGGCGACCCTTGGCGCTGAGCTCGGTGGCGCGGCCGTCGGGACGGACGGTCTTCTGCGGCTTGAGCACGGTCGCCGTGGGCTTGAAAGCGATGCGGAAGACGACGTCCTCGCCGTTGGTGATGCCGCCCTGCGTACCGCCGGAGCGGTTGGTCGCGGTGCGGATGCGGCCGCCCTTGCGGACGAACACGTCGTTGTGGGCGCTGCCGCGCAGGACCGTCCCGGCGAAGCCGCTGCCGAGCTCGAAGCCCTTGGTGGCGGGCAGGGAAAGCATGGCCTTGGCGAGGTCGGCCTCGAAACGGTCGAAGACCGGCGAGCCGAGGCCGGCCGGCAGGTTCTCGATGACGCAGCAGATCACGCCGCCGACGGAATCGCCGTCGGCGCGCGCTTCGCGGATGAGCGCGTCGATCTTCGCGGCGGTGGCGGGGTGGGGGCAGCGCGTGGGCGTGGCCTCGACCTGCTTCAGCGTGGGCGCCTTGGGCGCGGCGGGCATGCGGATGTCGCCGACGCTTTCGACCCACGCGATGATGCGGGCGCCGCAGGCGTGCTTGAGCACCGTCTTGGCGACGGCGCCGGCGGCGACGCGCGCCGCGGTCTCGCGGGCGGAGGAACGGCCGCCGCCTTCGACGGCGCGGATACCGTACTTGGCGTCGTAAGTGTAGTCGGCGTGCGAAGGACGGTAGGCGGCCTTCATCTCGGCGTAAGCCTGCGGGCGCTGGTCACCGTTACGGATCACGATGGCGATGGGCGAGCCGAGCGTGAGGCCGTCGGGCGAGACGCCGGAGAGCACCTCGGGCGCGTCGGCTTCCTTGCGTTGGGTCGTGAGGGCGCTCTGGCCCGGGCGGCGGCGGTCAAGCTCGCTGCGCAGGAAGGCCGCGTCGAAGGGCACGCGGGGCGGGCAGCCGTCGATGACGACGCCGAGGGCGGGGCCATGGCTCTCGCCGAAGGTGGTGATGCGGAAGCTGTGTCCGTGGATGTTGCCCATGTGGTGAAGGTGTTAAAAAATGAACGCCGCCGAGCCGGTGGGCTGGGCGGCGTCCGTTTGGCGGTTCCGCCCCGGCGCTTAGCGCAGGTTGGAGGTGATCTTGGAGACCAGCTGCTGGCTCTCCGGCAGGTTGCCGAAGGCGCCATACTTGACCTTCACCTGGGTGAAGACGGCCTTGGTCTCAGGATCTTCGGCCTTCTCGATGGTGATCTTGATCTCCAGGTCGCCGATCGTGCGGGCGTAGACGATGACGCTGTTCAGCTCCTTGTTGGCGCCGCGGTCGTCGGTCTCGCCGGTGCGAAGGGTGCCGGGCATGGCGTCGATGGTGCGCTTGACGGCGTTGAAGACAGCCTCGGTGTCGGAAGTGTAGCGGGTGGTCAGCACGCCGGTGACGTTGGAGTAGGAAGCTTCGCGGTTCTGGGAGTTGTCCACGCCGATCTGGGTGGAGCATCCGGCGAGGACGAGGGCGGCGAGGAGGGCGAGGGCGGTTTTCATGTGCAAAGGACGTGGTTGAGTGGTTGGACACAAAACACAGCCGGCGGCCGTTGGCAAACAGTTTCGCCCTCGCCTCGCGGCCCCGCGCCGGCCGAAATCGTAGTGAAAAAATCATTACAAACCCGGTCTCGGACCGGCGCGGCCGGATCGCCCAGGGGCGGCCGGGCAGGGGGGCGGAAGCGGCGAAAAGCTGATTTCGGCTAATTAAGTGCATAAAACATTGAAATAGAGTGACTTGTGTATAATTAAGAGCGAAATCAGTCATTTAAACGCCCTGGCCGCGCTGTGAACAAGAAAATGGCGGGATCGGGGGCTAAATTCTTGACCCGTGGGGAGTCGTGGGGAAAAGTGGGTGAACTGGGGGAACTCCCCCATACGCAATGTCTATTGGCGCCAACAACGGTCTCTTCACCGGCATCCACAACGGAAAGTTGGATGAGAAGAACCGTGTCACCATCCCGGCGGCCTGGCGTTTCGACGCGGAATCGACCTTCCTCGCGATGTATCACCCCGCGCTCGCCGCGATCGTGGTGTTCCCTCCGTCGATGGCCGCGCGCATCCACGACGCCGCGCTGCAGGTGACCGTCAGCGATCCGGTGAAGATGGACGCGCTCAGCCTGCTCGGCGCGAACAGCATCCAGGTCACGTGCGACAAGGCCGGCCGCATCACGCTCAACGACCACATCGTCAAGGAAGCGCGCCTCGAGCGCGAAGTGATCTTCCGCGGCGCCTTCACCACGTTCCAGCTCGTCTCGCCGACGCCGCCCAAGGCCGACCGCGATTCCGAGTACGCCAAGGAGATCCTCCGCGCCCTGCGCGAGCTCGGCCTGTGATGCGTATCCGGAAGTTACTTACACTGCTCACACCTTATTCACAGACCGCCGCATGACCAGCCACGTCCCAGTCCTGCTCGAGGAGTGCCTGACGCTCCTCGCTCCGCTGGACGGGCGCGCCTACCTGGACTGCACCTTCGGCGGCGGCGGCCACACCGCGGCGATCCTCGCGCGGGCGCCGGGCTGCACGGTCGACGCGATGGACCGCGACCCCGCGGCCGGCGAACGCTCCGCCGCGCTGCTCGCCGCCCACGCCGGCCGCCTGCGTTTCCATTCCGAAAATTTCCGCCACCTTGACCGCGTTCCGGGGCGATTCGACGGTGTTCTGATGGACATTGGGGTGTCCTCATACCAGTTGGATGTCCCGGAACGCGGTTTCTCCTTCCGCTTCGACGCGCCGAACGACATGCGCATGGACACGCGCGTCGGCCGCAGCGCCGCCGAGTTCCTCGAGCGCGGCGACCGCGCCGAACTCGAACGCGCCGTCCGCGACTACGGCGAGGAGCCCCGCTGGTTCCGCGTCGTCAACGCGATCGTCGCCGCCCGCGGCACCGGCCGCCTCGCCCGCACCGCCAGCTTCGCCGAACTCGTCGCCGAAGCCGCGCCTCCCGCGCCCGGCCCCCGCGGCCCGCACCCGGCCACCCGCACCTTCCAAGGCGTCCGCATCGCGGTCAACGACGAGCTCGGCGCCCTGGCCGACGCCCTCCCGCTCGCCTTCGGCAAGCTCAACGCCGGCGGCGTGCTCGCCGTCATCTCCTTCCATTCCCTCGAGGACCGGATGGTGAAGCGCTACATGAACGAGGTCGCCGGCCGCCCCGTCGACCGCGACGACGCCCGCAACCAGGACGACCGCGTCAAGCAGGCCGATCTCCTGACCCGCAAGGCCGTCCAGCCTTCCGAAGACGAACAGCTCCGCAACCCCCGCAGCCGTTCGGCGCGCCTCCGCGCCGTGCGCCGCCTCGCCGCATGAGCCCGCGCTTCCTCACCTGGGCCTGCGTCCTCGCCACCGTGGCGGCCTTCGCCGTGGGCACGATCAACATCATGCGCCTGCGCGTCGAGGCCGACACGATCGGCAGCCGCATCCAGCGCCTCGAACGCGACACCTCCCTTTCTAAGAAGGATTACGACAGCGCCCGACGGCAGGCCCAGCAGACCGTCGACATCCTCTACCTGCAGCAGCGCATCGGCGACGCCCTCAAGCCGCCGGTGCCCGAGCAGGTCGTCTGGATCCGTATCAACCCTTCGGCCGCGTCCCCGGTCACCCTTTTCTCCGCGAGCCCCCGGATGACGGCCCGCGAAATCGCCTTCCTCGGTTCGGGAGGGCAGGGAGGACCCGGCGCGCGATGAGCCTGCCCCACGCCAGGCGAACGCGCTACCGTTTGCTGGCATGGGTCGTCCCCTTCTGCTTCCTGGCCGTGGTCACACGGCTGGTCTGGTTGCATTGGGTCGACGCCCCTCGTCTGCGCGCGGAGGCCTTGCAGGCCCGTCGCGTGCTCCAGGAGAAGCCGTGCCGGCGCGGTGACATCCGCGACGCGCAGGACAACCTGCTCGCGCTGTCCGAAGATGTCTGGGACATCGGCGTGGACCCCGACGTGCTCACCAAGGCCGACCGCGAACGCGCGGCCGAGGTCGCGGTCGCGCTCGGCCTGCCCGCCCTCAAGGTCCGTCAGGCCTTCGACAACACCGTCCGCACCGACTCCGCCGGCGAGGAGCATGTCATCCGCTGGACCGTGCTCGCGCGCGAGGCCGGCGAGGACGTGGTCAAGCGCGTCAAGGCGCTCGGCATCAAGGCGCTCCGCGCCGAACTGAAATACCGCCGCAGCTACCCCAAGGGCCAGCTCGCCGCGCACGTGCTCGGCTACGTCAACAAGGAGGGCGTCCCCGCCGCCGGCATCGAGAGCGTGATGAACTCGCTCCTCGAAGGCCAGAAGGGTTGGATCGAATCCGAACGCGACGGCCGCCATCGCGAGCTCACGAGCATCCGCCTGCGCGAGGTCTCCCCGGTCGACGGCAGCACCGTCGTGCTCACGATCAACAGCCTCATCCAGAAGACCTGCGAGGAGGCGCTCGCCGCCGCCGCGGCCCGCTACAATCCCAAAGGCGCGGTCATCATCGTCAGCGAGCCGCGCACCGGCCGCATCCTCGGCCTCGCGAACTGGCCGACCTTCGACCTGAACCGTTTCTTCGACCCGCAGGCCGCGCCGATGGACAGCCAGCGCAACCGCGCGGTCTCCGACGTCTATGAGCCGGGCTCGGTGTTCAAGATCGTCGCCGTCGCCGGCGCGCTCGAAGAGCGCCTCATCACGCCGAACTCCGTCTACGACTGCGGCGCGACGAGCGTGCCCTACCGTGGGCGCATGGTCTCGCTCCCGGCCGACTCGCACGCCATCGGCTCCGCCGATATCCGCCAGATCGTCCGCGAGTCTTCGAACCGCGGTACGGTCCAGGTCGGCATGCAGTATGCCGAACGCTTCGGCGAAGACCGCTTCTTCGGCCTCATCAAGTCGTTCGGCTTCGGCGCCCCGACGGGCCTGATCACCGGCGCCGAGGTGCCCGGCCTGCTCATCCCGCCCAAGCGTTGGGACGGGCTCACGATCTCCCGCGTCCCGATGGGCCACTCCGTCAGCGTCACCGCGATGCAGATGCACATGGCGATGTCGGTCGTCGCCGCCGACGGCCTGCTGATGCAGCCGCAGCTGGTGCTCCGCGTCGAGGACCCGAAGACGAAGGCCACCGTGCTCGACTACGCTCCGCGCTCGCGCGGCCGCGCGGTCACGCCCGCGACCGCCGCGCAGCTCGCCACGCTCCTGCGCGCCGTCTGCGGCAAGGGCGGCACCGCCCCGATCGCCGACATCCCGGGCTACGAGGTCGCCGGCAAGACCGGTACGACGCAGAAGATCGTCAACGGCCGCTATTCCACCGCCCACCACGTCGCCTCGTTCGCGGGCTTCTTCCCCGTCGGCGACCCGAAGCTGGCCATCACCGTCATCATCGACGAGCCGCAGGGCGAAGGCGTCGGCTACGGCGGCAAGGTCTCCGCGCCGATCTTCCGCGAGGTCGCCGAGAAGTGCATCCGCTGGCTCGACCTCCCGCCCGTCTCCACCCATCCGCGCGGCCCCGTGGCCGACCTCGGCCGATGACGCCTCCGCCCGCGATGATGCCCGCCTCGATGGAACGTCCGACCTTCAACGCGCTGCTCCAAGGGCTGCCCGTGCTCGGCCGGACGGGCGACGGTTCGGTGCGCGTGACCACGATCGTGACGGATAGCCGCCGCGTGATCCCGGGCGCGCTCTTCTTCGCCCTCCCGGGCCTGCGGGCCAACGGCCACGCCTTCCTCGACGACGTGATCGCCCGCGGCGCCGCCGCCATCATCTCGGGTGAGCCGGTCGCCGGCCTGCCCGCCGTCGCCGCCGCCCAGGTCGCCGATCCGCGTCGGATGCTCGCTGAGATCGCCCGCCGTTTCTACGGCCGTCCCGAGGAGGCCTTGCGCCTCGTCGGCGTGACGGGCACCAACGGCAAGACCACGGTCTCGACGCTGCTGCGCCACCTGCTCCAGGACGACGGTTCGCAGTGGGGCCTCGTCGGCACGGTCCGCTACCACCTCGGCCGGCGCACCATCCCTTCTTATAAGACGACGCCCGATTCGGCCGACCTCGCCGCCTTCTTCCGCCAGATGGCCGACGCGGGCTGCGCCGGCGCCTGCCTCGAAGTCAGCTCCCACGCCCTCCACCAGGAACGCGTCCACGGTTTCCGCTTCGAGGTCGCGGCCTTCACGAACCTCACCCGCGACCACGTCGACTACCACGGTGACCTCGCCGCGTACCTCGACGTCAAGACGATGCTCTTCGACGGCCGCAACGGCGCCGTGCCGGACGTCAGCGTGATCAATGTCGACGACCCGTCCGGCCGCGTGCTCGCCGAGGCCTGCCGGCGCCGGGGCGCGGTGCTCACCTTCGGTCTCTCGGCCGACGCCGACGTCCGCGCGACGGACCTCGCCCTTGATACCGGCGGCGCGGTCTTCACGGTCCGCCACGCGGGCCGCGCCGCGGTCTTCAAGTCGACCCTGCCGGGCGACTACAACGTCTCCAACGTCCTCTGCGCCCTCGCGATGGCCGCCGCGCTCGGTCGCGACCCGCTCGCCCTCGCGCCTGCGCTGGCCGCCTTCCCCGGCGTCGCCGGCCGCATGGAGCGCGTCGAAGCCGGCCAGGCTTTCCCCGTCTTCGTCGACTACGCGCACACCGATGATGCGCTCCGCAACGCCCTGCGCATGCTCCGCGACATCACGCCCGGCCGCGTGCTCTGCGTCTTCGGTTGCGGCGGCGACCGCGACCGCGGCAAGCGCCCCGCGATGACCCAGGCCGTCGCCGACCTCGCGCATCTCTCTTGGGCGACCGCCGATAATCCGCGCAAGGAGCCGCTCGACCGCATCTTCGCCGACATGCGCGAAGGCCTCGGCCCGCTGCCGACCGTCGAATTCGTCGCCGATCGCCGCGACGCCATCGGCCGTGCGCTCGCCGCCGCGAAAGCCGGCGATTGCGTCGTCATCGCGGGCAAGGGCCACGAGACGACCCAGGAATTCGCCGACACGGTGGTCCCGTTCGACGACCGTCAGGTCGTCCGCGAGATCCTCGAGCTCCGGAGGGGCGTCTCCGCATGAGCCCCGCTTACGCCGCCGCCGACCTCGCCGCCTGCACGGACGGACGCTGGACCCTGGCGCCCGCCGGACCGGTCGCCGGTTTCGGCATCGACACGCGCGCCCTGCGCGCGGGCGAGATGTTCGTCGCCGTGCGCACCGAGCGCCGCGACGGCCATGATTTCCTCGCCGCCGCCCGCGCCGCGGGCGCCGCCGGCGCCTTGGTCGGCCGGCCCGTCGCCGATCCGCTCCCGCAGCTCGTCGTCGCCGACCCGCTCATCGCGTTGCGCCGCGTCGCGGCCCGCGCCCGCGCGGCTTTCCCGGGCGTCGTGATCGGGATCACCGGCAGCGTCGGCAAGACCTCGACCAAGGAGCTCCTCGCCGCGTTGCTCGGCGCCGAAGCCTTCGCGACCGAAGCCAACCTCAACAACACCATCGGCGTGCCGCTGATGCTGCTGCGCGCCGACCCGGCCCGCCACCGTTACGCCGTGATCGAGGCGGGCATGAGCCTGCCGGGCGAACTCGGCGTCTCGGCCGAAGTCCTCCGCCCCGATATCGCGATCGTCACCGCTGTCGCGCCCGTCCACCTCGAAGGCGTCGGTTCGCTCGCCGGCATCGCCCGCGAGAAGGCTGCGCTCGTCGGCGCCCTCGCTCCCGGCGGCCAGGCCGTGCTGCCCGTGGCCTTGCTCGCCTGGCCGGATTTCGCCGCCTACGCGGACCGCTCGGTCGCGGTGGCCTTCGGTGATGAGCCGCTGCCGGCGGTCGCGCCTGCGCGTCTCGTCCGCGCTGCCTTCGGCGTCGCCGCCGACGGCGGCCGCACGCTCGTGCTCGACGGCGAGACCTTCCCGCTTGGCCCGCTCTCCGACGGCCTTGCGCGCAATGCCGCGCTCGCCGTCGTCGCCGCGCAGCTCGCCGGCCGCACCTCCGCCGAACTCATCGCCGCGCTCGCGGCCTGGGCGCCGCCGGCCGGTCGCGGCAGCGTGCACGTCGACGGCGCGCGCACCTTCACCGTCGACTGTTACAACTCCAGCCCGGCTTCGCTCCTCGACGCCGCGCAGGCCTTCGATCGCCGTAGCCGGGCTTCGGCGGAACCTCGTCTTTTCGTGCTCGGCGGCATGGCCGAGCTCGGCCCCACCTCCGCGCGACTCCACCGCGACTGCGGCGCGCAGCTGCCTCTCCGTCCGGACGACCGCGTGGTCGTCTTCGGCGGCGATGCGGCGGCGTTCCTGCAGGGAGTCGCGCACCCGGAGGCGGGCTTCGTCGCCGCCACGATCGAGGAGGCCGCCGCCCGCGTGGCCGCCCATCGCGGCCATGTCTTCCTCAAGGGCAGCCGCTCGTTCGCGCTCGAACGCTGCCTGCCTCCGAACCTGCGCGCCGCGCTCACCTTCCACTAGGATGCTTTACCGTCTCAGCGAACTCGTCCACGCCTGGGGGCCTTTCCGCCTCTTCGACTACATCACCGTCCGCGCGATCCTCGCCGGCGTCACGGCGTTGCTGCTGGGCATGCTCTTCTCCGGACGCCTGATCGGCGTGCTCGCGCGCCTGCGTCAGCCCGAGCGTTCCAAGGCCCTCATGGGTGACCTCGCCAAGGAAGGCGGCAAGGTGCCGACCATGGGCGGGCTGATCATCGCCGCCGCGACCATCCCTGCCGTGCTCCTCTGGGCGCGTCCGGGCGTCCTCGTCTTCGCCTCGCTCTGGTGCCTCGTCGGCATGGGCCTCGTCGGGCTCTATGACGACTGGCTCAAGGTCCGCCACGGCAGTTCCGACGGCATCTCCGCCCGCTTCAAGCTCGCGGGCCAGGGTTTCGTGGCGCTCACCGCCTTCGGCATCGTGTTGCTCGACCCCGCCTACCGCGAAGGGCTCGCCGAGATCTGGCTCCCCGTCCTCAAGGAGCCGCTGTGGTCCGCCGGTTCGCTCGGCTGGCCGCTCGCCGCCTGCCTCGCCGTCGCGGGGGCGTTCTTCATCCTCGTCTGCGTCGGCTGCTCGAACGCCGTGAACCTCACCGACGGCCTCGACGGTCTCGCCATCGGCTGCGTGCTCATCACGACGGCGATCCTCGGCGCGGTGGCCTACCTGGCCGGCCACGCGGAGTTCGCCTCCTACCTGCGCATCCGCCACGTGGCGGGCGCCGGCGAGCTCGCGGTCTTCTGCGCGGCGCTCTTCGGGGGCAGCCTCGTGTTCCTCTGGCATAACGCGGCGCCGGCGGAGATCTACATGGGCGACGTCGGCGCGCTCGGGCTCGGCGGCGCGCTCGGCGCGGTCGCGTGCCTGATGCGTCAGCCCTTCCTGCTCGCCATCGTCGGCGGCGTGTTCGTCGTCGAAGCCGTCTCGGTCATCCTGCAGGTCGCCTACTTCAAGCGCACGGGCGGCAAGCGGCTGTTCCTGATGACGCCTATCCATCACCACTTCCAGAAGAAGGGCTGGCCCGCGACGAAGGTCGTGGCGCGCTTCTGGATCCTCTCGCTCCTCTGCGGCCTGCTCGGCCTGCTCTCCCTCAAGCTGCGATGAGCGAGTTCCCCGAGTCCCTCCGTCGCCGGCTTGCCCGGCCCGCCGCCGTCTTCGGCGAAGGCGTCAGCGGCCGTTCCGTCGCCGACTCGCTCGCCGCGGGCGGTTTCGCCTCGGTCATCTACGACGAGCGCGGGGAGAACCGCGTGTTCGGACCCGAGGAGGCCGCGCGTCACGACCTGCTCGTCTACAGCCCGGGCTTCGCGCAGACGCACCCGTGGCTGCTCGCCGCCCGCCGCGCGGGCCTGCATTGCCTCACCGAGCTCGATTTCGGCGCGCTGCTCTGGACGGGCCCGGCCGTGGCCATCACCGGCACCAACGGCAAGACGACCATCACCGAGTTCCTTTCGTTCGCGTTCAAGCGCGCCGGCCTCGACGCCATCGCCTGCGGCAACGTCGGCCTTCCGCTCACGTCGCTGCATCGCACCGTCTCCAACGGTTCCTTCCTCGCGGTCGTCGAGGTCAGTTCCTTCCAGGCGGAGGACCTCCGCCACTTCACGCCCGAGGCGGTGCTCTGGTCCAACTTCGACGAGGACCACCTCGACCGTCACGGCGAGCTCGAGAGTTATTTCCGGGCGAAGTATCGCCTCATCGAGCGCATGATGCCGGGCGGCATCCTCGTCGTCGGCGAATCCGTCGTCGCCGCCGCGCGCGCCTTCGGCATCGAGCTGCCCGCCGAGACCCTCGTGGCCACGCGCGCCGAAGTCACGGACACCGTGCCGGCCGGTTCGGTGTTCGACAGCTGGCCGCAGCGCGAGAACTGGGCCCTGCTCGTGAAATACTGGCAGGCCCGCGGCCTGCCGCTCCGCCAGCTCGAGGAGGCGG
>Ga0208597_1000140_pt1 | contig 26283 bp, 31 predicted proteins | sample LakMenEpi05May12_FD_150673 | JGI IMG/M metagenome (GOLD analysis project Ga0208597, IMG submission 150673) | Freshwater microbial communities from Lake Mendota, WI - 05MAY2012 deep hole epilimnion (SPAdes) | ecosystem: Environmental > Aquatic > Freshwater > Lake > Epilimnion/Euphotic zone ...
ACCTAAGAAAAAAGGTAAATTTACAAGGAGAAAATAGATTTAGATTGTAGATGTAAGATTTGAGATATTAGATAGTAATTTGTAATTAGTAGGGGCGAAATATTTTTCGCCCTTTGAATTTGAATCATTGCAATGTTTCATTCAATAGCCTCTGGCTTTAGCCAGAGATAAAAGAATTTATCCAAAAAAAAATCTATCATCTAATATCTATCATCTATAATCTCTTTATAAATATCCAAAACTTGTTTTCTGGTTGACTCTAAATCCGTATTTATAATCTCAAAATCGGCTAAAGGTCTTTTTTCTTCATCTGAAAGTTGATTAGACATACGAGCATGAATTTGAGTTTCAGAAATATTATCTCTTTCTTTGATGCGTTCTGTTTTTATATTTATGGGTGCTGAAACCAAAATGGTTTTATCAAAAAGATGATGATTTTGATTTTCAAAAATTAAAGCCGCCTCATAGAAGATGATTTGATTTGGATGCGAATTACAAAATTCATGAAAATCTTTCCAAACAGCGGGATGGACAATATTGTTTAGTTTATGCAATAAAAATCTATTTTTAAAAACGATTGAGGCCATCCAAGAAGCCTGATATATCTCGTCTTGGTATGCTTTTTTCCCAAAAATAGAAATGATTTGTTGTTTTATTTCAGGACTCGTATTTATAAGTTCTTTGGCACGCATATCGGCATAATATGCTACGCCTCCTAATTCTAAAAACATTTTAAGTATCGTGCTTTTGCCACTTCCTATTCCGCCTGTTATTCCTATTTTTAGACTCATTTTTTTATATTTTGGCTCGTTTACCCAAATCGATTATTTCAAAATGTTGAAGTTTCGCATCATCTAGGGTGAATTTCAAAGCGGTTTTGACTACATGAAATCCTTCACGACCGCAAGCGCCGGGGTTGATACTCCACAAATTATACTTCTTATCTTCTTGTACTTTGAGAATGTGCGAATGACCGCAGATAAAGAGGTTAGGATTATGTTGCGGCATTAAATCCCTAACTCTTGACGCATATTTTCCTGGATAACCTCCAATATGTGTCATCCAAATTTTGAATCCTTCAAGGTGAAAATGATTGTCTTCTGGAAATTGGATTCTAATTTCAGTCCCATCAATATTGCCATATACTCCACGGAGAATCTTTCCAAATGATTGTAACCATTGCACCACTTCAATAGAGCCCCAATCGCCTGCATGCCATATTTCATCGGCCATTGCTAGATGGGGTTCTAATGTTTTTTCGCAAAAACTGTGTGTGTCCGAAAGTAGAATTATTTTTTTCAAATTAGGAATTAAGATTTAGAAAAAAGCATCGTAAATATGGTGAATTTTGTGTGTTTGGTCTTTAAAAATATTAATAGCAATAATTTCAAAAAAATGTTCTTCATTTAAATGAAACTTCTCTTTGAACTGGATAGCGCCTTCGGTCAGAAATCGCTCTTTGCTTTTGGTAACCATTTCCTCTGGATAGCCATTTCCTTGTAGCGTTTTAACCTCTACAAAGATGAGTTGTTTTTTTTGATTTCTACATATAAAATCAAATTCATAAGGTGCAATTCTATAATTTTGATAGAGAATAGCATATTTATTTCCTGCCAAATAATCTTTGGCTATTGCTTCTCCTTTTTTACCAATTTCGTTATGCGAGGCCATTTTGTCAAAATTTTCGTATATTTGTGGCCGCTAAAATAATAAATTATGTCGAAAACGATGAGAGAATTGGTTTTGAATTTTCCAATTCAATTAAAAAGAGCTTTTGAGATAGCTGAAAAATCTACATTATCTCAAAAAAATGGAATCCGAAATGTATTGATTTCAGGGCTTGGAGGTAGTGGAATTGGAGCTACCATTATCAATAATTTTTCTATAGATAGTGCCAAAAAACCAATATTAATTAATAAAGGATACTTTTTACCTAAATTTGTCAATCAAAATACGTTGGTTATTTGTTGTTCATATAGTGGCAATACCGAAGAAACCATAAACGTACTTCACAAAGCTTATGAATTAGGGGCACCCATTGTGTGTATAAGTAGTGGAGGCAAGATGATTGATTTTTGCAAAAAGAAGAAGCTAGATTATATTCAAATTGACGGAGGCATGCCACCGAGAAGTTGTCTAGGATATTCTGTGGTTCAATTAGCTCATGTTTTGAGTTTTTATAAAATTATTCCTCAAAAAATATCAAAAGAAATCTTTAAATCCATTGCTTTACTTGAAAAAGAACAAGCGAAACTAGATAAAATCACAAAAGAATTAGCGGTAAAAATCAGTGATAAAATGCCTATAATATATTGTGAAGAAAATTTTGAAGGCGTAGCGGTTCGATATCGTCAGCAGATAAATGAAAATTCAAAAATGCTTTGTTGGCATCATGTGATTCCAGAAATGAATCATAATGAAATGGTAGGCTGGAGAGATGAAAATCATAATTTAGCCGTATTGTTCTTGAATAACGCCAGCGATTATGAGCGAAATCAAGAGCGCAAACTTTTGAATGAAGAAGTATTGAAAAAATATACACCGCATATCTTTAATATCAACTCAAAAGGTAAAAACAGAATAGAGCAAAGCTTTTATCAAATTCATTATGCCGATTTATTGAGTTGTCATTTAGCCGAGATTAGGGGTTTTGACGCATCAGAAATAGATGTAATCAATGCCTTGAAAGGCGCATTGGACAAGAAACCAATCATTTAAAATTCAAAAACGCAATAGAAGATGAAGGACATGGGCTTTTTTGACCATATTGAAGAATTGCGATGGCATGTAGTACGTGCTATTATCTTTACGATACTTCTTACTATTATTATCTTTGTTTTCAGTGGATTTGTATTTAATGAAATTCTTTTTGGTCCCCTGAATGCCGATTTTTGGAGTTATAAATTTTTCTGTAAGTTATCCAATGATTTTTGTATTGACAAGCTAGATATTAAGCTCATCAATACCGAAATTGCGGGTCAATTTTATCTGCATATCAAGACCGCCTTTACATTGGGAATTATGGGTTCAGCACCCTATTTTTTTTGGGAAATATGGCGTTTTATAAGTCCAGCCTTGAGAGATAGCGAAAAAAAATATGCTCAAATCCTTCTCAGTTTTGGATTCATCTTGTTTTTTATTGGCATTGCGTTTGGTTATTTTTTGATTTTTCCTATTTCCTTTCTTTTTATGACTCAATACAAAGTCAGCGAAACCATTACGAATATGCCCAATATATCCAATTATTTTGAGAACCTAAGCACAACGGTTCTATGGAGTGGCATCATGTTTGAATTGCCTGTTTTGATGTATTTTATGGCAAAAGTAGGCATTGTCACCTCATCCTTTTTGTCTACCTACAGAAGACATCTTTATGTCGTCATTTTGATTGTAGCAGGAGCTATTACGCCATCGCCCGATGTAGTGAGTCAGTTAATGGTTGCTATGCCATTGGTATTGCTCTATGAATTGAGTATTGGAGTGGTAGCCAGTGTAGAAAAAGCCAATCGAAAAGAAGAGCTATCCAATTAATTTTTTTATGGCGCATGAACCAGGTTGTTTTAAATACCCACATAACAGCCGTTGAGTATTCATTCCCCTCTAATGGGATAGGAAGACGAGGATTTTTTCAAATTACTAATCACTAATATCTAATGTCTAATCTCTAACATCTATAATCTACTTTAATAAAAAAGATATATCAACCTTTTTTTTCCATAATCTGTATATTTGCAAACCAAAAAAATTAAACGATATGAATTTTAGTTATACAGAGCAACAAGCTATGATTAGAGATTCGGTAAGAGAATTTGCTAAAAAAGAAGTGTTGCCACACTATAGAGTATGGGACGAAAGTCAAGAATTTCCTAGACACATTTTTGAAAAATTAGGAGAAATGGGACTTATGGGTATGTTGATTCCCGAAGAATATGGAGGCGCAGGCATGTCTTATGACGAGTATGTTATTGCTATTGAAGAATTGGCAAAAGTATGCGGTTCGATAGGATTGAGCTATGCGGCACACAATTCGTTGTGTTCTATGCACTTATTTACTTTTGGAAACGAAGAACAACGTAGAAAATATTCTCCCAAATTAGCTAGTGGCGAATTTATTGGTGCTTGGGCATTGACCGAACCCAATACAGGTTCCGACGCAATGCGAATGATGTGTACTGCCAAAAAAGAAGGCAACGAATGGGTTATCAATGGCCAAAAAACATTCATCACACATGGTAAAACAGGTGATGTAGTGGTAGTAATAGCTCGTACGGGAGATTTACTGGATAGTAGAGGAATGACTACGTTTATCGTAGAAAGAGGCAATCCAGGCTTGAAAGCAGGTAAAAAAGAAGATAAACTAGGCATGCGTGCATCCGAAACCGCTGAGGTTATCTTTGAAAACTGTAGAGTAAGCGAAGATGCGGTTTTGGGCAAAGAAGGCGATGGATTTATTCAAGCTATGAAAATATTGGATGGTGGTAGAATTTCTATTGCTGCCTTGAGTTTGGGAATAGCCAGAGGTGCTTTTGAAGCGGCTGTAAAATATAGCAAAGAGCGTGAGCAGTTTGGTCGTCCAATTGCGGATAAGCAAGCTATTGCATTCAAATTGGCAGATATGGCTACACAAATAGAAGCCGCAGAATTATTGATTTACCAATCGGCTTATTTGAAAAATAATGGCAAAAAAGTAACCAAAGAATCGGCTATAGCTAAATACTACGCTAGTGAAATCGCTTGTAAGGTAGCTAATGAAGCGGTGCAGATATTTGGCGGATATGGATATATCAAAGAATTCCCTGTAGAGAAGCATTATAGAGATGCCAAATTATGTACAATAGGAGAGGGTACTTCTGAAATTCAGAAATTGGTGATTTCGAGAGAAATATTAAACGAAAAATAAAAAAAGCACTATATTTGCAGTCGCTAAAAAAAGGAGGTATATGTTTTTATGTTAATTATTGATACAAGAGATTCTGATTCTATAGAAAAGGCACTCAAAAAATATAAGAAAAAATTTGATCAAACAGGCGTTATTAAAGAATTGAGAAGTCGTACGGCTTTCATCAAAAAATCTGTTAGAGAAAGAAATAGAATTACCAAAGCAGCTTACAGAGAAAAAGTTGTAAGAAGCTTCGAAAGCTAATATCGAAAGTCCAAAGAGAAATCTTTGGACTTTTTTTTTTGGTTGAATATTATCATTAATAGAAGTCGTTATTTTTTAAGATATTTTTAATACGTTTTAGTAAAATCTCTTTATCTTTGCATCGTATTTCGAACCTATTAATAGGTACCAACCGAGGAACGTTTCCAACGGTGGTAAAATAATACGGACATTGGGTCAAAAAAAACGTATAATATCCAAAACGTCTTTATTAAAAAATCGAGCTACAAAGTAATTATTTGTAAACTTAATTTTTATTAAAAATGAAAAAAACAATCAACATCGAATTCAAAAATCAAACTGCAAAAACGTTTGAAGTTCTCTCATTGGCTACCGATGCCACAAATATTGTCTTGAGAAATCATTTGGACGGTAATCAGCCTCTTTTTATAGAAGTAGGGCATACCTTATTGAACACACAGTTGGATGCCAGCCAGATAAAATCGTTTTATATCTTGTATTTCAATGAAGAAAGTCGATTCTCTGGTGCATCGCTTTCGGATTTTAATGCTCAAGGCGATTTTTCAATCATTACACAATCTAAAAAAATCTTGTTGTTTCCTAGCGGTATCGATTTTGAATTGGGAGAGGTGCATAAGATTAGACACTAGATTTGAGACAATAGATTTTAGTGATTTGTCATTTGTGATTAGTAATTTGAAAAAACTTTAGATTTTTGGGAAGCTGTATTTTTTTCTTCTTCTTCCACATAAATTAGAACGTCTTTTCGAACGAAGAGAGAAATCTTTTTTGGAGTAATTCGTAATTTGAAAACGTATCCACTCTCAACTGTTCCCAAATTCGATATCAAAAGATGCATCTTGGAAATGTCATACAATAATTTCTTTTAATAGCTATTTTTGATTTATATTTGGACGGTTTTAGATTTGATAAAATGGAAATGAAAAAAGAGAATTTTGAGAGGTATAAAATATAAAAAATTATGTCAAAAATAGAAAACAAAGATTTGCTTCAAAAAATTGTTTCCTTAATAGAGGAAGCAAAGGAAAAGCCATTCGCTCTGTTGACTTTCATCGTGTGCAATTGTATTGGCATATTGGCAGATATATTTTTGAAGACGAACAACAAGGCAAAGAGCGCGCTGAATACGGAAAATATATAGTTAAGTATTTGAGCCAAAATCTTACGCCTACTTATGGCAGTGGGTTTAGCACACGGCAATTGTATCAATCTATTCAGTTTTATAAAACTTTTCCAATTGTGAACGCACTGCGTTCACAATTGAACTGGACGCAATATCGTTTATTAATTAGAATTGAAGAGGAAGATAAAAGAACGTTTTACATAGCAGAAAGTGTGAAGAATCATTGGACTTCAAGACAGTTGGAACGTCAAATCAATAGCCATTTATACGAACGTTTATTATTAAGCAACGATAAAGAAAGTGTATTGGCAGTAGCCAAAGGCGATAAGTTACCCAGCGAAGCCAAAGAAATTATCAAAGACCCAATGACTTTAGAATTTTTAGGGCTTCGCAGAGAAAATGCTTACTACGAAAAAGACCTTGAAAGTGCGATTATCACTCATTTACAAGAATTTTTATTAGAATTAGGCAACGGATTTTCATTTGTAGCGCGCCAAAAAAGAATCTTGCTCGAAGATGATGAGTTTTTTGTAGATTTAGTATTCTATAATCGAATTTTGCAATGTTTCGTCATCATCGAAATCAAAACGCATAAAATTACCCACCAAGACATTGGTCAACTCCAAATGTATGTCAATTATTTTGATAGAGTAGAAAAGCTCAAACACGAAAATAAAAGCATTGGCATACTATTGTGTGCCGATAAAAATGATTTGTTGGTAAAATTTAGTTTACCAGAAAATGAAAATAATATCATAGCAAGTAAGTATGAATTGTATTTACCAAGTGAAGAGCAACTTTTAAAAGCCATTAACATTGAAATATAAAAAAAATAATCAAATTTTATAAAGCAAAAAAAACAGGAGCATACTCTTCGGTATTTTGAGCATTAAGATGTAATTGTATTCGTTTTATGGTTTGAGTTATGAGTAGGCGTATTTGATAGATAAGGAATAGAAATAGAAGGCTTTCAATTATTATACAATCAAGTAACACGAAGATTGGTCTATTTTGAATGTATAAACGGTATTAATAAAGCAATAAAAAAAAGCCCCTAAGAAAAATCTCAGGGGCTTTTAAATTGAATTATAAAAAAATTATAATTTATTCTTCTACCAAAATGTTTACGGTATTTTTGCTACATTCCAATAAGCCTGATGCAATAGTAAACGTTTTGTTCGATCCATTTTCTACTACTGTCAACTCACCTTTTTTCAATGCAGAAATAATAGGCGCGTGATTTTCTAATAATTGAAAAGAACCTTCAATGCCAGGACAGATTACAGATTGAGCGTTTTCTGAGCTGAACAATGTTTTTTCGGGTGTGATGATATCAATTCTCATTGGATTCTATATATTTTAGAGATGGAAATATTAATTAGCCATCATTTTTTTACCTTTTTCAATAGCTTCTTCAATGGTTCCTACCAAGTTGAAAGCAGCCTCTGGATACTCATCTACTTCACCATCAATGATCATGTTGAATCCTTTGATTGTATCTTCAATAGGTACCAATACGCCTTTCAATCCTGTAAACTGCTCTGCTACGTGGAATGGCTGAGACAAGAATCTTTGTACTCTTCTAGCTCTATGAACTACCAATTTATCTTCTTCACTTAACTCGTCCATACCCAAGATAGCAATAATATCTTGAAGCTCTTTGTATCTTTGCAAAATTTCTTTTACTCTTTGTGTACAATTATAGTGTGCTTCACCTACAATCTCTGGAGACAAAATTCTAGAAGTAGAATCCAATGGATCTACTGCTGGATAAATACCCAACTCCGCAATTTTTCTACTCAATACCGTAGTCGCATCCAAGTGCGCAAAGGTAGTAGCTGGTGCCGGATCCGTTAAGTCATCCGCAGGTACGTATACCGCTTGTACCGATGTAATAGAACCTTTTTTTGTAGACGTAATACGCTCTTGCATCAATCCCATCTCTGTAGCCAATGTAGGTTGATAACCTACCGCTGAAGGCATACGACCCAAAAGAGCCGACACTTCAGAACCCGCTTGTGTAAAACGGAAGATATTATCTACGAAGAATAAGATGTCTTTTCCTTGTCCTTTGTCTTTGTCTGGTCCACCATCACGGAAATATTCGGCAATTGTCAATCCTGACAATGCTACTCTAGCTCTTGCTCCAGGAGGCTCGTTCATTTGACCGAAAACCAAGGTAGCTTGTGACGTTTCCAATGCTTTTGGATCTACTTTGTCCAAATCCCATCCGCCTTCTTCCATAGAATGTTTGAATTCTTCTCCGTATTTGATTACGTTTGACTCAATCATCTCTCTCAATAAGTCATTTCCTTCACGCGTTCTTTCTCCTACACCTGCAAATACAGACATACCTTCGTATGCTTTTGCGATATTATTAATCAACTCCATGATCAATACCGTTTTACCTACTCCAGCACCACCAAACAATCCAATTTTTCCACCTTTTGCATAAGGCTCAATCAAATCGATAACTTTGATACCTGTAAATAAAACTTCTGATGACGTTGATAATTCTTCATATTTTGGTGGTTTATTATGAATCGGATATCCACCTTCTTTTGACAAATCTTGTTTGATTCCATCAATTGCTTCTCCTATTACATTGAATAGTCTACCTCTGATAGCATTTCCTACAGGCATCGTAATTTGGCTACCTGTATCCGTTACTAGCATACCTCTTACCAATCCATCCGTAGAGTCCATTGCTATAGTTCTTACTTTATTGTCACCCAAGTGTTGTTGCACTTCTAAGATAATTTTTTGACCATTACCTTTTGTAATTTCAAGGGCGTTCAAAATTTTTGGCAATTGTGCGCCTTCGCCAAAATAAACATCCACTACTGGACCAATTACTTGCTGTATTTTACCGCTGTTAGACATGCTAGTTATTTTTTTATTAGGATTAAAATTGTTTAAAATCGGGTGCAAAAATAGTGTTTTATTTTTAAATAGAGACCATTTTTATAATTATTTTTGAAAAATTATCCACATTTTAATTTGTCAAAATATATAGTGTGTATAGTTTTGTATAAAATTCTTTATTTTTGTAGGATTGCAATGTTCTAAATATGATAAATAGAATCAAATGGGAAAAATATTAATAGCTGGAGGCACTGGCTTTGTAGGTAGAAGTTTAAAAAAGTATTTGGAAGAAAATGGATATGAAGTATATATTCTTTCCACTCAAAAAAATATGGTAAACCAACATCTCTTTTATTGGATGCCAACTCAGGAAATCTATGAAGGAAATGAATCGCTTGATTTTGAAGCGGTTATTAATTTGTCGGGAGCCAATATTGCCGATAGATTATGGACGGCGAAGCGAAAAATAGAATTAAAAGAAAGTCGTGTACTTTCTACTCAATTCATTTCGAAGCTGATAAATGAAGGCAAAATTAAGACAAAATATTTTATACAAGCATCGGCTACAGGTTTTTATGGCGATAGAAAGGCAGCTCTTTTGAATGAAAATACCCATGCTGGAGAAGGATTTTTGTCTGAATTGTGTATAGCTTGGGAGCAAGCAGTAGCTGTTAAAAATATACCTTTTTCCATAATGAGAATTGGCGTTGTGCTAGATAAAGAGGGCGGTGCATATCCCAAATTAATGATAACCACGCCTTTTCGAATTGCACAAGTTTTTGATGGAGGAAAGGCTTATATGCCTTGGATAGCCTTGAATGATTTGACACAAATGATAGCATTTTTGATTCAAAATCAATCTGAGGGTGTTTTTAATGCCGTTTCCCATTCCATTACATACAAAGATTTGTATAAATCCTTTTTTACTTGGCATCGAAAAAGATTTCTAACACTTTCTATTCCATCTCGTTTGTTGAAATTGATTTTAGGGCAATTTGTTGAAATTTTTTCAAGCTCCCAGCGTATAGAAAAATCAAGGATTGTGGATCTAGGTTTTAAATTTTCAATAGATTCTTTTGAAAAATTTTTAGCTTTGCCTAAAAAATAAGTATGTTACTTTCTATCAGCGAAGAAAATTATTTGAAAACGATCCTAAAAATTGGGATGAAAAGTGGCTATCCGGTCAGTACAAATAGTATAGCGCATAGTATTCAGAATAAAGCCGCTTCGGTTTCGGATATGCTCAAGAAATTGGCAGAAAAAGATTTAATTCAATATCAATTGTATAAAGGCGCATCGCTTACTTCCAAAGGCGAGGATATAGCATTGATGCAGCTCAGAAAACATAGGCTTTGGGAATGTTTTCTCGTAAATAAGCTGGCTTTTTCTTGGAATGAAATTCATGAAATTGCAGAAGAATTGGAGCATATCAATTCTCCCAAACTTATCGATAAATTAGATGAATTTTTAGGCTATCCTAAAACAGATCCACACGGCGATCCTATTCCCGATAAAATGGGTAAAATTCAAATGAATTCTTTCGTGCCTTTGGTTGAAATCAAACCAAATCAAATGGTGAAAATACTGGGTGTTTTAGATTCTTCCGATGCTTTTCTCGTGCATTTGAATAAACTAAATCTGCAGCTAGGGAATATCATCACCGTAGTGGAAGTAGATAATTATGATAATACGTTTCTATTAGAAATCGAAGGTAAATCAATGAGTATTTCGAGCAAAGTAGCTCAGAATTTATTGGTAGAAGTAGGGTAGAAGCTTTTTAGGGCTTGATTTTTAACTCAAAAATTAGTTAGATACTTGGCGCAGACTATGAAGTCGTATATGAATACTAAGAGAAGACTGCAACGGAGTAGATGACTAATTTATGAGTAGTGTATACTTGCAGAGATTTTCTTCAAAGGTAAAGAAAGATATTATTGAATTTATATAATATAATATCTAGAAATTATTCTCTTGAAATTGATATGAAATAAGTTGATTTATATACAAATACACTTAAAAATCAAGTCCTATTTACAAGCGATTTCCAAATTGTCAAGATTGGTAGTCAAATCTTTTTTCATCATGAAATGGAATAAAGTATACTTATAACCATCCAAAAATAAAGCTGCTATTTTATTTTCCGATTTTGTAATATCCATAGACCAAGTCAATCTGTTGCTTTCGGCCACGATATGAGATTTTCCAATATTTTCTTCTACATTTATTTCAATATCAACACTATTTGAATCGGATTCTGTAATGACAAGATTTCCTTTTCCTACCTTAGAATTCCCTTCCCAAGAGTAGCTAGCGCCTTTTCCCATGGTAATATCGCCGTATACTATTTTCATATTAGGGTCCATTTTGTGCCATACACTCCAATTTCCCCATTTATTTAAATCATTAATTTGCTCAAGCACACATACTGTATTGAAGTTTCCTTCTCTAGAAAATTCAATTTTATCTTTATGCGGTAAAATCATACCTGTGAAAAGAATAGCCAATACAAAAATTAGAAATAAAGATCCTACGGTTTTTAAAATTGTCATTTATATTTAAATTAGTCGGCAAATATAGAGTATCTAAATTTAATTCTTTTCCAAAACAATAAAAAAAACGTATTATTTTAAAAAAAAAATGTATTTTTGCCTCAAAATAGATTAATATGAAAAAACTGTTAATAATCCTTTCCATATTTGTATTTGGAATCAATATGGATATGCAAGCTCAAAAAGGCAAAAAGCCTACAAATGAGCCTATTGTAGACGAGAAAAAAATGGCTAAAGCCAATAAGCTCATCGAACAAGCTATGGCTGAAGAAAATACACAAAAAAAGAATGATAAAATTCGTGAAGCGAATGATTTATTCAAAGATATGAAAATGATCAAAGAAGGAGCTATCATCATTGGAGATGCTTACTATAGTGCAGGCGACTTGCAAACAGCTACAAGATGGTATGGAAAAGGTGGCAAAGAAAATAAAAAAGATTTGAGCAAAAAGGTTGGAGAAGCTTATTTGGAAGATGCTTTCAAAGCGAAAGATTCAAAAGAAGAGCAAAAAAATATGACCAAAGCGTTCCAATCCCTTTCTAAATCAGTAGGTCCAGTAGAGGCTAATCGATTGATTGGAAATGAATATTTTGATATGGGAAAAGAATATTATCCCAAAGCATTGGAGTATTATCAAAAAGCGGGATATAATGAAGGTATTGTAATGATAGCCGATTTATATTCTACAAAAGCTGAAACAAGAGCGTTGGCTGCACAAACATACGTATTGACGAAAGAGAAAAAAGGATACAAAAAAGCAGGTGACTTGTATTTCAATCAAGGCGATTATTTGAAAGCAATGGAATTTTATGCACAAGGTGGTGTCATGGAAGGCTATGCTAAATATGCAGCGGAATTGAAAAAAGCAGGTAAAACAGAGCAAATGAATATCGTTTATAATGTAATAGCCGATACATTGATAGCAAAAGGAACCCCAGACGATGTGTATTCTTATGCTTTGGCTGCTGAAAAAGAAAATAATTATGCATTAGCTTCGGATTTATACAAAAAATTGAATGATAAAGATTTGCATTTGAAATATAAAGCATATTTATTGATGATGTCTTTGAATTATTTAGAAGCGAAAAAAGTATGGACCGAAATGGGTAAAACGGAGTTGACCGATGCCGTAGATATGAATATTAAGGAGCTTACAAACTTGCAACAAAATAGAATGATGCTTGAAGAATTCAAAAGAAATGCTCCAAAATTAGCTGTAAAAGAAGATCCAAATTCTGGTAAAGTTGAGTATGACCAAAGAGATTTGAAATTGAGAGAGCAATATTATAGCAATCCTGTAATTGTAAAAGGTATTAGCGAAACGGTATATAAAGTGAGTGGTGAATACACAAAAATGAAAGGAAATGGCGAATTGAAAGATTTGGTAAAAGCTGCATTTTTGAATTATGCCCCAATTAAAAACTTATTAGATAATTTTACATTGGCCAAAAAAGTAACACAAACAAATGTGACTCCTTCATTGGTGACGTTCTAAGTATTTATTTTACTTTTAATATTATATTAGACCTGCTTTTTAGCAGGTCTTTTTTTTGTCTTAAAATTGATTCCAAAGATTGTTTAAATAACTTTGAGATACGGTTTTTGAGGCTATAATTTCAATGTTACCGCTCATTTGTTTGGCTCCAGCATAGATGATTTCGCCTATGTTTGCTTTGACCAAGGTGCTTTCGCCACTTACAAAACTATAGTCCAAAGTAGCGTCGCCTTTGCTCAATATGCCGTCAACAGGTATGATTTCATGATTGTGAATGAGCAAAATATCATCAGGTCGTATTTCTTCCACAGGGGTTGGCGTTATTTTATCATCCGTAATTTTATCTATTGCTATTGGAAAAAAAGATTTAAAATCTCGGTCAAATGCTATATTAAATTCGGTTTTTTCTTGAAGCCAACGTCCTATCAATAAAAAGAAAATTATACCACTCATACTATCCAAATATCCACTTCCTGTGCCACTTAATATTTCATATAGACTTCTTATAAATGTAATAGCTACGGCTAATGCTACTGGAAAATCAATATTTATGATTTTATTTTTCAAGCCTTTGTATGCGGAAATAAAAAATTCATTTCCCGAATAAAACAAAACGGGCAAAGACAATCCTATGGATATCCCTTGAAACCATTTGGCTAATGAAAAATTGACTTCATTGGAAATGGCTAAATAATCGGGGAAGCTAAGCATCATGATATTGCTAAAACAAAATCCTGCAATGCCTAACTTATAAAGTCTTGTTTTAGCAATATTAGATTTGGCTTCGTGCTCACTTTTTCTTAAATCTATCAAGGGTTCATAGCCCAATGACGCTAATTTTGTAACGATATTTTTAAGTGTAGTTTCCTCGTTTTTAAAGGTGATGAATAATTCTTTTTTGTTGAAATTTACCTTATTATTGACAATACCCGCATCAAAGCTATATAATTTTTCTAATATCCATATACAACTACTACAGTGCATTTGAGGAATATAGAATAAAATATTGGTGGTTTTTCCGTCGGTAAATTGTATGAGTTTGGATACAATTTCTTTGTTATCAAGAAAATCAAATTTTCCCTCGCGTATTTCTTGTTTTTGTGAAATACCAGGCGTTTCATTGTAGTCATAATATGCACACATATTATTTTGTTGTAGAATAGAATATACCGTTTTACATCCTGCGCAACAAAAAGATTTTTCATCAAAAATAATATCTTTGGAAGTACATGAATCGCCACAATGGTAGCAAAGAGTTACCCTAGATTCAGACATGCAATTAGTTTTTAAGCAAATTTACACAAAATGACAGATTTATGACTTTCGCGCATCACGCTTTCCGCTACACTTCCCATCAAGAATCGTTCAAGTCCACTTCTTCCATGACTTCCCATTACAATAGCGTCGGCCTTTACTTTTTTGGAATAATCTATGATACTTTCACTTACCGAATGTGTTCTTTCAAATTCAAACGTGAAATTAAATTGTGGGTATAAAGAAGTGATTTTTTCTTTAAAAGCATTATATTCTTTATGGTCCGATTTTAAAAGTTCCATATCGTTGGACAACTGCATGGGAAAACCTTGTGGATCGGTAATAGTATTAATTTCAAGACAGTGAAATAAATGTATCGTGTTGCTAGAAGTAAGCGATGTGGCCATTTCTACGATTTTTTCGCTGTATTTTGAGAAATCAATAGGGCATAGGATCGTTTGAAATTTCATATAATTCATATTTTAAGAGTTAAGTGATTCATTTTGAGAATGCTCTACATTTAAGAAAAATTTGTAGCTGCCTATTTTTTCTTTCATATCTTCGATGGTGCTTTTGTCAAATAAATCTATCAGTTTCATTTTAATACTTTTGTATTGAAAATGAAGTGGGCAAGGTGTTTTTTCATTACATCTTTTGAGTCCCATGACACAATCATTTAGTAACGAATTACCATCGATACATTTTACGATGTCTAAAATCGTTTTATTCCGAACTTCATCTGAAATAAAAAAACCGCCATTGGGGCCTTTTCTTGAATGAAGCAAATTGTGTTTGACCAATTTTTGTAATATTTTTGTAATAAATGGCAATGGCGCATTGATACTTTCTGCTACTATTTTTAAGTTAACTTTCTCGTCATTCTTTGAATGTAATGAAATACATATCAAAGCCCTTATTGCATATTCACATGATTTTGAAAACATTTGTAATTTTTTATTGCACAAAATTACATTAAAAAAGACATTTAAATCTTTTATTTTTTAACTAATTTTTTTAATTGCTCTTTATTCCCAAAAAAACAATTTAAATCCACTTTGTGTTCTATCCCTTCCAAATGTGCTTTATCGGTATACTGCCAAAACTCCCAATGCCCCTCATCATCTAAGGTAGGTGCTGTAAGTCTGTAGCTCGCTATCCATAAATTATAGCCCCTGAATTCATCCAATAAATGATCGTTATAATAGCTTTGATACGAGTATACGATGGGTTTGACTCCATAATATTTTTCAACAGCTTCAAGCCATTTTTTAATATTTTTTATGAGCAATTCTCTATCTTTGTCTTTGCGAATATGCTCAATATCAAGAACTGGTGGTAAATCGCCACGTTCTAGCGTTACCGTATTTACATAAAGCTTGTATTGTGTTTTCCAATCCATTTCGGGACGATAAAAATGATAAGCACCTCTCAAAATGGAAGTTTTTTTGATATTTCTCCAATTTTTTTTATAAAAAGGATCAATTTTATAATTTCCCTCGGTAGCTTTAATAAATGCGAAAGAAATGTCCTGCTCGGCTACCATTTCCCAATCAATATTGTCTTGATAGCGCGATACATCAATGCCTAATACATTGTAGCCTTTCAATTTTGGAAGAAAATAAGAATAGTTTTTGATGGATGCAACATTATAAATATATAAAATCCCTGCTAGCGAAATAGCTCCAGCAATTAAAATAATATAAAGCGTTGTGTTTTTAGAAAAATTTTGGGACATTATTCAAAATCAATTGAAGCGTTATAGCCCGAATGCGAACGAATATTAATAACCTGCTCTCCGTCCAATATCAAATATTGACCTTTTATGCCCGTGAGAATCCCTTCTAAAATGGGTAGTTTATCCAATTTGACCGATTTGACCGTTTTTGATAAAATTTGGGTAGGAAAATTCAAATGATAACAAGTATCGTCATCCGAAATATATTCTTGTAGCGCAGTTGGGAGCATGGCACCATGTTGCTTTTTCGCTTCCAACAAATCAATGCCTTCAATTTTTTCATTTTTGAGCATGACACGCCAATTGGTTTTGTCGCTCAAATATTGTTTTAAAAAAACTTCTATTTGTCCAGCGAGCTGTCTGTAGGGCGTATTGGCTAGAATAATTACTTCATCCGCTCCTTGGTCTATCCATCGAGTTGGGATTTGATCGGCACGGGTTACACCTACTTTGAGGCCGCCAGAATTTGCCAAATAGACAATATGTGGCTGGAGATGGTTGGCTTTTTCCCATTCCACATCGCGTCCATTGCCCAAATGTGCTTCGCATAATTCGGGATTAATGATACAAGGAGAATTCATCGGCGATGACATCGTACATACATAGCACAATCCTTGTCCATAAAACTTGGATACATTTTTTTTACAATCCAAACAAGTTAGTATGTTTTCATACTGAATTCGAATTTTTTTACCAATAAAATCATTTAAAATCAATGTTTTATCATCTTTTTGCAAATGATAATGAACTTGATTGTTCTTCAGAGAAGCAGGAATTTTGTTTAAAATCATGGCTATTAAATTACATATTTTACTACAAAATAAATCCCTGCAATAACCAGCGCTATCAAAGCACCTCTAAATGCATATAATTTGTCAAAATGATTGAAAATTAAGCATGCAGGCAATACCGCCAAAATACTCATTTTTAATATTGGAACTATAAAGTTTTGATTATAAGCCCATAGCGATTGGAGGGCATAAAATCTAATTTGAAAATAATAGGCTGCCAACATACACGCAATCGCTATTAAAAAACCTGTAAATACATTATCTAATTTGCCATATCCGATTTGTTCTTTCCAATTCATATATTATCTTCTTTTACTAGTTGAATAAAAATTTCATGTAATGTAGGTAGATTCTCTCTTATCGATTGAATTTGAATTTTGTTTGAAACAATAAAACTCAAAATATCATGAATTGTTTTCATATCATGCAGTTGAAGGGTTACCGTCTGATTTTCACTTTTGATGATATTAAAAAAATCTGAATTCTCAAAAGCATTTATGGCTTCTGTTTCAATAATAAATTGATTGTTTTGATAGCTTTTTCTCGCATCTTTTACATTGTTGTTCAGGATGATTTTCCCTTTATTTATCAATACGATTTGATTGCAGATTTCATCTACTTGTTCCATTCTGTGGGTACTAAAAAGAATGGTACTGCCTTGTTTGGCTAAATTAAAAATTTCATCTTTGATCAAGTCCGCATTGAGTGGGTCTAAGCCTGTAAAGGGTTCATCCAGAATAATTAAGGAAGGATTATGAACTACAGTACATACAAATTGCAGTTTTTGTCCCATCCCTTTGCTCAACTCTTCCATTTTCTTATTCTTCCAGTCTTCCATACCTAGTCTTTGAAACCAAGTATTGACTTTTTCTTTGGCATCGGAATAGGCCATACCTTTTAGTTGTGCTAAATAAATGACTTGTTCTTCTACTTTCATTTTTTTGTACAAGCCTCTTTCTTCGGGCATGTAGCCTATAGATGCGCTATTGGAAAGCCCATTAGCCAATTTTCCGTCTAATCGAACTTCCCCAGAATCTTGAAGAAAAATACCTGTAATAATTCGCAGCATCGTTGTTTTTCCAGCACCATTAGGTCCCAAAATGCCAAAAATAGAGCCTATGGGAACGGTAAAGCTGATATTATCCAATGCTTGATAATTTCCGTATTTTTTGGAAATATTTTTGAGTTCTAATGCGTTGTTCATAGCTATATTTTAGAGCGATTGATAAATTTTTTCAGCAATCTTTTTTGTGTAATTTTCGATAAAATAGCTTCCAAAAGAAGGATCGTCCACTTTGTCCAAATAGGCTTCTTCTTTCAATAAGTTAAATATATTTCGGCTCATTCGATTGGCAAAAGAAGTGTCTTCTCCATTAAATGTTTCAATAGCCAACCCATCGCATCCAGCCACAATACCACTCAATGCTTGTGTGGTTAGCATTAATAAATTATTTTCTTTTACGGCACTACCAGTTCCCAAATGGGTTTGGGCTATAATCATACCTTTTTCTAGATTGAATTTTTGTCTAATGGATTCAAATAAAATTTTGAAAGCTCTTATTTTGCACAAATCCCAAAAATAATCGCCTTTTAGCTGAATTGAAATGTTATAAGGTGCATGAAATTCTTTGGATTCAATTTTTTTTAACAAATTGGCTGTATCTTCAAAAAAACGAGCATCTTCTATATAATATAAAGATTCTTCAAAAAGAACTTGGTTTGCGTCAATTTCATATTTTTGATGCGATAGATATTCTTTTAAGGACTTTTTAATTGTATCGGATGTATTTAAAAATTGTGTGTAAATATAGTCAAATCGTACGTTTTGGAATAATTTTTCCAATGAATTTAAATGCTCAAATCCTTTAAAATCTAATTTCAATCCACTTGCTCCATTCTCAAGAGCGGTTAATATTTCTTTATTTAGCATTTCTATATCATCAGAAACTTTTAGATATTGAAAAAAAATGCGTTCTTGAACGTATGGAAAAGTTTGAGTTTCTTGCGAAGTCGTTTCTTGGGTATAAATCGGCATCAATTCAATACCATCGCGAGATTGTATAATTTTTTCTTCAAAAGACTTATCTTTTAACTCTTGTTGAATTTTGTATTTTACCTCCTCAAAATTAGGCTTTGTAAATTGAATTTGACTCACGATTAATAGGATTTTTGCAAATATAATTACTCTTTTTTTAAAATGTATGTGAAATTTTCACGTATTTTTTTTAGTTAAAATTTTACAAATAATTAATCATTTTTTTTTTATCCTATATCTTTGCAAAAAACAAACCATTTTTTTAATAATGTATAGAACAAAAATTACAGGGGTAGGAGGTTATGTACCTGATTATGTATTGACAAATGACGAATTATCCACGATGGTAGATACCAATGATGAGTGGATTACAGTACGAACAGGTATCAAAGAAAGAAGAATTTTGAAAGAAGGCGGTACATCCGTAATGATAATTAAAGCCATCGAAAATTTATTAGAAAAAACCAATACTAAACCTGAGGATATAGATTTGTTGATTATAGCGACGGTTACGCCAGATTGGACAGTGCCTTCTACAGCAAACATTGTTGCACACAAAATGGGCATGACAAACGCGTGGGGATTTGACTTTCAAGCGGCATGTAGCGGTTATATATATGGCTTGGAAATGGCTTCTAGCATGATTTCTAGTGGTAAATACAAAAAAGTTATCCTTGTAGGTGCCGATAAAATGTCGAGTATTCTCAATTATCAAGATAGAAATACTTGTATTTTGTTTGGTGATGGTGCGGGCGCATTAATGCTAGAACCTACCGAAGATAAAGAGTTTGGAATTATTGATACACAATGCTATAGCGATGGCAGCGGCGCAGAATTTCTCAATGTAAAAAGAGGACGTTCGGAATATCCATTGACTCAAGAAACTATAGATTTGAATGAACAATATGTATTTCAAGATGGAAAAAAAGTATTTGTAAGAGCTGTAAAAGGCATGGCAGATGTAGTAGAAGAAGTAATGGTTCGTAATAATATTACCTCTGATAATTTACATTGGTTGGTTCCACACCAAGCCAATAAGCGAATTATTGATGCTACAGCGGATAGAGCTGGTTTAAGCGAAGAAAAAGTAATGCTGAATATACAGAATTATGGAAATACTACCAATGCGACAATTCCTCTTTGTCTTTGGGATTATGAAAAGAAATTGAAGAAAGGAGATAACTTGATACTTTGTTCATTTGGAGCAGGTTATACTTGGGGTGCGGTGTATGTAAAATGGGGAATTTAAAATCAATAAATAATTAAATTATACAGATGAAAAAGGTACTTTTTTTGTTTTTATTTCCAATTTTGTTATATGCTCAAACAAGCAAAAAAGTATCTTCAAAGAAATATAATATTACATTCTCAATTACCCAAACTATGAATTGGTGTGGAGGAATGCGTCCTTCGGACGAGATGTTGAAAGAGTTTAGTTCGCCAAAGCCTTTTCCTAATAAATGGATTTATGTAAAGAAAAATACTAAAGGAAAATTGCAAATCGATTTGCCTATAATTGATTCCTTTGAGTCAAATGAAAATGGAGAGATAAATTGTTCATTTCCAGAGGGTAATTATCAAATAGTTGAAGTATGGAATAAAGATAGAATTGTCTATAAAAGTACTTTAGAAAAGTATAAAATAGCTACAGATATTACCGATACCATTGATAGAAAATGTTTTGATAAAGTTTTTAATCAGCCGTACTACCAATTCCAAGTTTCTAAGTTATCAAAATCGAAAAAAAATCATAAACTTAATTTTCACAAAACTTGCAATTATTCGGGATCTATATGTGTTCGATACAAAGGACCTTATCCAAATTAAAAAAAAAGATTATATTTGCATTTCGAAAAATAGAAATTAATTAATAAAACAATATGGCAAGTACTTCAGAAATTAGAAAAGGATTGTGCATCGTTCAGAATGGAGATTTATGGGTAGTCGTTGAATTTCTTCACGTAAAACCAGGTAAAGGATCGGCATTTGTAAGAACAAAAATGAAGAATATCAAAAGCGGAAAAGTATTAGAACAAAATATTCCTGCGGGTCATAATATTGAGACGGCTAGAGTAGAGCGTAGAAAATTCCAGTATTTATATAACGATGAAACAGGATATCATTTTATGAATAATGAGTCTTTTGAACAAGTTTCTATTGACAAAGATATGATTTCTTATCCTCAATTATTGAAAGAAGGACAAGATGTAGAAATGTTGTTACATGCAGAAACAGAAGCTACATTGACTGTAGATTTACCGTCAAACGTTATTTTAAAAGTAACTTATGCTGAGCCAGCTGTAGCAGGTAATACCGCTACTAATGCTACAAAATCTGCAACATTGGAAACAGGAGCTACTATTCAAGTACCTTTGTTTGTTAATGAAAATGATATGGTAAAAATAAATACAGAAACTTGTTCTTACATGGAGCGAGTAAAACAATAAATCATAATTAAATAAACTAAAAAACTATTGATATGACATTTAAAGAAATACAAGAACTTATTAGAATTTTTAGCAAATCGGGAATTGGTGAGTTGAATATTGAGCAAGATGCGTTTAAAATCAAAATGAAAAGTATAGAAGGATGTGTGAAAGTAGCACCAGCGGCTTATTCTCCTACATTCTCTACAGCACCTATTATGCAAACTCCAGCTCCAGTAGCTCCAGCGCCTGTAGCAGATAAAGGTGAATCAAAATCAGAGTCTTCTGCTACACAAATTACGATTAAAGCTCCAATGATTGGTACATTCTACCGTTCTAGTGGTCCTGATAAAGAAGCTTTTGTGAAAGTAGGTGATAAAATTGATGCAGGATCTCCAATTTGTATCATTGAAGCTATGAAATTGTTCAATGAAATAGAAAGTGAAGTTTCTGGAACTATTGTAAAAGTATTGGTAAACGATGCCACTCCCGTAGAGTACGATCAGCCATTATTTATTATAGAGCCATAGTATAAAATACTTTTTTGTAGTTTAAATTAGAAATTTTTGAATTTCTAATAATCTTTTTGATAACTTTTTAAGAAAAAAAAATGTTTAAAAAAATATTAATAGCCAATAGAGGAGAGATTGCATTGCGTGTTATTCGTACCGCAAGAGAAATGGGTATAAAAACCGTAGCGGTATATTCTAGTGCTGATAAAGATAGTTTGCATGTAAAATTTGCGGACGAAGCGGTTTGTATTGGTCCTCCCGAAAGTAGCAAGTCTTATTTGAATATTCCTAATATTATTTCTGCTATTGAGCTTACAGGTGCTGATGCCGTTCATCCAGGATATGGATTTTTGGCAGAAAATAGCAAATTTGCTGAAATCTGTGCGCAATACAAAGTTAAATTTATAGGCCCCACACCAGAGCAAATGAATTTGATGGGCGATAAAATTACCGCTAAAGAAACCATGATTAGAGCAGGAGTTCCTGTTGTTCCGGGTTCTGACGGATTGATTGAAAATTTGGAGCAAGGAAAAGAAGTAGCCAAAGGCGTTGGATATCCAGTCATCATCAAAGCTACTGCTGGTGGTGGAGGAAAAGGGATGCGTGTGGTATGGCATGAAGAAGAATTTGAAAAAAACTTCGATAATGCTAGTATGGAAGCACTTGCTGCGTTTGGAAATGGTGGATGTTATATCGAAAAATTTGTAGAAGAACCTAGACATATTGAAATTCAAGTGGCAGGTGATCAGTACGGAAATGTAACGCATTTGTCAGAAAGAGATTGTTCTATTCAGCGTCGTCATCAAAAATTGGTAGAGGAATGTCCTTCTCCATTCTTGGATGCGGAATTGAGAAAAAAAATGGGAGATGCTGCCAAAAAAGCAGCTGCTTTCATTAAATATGAAGGTATGGGAACGATTGAATTTTTGGTAGATAAATACAAAAATTTCTATTTCATGGAAATGAATACCCGTATTCAAGTAGAACATACCGTAACCGAAGAGGTTATGGATTATGATTTGATTCAGGAGCAAATTTTGATTGCGGCAGGTCAAAAAATTACCAAATTTGAATATTTTCCACCTGAAAGAGGCGTTCATGCTATAGAATGTAGAATCAATGCAGAAAATGTTTTGAAAGATTTTGCGCCTAATCCAGGGAAAATTAATGCATTTCATACACCCAAAGGTTTTGGAGTTCGTGTAGATACATTGGCGTATGCTGGCTATACGGTTCAGCCTTATTATGATAGTATGATTGCCAAATTGATTTGTAGAAGTCACTCAAGAGAATTGGCGATTGCTAAAATGCAACGTGCACTTGAGGAGTTTGTGGTAGAAGGAATCAATACTACGATTCCATTCCACAAAGCTTTAATGCGCAATGAAGATTTTAGAGCAGGAAATTTTGATACGAGCTTCCTTACAAAATGGGACTACATTGAAGAAGTGAAGAAATACATGTAATTTATTTAGCCTCAACATTTTGTTGAGGCTTTTTTTATAAAAAAAATTTATATGAATCATAAAATATTAATTAAAAATGCTACTTTGGTCAATGAAGGAAAATCCTTTGTTTCAGATATTCTAATCCAAAACCAACGAATTGATAAAATAGCTCAAAATATTCAAGTAGAAGGAAATTATGAAGAAATTAATGCCGAAGGATTGATAGCTATGCCCGGAGTGATAGACGATCAAGTGCATTTTCGCGAGCCCGGATTGACACACAAAGCGGATATCGCCAGTGAAAGTGCTGCGGCTATTTTGGGCGGAACTACCAGTTTTATGGAAATGCCCAATACTAATCCAGCGGCTTTTACTATTGATTTGTTGGAACAGAAATATCAAAGAGCGGCCGATTCGTCTTTTGCCAATTACTCCTTTTTTATGGGAGCGTCCAATGATAATATTGATGAAATACGAAAAGTAGATGCCACCAAAATCTGCGGACTCAAAATTTTTATGGGCAGTAGCACGGGAAATTTATTGGTAGATAATGAACAAACATTGGATACTATTTTCAAGGAAACACCCTTGTTGATAGCTACGCATTGTGAGGAAGAAGCTATTATTAGAGCCAACAAGGAACTATATAAAGAGGCAAATACGCCTGAAATGCATCCCATTATCCGAAATCGAGAGGCTTGTATTGCTTCAAGTGAAAAAGCCATTGCGATTGCAAAAAAATACAATACCCGTTTGCATATTTTGCATATCAGCACCGCAGAAGAAGTTTTGCTTTTTGAACACAATGTGCCGTTGGAAAAAAAACGCATTACTGCCGAAGCTTGTGTGCATCATTTGTGGTTTCAAGATACGGATTATGCCACTTTTGGCAATCAAATAGTATGTAATCCTGCCATCAAAAAAGCAACAGATAGAGAGGCCGTATGGAAAGGATTGCTCGAAAATTACATAGATATTATCGCTACAGACCACGCACCACATACGTGGGACGAAAAATCGCAAGCGTATCCTGCCTGTCCTTCTGGAGTTCCTTTGGTGCAGCATTCATTGCTGATGATGCTGGAAAAAGTAAAATCGGGTGTTTTTTCAATAGAAAAAATGGTAGAAAAAATGTGTCACGCTCCAGCAGTTTGTTTCAAATTAGAGGAGAGAGGATTTTTGCGAGAAGGCTATATGGCTGATATTGTATTGATAAATCCATCCAAATCTACGCTTGTAAATAAAGAAAATATTGCGTATAAATGTAATTGGAGTCCTTTTGAAGGTAAAACCTTTTCACATTCAATAGAATATACTATTTTAAATGGACATATAGCTCAAAAAATGGGGGTTTTAAATCCAAATAGAAATGCGCAAAGACTTGCTTTCAAAGGATAATTTTTAAATTAATACTCAAAATAAGGCATTCCTTTTCGATACGTTTCTTTTTTGAAGGTATAGAGGTCTAGTAGGTCGTTTTCGCCATAAATTGGACGATTTTTGAGGATGTCATCGGCTTGCCATTTTGTGATATAAGGATGCGTTCGTATTTCAGATTCTACGGCGGTATTAATATTTATCTTTTTAATTTTTCCGTTTGAGATTTGCAGTTTTGGTGCTATTTTTTGAAATACGGAATCGGGTAGGGCTGTATATTTATCGTTGAGCTGTTCTATGCGAAGAAAGGCGCCAAGCTTTGTGCGCAGGGTTACTATTCTATTGGCGTATCCTTTTCCTATGCCGTATAGTTTTTCAAAGTCCTCCGCTTGTGCTTTGTTTATGTCAATACTTGTGGGCTCTTGTGATTGGAACGTGTTACGATTTTCTTTATTGGACTTTTGAAAAGCATTATGATTCGTTTCAATTTGAATAAAAGGTTCAATGCGTTGATACAATTTATCTGATACGCCGTAGATTTTCTTGACATCATTTTTTGTGCGAAATTGACCGCCTTTATTTCTATAATTTAAGAAAATATGAGCTACTTTTTCAGAAAAGCCCAATTTCATAAGCCCGTCTTTATCAATCGTATTGGGATTGAATGGAAATAGTTTTTGAGCAATGGCTTCATGAGAGGTACTATTTTCATATTTAACGTACGAATTATGCTCTGATGAAGCATCCGAGTAGGGCATCGTTTCGGGCGTGATGGTTTCAAAAGAAATAACTTCTCGATTTTTGTAAAAATCATATCCATAATAGATTCCTTGCAACAAAAACGCAATACCAAAAATTCCGAAAATAAATTTTCGCTCTTTTTTAATGATATCGGTAATTTCTACTGTGAATCGCTTGAGTTCGTCATAGTTCATTATTTTTCTTGGTTTTCGGTGAATACAAATATGTCCTCGTTTTCTTTTTTGAGTAAGTAATTTTCTCTTACAAATTTTTCAAAGTATTGATTATTATTAAAAAAAGCTTTTCGCTCGATTTCAGTATTTTTCAGTTGTTTTTTATAATAGACTATTTGATTGTCAAGATCTTTGATTTGAAGCGTTCGCTTTACTTGACGGTAAATATTATTTCCATCAAAAAATAGAATCCATCCAAAAAACAGAATAGTAGAAATCCAATATTTTTTCCTAATCAATGTAGGATAATGTTGGATTATATATCTAATTTTTGATAAAATGAATTCTTCCATGAATGGTTGTTTTCTTTATTGAGCAAAAATAATTCATTTCTCGGAATTTCTATATTTTTTTTTCAACAATAAAGAAATTATGTCTAACAATTCATAGTAAAGTGTAACAAAAAAGTCCACTATCGAAATAGTGAACTCTTGATTTTATCTAATTAAGGTAACGCTTCCTTTTTTATTTTTCACTAAATTGTTTAAGTACGTTACATCCGCTACATAAGTATAAGTGCCACTTGGTGCAGGTTCGCCTTTGTAATTTCCATCC
>Ga0208597_1000141_pt1 | contig 26223 bp, 45 predicted proteins | sample LakMenEpi05May12_FD_150673 | JGI IMG/M metagenome (GOLD analysis project Ga0208597, IMG submission 150673) | Freshwater microbial communities from Lake Mendota, WI - 05MAY2012 deep hole epilimnion (SPAdes) | ecosystem: Environmental > Aquatic > Freshwater > Lake > Epilimnion/Euphotic zone ...
GCTATTATTTCTTCTGTAGTTATCTGCTTGGCCATAATCCTAGTTCTATTAGTTTAGCACTCATACGTTGCTGTGATCTAGTGTCTACAGTTAGTGCTTCCTCATATTCAAGGAGAGCTACTAATTCTTTTATTAATTCGTTACAGTTATTAAGCTTAGATGTAATTTGAGCTAATTCAGCTCTACAATCTTCAGCTATAAATGTATCTTTATGTATATCATTCATACTTTTTTTTTAATTTTCTATTGTTTCTGAAATTTCTTCAGGTAAATAAGCTAATAGGTTTTTCTTTGGACAAAATTCTAATAGTTCATAAATAGCTGATTCATCTCCCATTTCAAAGTCTTTTTTCATTTGAGCAATTACAGCTTCAATAAGTGGATCTTCCATATTACTTTTGTTTTTCTAATTGTGTTTTATCATTATGACAAGTCTCACATAAAACTTGTAGATTATCTAGTTCACAGAACAATCTATCTACAAATCCTGGTAAGTCATTACTACAGTTTAAACTACCTGCTCCTACTATATGGTCAACGTTGATTTTCTTTTCAGGAAACCATTTGTGACAAACATTACATTCATATTCAAACTTCTGCCGTTTGTTAGGACCTTTATAGGCTCTACGAGCTTTCATTTTACATTCAGTAATAGGTTTCCACCATCTAGACTTTTGTCTTAATCCGCTCCTTATAAAACTCCAGAATGCTGATTCTGTCATAGTACCAGCATTGCGTGTTTTGGCGGATCTTGGTTTGCTTTGTTTAGCCATATAATTTATTATACGTCAAAGATATACTAAGTATTTTAGCTATCTTCTAGTTTTTTATTGAGTAGTAGTACCAATCTGTAATATACTTCTTTGGCACCATAGTCTTTAATAGAATCCGCAGGGTCTTTACTCATAGGTAAAGCTGTGTATTCTATTTCCGGGTATAGTTCTTTATACTTTTCCATTGCTTTGATGCCGGGCTCATCAAAGTCAAATATTATAACCACTTTTTTATAGTTCTTAATATACTGTTCCATGAGTTCTTTACGAATCATAGAGTTTTCAGAATCAGGAGCTACAATATCTATAGAGATCTTAAGACTCTTCAGAGCCATAACATCCTTTAAAGATGAAGTGATTACTAAGTATTTATTGTTCTTGAGTTGTTCTGATCCCTGAACATAGTCTCCCACTTTTATAAACTTTTTATCTAAAGTTTTAGGTTGGTAGATTTTATATAGCGTACCGTCAGCTTTGAAGTAGCCGTAGAGATAGTTACCTCTAATGCATAGTTCTTTATCATCCTTAATCATACAATAAGAATCTAATGGTCTTACGTTATGCTCGGTGAGTAGCTTGGTTCCTATGTTAAACTGGGTCCAGAAATACTGATCTTGTGTTGACCATGATCTAAAGATATATTTAGACACTTTATATCTAGAAGACTGTTTAAATTCTTTTAGATCATAACCACCGTTATTATGTAGTACAAAATCATTGTAGTTTTCTACAATAAGTTGACACACTTTATGGTAAGAAAGAGATGTTATTTCTTTTACTAGATCTATAGCAGATCCGCCTTTACCTGTTGAGAAATCTTTAAACTTGTATACTTGTTTATTATCTAGATAAATACACATACTAGGTGTACGTTCTTTATCATTAAATATACTTTTGATCTTTATGTCTTGGCCACTTAGCTTTTCTTTTAGTTTGCAAAAGTGTTCAAAAATCCAGGGTACAGGGACATCCTTGATATCATGTACTAAATTTTTAGTCTTGAACATGTGATTTATTAATGTAGTTAAGAAAAAATAGAGGGAGGTAGAAACCTCCCTCGTTATTATTTACTACATCTGAAAATCATCAGTAGTTGGTTCAAAGCTGTTAACTGGTTTGTTAACTAAACCTTTGAAGTGATACTGATTGTTCTTATCAAACTTATCCAATTTAGATTCTTCTTTAGATACGAACTTATACTTAGGTAAAGACAATTTTGTAATAGTCTTACCATTGTATTCTTCTTCTGTACCTTTTAAGAACCAATAAATATTGTGTCCTTTTAATACGTTTGTAGCTTCTGCTACCCACTGCTCAATAGATGTAACACTTGATTTAGCAGAGATGGCATCAATCTCAGTTCTAACACCTAGTTCAGTTGCTATAACAACAATCTTGTTTAGGATGTCATTCTTATTGATATCATCAGAGTTAAATTGGTCTGTCCAAATAGTAGCTGATACACGTGAAGATGGTCCTTCATACTTTGCACCTTCTGGATTGTCTTTGTCAATAGCCCAGCCTTCAAAGCCGTCTGCTGCTTCACCTACTAATGTTAATTCTAAAACCTTTTTGTCTCCTTTGTTAGATGTTCTAACTTGTGAACTGTGGATGTGTGCATAAGCAACTCCTGGCTGTAATGACTTTAAAGTACCGCCACCTTGTTTTACTTCTTGTCCTGTTGTACTAAACATGCTGTTTGAGTTTAATTGTTAAAATTGAGAAATTAATTTTCGTATTCTGTTATAGACTTCTTTACAAAGTCTAGATCATTAGCTATTTCAACGGTAGGAAACATACCTCTAGGGCTTTTACATGTATTCTCACCATTGTTTTGTGTTTCAAACACATAACGGATATTCCCGTCTTTATCTTTCTTTACTTTACCAAAGAGTACAATGCTAAATAAGCCTTCTAAGCTAAGCTTTTCATCAACCATTTTACCAATGGTCTTTGCCTTAAACTTACGTTTGCCTTCTAGATCTGTAGATTCTTCAGCGTGAGTCATAATGAAGATAGTTAAATCTTCTCTCAAGTCTTTAGGCATTCTTGCTATACGAGCTAAGTTTGCACCAATCTGAGTGAATTTTTCATAACCTTTCTCATCACTCCTATCAAAGAACTCAAAGCTGCTCATATACTGAAAGTCATCCACCACAATAGTTTTGATTTCTGGACGTTTCTCACTGATGTATTTTAAGCATGCTTCAATCTGAGTTGGAGCTGAACCGGCATAAAGATTACCTGTAGGGTTGTCTTTACTCCAAGTTATGTATTTACCTTTCCACCCTTTAAAAGGTAGCGGTTTGTTTGCAACGTTAATAATAAACGTTTCTTTTGGGTCAAGCTGTTCTATAGCTGTAGATTTACCTGAGCCACTCTCTGCAATAATAAGGATTCCTTGTGCCATATGCTTTTTGTTATTTGTTACTCTTTATCAAATCATTTAACCACGTCTTAGAACTTACAGGCTTACCTGTTTGAATGGCGTAATAGTCTCTTATAGTCATTTCTGTATAAGGAGCATCTTCCATTGCACCAGGAGCTTTATAAGCTGCTATTGGGGGTTTAAATGAGGGTTTATCTGATATAGCTGAAGCACCGCTAATTGCTACTGAAGTAGTATTAACTATTCTTAGCTCTTCCAGGGGTACAAGATATGAACCTTTTTCATTTAATTCAAACTCTTCTTCAAAAGCTGAATTAGATGGGATTTTATAAACTGTACGCTCTGCGTCTAAAGGTTCTAAGTCTCTAGTAATTAATTCAAAGTAAAAACCTTTCTCTTTCTTGAATTCTGAAGCAAAGATTCCAACTACGTTACGGCCTTGTTTATCATAAAAAGCCATTTTCATATTGAAATCTGATCTAGGAATCTCTAGATTATCTATAAGTTTTTGATGATAATCTCTGATGTTTTCAAGCTTAACCTTTTTAAGCTCTTTGATTTCTTCTTGTGTCATTTTGCATTTTTTTGTGTTTTGTAAAATATTAAAGTTCTTGTCCAACTTCTGCTGTTACATTTCTTCTACCTCCACCACCACTTCTTTCACTATATCTTTGGTATGCTGAGGCAGATCCTTCAGGTCTTAAAGCTTTAAACTCTGGTGCTTCCACCATCTGTTGACGTTGACCATCCATCTTTAAGAATATAAGGTTTTTATTGTCATCACCGTTTCTAATTTTTAGTAGGTGCATAAATACATCCTCATCTTCCACTTGATAAGCATAGGGCCCGTACACTTTGATGTCTGCTTTAGAAGGTCTACTTAGTGCAATAACCAAGTCTGATCCTTGCATAAGAGCATCACCGCCAAAGATATCACCGGATGTAGGATAGTTTCCAACAGTGCCGGGTGTTTTTCTAGTAGCTTCATCTATAGATCTGTTAAGCTGAGTTATCATGATAACGATGACAGGAATTTTATTCTTGAGTTTCATAAGCATTTCTGTAGTGTTATACAGCGTTGCTATTTTCTCTCTCTCATCTAAACGCTTCTTAATCAACCAACTGTGATCTATAGTTACAATCATAGGTTTACTACCACCTTCTAAATATGCTTCTTGTATGGCTTCTTCCATGTCTGTATGAGTTAGTGATTCTGATATCACTTCTCTTATCAAACCGTAAGACTCCATTTCTTTACAGTGTTCTACATACTTATTAATATTATCTAGTGTGAAGGTATCAAGTTGTCTTTTGGTACTTAGTATCACTCCATAATCTTGGGCCATTTCACCAGCAAACTGTCTTGCAGCATACTGCTCATCACCCATTTCGAACTGAAACTCTAAAATGTTAAATTTTTGATCAGGATTAAGCCTCCTAGCTTCTCTAAGCATTTGAGAAACGATCATAGTTTTACCAGCACCAGGTCTAGCACCAATAGTGAGCATAGATCCCCATTCTAAACCATTAACACCAGCTTCATTTAAGCTTGGCCATGGTGTTAGCAAGGACTTTATCTCACCGTTTCTTCTTTTATTTATATACTTGAGACCTTTTTCTAGTACGTTAACGTAGCTTTTACGCCCATACTTCTTTTTTGGCTTATCCATAAGTAGAATTAATTAAATGTTTCGTGTACAATAGTTTTGAACTCATTTAAAGATTCTAACTTAGCTTCATAAAGCATGGTAGCTACCATATGTCCAACAATAGAAAATAAAACTTCTTTGTTTATACATTTAAACGTAGGCTGTATAGCACCAGGGGCATCTGGTAGTGAATTATAGACTTCTTCTAGTTTTTCTTCTTGTTCTTTTGTCATTGTAGTTTGAGTTTTTGGGTTGTAAATATACATAATTTCATTGTAACAATCAAAAGTATTTCTATAATAAAATACTTATAAAACGGTATCTCTATAATAAATCTGTCAATTATTAACCAGTTTAAAATACTGAATAATATAGCTATCATAGTTTTGTTTATAGCTTTTTCATATTTTCCCATATTTCTAGATGTTTTTTAATATTTCTGGATTGTCTATAATCATCTGACAATAGTCAGCTAATATAGATCTACTTAGTTTGGTCTTCATATCAGTCTTTTGTATAAAGTAACTGCTTGTAACCATAAATGAATAGTTTTCTTTATGCTTATTAAAGACATAAAAGTCTGTGGCATCTAATACTAGATCCCAATCATACTCAGGGTAGGTTTTAAAAAACCATATAAACTTATCTTTAAGCTCTTGTACTGACTGTCTAGCTAACTCACCTGATGGTAGTTTCATAGCCGGGAATAACTCCCTGTACTCCTTGATCTTATCTAAGAAGTTTTCACCTAGCACTGACGTAGCTACTTTCTTTTTAGTCTTTACTAGATAGGTTTCAAACTCATTAAGGATGTTTTGTGCAGTGTGGCTTAGTTTACCTTCTGCATCAATTAATCCCCTGCTTTGACATATAAGAGATTCAGCCTCTACATTTATAATAGCTGAAGGCTTAATCTTTTGCCGGCAGCAGTCCAAAAAATATACTTGATTCGGACTTAAATTGTTCTTGATCAAGGTCATCCATAATTGATGTGTCATTGTATTTTAGTTTTATAAGTTTAACTATTTGTAGGTATTTTTCTCTAAACTGGCTACACGTTTCAATAAGGTCATTAAAAGTGTTGGTATTGTGTAAAACAGTAGTGTGATCTCTATGTCCAAGATATTCACCTATATACGTAGTTGTGTATTTCATCATTCTTGCTATAGCACAGAAGATATTTCTTAGTTCAACTACTTCACGGTATCTACGATTAGATGAAAGTGGCACTTTGCTGTTAAGTTTTACTGGTAGAAAAGGATAGAATATCTCTTCTAAATTTTGAAGGCTGATGATGGGTAGATACTCATCATTATCTGTATTTATTTTTGTAACTACTAATGGATAGTAGCCCATCTTTTTAAAGAACTGGGCTTTAAAGTCATCAATTAGCTTTTTTTCAAGCTGTCTAGCATAAATCTTGGTTTCCATAAATTTCTAACGTTTATTAACAAATGTAGATTATTTCCTGAATATTTCGTATATTAAAGTGTAGGGTTTATAGAAATCTTACACTTTATACGTTTATATATAAATTATACATACCATGGCTAAAAAATTTTATGCCCAAAAAGACTATCTAGGTTTTCCTATTCCAGGTACAATGATGTCTGTTGAAAGTCCACGTAACATTCCTGCAGATACTATTAGTATCCCTGCTCAAGATGTTACAGCAGCTGGAGAACAGGTAGTTGTTAATCAACCTTCAGGACTACGTTACTTTGTACGTAGAGATTCTAAAGGTGAAATTATACCTAACACGTTGACTATCAGTCTAAAGAAACCAGCAGGTTCTGTTTATGAGTTCAAACTTTTAAAATAGAAACCTAAATGATCAAAGAGAACCCATCTATAGCAGCATTCAAGGTGTGGATATTCCCAACCCTTGTATCTCTTATTAGTTTGCTTATCTGGAATGATGTAAACGAGATTAAGTCTGATGTTAAGTTACTAATGGCCCAGTCTAATATAGACAAAACCAGGATAGATAACTTAGAACGTCAGATGTTTAAATCAGCTGGTTTTCCGGCAACTCCTATTAAGCATCTTAATGATTATCAATCAATTGTAGCTATTCTGCCGGATAACAAATATAAAACAATAAAGTATGACTTTTAAACAATGGGCTCTAGATCTTTTTAAAGATGAACGTGGTTCCACTTCTATTAAACCAGTAGTGGGTTTTATGTGTGCATTGTTTCTATGTGTAACACTAACAGCTAATAGCTTTTCTCATGGTGATATTAAACCTTCAGATGCTTTAGTTGACGCTGTAATGTATATCTGTATAGCAGCATTAATTGGTGATACAGGTGATAAGTTCTCATTTAAAAAGAAGTCAGATGAATAAGATATATTTTTTCATTATAGGTGTGCTAGTAGTCTTTGTTCTTTTACAGAATAAAGGTTGTGTAGGTGGAGGTGTTCAATCTGGATCTGATACTCTTGTAGTACATGATACTACTTGGTCAGTTAGAGATAGTTTGATTTTTTCTAAACCTAAGCCGGCTAAGATTATTCATGATAGTTTATTCATTGAGGGTAAAACAGAATATCTAGCAGATACTAACTACGCTGCACTAAAAGTACAGTTTGATGATCTTGTTAGAAAATATACAGCATTAGCTATTTATGCAGATAGCGTAAAGCTAGATACACTAGGCTATGTTACAGTGACAGATACAATTCAAGAAAACGGTATCAAAGGAAGATCCTGGAAATACAATTATAAAATACCTTTTGTTACCAAGACGGTAACAATTACTAATCAAGCTCCAGCTAAAACACAATTGTATGTTGGAGGTGGTGTAAGTACTACACAAACATTAGGATTACAAGCTGCAGAAGCAGGTGTCATTCTGAAAACTAAATCAGATAAAATATACGGACTAAAAGCCGGATCTGATATAAATGGTAACATATCTTATGGCTTCCAGACTTACTGGAAGATCGGTAAAAAAAATAAATAATATGAAAAAGATTATTGCATTGATTAAGAAGTTTTTATTTGGTAGCAAGATTGAAAAAGCAGTAGCTGCTACTCAAGTTGCTAAAGAATTTAAAAAAACATCAGTAAAGATTAAGTCTGGTACTGCTAGTAAGAAGAAGTAATAAACACAAACTATATATGAACTTAGAAAAACTAAAAGGACACATCCCGGATACTGTTATTGCACAGATCCCTGGTGTAATGGAAAATTTTGGTGTTAATACACCATTAAGATTGGCTCATTTCTTAGCTCAATGTGGTCATGAATCAGGTGGATTTAGATTAACTCAAGAGAATCTTAACTATTCAGCTAAGGGTCTTATGGGTACATTCAAGAAATACTTTCCTACACAAGCATTAGCTGATGCTTATGCTCGTCAACCACAAAAGATTGCTAATAAAGTATACGGTGGTCGTATGGGTAACGGTTTAGAAGCTTCAGGTGAAGGATTTAAATTCCGTGGAAGAGGTTACATTCAGTTAACTGGTAAACAAAATTATACAGCATTTGATCTAGCTGTAGAAGATGATATTCTTGCTAATCCAGACTTAGTTTCTTCTAAGCATGCATTATCTTCTGCTGCTTGGTTCTGGAAAAAGAACGGTTTAAATTTAATTGCTGATACAGGATCTAGTGCAGAAGTAGTAACTAAAATTACTAAACGTGTTAATGGCGGTACTATTGGATTACCAGATCGTATTAAGCATTTTAAGGAATTCTATGAATTAATAACTTAAAAGCAAATATGAAAAATTTAATACAGTATGTAGGACAACCCGTAAAAAAACTTTTTAATTCAACAGAGTTTAGACTTTCAGTAAATACCATTATAGATGGTAATGTTGATTTAAATAAGAGTACAAAATCAACTATATATGTTGATGGTACAAGAACAAGTGAAGGATATAACCGAACAGGTAATATTTTAACTCCTTTTAATACTATAACAGATGCATATAATGCAGCAGTAGCTTCAGGTTATAATGATAGCAATCCTGCATTTATAGTATTGTTAAGTAACATTACTGAAAATGTAACTTTTACACAAGGTGGTATTTGGTTAACTAGTATTGGATCAGGAACACATGGTTCTTATAATATTACTGGTACTATTACATTTAATGGTAGTGCTAGTTCTACATTTGAAAACCATTTTATGATGGCTAATGTAAGAATCATTGCACCATCTAATGGTAAGGGTATCTATTCTACAGGAACTAATCCTCAGAAAGTATTCTTAAAAGACATTTGGGTAGATGCATCTGGAACTACAGGTTCTGGTATTTATATAGACAACTCAGGATCAGGAAGCACATTACACTTAAACGATGCTCACTTAACTCATAGTGGTACAGGAGATGTATATTGTGTAGATGCTAGAACTGGTGGATGTTACATGACAGATATTGAAACTAGTGGGTCTAACGTACAAGTTGTTAGAGTGGGGGCAACAGCTGTTGTAACTCTAGATAGCTCTGAAATAGATGCTACTGGAGATGCAGCAATTGAAGTGTATGGAGGAACTATTATTGTTACAAGATCTATTATTAGTAATACTAAAGTTAATGGACATGGTATTGCATTAAATGTTTCAGGATCTATAGCTACTGTTGGTAATTGTTTATTTAATATCAATGCTTCAGGAGTTACAACAGGTAAAGCTGTATATGGTGTAGCAACAACTATTTTATTATACCAATACCTTTCGTTTTACCCAGGATCTAATACTGCTAAAACAGCTAGTCCAACATTAGTAGCAACAGCTTTATCAACTTCATTTACATAAAAACTAAGCAATGGCTAAAGTTAAAGCAGGTGACTCAAAAAAAGTCACTTTTGGAAAAAGAAAAACAGGACGTTTACGTAAAAGTAGTGGTCCTAAAGCTAAAAAAGTTAGTAAATATAGGGGGCAAGGAAGGTAATACTTACTTAGCTCTCTTTAATATATAAATATATGAGAGCACTTGTAATTAATTATGGCCAAAAGTTATATGAGATAATTGTAATAATATTATTCAGTTTAGCTTTTATATGGGTGATTTTTGCACTCATGTTTCAATTATTCTTTGTTTATCTTGAATTTTCTGGTAAAACAGAATTACAGAGAAATGTTATTAACTGGATTGAGTGGAGGATAGATGGCACCTTTAAAAATAATCCAGAAAATATCTGGTATGAAGAACCTAAGAAGATAACTATATCTTCAGTAAGTAATAAAGTGGTTGTAGGATCTTTAGCTGGTAATAGAAATTTAGAGTTTGGTTTAAAGAATATTTTAGAAGAAGTAGTTCAAGAAAAGGAATATGAACTAGATACAGCTGCTAGTCTTAAAATTACAGCAGAGATAATATATCTAGACGTATTAAAAACACAATCTAGTTTTTCAGTATTACATAATAATAAGGAGTCAGTTGTTATTAGACTTAGAGGATACCTATATAAAGATGGTAAACTTGAGAAAAAAATAACTGTTGAGGAATCTGCTGATGAGGTTAGCATGTCTGCTTTACTAGTAGACGAAGGTGGTAAGTTTAACCAACAAAATTTAAGTTCAGCTCTAAAGAAAGCTTCTGTTTCATTGGTAAATAAACTATTATAATGAGAAAATTTATTACAGTAATACTACTGTTTATTACAACACTTTCGTTTAGTCAACAAAAGTTTAAAGCTGGTACATCTATAGGAGGAACATCTCTTAATAGAGGAGAGACTTTTGACTATATCATTTATGGTAATGGTATGAATAACAACACAACACGTCAGTTGTTGTTTGATATTATGTATGATCATGTGAATTTTGAGCTTGTATCTGTAGCTCACACTGGTACTGGAGGCAACGGTGGTATTCTTCCACAGGGATCTAATATTCAGTTATCATTTAATAACTATCCTAATTACACTTGGAACTCAGTAACATCTGGTTCTGCTGCTAATAACACTGCAAACGGTACTACTAACTATCAATATGCTAACTACACTTTTAATGGTGCAGGTGGGCTTAACGCTATTTTAAGAACTACTCTTTCATGGGCTACTAATTCAGCTATGCCTTATAATGGGTATAGTGATTTTATTAAGATCAAGTTTAGACTTAAAGCTGCTTCAACAGCATATACATTTAGTCCTATTAAGTTAAACTTTGTAGCAGGATGGAAAGCTGATGGCAGCTGGGATGCTACTATAATGGAAGCTCCTTTATCCACTGCAGTTACTATGAACCAAAACTTTGGAAAGTATGTATCTGCTAAGGTTGATCTAAACTCTAATTTATTTAATCTATCTAACTTAAGAGTTTCTTTTAGAGATACTCTTACTAATACAGGGGTATTATTTCCCATTACTTCTACAGGAGAGGTTGATATTAATCAAGCTTCTTTAGCAGATAATAAAGTGTATGAGGTTACTGTAATGCACGATATGGATAAGTTGTATACTATATATGGTAATGCAATCACTATATCTGATTTTACTACAGCTCAGGGTGAATTTACTTCAATGGGACTGGACGGATCTAATGGCCAAAGTATCAAAACTGGACAGTCATTATATGCCGCAGACATTAATCGTAATAAAACGATAGATGGTGGAGATCTTCCCCAATTGCTTGCACAAGTGGCAGGTATAGATACATTGTTTATGCTCCCTAGTGGTTATACAGCAGGAACTGGAGGTTATATGTCTCTTCCTACATGGAATGCTTCTGATGCAACTACACTTGCTGGCCAAGTTGAATGGGCTTATGTTACTCCAGGCACATCTTCTAGTACTCTTCGTATTGATATGAGAGAGTTTGCTAGTGGTGTAGCACCTAATACTATTAAAAGTGTACAGCTTTTTGATATCTATACAGGACCTATTGAATATGTTTCTCAAGATGGAACTTGGGCCCAATACACTGTACCTTCTACACTTGTTAAAGCAAAAGATGGTACGTCTTTATATGTATCTTCTATACGTAATGTTAACAATCAGAATGTTGATTATTCTTTAAGAGCTGAGTTTGAGTTTAATAGCTCTGTAAATGCATCTTGGGGAGCCATCACTGCAGCTAACTGGAAGAATATTACTGTGCCAAAAACTTTCTTTAAGACTGGAACTCCTGGTACTAATGCTATTTTAGATCTGAAATATCTTTTATGGGGTGATGTGAATCGTTCACACTCGTCACAAGTTGTGACCAGTTCAAATGGGGTTAGTAGTGTACAAACAAATGCTGTTAATAGTTTAGTTACTAATAGTGCATTTAGAACAATGTCTATACAAGCTAATACAACTGGTAACTCTATTTCAGCACCAACTAGTGTAAAAGAAATTGAAGTTAACCTTAATAATCTTACAGTTACATCTAATACTATTGAGATTCCAGTAAGTGTAGATACTAGAGGAGCATCTGTTACCGGATTACAGTTTGAATTTACTTATGATCCAACTAAAATTAAGTTTGAAGAGCTATTAACCAATGTACCTAATACATGGTATGTGTTTGCAAAATCTAAGGACGGCAGAGTTAAGTTTGGTGCCTTAGATAAAAACAATTCTGAAGCTATATCTGGAGTCAAAGTTCCTTTTAAACTTAAGTTCACTACAATTGGCCAAGGTGTAGATATTGTTACATCTGTAAAAGTTAGTCAACTTATGGACGCTGCAGATTCTAAAGGAAATCAGTTAGGAATAAGTCTTAACTCTACACAAATTAAGTTAACCGGTTATAATAACTTTTAACATGAAAGAAACAAATAAACTATTAGCCATCTATTTGATAATCATAGGTATATTCGTAATATATTCTTGTACTAAAATAGAACTACCAGAACCAGCACCGCCTATTAATTTAGGTACTTTCTCTTTGTCTACAAAGATTAAATCTATTAGTCAAAGTGGTAATATTGTTACTGCTGAGTTTAATACAACTGAAGGAGCTAAATACTCTGTACAGATTGTACCATTTGGTAAAGAAGAACCAGTTAAAAAAGAAGGCTTTACAGCTACAGACTCTATAACTAAAAAAGTATATAACTTGACTGGTTTGGCCAAACAAGATTATGATCTTATTTTTATGGATGTAAATGGTAAAGAAGTTAAGTATCCAATAATTATAAAATAACATATTATGTCAGAAGAAGTAGAAAGTGCAAATGACGGAACATTTTCCGGATTAAAGAAAACCATCATTGGTGTAGTTACTACAGCAGTTATGGGATTAGGAACTTGGGGTGTAACCCAACTTACAGGTGGAGGTGATGAACCAGCCCCTGTACAAGCAGCTCCAGTAATTAACATTACTAATTCACAAACTCAGCAACAAGCTGCAGGTGGAGGCGGTAAGACAGTTATTATTAAAGAAAAAGAAACTGTTAAAGAACCAGCTAAGCCTGTTAAGAAAAAAGAAGGTGATGAGTTTAAAGAAGAAGCTCCAAAGTGGTAATTATTAAACAAATATAAATATGGAAAACAACACACAAGGTAGTGGTTTTAAACAACTATTAGGAGACATGATGCAAAGACGCTGGTTTATTACAGCGTTAGTATTAGGTTCATTCATGCTTATCATAGCAGGTATTTTTACAGCTATTACATATGGTACTGCTATTGCAGGAGAATGGAAAGAACTATTATTATTGTTACTAGGAGCTTTTATTGGCTCTTATGGTAAGATTATTGATTATTGGTTCTCTGATACAGACAAAGATAAAATGCTTGTACAGAAAATGGATGAAGAAGATGGAACTAGTCTTTCCCATACAAATGATATGAAAGACTCTCCTAAAGATCATACACCTTTAGTAGATCCTGCATTCTTAGCTGCTGCTGATAGAGCTAACGCTCAATCACAAGCTTCTAAAGCTGAAGCACCAGTTGTTTCTGCACCAGTTAAAAAAGGTGTAGAAATTGATGAAGATGGAGACGGTGTTATGGACGGTCTTGATTTTGATGGTGATGGTAAAATTGATGAGTACTTTGCACACCGTCAGTGTGAGCACGTTTGGGGTGATGCTGATGGGGATGGTATTGAAGAATGTCTTAAGTGTGGCAAGATAAAAGATATTGTTTAACTTAATTAACTAACATGGACCCTGATGAACAGAAGACTAAAACTAAAGAGAGTAAACTCTTTCAAAGACATAAGCTTACTGCTAGCCATGTTTTTTCTACCACTGGGATACGATTTGTTATTCAAGACACTCTTAAATGTTACTGGGAGCTTTTGGGTTACAGATATCATATTTTACTGCTTGTCAGGGGTGTTTTGGCTGCTTTACTGGGTATTATCGAAATACTCTAATAAATTAATAAGATATGAATAAAAGACATTTTGTTTGGTTTATGTTTTTTTCCGGCATGCTCCTAGTGGGGCATGCTGGTTTTTCTCAAGTTGCTAAAACTACTACTGAGAATTATAAAGCAGATTTTGAGAAAGCTATTGACATCAGTCAGTTTATGGATTATGAAGGTAAGCAGATCCCTATCCAGATTCTTAAAGCAGGTATTTCTGAAGAGATGTATGAACTCTATCCTGAGCTTAAAGAAAAGCGTGTAGGATTAGGCGTTGCTAACATTTCTATGGAATACTTAGAGAATCTTAACAGGTTTAAGTTCACTGAAGATAAGACAGAGATTAAGAACAGAATGGTTAAGCAGTTTCAAGCTTCAGCTGCAGGTATCTCTGAGAATAAACTAGATGGCCGTGGTAAAATTAACTTAGCAGAATACTTTGTTACAATAGAATGCTATGACTATTCTATATCAGAAGATGAATCTGTTTATATAAAAGGGGACACTAAACAACTATTAGTTACACGTATTGGTCTTCAAGTTAGATTTACTAATGCAGAAACTGGTACAGTTATATCTGGATCTGGATTAGGTGAAGCTAAAAGTACTAAAGAAACTTCAGGATTATCTGACGCTAGTCTAGACCCTGTAAAGTTTAATCAATCTACTATTTCAATAGCTACTAAAAAAGCTCTAGATATTGCTTGTGCAAGAATCCTTGACCGTATGGTTAAAAAAGGAATCTTTGAAAAGTAATGAAAAAGTTTATATTCAGCTTATTAATAGTAGTATTACTACCTATCTATGGGTATTCTCAAACTTTGGTACAAACATTTGTGGACCCTTGTACTAAGGTTGTTTCTACGTTTGTTATACCTATTACTGGTAGCACTGTCATTGTTTTTTATAATAAGTCTCGTATTTTTAGTAGAGCTGATGTTACAAGTGGCGTATTTAACAGTTGGCTTAATCAAGTTTATGAAGAATATAGAAAGTTATCTCCCTGTTCTGTGGCTCAGGCTACAGCAACTAGCACTCAGATTACAGCCAGTGCTGTTTCTGCTGCAGTAAGTGCTGCGGCCTCTGCGGCTGCTTCTACGGCAGCATCTTCAGCTGCGGCTAGTGCAGCTTCATCAGCAGCAAGTTCAGCCTCTAGTAGTGCTGCTTCATCTGCAAGTTCATCTGCGTCTTCCTCAGCTAGTAGCTCTGCCTCTAGTTCAAGCAATTCTCAAGGATCGAGCTCAGAGTCTAGTAGCAGTAGCTCTAGTGGGGAAAGTTCTTCAAGTTCTGAATCATCTAGTTCAGAGTCTTCATCAAGTAGCTCAGAATCTAAGTCTGAGTCTAAATCTGAATCAAAAAGTTCATCATCTAAGTCTGGGGGATCTAAATCTAAAGCTGCCGCTAAGGGTCCTGCTAAGATAAATCCTATATTATTTAACTCTGACTTTACTGGTGGGCAAAGTCTAGATAATAGTTTCAGTATTATTATGACCGGTGGGATATCACAGTCTTCTATGACTGGGCAATCTTCCTGGGGAGTAACCGGTATGGTGTGGAGCAATCTTCAGCAGTTTGCTGTTAGTTCTAGATATACATTGATGCATTTTGATGCAGGTAAACTTCAGGGTATATCTAACTTTGGCTTTACAGCAGCTTATGCTTTCGGTACAAAGTTTGGTTTTGGTACATATGCTTACATAAAACCATTAGGAAAATGGGGTGTAACTGGTGTCAATTACACTTTGAGTTTTGCTGAAGCAGCGTACCAGCCGGACCCAATGATAGATGCATCTAGTCAAATTAGTTTAACTAGTTCTATTTTATTATTTTACACTAAACCATTTACAATAAGTAAAAGGTTATCTATATCTCCTGATATATACTTATCAGGTAGTCCTTTAGTATACCTTAGTAAAGAAGGTAGTTTTACAGAGTCTTCTGATATGGGTATACTTACAGGTTTTGGTTTTGATTACTCTTTTACTAAAAGATTTAAGCTCAACATAGGACTCAAGACTAGTATTTCTACTAATCCTGAGATTCCAATGTTGCTCTTTGGGGTAGTTGGTTCAAAAATTAACTTATAATATATCCATCTGTATTCACTTTATCAATTCTAGTACCGTTAAATACTACAACCTGATTTCGATTAGAATATTTCTCTATAACATCAGAATCAAAGTAGTTAAAGCTTGATCCTTCTACTCCTATAAAGAAAGCCTTCTCAGAATAGATGTGACATCTGTCCTCTGCATCGGTAATAACTAATGCATTCATATCATTCTTTACTATAGAATTAACTGCTACATCAATATTAGTACCGCCACAAGTATCAATCATAGATATACTTACTAAGTCATTCTTTGATTTTACCAAGCGGGTATCAAATAAATAGATGTCATTAAGCATATTCATTTCTTTTAGCTTAGCTAATAGAGACTTAGAGAAGTCTATCTTGCTGATATTATTACCATCTACATCTTGGACACCGCAGGTTGAGCTCATTGATCCTGATATATCTACATACACATCTATTTTACCTACTGATTTTGTTTCTTTGACCATTAGGTCTTCAGCAAATACTTTACGTAATTTAGGATGTAAAAATATGTAGTCTTCAAGTCCTGATATGTTATCAGCATTGAATAAGTCATCATACTTCACAATCTGTCTAGATGAAAAATACGATGCAGACTTATCAAGAAGTTTTTTAATCTTCTCTTTTAGTGAGCCTGTAGATAGTTTAATCTTAGCTAGACGTGCTTCAATTTTTCTCATATAGTCAGGGCTAATTTTCCCCACTTCATCACTACCTTGTGTAGTGTTTGCATTTTGGAATAGTTTTTCTTGAACATCTTGTTCTAGATTATCATCCATCATCTTACATGTTTCTTGAGCATCTTTCATCATTCTCTCTAACATGTTCTTAGATGTTTGACCATTGAACAGTTTATCTAAGGCTTTATCTACGCCATCATTATCAAAGTCAGAGTTACCATTTAATCCTTTCTCTATATCATTTTTACTATCTGGGTCTACATACTCCATTTGAGTAAGTTGTAAAAGATAGTACATCATCATGTTACGAGTGAATATACTAGACTTAAAGTTAGCATTCTCGGTCATGATTTTACCTACAGGGTTACTAGCTTTTTCTAAAAACTTATACTTTGTATAGTTTTTATCATCTCTTTCTTCAAACTCCAACTTCTCCATCTTGTTGTAATACATCTTAAATACATCATACTTAAGATGTGATGGAAACTTGCTATAGTTTTCAGCAAGCTTAGCAGCAAATGCAGGAAAGTCAGGTTTTTTATCATCATCTATTTTAGCAAAAGCAGCAGTCTTAGAAAAGTTAGTATACTCTTCTTGTATCTTCTTTTGGTTATTTGAATATGCTTTTACTTGAGAGCCTACAATATTATCTATCTTACGTTCATCAATATAATGCACATAAGGTTTGATTAAATCTGCTTTCTTATAGAAGTTTAGCTTGCTAAATAGACCTCCGTCTTCATTGTTGTAGTGAGACTGTATCTCACCTTTCTTTACTTTTTCAAGAATAGTATATACATTCTTGTATTGTTTTCCGTTAGCCATTGTTACCTTCTTTAAATTGTTTAAGGAGATCCTGAAGAGAAATTACAGATGACCCAAAGGCCGCCTGTAATTCTCCAAAGGTTACATTATTGTGAGGATCTCTGCTTAGAAAGGATTAGCAGCTTGTTGTAAAGTTGCATCAGCAAAGGTTTCAGCTTCTGATACTAGTGTATCAAATTCTTCTGAAGTTTGGTAATCTTTACGAGCAGGATGATTCTGAATAATATACTGCATAGAAATCTCAATCTCTTCCACTTGGGTTTGATCCATGATTCCTCTAGTTGTATATGTATTTACTAAACTTTCAATCTCTCCTACAGCTAGTTCAAGTTGTTCATTCGTGTTATAGCTGTGAAGCATTTCCACTTTAGACATCACTGCTTTTACTTCTGGACTCATAAGTTTGTTCTGTAATTCAGAACCTGCTGATTGTCCAATCATAATTTGTGCAGTTTTTACAAGAGATTTATCCAAGCTAATATCCCAAATATAGCTTACCGCTTTAGTTAGTTTAGGTACGAAAGTTAACGTACGATCTGAACTATGCTGGTAACCCACCTCAAGATATTTCTCTAGTTTGTTAACTGGTACTTCTAAAGAGTCAATTTCTTGACTAGTAGGAATACCAATAGTAAACTTCTCACGATAGTCTCTTGCACCTTTAGTATAATACTTAACAAGCTCACCCGCAGATACACGGTTTACCGTCATCTTCAACATGAAACGATCCCAGAATGGAGAGTTTGCCTCTTCTTTAGGAATTTCATTACATGTTGCAATGAATAGCTTCCACTTACATGGAATCTTTTGCTTACCGTTGAATAAGAACTTCTCATTCATTACACCTAACATAGCGTTACGTATAGCTGAACTAGCTTTATCCACCTCATTGATAATTACAATCTCTGCATCAGCAATTGGTGTGTTAAGATCATAAACATTATCGGTAAATAACTTACCTAGGTCAGGCATACCCTTGATCTCTGATGCTTTAGTACCTTCATCTGTTTCTAAGATGTAAATCTTATTAGCAAAATCTTGAGCTGTCATCTTGCCATCTTTATTAAGCCACGCTTTAGCATAGTCTAATACAGTTTTTGTTTTAGCAACACCTGGTTCACCTACTAGTAGACATGGTAGTCCAGTAGATTCTGCTAATGCTAGCATTTTAAATACCTCTTCTTTATTAATTAGTGAGGTTTCAATAGTACGATTTTCCTGGGTTGTTCTTTTTGTAATTGATTTTACTTTTGACATATTGTGTTTTTTTGTGGGTTGATTACTAGAGGTTTGCAAAGGCTGTGAGTTCATCTGATTTTTCAGATAGGTTTGAGACACTACTCTCATCATTTGTATGTACTGACTTGCTGAGGTTAAATCTGTCTTCGCTTCTTGTTGGTACTTCTCCCAAAGTCTCACTAATAGGGGTTGTGTCAGCGGTACTGGTGGTTTGTCTAGTATTGGCATTTGATGGTTTACTATTATTTGTTATCACGAAAACTCTTGCAATTGTATCTACATTTTGTAACTCAGGATGTTTCTGAATAACTTTAATATGCATATCTAATGCATTATACTTATCTTGGATGGAGCCGTAGCCTAAATCATCCTTTTTATACCAAGTGTAACCACTGTGTAATAATTCTACAATGTCTTGAACATCAATAGATACTTCTTCTTTTTGAATAGCCATGTTAAGTTGTTTTTTTGTTTTTTACCAGTTAATTGTATGAGTTTTACCATTGTTAGCTTCTATAATCTCATTAGCTCTTAAGAATATATTCTTACAATCCCATGTTGTTTTTGTATAGGCTGCAGATGCAGGATGGGATGCTTTAAGAATATAATGATTAGGACCAATTATAGATTCTAGTTCTTGAGCCTTAGCTCCTAGTAGTACAAATATGAGACCTGAGTTAGTAAAGTTTAGCATGTCAAAGACATACATCACAAACTCATTCCATATATTATAATGACTACCAATCTTGTCCACTTGACAAGTTAAAGCGGTGTTAAGTAGTAACACTCCTTGATTAGCCCATCTTGTTAGATTGGGATCTTGATAAGTTGGAAAGCCTTGATAGACAGTTTCTTCTATAGCCTCAAACATGTTACGAAGACTTGGTTGAGGTTTCATTGTGACTCCACAAGAAAATGCCATACCATCTGCTACGCCAAGTTGTGGATATGGATCTTGTCCAATAAATACTATCTTAAGATCTTTTTCTGGACACTCTTCAAAAGCTTTAAATACATCTTTTAAAGGAGGTGTGAATCTTTTACCATCTTCTCTTTCATTATAAAGAGTTTGTAAGATTTTATCAAAGTCTGAACTCTGTATAAAACCTTTAAGTTTGTTAGCCCAGCCTGATGGCTTAAGCTTTTCTATAAGTTTTTCTTTAATTTCTACCAGATTTATAGTTTGTTCCATATTTTTTGTATATTTGATACTCAAAAACCCAAGTTATGTCTAAAGTTACAATGATTAAAAATGATGCTGTCATCACTATTAGTATAGGATCAGCATTTCTACAGAAAGTCCAAAAAGTTTTAGTCCAACTTATCTCTGATAAATCAGAGGAAGAAATTGAAGACTATAAAAAAGCAATCCAAGATACTACTCTTGAAGAGCTTCCTGAACCTTGGATGGAAAATCTTTTAGTTATTAATACATTACTTAGAACAATTGAAACTGAGGCTGTGAATTCAGGTCATACCTATGAGAAGGATGTAGAAGATGAAGATATTAATTTACAATAAATCCAACATCTTCTCCAATTTCCATAGCTGCTTGTATAGCTAATGATAGCTCGTCTTTAGAACAATCTGCAAAACTCTTTGCTAGAAAATATTCTTTACCTGCTACATTACGTGCAATACATAATCCAGCTCGGTCTTTTACTAATATTTTCATATTCTCTACAGTTTCACCAATATGCATACATAGATGTTTTATAATAACATGTAGTTTTGCAAGTTGAGGAAGCGTACCGTCATCATGTGTCATTTCGTAGAACACTTCTACGATTTGACCATTAGGTATATGACCACAGAACACTTCAAACTGTTTTGATTGGGCCAGAGTAGAAAACTCTAACTTCCCATCTTTTTTTATATACTTACCTGTAAAGTGAATACTCATAAATTTTAAGTTTCTACATCATGAAATGTTATTTTACTTGAGTCTAGATCTTTTAAAGCTTCGCTAACCCATCTTTCGTCTACGGTTCCTTTATAACACAGTATATGTATAATAGCTGTATCATCAGGATTAAGTCTTAACAACCTACCAATACGTTGGTTGCTTTTACGCTCGTTACCATAGGCATGCATAATGATACCTGCTCTAAGATTAGGTATGTTTATACCCTCATTAAGCTGTAGAACACAAGAAAGTTGATCTATATCATCGTTCTTAAATCTGAGAAGATTTTCTTCTGCATCAGGATTACTAGAATGATAAGAGTCTTTGCATATTCTATCTGCTTGTAACTGCGTATTACAAAATACAATACACTTATCTTCTATCTCATTGAGTAGATATTTAGCATATTTTTCTTTTGTCTGAAAATCCATTAAGGTACGCATTCTCATTACAGAAGCTATCTGCTCTTGCTTTTTAGACTGGGCTTCCATAAGTCTTTTAGTCCAATACTCATAGTTCTTACGTTCAGATGTAAAGAATTCTTTATCTTTCATCTTAACAGGTATTACATTGTGTAAAGACAATGGCATCTTGTGTACTATAATTCTATAGTCGTTAAGAATATCATCATCTATTGCATCGTCAGTAATATACTTGAATACAATTGGACAGTAATGATTTACAATCATACCTTTCTCACTAGAACTGTGCCTAGGAGGCGTGCCAGTTAATCCTAATATTCTACCTTTAAAAAGACTAAGGAACTTACTATGACTAGATAGTAAACTATGACATTCGTCAAGTACTAATACATCATAATCATTTGGATCTAGTTTATTAAGAGATAGATAGGTTATAAAATCTATATTAGCTCCTGATATACCAAACTTAATTCCGTCATCTTTCCAAGACTCAAATATAGATAGCTTAGGTGCTACTACTAATGTTCTAAGATGAATGTTAGCTTCTCTCAGTTTATCTATATATTTCAAACCTATCAAGGTTTTACCAACACCCATTGATATAGCTAAACCACAACGTTTGCGTTTAATAGCTATATCAAGGGCTTCTTGCTGGATTTCTTCTCTCTTAGACATGTATGCCTTCTGTTTCTACATAACAATGCTGTGAGCATATAGTAATAATTCTTATATTCTTACTACAATCTGCATCAGCTCTGCTAATAGTTTCTTTTAAATTGTTACCTACTACTGCTTGTACAAAGCTTCCGCCTTGTAAAACATTATCTCTAGTCATCATTACAGATATCATTACATCAATAATGTGCTCAGATACTTGTTCATCATATCTATTTAAGAAATGAATTACTGCTTCTCTGTATTTGTTTCTAGTTTCTTCCCACGTATTTTCCATGTTATAATCTTGTTTCTGATAAATTAAGTTCTTTGGCTTCAATCGGATGAAGCTCTATCCATGTGTGGCATGTTCTACATACCGGTAACCATGTAGCAATCTTTAGGTGATTTTCACCTCTACCTGCTTTATGATGTACTTCTGTAGCGTTTGCTGTACAGCCGGCTAGTTTAGCCTTGCATAAAGTATTTACTGTAAGATATGCGGTACGTAATTTTGAATACTGATCTACAGTTTCCTTCATCTTTTTAGACATAGGAGCTATAGACTTTGGCTTCTCAATACTATACCAGCATTCCTTACAATATTTTTCTTTACCGTGAGACTTCCATATATGTTTAGACTGATTACAGCCTGCACATATTTTAAGTTTCGCTTGTATCATCTTCTTTATTTAAAGCTGTAACTGTTGAATGAACCTTACGTTTTAGTACATAACTATCTGTAACAGGCTTTCCTAAAATACTAATAGGCTGTGAGATTTTAGATACTTCAATTGTAGTACCATTATCTAGAGTACGCTCTAAAAGCAAACGGTCCAATTCATTTTCTGGTATAAGCACAAGTTGTGATGTACCATTAATAATAAATGTATATTGCATAGTTTAAGTTAAGTTAAAAAAGTTGTCTGGCAATACACCAGTCTCTATAAGTTTATAGGCTATTTTTTCTTGAGTTAAGCCTAATTCTCTAAATGTGTGCCTATCTTTATGATGAGGCTCATACGTTGGTATCTTACACATATCTCTAGCTATAGATGAATTTGGAAACAATATGGTTAAGAAACTATTGATCTTATCATCAACAATCTGTTTCTTCCACTGGTTTAATACATTTTGAGCTTTGTTGTAACGTGATATCAATTCCATCCTTCTCTCTTTAGAGAGTTCTTTTTGTTGTATATTGGTATATACATTTAACCCATATATAACTTCAGCATACATTTTTTGCTGACACTTGTTAAATACAGGTCTTTCAAGCTTTTGGTAATTAGCTGTACCGTTAATCTGAATAGACTTAACCATCTTAGATTCATAAGGTATAAACTTGTGCTTGTTTACGTCTCTAAAAGATATAATTATACCTTTAGAGTTAGCCGATACTGCTTTGTGTGGATTGTTTGACATAAATCTGCTTTTTGTGGTGTAAAATTAAGTATAAAGAGCCCAGCTTTTACACTGGGCTCAATAGGTTTATAATTCTGCTGTTATAGCAGTGCGAGATGCTAAGCTTTGTAAGCCACTAGTCATTGCACGTTGTGCAGTTAATACTTCTTTAATCTCCTCTGTATTAGTATGAGTGATTAATTGGTCAAATGCAGTTTCATTAGTTGTATAGAATGCTTGACGATAGATAGGTTGATCATCAATAGTACAGATTACACCTGTAGTACCTGCCACCTTTAAGTCACGATCAGGGTTATCCTGGTTGAACGGTGTCAAAGATTCTACTACTACAATCTTACCTGGTAATTCCTTACCTTGTCTAAATCCAGCTTCTATAAGATCTTTTACAAGACCCTTAATTAATGCTGAACGCTTAGATGGTCTTAACCATCCTTGATCACTAATTTGAGTAGCTGTTTGTTCTACTCTTACGTATCCATATTCTGGATTGTTTGCCGATACGCCAACTACATTTCCTAGTTGGTCTGCTGTTACTACTACTTTAGTCATTTTTATTTTTTTAAAAGGTTTACTAATTTTTTGTAAAAGAAAACCCCCAGACCACTATTTAAAGTGATTCTGGGGGTATAAGTTATTTAATATAAGATACAGAGTTAACTGTCTTCAGAATAATCGTAATCTAAATCAGTTAATTTATCTATTTGAGGTATATCGGTTAGATCAGGTATTACTTCAGGAACATCATCAGCTTGAGGTATGGTTTTACTTGTTATAACTGAACCAAACCATGGATTTTCTACTAAGTCTCCATAATTGTAAGCTATTAAGTATTCTAACTCCTCATCTGACATGTCAAAGTATTGCTCTGTGCTAATCTCAATTACTCGTCCGTTAGGCAATTGGTACAACATGATACTATGGTTAGTCGTATAAAACTAAACCATTGGTATTATATTACAAAGAAGTATATAATAAAATGCGGATAATAGAGCTATAACTTAAGACTCTATGGGTTTTTTAGCATTTTTATATAGCTTTTTCTTCCAATATGCGTTTGTTTTGTTAATTGTTTCTTGCCTCTCCACAAGTTTCTCCTTTAATTCTTCAATCTCAGATGTTAACTCTTTTACTTTAAAGTAAGGAAATACTTTTTTAATGATATTTATCATGCGTGTAATTTAAACTTTTTATATAAGCCGGTAAATCTACCAGTTTGTTCTTTCTTTCCACTACTAGCATTAAGATTTTTCATATCTTCTTGTTCTATAAGTTCTATATGATCTATAATATCTCCATCAGAAGTGACATCTTTGCCAGTTCTGTTAATATCATATATAATCATATCATCTTTAAACTCTGTTTCTATAGTAACAATCAGAACTTCTTTCTTAATAGGTAGGTCTTTCCAGTTAGTAATGGTTTGATCTTTACCAGCGGTACGTAACCAAGCTTCAGAAGCCCAGCCTACGCCTTTGATAAAGAACTTTTCATTAATAACTTTAGCTAATTCAGGTACCACTTCATCTATAAAAACATCTTTTGTTTGATCAGATTTAAGAAATCTTGGATCAATAGGTACATGTATAATAGCAGTGACAGGTTGACCATCTTCAGGTTCTTTATGTTCTCCAAATATGGATAGGTGAGAGAATAAACCTCCACTATCTACCATATATTTTTTAATATTTTCTATATAAGAGGTTTTAAGCTCTTCAAACTGTTCATTAGTCATAGTTTTACTATTTTAGTCCCACCATTCGGCAGAGTGTCTTTTAAGAATCTCAAATATTAGATCATCAGCTTTTTGTTGACGTATCATACCCATATATAAAGAAATGGTTTCTTTCTCTTCTAAACGTGAATGATGAGAATACTTTTTTAAAGCAGCTCGTTTAGCTGCTGGATACTTAGCAACATATTCATCTAAGTTTTCAGATAGTGCATCACCAAGTATATCTTCATCATTGAGAACTATATAATCATAGCGTTCTAATTGATAATATTCAGTATGCTTACGTTCTAAAAGATTAAGTACTACTGTCATCCAGTAGTTATCTCTGTCTATATTTACATGTCTATTTTCTGATACTAGATGAGCTCTATGAAATTCAAGTTTCTTTTGTAAAAGCTTAGTTATATAGTAATCATCCCAATGCCTATCTTTCCAAATAGTTGGAAACCATATAATTAGACTGTATATAGATGTAAAGAATTCTTTTATACGCCAATGCATATATCTTTGCCATTTATACCTTGGTACATCCCAAGCTGTATCTTTAGGAATAGGTAATTTAGTATACTGTTTCATCATCTAAGTGTTTAGCTATTTCTCTAAGAGAATCAGCATGTTTTTTATCTAATATAAATTCGTCCCATGCTCCATATCTAGATGTATATCCAAATATGTATTTGACACCATACTTAAGACGATACCAAAAGGAACGTCTTACTAGATGTACGTGTACGTATGCTTCTGGAGCAAACATATCACCGCCTTCATCCAAATGTACAATCATTTGATGATCTGAGCTATAACAGCTACAGAGTAATAACATATGTTTGTCATTCATAACTTTAAATTTAAAAAAGATGGTGGAGAAATTTACCAAAAACTCCACCATCTTATCCACCAATTACTTTTATCGGGGCACCATTGGAAAGATTTACCGTCTGTTTATAAGTGCGTTCTACTACTCGGATTATATAAGTAGCTTCCAAACTTAGAAATTTCATTGATTACTCCTAGATATCCGGTTTTGTAATGGCTCTCTACGGTGCAATACCAAGAGGACATATCACGTGGCCGGTTTTATTGCCACTGACTTCAATCTAGTAATAACATTAAAACTAATCTATCATCTTACGACACCATCCAAGTCATGCTCTGGTTGTTCTGTGTG
>Ga0208597_1000143_pt1 | contig 26059 bp, 20 predicted proteins | sample LakMenEpi05May12_FD_150673 | JGI IMG/M metagenome (GOLD analysis project Ga0208597, IMG submission 150673) | Freshwater microbial communities from Lake Mendota, WI - 05MAY2012 deep hole epilimnion (SPAdes) | ecosystem: Environmental > Aquatic > Freshwater > Lake > Epilimnion/Euphotic zone ...
CATAAACCCGCATAACTAAATCAAAATTTAATTTCTAATCTATTTACTTTTAAATGTTCGCATGAGCACTTTCTTGTAATTAAAAGTGAATTACAAAAGCGATAAAAACAAGGAAAAAGAAATACGAGGAAACACTTAAACAAATTAAACAAACTAAAAAAGGAACCCAACGAAGAGTTCCTTTAATTCTTTTACTTGATTACATTTCTACGAGAGAAAGAGGCTTTACCAAGTCTATGTGATACAAATATAATCAGAAATTAAGAAATTGACAAAAGAGTATGAAAATTGAATTACGAAGTAAATATTTATCCAGACCAAGATATAACCGTTATCTAATAGCTACTGCCAACAGCAAAGACAGAGCAAAAAGGCTTTACAACTCAAATATTCGTTTGGCCCAAGCTTTCCATCCGCTATTAAGCCAATTCGAAGTAATCCTGAGAAATTCATTAAACACTGTTTTATCTGCACACTTCAGAGACAACGATTGGATAATCAATCAAAAGAATGGATTCATGAAAGACAATTCGCTCCGAAACTCCAATTACTTTCTTAAATCTTCTGTTCAAAAAACAGAGATGAAATTAAAACGACGAGGTATTCCCATAACAAGTGGAAAAATAATTTCAGATCAAACATTTGGATTCTGGATAGCACTCTTTCTTTCTCACCATTATTCATTAATAGGAGGACAATCCATTCACATCTTTCCACACAAACCTGCGCATGAAAACCGAGCGAGCATTAATAACAAGTTAGATAAAATAAAAGATTTCAGAAACAGAGTTAATCATTGCGAACCCATCTGCTTTAATGGACATAAGATCGATTGCTCCGACGCATTAAACATCAGAACAACAATATATACTTTAGTCGAATGGATTGACCCCAACCTCATCCCTTTCTTTGAAGACATAGACAACATTCAGCGTAAGGCTGATCAAATTTTGAAAATATAAATACACCTCGAAGAAGATCATCTCTATCATTTCATCTGCAGGGGATTCACTAACGACCATTAGGTTCAAATAGTGAAACACAAATTTCACTACGTACTAATACGTATTTACTGTTGGAAAATCAATTGAATGAATTTCTAATCTCCATACCTACAACCATTGTTGCGCTGCAATTGCAAGTCACTTTGAACAATTGAATTGAAGCATTTCACCGCTCACCGGCAATTGTATAGCGTCTCATATATTTCTGAAAGAGGATTATCTTGGGTATTCGTTAAATGACGAATTAATTAGATGTTAAGAACTGTAGCGAATACTTCCAAATTGATTGGCTTAGCTATGGTGAATTGCGCAAATAGATAAGTCACAATAAATTTCACCAAAACAACCAAGATACTTAAACAAAAAACGAATATGTCAATATGTATAGCAATAGCAGTTCCTGACGGTATAGCACTTGCTGCCGACAGTCAAACGACTTGGAACCAAACAATCACCCAAGCAACACAGCTTGGAACAAATCATGTTTTTGATCTTGCTCAACCCTTGACTATCCCAATCGGTTGGTCAAAAATGACAAGGAAATTATTTAACCTTAAAATTCAAGACAATACTTATGCAATTTGTATTGCTGGAGCTGCCTTACTTAATCACAAGACAATTTATTCAATTTTCAAAACACTTGAAAAAAGTTATCAAGGTGATGGCACTTTTGACACCGTTGTTAGACATTTTATCGAGGGATTAAAAACGGAGTTAAGAAAGCAACTAAATATTGAAGACCTGGCAACCGCTGCAACAATTATGAATTTAGAATTTATTATTAGTGGTTATGTCGACCATGATGTTTCTAAACCGAGAATTGAAAGTTGGCTTGTTTTCTCCGGAATTGTTCAAATTGCAGGTGCTGGTCTATTAACAACTGGAGAGTTTTGTAAATCGACAAATATTGTAAAAGGAGAACATACTTTTGGCGGATGTTGGATTGGGCGCACAGAGTTCATATCACATTTGGTTACACACACCAATCCACAAATGCCTCCAATTCAAGGTCAATTTGAATTACTTTCTTTAGCGGACGCAGTTGATTACACAAAATTCTTGGTAGACTTCACATGCGACTATCAACGTTTTGCGACGATGGTTCCGGACTGTGGAAAGCCAATAATCAGTGCAACTTTGACACCTGAAAGTTATGACGAACAAATTATTAAATAGAAAACTAGGCATATAAGGCGCTTGGCAAAAAAAGGCTTCAGTGATAAAATGAAGCTTTGAACTTCGTATCAAGTTCATTAGTTGCAGACAGTTTTTGCCTTCGAAACCACTAAATCTTTCAATTGCAAAAAGTCATGCCCAATTACAAACAAAGACAAAACAATCGAACATTAAATGAAACTAAATAAAGAGCAGCAAGACAAATTAATTGAGAAACTCAATCAATTTTGGAAAAACAAAACTTGTGAAGTTTGTGGACAACAAAATTGGATGATTGATGATACACTTTTCGAATTACGAGAATTTCACGGCGGTCGCACCGTTTTAGGCAGCGGCGCAATAAAGCCATTAATAACTATCTCCTGCACTTCATGCGGAAATACTAAAATGATGAATGCTATTCAAATGGAACTTGTAGACCCGAAAAATCCTGAAGGAGTGACGAAAGAGGAAGGAGGTAGCAATGAGTGAATTAAAATTCAGCCAAGACTATGTAGTCTATAAAGCCAAAATGGAAGGTGTTTATCCAATCAAAGAAACGGATTGGACCAGACTCAAAAGGCTTGTAAAAGGAATAATACCAAATAAAAGACTTTTTCAAATTCTATCATCAATCTCCTTTGGTATTTTCGCTTCTGCAATATTTGCATTGATTGGTTTTGAAACAGCAGAAAAGTTAGACGCTTGGGTTATGCCGACGACTTGGGTGATTTTTTTCGTTTCATTTATAGCTGGTTCCGGACTTTTAATTCTTGATGTTAAGCAAAAAGAAATGATAACTTATTCGACTAATGACGTCCTAACAGAAATGACAGAAATAGAAAAATCATTTGACAAACCAGACGACGTACATAAATAACTAGGAATAACATAGTTTTTGTGTCAAGCAGAAAATGTAGTTCTATGCAATGCGCCAATACAAAACTACCAACCGCGGCAATTTATTTACATCGCGGTTTGATCAAACGAAAAACAACCAACTCTAGCACCTCCAATAAATCAATATACCTGCAAATGACATTTGCAAGTATCAACCACAAAGCGTAATGAGTCCCGTCGATTTTCCAATTGGCCTGGCTAGTGGTGGATCACTTGCAATTTGGGCTACAGGATTTATGGCCACGGAACCTGAAATTGATTACAACAATCAACCAACATTTTTAATTGATTGTCGTGCTAGACCTGGCCAATCTGGCTCAGCCGTTATAGCGCATAGAAATGGAGGTATGGTAGCAATAGAGGGTGGTGGAACAGCCGCATTCAGCGGTGCTGTAACAAGATTCTTAGGAATATATAGCGGACGCATTAATGAACAATCAGATCTGGGCATTGTATGGAAAGCAAGTTCAATAAAAGAGCTAGTGGACTCCATCGTTTAAATAAAGCCAAACATATTCGCAAGATACTTGCGACTATTGAAGTCACCGCCTCCACATTGCCCTAGCTTTTAAAGCCCGAATATCCGAAAAACTCCCAAGAAGAATCAACCTTCCACTTTGCATCATATACCTGCGATGATTCACAAGCGTATGTAACACTACGAACTAATACGTATTTTTTTTTGAATTTATTCCTTGGCTAATAAGATCGGTTGAAGAGCAAACTGCTATAACTAATTCCATTCTATTACTCATCTTCTTGAACCTTTCAATCGTTACTTTCCAACCCTGCGGCCGCGTTTATAATATCGAACTAAATTCTGAACAAGCTCAAATTTGCAAACAATGAATTCCACGATTAGAGAAGCTGTAAATAAACCGAGCAATCACCTCTTTATTTTCATCTATTTGAAATTAATCATACACTTCAAAATCTAGTAAATTCAACACTTGTCTTTTGAACCTTGGCATATCTGTTACATCCTCGCTTAAACATAAAAAATTCCAAACAAAACACACGCCTCTACTTAATTCAAATTCGGACATTGCATAGTACGAAAACGTTTTGCGATAATAAAAAAACATAAAAATGGAAGACGAAGAAAAAGAACTCAAAAAAGGACACAAGGCATATTTGCAACGAATTGTCAATCAATTTAAGGAAGAAGCTGAAAATGCGTTGAATTCCATTGATAAATTGAAAACAAGTTTAATAGCTGGCAAAGAAGGTGAGCCATCCTTAATTGATAAATTTAGAACGACTGAATCGGAATTAGAAAGGATAAAAGAAAGCATTCAAACCATCCATGCAGCTATCTTCGAAGAAGATCCAAATGGAGAAACGCTCAACGATTCAATTAAAGAATTTAAGGAGAGTTTTGAAAAAAGAAAGAGTGAAATTATCGGAATTCAAAACGACATACTTGGCTTTTATAACAATTTGTTAGGAGTTAAAAATGAAGATGGCACTCAGACACTTGGCGTAAAACAAAAAGTTGAAGAATGTGTAAAAAATCTTGACACGTTATATAGATCAAATCAAGAAAGACAAGTACAACTTTTTGAAAAGATTGAAGGATTACTTAAGGGTGCAAGTACAGTAGCTCTGGCGGAAGCTTTTAATAAACACAAAGAATCTTTCAACCTTTCGAATATTCTATGGGTTTTCACATTTATTATGTCAATTGCTTCAATGATGACTTTGTCGATTATTGCGTTTGTAAGTTCAAAATACGACCTTTCTGAAATGTGGAAATACACATTAGGTAATTTACCTTTCTTAGGTGGAGCAATATGGCTAGCCATTTATGCTAGTAGACAAAGAAGTCAAAACGTAAGACTCCAACAAGAATATGCGTTTAAAGAGGACGTTGCAAAAATTTATTATGGTTTGAAACAAGAAATAGAGGGATTAGGAGATTCCGAATTGGGGCAAAAACTCAATGAACGAATTCTTTCAATTGTTGTGCAAACTGTTTCTTACAATCCAAGCGACACTCTGGAGAGCAAAAATCATGGAGATAAGGGGCCGCTATTAGAAGCTTTAAATAGTGTTGTCGAAATGGTAAAGGACTTAAAAAAATAATCTCATACAAAAGGAAATGCACACAAGTGGCAACCGAGAATTTAATTCAAGTCTTGTCCTTTATTAAAAAATGCGTTTTTTGGTAGACAGAACAGTTCGGGCACAAACCAACCTCGGTTATTAGGACAACGCCTAAGCGAATCCCTAAGCCGCAAACAGCAACCGATAAAAACGAAGTTCCAATTACGAAGTAGGAATAAAATCTCCGATTTTCCAATAACGCAGTTCCTACTCCTTCACCACAACCTCCGTATAAACCTTCCCTTCATTGTTCATAGCTTGAACAGTGTATAAACCCGATGTGAAACTTTGGAGGTCGAGATCGAGGCGATTGCTGCCGTTTATTTTTTCTGTTGAAACCAATTGTCCATTCATGTTGTAAAGACGAACGGTCCAGTTGTCGTTGGTTGGAAGTTGAATGGTGAGGTTGGATGAGGTTGGGTTGGGGTATAACAAAAGGTCAGTTAAATCCTCGAACTCTGTTATTCCCACTGAGCAACCCGGAATTAAACAACCAAGGCTATCTACTCGAATCATGTAACTATCTTGAATATATCCACCTTGTGGACCAATTCCTGTGTACATATAAACCATACCAAGAGCGGTGATTGACCCATCTGCATTTTCCACGAAATCGTTTAATCGACATAGTGCTGCCGACATATCCAATTCCCCGTAGCCCTCTGGAACATAAATTCGTTTCCACATTAAATTGAAATTGTCATCTAACTTCATGATAAATGCAGCATTGTCCAGAGGCCCCATGGCTGAATCAGGCATAATGTCGTGTCTGCATTCGCCAACACCAATGTAACCGCCTGCTTCTAATTTTTTAAAGCCATGGAGTCTATTTTGAGAATTGTAGTTAACAAGATTATTTGGGTCATAACCAAGATAAGGATCGAAGTAAAGTCTTGTCCAAAGTGTATCGCCCGTTACAGCATCCAATTCACCAATTAAGGGTTGAATACTATATGTTGGATAGTCTACGCATTTATGACCAGCAAAAAGATAATTCCCATTATCCAATGTCGCAAAACCGACAGCACCTAAATTAACGTTATCGCCAAAAGCAATGGTATTTATCCATTGACTTTGTCCTTCGTAATTGAATTTTCTAACATACTGCTGACCATTGCTATCAGTCTGATCTGCTGAATTAGCATATCTCCAGCCGCCTATTAGGAATCCGTCTCCAACATCATGGATACACTTCGGGTTAAAAGCAAAACCAATATCATATGACTGTTTCCAAACATACTCTCCAGTTAGTTTACATTTTACAATTAGAAGCTCATTTGCGCTAAGCAAGTTACCATTGCTACACATCAAATAGATTCCTGTCGGATTTGTAATTGCGCCAAATACTCTCGGATTATCGAATGATAAGGTGTCAAGTGTAATCAATTCTTCTGCAGTTCCATCAGAGTTTAATTTTTGAAGAAAGGGAACACATGCCGTGTTGTTATACAAGCTATAATTTCCAACAACCCATTTCTGACTATCACTCTCCGTGCTCAATATAGCTGTGTTTAAACCTGTTTGAGAAAACTCTTGGGTAATATTCGAGAGTGTTGTATCCCAAAACATAATACCGTTTTCGTTGTAAGCGGCGACGAGAGTAGAGTATCCTTGAATATTAAGATCTAATGCTGCATGTGTAGTTAAAAAGTTGTTTTGAAATTTGGCTATTGCAATACCACCATTAGCAAACCCGGTGTGGTCGTACAATATTGAAAACGGCTGTGCGAAGGAATTAACGGCAAACGCCAGTGGCATTAATAATTGAAATAGAAGTTTCATTTATTCTTTTTACTAATGAGCAATTGAAACGCTGCATGTACCCAATTTAATACCATCCGCAACAAGTTCTGCAATATAAATTCCAGCTGGCCAAAGTTGAGTATTAAGTTCAATATAATTGCTTGATTCACTTAGGTTTTTCGATTCGATTATTTTTCCTTCTGGATTGAAAATGGCAATTATTATATTTTTCGCACCCTTTGGCAAACTGCTGATTAATTTGATATGGTCATCTGCCGGATTTGGGAAAACCGAAATAAAACTAACCTCTGGGACATTTAAACTATTATTAATACTTCTAGCCTTTGTTTGTCCGCCTTCAGGAAGTGCCAAGAATTCTTGGTATATCGGTCCGCCCCAGTATTCTAACATAAGTGTAGCAGTAGCACTCAAAAGATTCTCCGAATTTGCAGATATGCTAATTAGATTCAAATGTTGAGAAGGGGAAAGACCATTTGGCACCAAGCCATTTTGTTGCATATCTAGGGCTATTTTCAATAATTCGCAACGTGCTGGATCTTTGCTCGTTTCGCTTAAAGTAGTGTTGGATAAAGCGTAATCTCCTTTTTCCAAGAACACGGCCGCCTTTTCCCATGGGTCTATGCAGTAAGAAAATGCGTTTAGTTGCTCTATTAACTCTAGCCATGGCTTGTTATCTTCAAAATCACCTGAATAGCATCGTATCAAATCGGATTTAGCATTGTCTTGCTCAGATTTATAGTGGGTTGCATCCATTGCCATGAGTGTGCGAGGGGAAAATCCATTTGGCTGGTTGTTTGAAACAAATGCCTTATAAAAATCAAGATAACTCGAATTTTCTAATTCTGCCATAACGGCTTCTTTCAATGGCGCATTTGCGAGAAGACCCTCAGCCATATGCCAACCGTCCAGTTGAGGAGTTCTATTAAGCGCAGCAATGAGTAATTCGTCAGACACGCTAGGAGATGCATCTATAAGGGCATTACGTACTTCAACACTAGTTTTATTTGGATCATTTATCAAATCTTTTAGTTGAGAGCCTGAACCATTGTTGGCATACCCATCATAAGTACCTTTCAATTGATTGTAAATTTCATTATTATACGAAATTAGATTTTGGTGTTGTATTAATGATTTTTCCGTACTTATATTTTTTCTACAAACATTACCTGCGTTGTAAACCCAATTGTAATTTTGGATATCTAATAATCCAACACCAAAAGTTCGACAAAGTGGCTCTGTCTCTGCTAAGGGTGTATGAATATAATCGTAATATGAGGGGAATTCTTGTTCCATTAGTTTCAACTCTCGTTCAGAGGAACTATTACTATTACTCGGACTACATTCTGGGTAAAACAAATTCCCCGCTGCTTCCTCTTCAGACAAAGTGCCTTGATAGCTTGAATGTGAGGCGTTGTTCCATAGTCCAATTCCGTAATAGTTCAAGCTGGAAGCGTTTCCATCTTCTCCGTAGATATTACAACTCCATTCAAGACCAGGATGGTCATCTGCCTCACCTTCCATAATTCTATTCAGACCATATACCATTGAAGCCGCTTTACATCTATGAAATATATTACGATATATCAATGTTGCATATTCACCAGAATTATTAACAGCAATGCCGTAAGTTTCTTCACCATCATGCGCATCGAAGAAATTTTCTTCAACTTCGTACCCATTGCATTCTTGTAAATAAACTCCGAAAGTCTGCTCTTGATCCAATTCTACTATTTCATTCCAATCAAAATCGTTTCTAATAATTTGTGACTGACCAAAACCGGATAAGAAAACACCTCCTTTATTGTTAAAAAATTGCGCATGCTCAACTGATAGAAGGAACGACTTCATTAAGCCTGCCGAGCGGATGGCATAATTCAAATTTTCAAATCTACTTCTTACTATTTCATTCGACGGACAATCGACTCCGTAAGGAACATTTGAATTACAATAATCACCAACCTTGTAGGTCGACCAAATTGTAAATAGCCCATTTCCCCTTTGAGTTAGCGAAATACCTGGTGCTGAATTTTTAAAGTCACAACCATAAATTTTAACGCCATTTACATCCCACATAGAAATAAAGCATTCGTGCGATTGGTTTTTAAATCGAGTAACATCAGTAATTTCAAAGTGTGTGTTTTTAAATGAGGATCTATTTGCAATTTGGCCCGTGGAATTAAAATTGTGGTATGCCATGAATGAAACCGATTTTGAATTATTAATGAAATTCGCATCTCGACAGAATATCATACCTCCTGTTTTTGACCAATCAAAAGTACCATCTGGCAAAACACGAATGGTATTTATTCCAATTTTCGCCCACTCAATTGTACCATTGTTTATTATCTCAACTACGCCTTGGTTTGATTCAACAGACTGATTCAAATTATGATTGCCCCAAACTTCTATACCTTGCCACAGCCCAGAACATCTGTGTGTGATTGTACCACCATCAAGAATTAACTTTCCGCCGGGTTTCACTATAAATCTAGCACCTTCAGGCATGTAAACGGTGCATGTGATGCGAACTGTAGTCTGTGGTTCAATAATTACATCTCCCTTAAAAATCCGAACTTGATTCCAAAGTAAATTTTGCCCACTCGTAACTGTTGTAGTCAAATTGGGATTATAGGTACAATAATCTTCATAGACATAGTTGATTTTATTGTTAAGAAGTGTTTTGAATATCCGCCCCAATTGTTCCGGAGTGAGCGCATAGCCACAATTATAATCCATCAAATTGTTGGTGCAGCTCGCTGCTGGATCGCAGGTTGTAGGCCAATTAGAATAGCAACACGGGTTTTGAATATTATAAATATTAACCAAGTCAGAATACGAAGGCGTATCCCCGCAAAAGTCATCAGCAGCTCCGCAAAAAGGTGAATTATCCATATTAGAATTTATAGTATGCCCCAATGAGAGGCAGTGACCAATTTCATGCAGTAACAAGCGGCCATTTGACCAATAAGAGTCTGCTAAGGCTGAAGAGCTATTATCATTTAACATAATATTGTAAGCTTGCCAAGCCCCTTTAATAATTACATGTGCACCGGCAGCACCTCCTGCGCCGCAACCGTTACCTCCTGCTCCTGTTGCACAAAAAAAGACATTTATTTCACTCGAAGTATTAACACCATAAGTATTTAATAAACTTGATAATTCGTAATTGCACGCATTATACAGACCATTATCTTCATGAAAATACACACCCATTAAATCTAATCGAAAGTTATAAGGTAAAACAGATGTTGCGTTATTTGGCGGCAGATTCATTTGTTGATTGTTGTTCAGCTGAACATTATTCATCATGTTCACCACCCCTTCTGCCCACTGTTGACCATTCAAAGAATTGTCATTGTCAATACCGTCCCATGTCTCGGCAAAATTATTTGGATTGAACATATCCTCTTTAAGCATGAAGTGAAAGTTCACTTTTACATAGAGAATGGGTGAATAAGAATCTGGCTTATAGTTCAAGTAATTCTGACAATCCGAAATGCCAAGACCACCACCCCCGCCGCCCATCATTAATATCTGCGGTTCATTTGGGGTTCCACAGAATTGTGCCGTAGCAATGTTAATACCGGAAAAGAATATTGTAATTATTACGATTAACGTTTTCGTTTTTAAGCCGAAAATGAAGTTGGCTGGCATTTTTTTATTCATGACTTGATTATTTTGATTCGGTTTTTTCTCTGATTTTTTTTAGTAGAAAGCAAATACTATTTTGAGAGCTATCTAATTCAAAATGACATCAGCAAAATTGTTTTGGATAATCAATTTGTACAATACGCACTTCCTCGTACTTTTCGAATGATCTATTCAAAGAAAAAGTGCCGAAGCACTTTGAAAATTGAGTGTAGTAAAAAGAGAAATCTGAACTTGAAAACTGAACTTTACCGAGGGTTCGAATCCCTCTCTCTCTCCGCTGGAATTAAGACCAGCAAGTAAGACAGTTGGTCTTTTTTATTGTCTTAGACGGGCATCAATATCAGCAGGTTTATCGGTAAGTGAACGCCCCCTCTTCCAGATGGCATAAACCCGCATAACTGAATCAGAATTTATTCTTTTAAGTCTTTAACTTTGAATACTTGAAGTAACCTTCGCGTGCAGACCCATACTTAAAAGACCATTGCTCGACAAAAGAAAAACACAAAAGAAAGAGGCGGAAATAAACCTATAAGTTGATTTTATGAAAATAGTTCGTATATTTGCAAACCATTTATTCGCTTTCCACTATACTGGACAAGCAGATAATGAGTATGACAGATTAATGGAATTATGGACAGACGTAGCCGCTTTAAAAGCTTATGCTGAAGAAAACAAAATTACCGATATCATGAAATTTGTCAACGAGATATTAGAGAATGCAGAACGAATCCAAGACTTTTTGGAGGATATCGATCAAAACAAAGAACCGTTTGGAATGTATTTCGAGCCTTTACAAAACTCGGAGAGAACTAAAATATTGGCTTTCCAAAAGGGAAAAATAAAGAGAAATAGATTGCGATACTATGCAATTAAAATAGACCTCAATTGTTTTGCAATAACGGGAGGTGCTATAAAGATGAGTCAAACGATGCAAGACCATCCCGACACAGACAACGAGTTAAAGAAACTAGCAAATGCAAGAGCCTATCTAAATAAAAACGGAGTTTTAAATGAAGATTCATTTTTTGAACTATTAATTGAACTACAATGACGAACAAAGAAAAATTTTTAGCACTAGTCTCTGAGCAGGATTCAAGGACTATGGAACGCAATAGAGAGCGAATCCGAAACCGCGCCATGTTGCGTGAATCGCAGCAAATTGCTCTTAAAGTCCTCATGAAATTAGATGAATTGGGCTGGACACAAAAAGACCTTGCCAAAGCAATGGAAGTATCTCCACAACAAATTACAAAAATTGTAAGCGGGAAAGAGAACTTAACTATTGAAACCCAGATTAAACTACAGAACATCTTGGATATTCCGGTATTGGCAAGTTATTACGAAAACAAAATGACTGAAAAGGATCAATGGATAGTTACTATTGAAAAGAGAGTAGATAAAATTTCAGCTCAAGAATTTGACTACAGCGATAATTTCCAATCAACAAAAATCTTGAGATTAGAAAGAGCTGATTATTCAACTGAAAATTATCAAGCAATTGCAATATGATAAAAAAAGAAAACACAAAAGTTGGTTTTACTCTTAAGGGCATAAAAACCGAGCAGTTTGCCATTTTCGAGGAGAATTTTGTTCCCAAGAAGGAAACTGGATTAGGTTCTGAATTACAATTCAAACTTGACCAAACGAACAAACTAATCGCTGTTTTTCTTGACTTTGAATTTATGCAGGGAAAGAAAGTTTTTCTCAAAATTCAAGTCAGTTGTCATTTCAAAATAGAAGAAGCTTCTTGGAATTCATTTATCAAAAAAAACAAGTTAATTGTCCCCAAGGGATTTCTCGCACATTTGGCAATGTTAACGACTGGAACATCGAGAGGAGTTTTATTCGCTAAAACCGAAGCAACTCAATTTTCAAAATTTATCGTTCCCACTTTGAATGTGACTGAAATGATAAAAGAAGATGCTTCGTTTGATATTGCTGAGCCATAATGGCTTAAGGGCTCTCGGCTCTCTCCGGCACATCTGAAATTCTCAAATAGCTTTAGCGTCATCTAATCAATCTTTGTAACTATCGAAGTCTTCTCCCCCGAATTACACTATTTTCTTTAAGCCGCTGTATGCGTCCCTGAATGTAAAACCATATGTAATTCAGGGACGCACACAATTTAATGTTCTAGCGCGAGGCGTAATCAGTGATGTTGAAAAATTACGCAATCAGCAAAAAAATCACACCAGATGCAAAAGCCTTTATTTAATGTTGTCCTCCACCCTTTGAATGAAAAGTTTATTAGTAGGTACTGTTTTTTTTTACAGCCTAAAATATTCAAGCACTGTTGCATTTGTAATATCGATTGAAATACTGTCAAGCATTCTTATGACTTCTGAATGCAAAGTTTCGTATTCTGTCTTGTCCATTGGTAAGTAGTTGCCATGAGCAATAGTGTTGCGGTAGTGAAGTAATTGGCCATCTATTAAATTAGATTTTAGTTCATAAGGTGTAAATTCAATACCAATTGTCGCCAGTATTTCTTCAAGAATAGTTGAACTTAAATTTGATCCTGTTCGAATGGAATCTGTTTCAGAGAAGTTTGCCCTTTCTCCCAAATTGTTTAAAAAAAAGTCAACGAACTTAACGTGACATGTTGCCTTATTTGTTGCATTAAATTCATTTATTTTTTGTTTTAATGACAAGGCGAGTAAGTTGTTATTTACTTCTACAAGAGTAAGCCTGCGCGATTTTATATAAATTAGATAAATTTGAGCCGCATTCTTGATAAAACCCTCCCAGTGCGCATATAATATTACAACAGCACATCTTAATGACGTTGGTAGTCTTTTAGGATTAGCTGTTTTTACATCATTATAGAGATTTGACAGTTCTTTTTTTCTCCATGCTAAGTCATCCGAAATGTAATTTTGTAAGTCTTCCTTGGTTCTAATTTTCATGGGACTAAAATTTCAGTTCCTAAAGGTACAATATGCGGAACTCTGGATGTTACATTCACACCACTACCATATTTCGCTTGAAACAATGGATTTGCCCAAATCGATTTTATCTTGTCAGTAAGATTTGTTTGAACTTCAGGGCTGAATTGAATTGCATTCCATGCTTCAATATTTTTACCTAAACCAATCGCAATAGACTCAAAAGAAGCAATCAGAAACTTACCTTCGAACCTTTCTTTGTCTAATGCAAACTTTTTGAAAGACATTTCACCTAATACATCGTCGAGTAATTTAAACGTATTCCTAAATACATTTTCATTACTCAATCTGTCATAGTTCGGATTTTTAGCAATCTCAACCATTTTTTCAGTAATAAATTCACCAAAATCTTGTAAGCCCTTTACATCATTCGGGGCAAGCTGGCTCAAGACTAGAAAACGAAGAGCCAATTCCATATTATATTTTTCATCAATCAATCTTTCTGCTAATGATACTGTATTGAGAAAATGTTCGTCTTCAGATAGGGATTTGAGCCATAAATAGAAATCCTTGTTGAGCATTACTAGTAAACAATTTCTTACTTCTTGATCTGATAGTTTAGATCCTAATGTATTCAAACGTTGAAACAGCTCATATTTTATAGAATCATCGCTTTCCTTTTTTACAATTTTCACATCAATCTTTTCTCTTTTAAAAACCAGTCTTTGTGTCGTGTCTAATGAATTTAGTAAGTCTTCGTTTTCCCAATATTTTCCTTCAAGAGATGGGAGATATGCTGTTTTCACGAGTCTGCTAGGCAGAATTAAATTGCCACTTTCATCTTTTAATATCCCAACAAATTCGAAGATTGTAGACAGTCTTTGCAAACCATCTACAACATCCCAAATACCATCAGGTCTTTGTGAAACAAAAATTGAGGGTATAGGAATTCCGAGAAGAATGCTTTCTATAAGTTTAGACTTTTGTTGCTCCTTCCACCTGAAGAATCTTTGAAATTCAGGATGAATGTCTAACTCACCTTCCTTGTACAGACTTATTAACTCTCCAATTGACATTGGATAACCATCTGTACTTATTTCCTTTTTCTTTTCGTTTATTTCGTCTTGAAGTGCCATGTTATTTGCGTCATTTTTTTACCATTTCAACTAAATTCTATATTTGCGCTATGCTTATTCTAGTTATAATCTTTAATCACTGTGTTCTATTCTACTCCTTCATCACCATCTCCGAATAAACTATCCCATCACTATTCATCGCCTGAACAGTGTACAATCCAGTATTCATGTTTTGAATATTCAATTGAATGAAATTCGATTGGTTAATTTTCTCTGTTGAAACCAATTGTCCGTTTGAATTGAAAACACGAACGATCCAAGTGTCTGTAGTTGGAAGTTGAATGTTTATGTCATTGACAGCTGGATTTGGGAAGAGTTTCAATGAAGTAGATTCAACTAATTCAGACACTCCACTTATTGTGCAACCATTGTACACCTCATCTCCGCAGGCATCTGTACGGATGATCCATGGGTAAATCTCATTCATGTATGACAATGTTCCTGTAAAAACATAGCCCCCATCATTCATCACAGTTAGGTTCTGGGCGCCACTGTTACTTACCAGAAGGCTGTCACCGGGATTTTGTAATTGCAGATTTACAGTATAACTTTTCGTCCATTCAATAGTTTGCAGAGCATTGTTGTATTTGTGTAAAGTATATGTTGGCGCATTCTGGTTTACACTAGCTGTGCCTACAACTAAGCCATCATTAGTAAGAGTAGCGCCACGAATAAATGTATTAGGATAATCCCAAACTTCAGAATTTTCGAAAATCATATTGTTTGGCGAAAGTGAATTCTCCTTTTTAAATATTTTCAACTTTGAAAGATTCGTATTGTTTTCAACTAAAAATTCTTGTCGATAGTTTAAGTAGGAATCGCCATTTGTGCGAACACCACCCATTCCATTATTTTCCCCAAGAAATTCTATTGAACTCAAACTCCCGTCAAATTCAAAAGTTGCAATAAAATTTAAATTCCGATACAACTGACTTCCTAAAACTAAGCTCTGTAAAGCTGTTCCTACAATTTCTATTTTATTATTTTGAATACGGATGGAAGATGGCAAACAACTTTCGTAATTACAACCAATACCTGCGGTCATAAATAACTGGGGGTAACTATATATATTTAAAACATCACCTGATTCGTTAAGGCGAAAGATTCTAAGTTGACGAGATAAACATTGAAATTCACTAGTATAGGTTTCATAGACCCCTGCAGCAAAAATATCGTTTGAATTTGAGTCCGAACAAAATACACCAGGTAGACCACTTTCAGGGTTTGACGACAGGCTCTGAAGATTCTTGTGCCAAACTAAATTGAAATTATCATCCAATTTAATTAGGTCATAAGCAGTACCTTCCACTTGAAATAAATACCCGCCATTGATTTGATTAAGGCCGTTTCCACCTAAGGCATAATTGTAGCCTAAAAGTGGAATACTCTGCTCTATGCTCATAGACAAATCACTATTCACTTTGCAAATTTTCAAAACACTCGGAGTTGCCTCTTCAATTAGTGATAGGAATGTATCATTGTTCTTTTGAAATACACTAGAAATGCCTGTGTTAACTGTACAAGTGTCCATGACATAGTGCCAATAGGTTTGAGCATTGACATCTCTTACCAAGAAAATTGAGATGAATACTAGGGCGAAATAAGTTGTTCTCATTTTTATTGAATTATAAGTTTATGATTTTCAATTTTACCTGTCTTCAAATCACGAATCGTAATCAAGTATATTCCTTTAGATAAGTCATTGGTGTTAATTCGGATTAATCCAAAGTTTAAAATGTACTTGTTCGAATATATTGTTTCACCTAGATTATTTGAGATAGTTATTAAACAATCTGAATAAGGTAGTTCAATGTTGAAGAAATTGCCCGAAGTAGGATTTGGGAAGATTCTTGTCTCAAATTGTAAAGAGCTGGTATTGTTTAATAGACTAGATCTGTTTTCGAGTTCTTCAAAAATAACATCACGAAATGTTGAAATACTATCTCCAAGATAAGCAAAGCAAGCCTGCTTAGAAAAAATTGATTGTACATTATTTGATTGAATAAATTCCGTGTAGCTGACTGTGTCTGACGAAGAAAGAATACTCAACAATGAGAGAAGCTCATTATACTCATCTTTCTCAGAGGGTAAGTAATTAAACCATTGCTCGAAATTCCCAAGTAATTCCCCAGCATCATCAAAACGACCTTCTGAAATAAAATGTAATATTTCTTTCCTGTAGTCAGATTTGAAAGTTGAAGGGAAAGTGTTTTCTTGCATTAACGAATCTTTTTGATGTGCACTCAGAATACTATCATTTGTCATCAAAATTTCATTCAATAGATAATTATGTTCTTCTTCCAAATAAGCGAGTTGATTCATTAAATAGTCTTTCGAAGTCCAAAGATTTAATCCTTGATCAATTATTTGTTGTTCAAAGTCAGAAAGGGCAATAGCGCGAGTATTCAGTTTCTCAACGAATTCGGGCTCACGCATGACTGATGCGTTGTAAGAAACCAATTGAGATAGTAAATAATTTGGGATATTCTGATTGTCGAGTAACTCTGCTATAGATTCATTACTTAACATTGGACTAGACTGAACCACATCATACAAATCGTTCAACGTTGAACTGAAATCTGCGCTTTGAATTACATTTATTAATTCTTCTGTATTTCCACCATCTTTTGTAGCTTGCCAATATTGATTAACCTCCGAGCTCAATATAAAGTTACTACTTAAATCATTAGAGAAATTCAAAGTTGTGCAATCCACCATTAAGTCACTCTGCGGCAGCATATATGTGATTCCAGTAGTTTCAGAAACATTTGGATTACTGCTCCCTGTAGTTTTATAATATTTATGTGGCAAATTTGAATTGAATATATCATCATAACTTTCTCCGCTTTGATTAAAAATATTACTAGGGTCTTTCAAATTAATGTGTTGATCAGGCACACCGGCTAATTGAGTTGTAGAACTACCTTGAAGCTCGACAATGTCTTTCCCATTACCGAAGAAAGCATTACAAGAATATTTAACCCCGCTTTGCAAATCTATTTTGTTTTGGCCTTGGAATTTAATTGCCCTTTTCATTTGTGTAAAAGTATTGCGTGCAATTAGTCCATATTTGGTTTGGCATTGATTTAAAATTATACCATGCTCAGTTATATTCGAAGCGCTTGTAAGAAATGGTGTGGCAGGATAACCAGAGAATGTTCTATTTGTATTTACGTAATTATCAATGAAACTGATTTTGCCAATACAACCATCCAGGTAGCACCCGTAGTGAATGCTATTATTTGGCATTTCACCCGGTAACGGTTCGATTGTGACTCCCCCATTATATTGAATAAATGGGTTGGCAAAAGTTGGAATAAAATTTAAAGGAAGGTTAACAAACCGGCATTTCGAAATTGAAACATTTCCTATACAACCTGATTGAAAAACACTTCGTACACATCTAAAATCGGAATTTTCGATGATTAATTCATTGCCTCCAAGATGAACTACACCCCGAGTAAAACCTCTAAATAGTGAGACATTAGGAGAATTTTGAACCATATTAGCTGGACTTGTGATTCTCAAACCACATCTATTACTGTGAATAGCGCACAACTCTGTTGACCCTATCAAGAAATTTGGCTTATCGTTTAAAAATTGACAGGCATTAAAAACAAACGTATTTTGATTCTTCATTATGCTAATTCTATTTAAATCATGTGAGAGATAATTTGGGTAATTAGAAGTAATTGTGAATTTACATTTTGTAAAAACCGCCGAAAGTTGATTTTGTGTAGATACCCCCTCGAAATTACAATCTTTACCGTTGTCCTCAAATTTAGAGTCCATGCAATTTAGATATACCCAAGGAGTATTACCCAATGGAGTGCCAGCTTGCTGCGTAAACGGAAGACTCAATAAATTGATTCCTCTGTAAGCATGACTAATAACTGATTCTTTTATGGTAATACTTGAAAAATTGAGGCTACTCCCAGTGTAAGAGGAGGAATGAGCAGCTGAAATTCCCTTCCAAGCGTGTGGACAATTGTTTAAATTGGTTAAAGTGGAGGATACGATGTTTAAATCCGCCCCCTCTTGTAGAATTATTCCTTTAAGATTTCCAAATTTCAAGGTCGAATTAAGAATTGTAAGTGTAACGCCTGGCATTACAACAATGTCATTGGTTAAGGTATAATTCATGGCATTCCAAATCGCATTACTTGCTATAGTATAACTAATATTGGAAGGAAGTGGTGAATCATTAATGCAACAATTTAAATTAACACTAAGGTTAACGGGTATTGTTGTGCTACAACCAGATGAATTAGTAATTAAACAGCTATAGGTTTGACTAAACTGGGCATACTGCCCAAGATTAGGTCCAACTCCTACAAGTTGGCCACTTTGATTATACCAAGAGACCTGATTCGAAGAAGACGTTTGGGCGCTTAAATAAAATAAATCTCCAACACATTTCTCTTGAAGAGGAGATACTGATCCTATGGGTAACGGCTGAACACTAACAGTTGCTTGAACCGCGTTAGTGCATGAATTATTTGGAACACTGAGGGTATATACACTAGATTGATTTGGATAAATTGACGCAGGCATATTTTGAGAATTCCAAGATTGTCCTGTATTAGAATTAATAATCCAATTAGAGTTTTGAGGAAGAACCGTCGGTGATAATGAAATGGCTTGTCCTAGGCAAATATTGGCATTTGAAATACCTAAAGTTAGATTATATCCTTGTATGGGAATCAATGTAATTTGGTTTGTACAACTTGTATAGTTATCTGGCGCGGTAACGGTAACAATGTATGTCGTGTTTACAGAAGGATTAACAATCGGAGAGCTACCAAGAGGGGTGTTAAGGCCATTGGCTTGAATCCAAGAGACTGAATAGCCTGGAAGCAAATTATTAATCCCCAATTGATATCCGTTACTAGGTAGACAATATTGCAAAGTGTCATTATAATATGGCTGTCCATTAATAGTCAACTGGGAAGGCATAACCGTAACAGAAACGGGTGGTGTACCAGCTGGGCATTGAGCCTCCACCGCATATTGCCCAGGAGTTAGACTCGAAGAGTCAAAATAGTAAACCCCATTAATCTCTACCACATTTGGTCCGAAAAAAGAATTTGCATTACAACCAGCGCATTCCAAAGCTGTTAATGAATTTTGACAAACATACATGGGTGCACAAATTTCCATTTGATCCGACTGAGCAAATACAAACTTCGTTAAAAAGAAAAACACAAAAAGGAACGTAGATATTTTTTTCATGGAATTACTGTTTGAATAATATTGATTACGAGACAAAGCTGCGCTTTTATCAAAACTTATTCAATAAGCAATTCTACGTACTTTTCTACCCCGCCTCTTACCTCGGAAAAAGCTCTAGAATGTTATACTGGACAGCGAAATTGACCAACTCCGCTTGGTTCTTACATTGCGTTTTTCTATTTATGTTTTCTCGATGCTTGGTAACAGTGCTCTTGCTTATGTTGGTCTTAATTGCAATTTCCTCTGATGTGAGACCCTGTGCAATCAAACTGGTTACATACTGCTCACGAAGCGTAAGAACAAAAGTCGTTTTCTTTCCTGAGATAAATTGCTTGTACTTCTGTTCCGTTAGAAGCTTATTAAATACCATCTTCTTTTTATGAGCTGAATCTACAGCGTTCTTGATTTCAATGACACTCGCCTCTTTAGGTAAGTAAGCATAAATTCCAAGTTTCACTGTTAGCTCTATCATGTAATTCCGAGTGTTCATACTCAGAATAATAGATGAAATTTTCGGATATTTCTGCTTCAATACTTCCAATGTACTCTCCCCTCCCTTCACCGGCATTTGAATATCTACAATTGCTACATCGCACGGATATTTCTTTAGATAGTTCAGAAAGTCTGATCCATTTCCGAAAACACCAATTACTTCAAAACGTTCCTGCCGATCGTCGTTAAGCATATTTCGAAGTCCTTCACGAACAATGGTGTGATCGTCAACTATAGCAACTTTAATGGGATCATTCATTTTTGGGTAACGGAATTAAAAAGTTAATACACGTGAGTTTATTGAAGACATGTTCAATAGTAATAACACCACCTACTATAAGTATGCGATTCAACATGGAACTGCATCCCTTCCCTTGCCCTTTGCTCGCTTCTTCCATAAACTCGTCCTGAGAAAAATGAGAACCATCGTGCGTAAGGGTGATGCTTAATTTCTTGTTTTCAATTTGAATCATGCATTCCATTTTTCCAGGACACGAATGATTCACAGTGTTATTCATAGCCTCGCTTACTGCGCGGAAGATGCTCAATTCATCGAGCAAGGGATATGAAATTTTATCTTCAACTTCCGAATGGAAATCAACTTGCAACTTTTCAGAAGCTAGATCCCTGAAATTACTTTCTATCGATTTCAGCAAACCCAACTTCTTAATTTGCGAAGGAAAAATTAGGCTGGAATAGTTTCGAATATCGGCCGAAAGATCATATACCTTCTCGGCTATTTGTTCCAATTGCTCGCGAGTAAACGTATAAGAGTCATGTTCATTGCTAACCGGCTGAATTTGATTCAGTATTATTCCCAATTGCGGACCAAAATCGTCGTGCAAATTATTCGAAAGCTCTTCGCGCTCCCTTTCTTGCGCTTCCACAATGGCTCTTTGCATTTTCTCTTGAAATTCCTTTTGCATCTTAATTTTCGACACATACAATTTGGCTATTTTCCAAATTGCCACAACTAGAAGGATACTTATTAGAAATGAAAAGATCGAAGCAAAGACGTAAATCTCATTTACCTGTATCATAATTTATTTTTTTCACTTTAAAAAAGAACAAGGCAAAAAGAGAATCGCGAATGATATTGCTTCCGACAGCTACTCCAATTCGCACTTGCTGAAAGAGCTTAGGAAATTCTATAGAATCATCAATATTTGTAATCATATCTGGAATCAACATTGCCGACATAAAGAAGAATATAGCCAAGACTGGCAAAATATTAAGATCAATTTTTAAAGAATCATCAACTGCTTTAAAAACTAAATTGAACGCAGTATGCAAAGCGTACAATCCAATAATCACTCCTGCAAATAAATTAATGTAATCGTTTTGACTCAAATAATTATTAAAAAAACAAGAAGAAATCTGCGTAATTGAAACAATGAAGATAGCTGCCAAAATCAGTTTTTTGATTTTTAAGCGAATCGTAGAAAATGAATTAAGAACTAACACGCTTATTACACGTTCGATAATTAAATATAAACTAAAAACAACATACGTATTTTGGCCATATTTTGCCAACAAAAGCCCAATCAAATCCGCTAGGAACGAGAATATTATAAGACTCGCAATAAGTATATGGATCTTATAAAGCTTTTGAACCCGTTGATAAATAAGTAATACGTACAATGGGAATAGATGAAAAACAACTTCAAAACAAACAATACCCGACATCAAATATCAGAGTTCAACGGATTGAGTTTACCACAAACGGGGGGACAATTAGGTACTCTGTCAACTATTATTCCCTGTGCCAAATCATCGCCGTTCTCGTCAACACCAACAAGCACTATTTGTTTTTCATCTTTTTCATTTATTGCATAATAAATACGCATTCCCATGCATCCTGTCTGATTCAGAATAGCATTCACTAAATTCTTACCTACAGCATGACCAATGGTATCACCAACGTTAATCGTTGCACGGTAGTTAGCCGTCATTTCAGCACCTTCTGCAAGTGTAATAATAGCTCCTTCGTTTCCTGTGAATGTCATAGTAATATGTTTTAATTGGTTTGTTGCTAAAATAGCGAAGACCTTTTCACCGCGATCAAATAGTCGAAAAGTTATTTCAAAGATGTTTGAACTCTATCTACTATCTAACCCCCTGTTTATTATTTGCTTAGAAATAAGACCCGTAATATCGGCTATCGAAAAAACATACGTAGAAGTACGTATTTGAATTGACGCGAGTGAGCTTTTAGTCTCACAAAAAATCTACGCGACAATGCGTATTGACCTTCGGCTTGCATTGTATGTACTTCGCTTCATTAATATTTCAATTTTATTTCAAACCATAATTTCTTTTTAATGAAACGTCTTGTATCCATCTTCTTTGTCGTTTGCATGGGAATGTCTGCTCAAGCGCAGCAACTCGATTTTTCAAATTACTATTTGAACTACGGCAAACACATTCACGATTTTTCTTCTTCGGAACAAGAAGGTGAAACCGGCGAAAGTGAAAGCGGACAAGCTGGTAAATCCTACGAATACATGTTTGATCGTATGCATACGAAGCATGGTTTAGATCCTGTGCAATATTTCAAAGTATTGAAAGAAGAAAGTGAAAGCGTACACGCCTACCGCTCGCTAAATACCAATTTTGATTGGGAATTTATAGGACCAACAAATTTAACAAGCAACTATACGCATCATCAAGGACGAATCGATTGTTTTGCGACGACTTCTTCTAACCCAGGTGTAATTTGCTATGCGGGATCACCTACTTCGGGTATTTGGCGAACAACCGACTCTGGTGCCAACTGGAGCAATGTTACAGATGGACAAATTCCCATGGCTGTTGGTTGTCAAGACATAGTTATAGATCCTAACGACGACAATATCATTTATGCATCCATTGGTTTAAGCGGAGGTATGGAAAATATACACGACATTGCTTATTACGGTTTGGGTATTTATAAAAGCATTGACGGTGGTAGTTCTTGGCAACCCACTAGCTTAGATTTCGGGACTCAGGTTTGGAACGACAACATCTGGAAAATTGAAATAAACCCCAATAACTCAAATCAACAATATGCCATTTCAAACTTTCAAGTCTTTCGAACGAATGATGCCTGGAATACCTATGAAATTATTTTCGGAATAAATGCCCTAAACATTGCAGACCCCCTCGATCAGTCCGTGAACACCTCCACACAAACTGCTCTAACTTCTCATTTGACCCAATCGTGCGCATACAAGAAAAAGATACTAGTAGACTTAGATGTGAACTTAAACAATTGGAACGAAGTAATTATTTGTTCCGCGGGTCAGCAATCTTACTCTTTGCCCAGCAATAATGGTTTGAATCTTTATAAATATCATCCGGCCGAAGTTTGGCACAGTTCCAATGCCTATGCAACAAATCCCAACTCGGTTAATTGGGATTTTGTCTCACAACTTGCAGATTCAAGTCCTTCAAATAGCCCAGTGAGCGAAATTGCAAACGTTAGTTTTTCAATTTTCAACGAAGGAGTCTTTTATTCTCTCGAAAAGAAATTTGGGAGTACACTATCTAAAATCCATAAAAAAACAGGACTCAATTGGATTTTACTTTCAAATATAGCCTCTGGCGCTTCTGAACGCCAATGGAAATTAGAATTTGAGTGTTCACCAAATATTGGAAATTATATATATATCGGAGGTACCCATTTAAGGAGATATGACATTCAAACCAATCAGTTTACAGGTATTCCTCCTACCGCTGGTTATCAACCTCATGCAGATATTAGAAATATCATTGTCTCTCAAAATGGAAACCTTTCGGAGGACTTAGTTTTCGCATGCGAAGATGGTGGAGTTTCTAAAATAATCAGTTCAAGCCAAAACATTGCTGTTTATAATTTTAATGGCACTGGTTTAGGTGTTACACAAATTTATGGTTTCGACATTTATCAGCCAAACATACCTTTTCTTGCAGGGGGCTCTCAAGACAATTCAGTAGTTTATTTCAAGAATAGTTCTTTCTACCAAGGTTTAGGTGGCGACAGATATGACGGGATTTTGCACTACGAGTCCTTTCCTGATTATTTTTTTACTAAATATCAAGGTGAGCCAGACGTATTTAACGGATTGAATCTTTATCAAGTAAATTTAAATGCCAACAGCGCTTTCCAGCCTGCAAGTAGTTCAGGTCAATTAGGTGCATTTAAAGCACGTTGGAACGCGCCATTCGATCGCAATTGGCAAGATCCCAACTATGCTTTTGTCGGTGGTATAGGGAAAGTAGGTAAGCTAAAATTTGCACCGAGTCCAATTTTTTCAGAATTGGTAGTTGATTCGTTAGCCTCGTCACCCATTCGGGCATTAAAGGTTTCGAAATCGAATCCGAACGTCATGGTTGTGGCCAACGAAGGGGCATACTGGTCTGGAGCAGCAGAGAAAAAATTGTACATCACGCGCAATGGAGGGTTAACATGGTTAGACATTACTGCAGCATTTAACAGTTCATCAGCAGTTGATTCACTCTTGCAATACTACGGCATTAACGCTTTAGAAATTGACCCGCAAAATCCTGGTAAAATTTACATTGGACTGAACGGTTCAGAGGTAATTTCTACAAATCCGCTTAAGAGATTTTTCGAGTTGAATTTAAATCTCAGTTTGAATGATCAGGATATCATTGACAATGCTACTGTTGTTAATCTATCTATGGGCTTGCCGCGTTTACCGATTAACGATTTGCAATTTGCCCCTACTCTGGAAAAAGATCTATTGGCTGCCACAGATATAGGTTTATTCTATTGTGACCTTACACAGCCTCAGCCACAATGGAGCAATGTGAATCAAGATTTGCCGAATTGTGTGATTACCGATATCGAATTCGATGTTTTTCACAACGAGATTTACATTTCTACTTTCGGCCGAGGCTATTGGAAATCTGCGATGTCTTGTGCGCCAATGGCTGATTTGCATATTACAGCAAATTCACAAATAACCATACCCACATTAGCCAATCACTCCATTGTTGTTGAACCGGGTGTTGTGTTTACCGTAACCTCTACCCTTTCTTTTGTTGAAAATGCACGACTAATCGTGGAGCCCGGAGGAAAATTAATCGTGAATGGCGGAACATTAACCAACGGTTGTTCCAACGCTTTTTGGGAAGGGGTAGAAGTGCGTGGACACTCCAATTTAAGCCAAACACCAGCGAACCAAGGAGTAGTAGAACTGAAGAACAATGCACGAATCAATCACGCGAAATGTGGAATTCGAACCGCTGAAGTACTAATTGGTGAGGATACGTGGGAGTATAATTGGAATTCAACCGGGGGAATAATAAAGGCGGAAAATTCCATGTTTCTCAATAATATTAAGGACGTGGAGTTTCTCTCTTATTCCAATCTTCAAACGAGTAATGGACAAACAGAAGAAGAAAATAACGTTTCGTATTTTTCAGGCTGTCGGTTTTTGGTAGATGAAGAGCTATTTGGCATCTCAAGTCTGAATTGCCGCGTTTCTTTGTTTGAAGTAGACGGAGTAAAATTCGTAAGTAGTGAATTTGAAATTGCACAAACTTCGCCCTATTCACAGAGTAATGCTGGAAGTGGAATTTATTCTTTGGCATCAAGTCCGATAGTTCGAAGTACATGCATTTGCACGCCGAACTCCTTTAACGAAGGGAACCCTTCTGACATTACGGCACAAACCTTATTTACAACAAGCAGCGATTACACGCACCCTTCGCTGTTTCGCAATTTTAAATACGGAATACGTCTCTCTGG
>Ga0208597_1000144_pt1 | contig 26033 bp, 26 predicted proteins | sample LakMenEpi05May12_FD_150673 | JGI IMG/M metagenome (GOLD analysis project Ga0208597, IMG submission 150673) | Freshwater microbial communities from Lake Mendota, WI - 05MAY2012 deep hole epilimnion (SPAdes) | ecosystem: Environmental > Aquatic > Freshwater > Lake > Epilimnion/Euphotic zone ...
AGTTCCTACAGGATATTCCTGAGCGGCTGCTTGAAAAACGGACAACGCTGCTACGAAAAGGGAGAATAAAACTTTTTTCATTTTACTTGGCTTTGTTGTTTATCAATTCTCTTTTGTATAAAGTCTCTAAGCGCTTTGCAGAATAAACTGTGATCACATAATCTGAGTTCATCCAACGATAGGCTTTCGTTTCTATCGCATCTGGTTGTAGCGAGGGAGTATTCGTTAAAACTGCGAAAAGCATTTGCGGCGTTGGTGAGGCAGAACCCAAACGGTTATATGCTGAAGTATTCAACACAGGAGCATTAGCGGCCTTTTCAGGAGCAAGCGTCACCGACACCATGTTGTTCTGTAAAAAATTCAACCAAGAAGCATCACTGTTGTGACGACTGGTTATGTTCGACTGAGCGAACGAAATTCCAATTGTTCCGAGGAACAAAAAGAGAGAGAGCAGAATTTTCTTTTCCATAAAAACAAAAATAGGTAATGTCTTGACTATTTCATTCAGAAAATAGTTGTCCGTTTATTAAAATGATTTCAAAAAAATAGGAATTTGAAAAATATGTGTATATTTGCAGCCGCTTTTAAGAGCAAGATGATCTCGTAGCTCAGCTGGTAGAGCAATACACTTTTAATGTATGGGCCCTGGGTTCGAATCCCAGCGGGATCACCAAAAAGAAAAAAGGCAGGAAACTGCCTTTTTTCATTCTCAATTGCCCTGGTGGTGAAATTGGTAGACACGCCATCTTGAGGGGGTGGTTCCGTAAGGTATGCTGGTTCGAGTCCAGTCCAGGGCACAAAGGGGAATTTTCCCCTTTTTTTTATGTCTATAAAAAATACTTGTGCCCAACGGAATAAGGTACTTTCGCAGAACGATTGATTAGACGAAATGGAAAAGATAAAAAGTAATTTCACATGGATAGCGGGACCGTGCAGTGCAGAGTCTGAAGAGCAGGTCGTTCTAACCGCGCGCGCTTTAAGTTTGAAAATGCCTTTGTCTTATTACCGCGCAGGCTTGTGGAAGCCACGAACTAGTCCGAATTCATTCGAAGGAATGGGAGCCCCAGCGCTTTCTTGGATGAAAAAAGCCAAAGAAGAAACGGGGGTTAAAATCATTACAGAAGTCGCTACCTCGCAGCACGTAGAATTGTGTCTTGAACATAATTTCGATGCTCTATGGATTGGGGCACGAACAACTACGAATCCTTTTTCAGTGCAAGAGATTGCTGAAGCGCTGCGTGGGGTGAACATTCCCATCTTTATTAAGAACCCCATTAATCCTGACCTTTCGTTATGGATTGGTGCCTTCGAACGTTTTCAAAAAGTTGGACTCACGGATTTAAGCGCCATTCATCGTGGGTTCTCAGTAGCCAATAAACTGCCTTACCGAAACAAACCGCTCTGGGAAATTCCAATTGAATTCAAAACACAATTTCCCGATATACCTCTTCTCTGTGACCCCAGCCACATCTGTGGAAATAGGACATTGCTGAAAGACGTTAGCCAACGCGCCATTGACTTGGGCATGAATGGAATCATGATTGAAAGTCATCCGAATCCTGACAGTGCCTTAAGCGATGCCGCCCAACAAATTACCCCAGCGCAAGTTGCGGAAATGGCCGCTGCTCTGCATTACAGAACCACCTCACTCACCTCCAATTCTGCTGAAAAACTTCAAATACTGAGAGATCGCGTAGATGCTTTAGATGCAGATATTATTGATTTGTTGGGAAAACGAATGGATATCGCAAGAGAGATGGGCGCTTTGAAAAAAGATGAAGGCATAATCATTTTCCAATTGGAACGTTGGAAGGAAATTCTTGAAAGTCGTGAAGCTTGGGGCAAGTCGGCGCAACTCACAGAGACTTTCCTATCTGCCTATCTCGAAGCTATTCACAAGGAAAGTATTCGAGCGCAAAACGGCGTTATGAACAAAGACTAAACTCCCTTCATTGTGAATGAATGGTGAATAAAATCAATAGGTTCAGTTGACCCGTCTGCGCTAATTTTACGAGATATGCGCGCGTGGATTCTTTTTGGGTTTTTGGTTTCAGGCTTTTCTATGCTTGGACAAGACTCCGCGCCTCAAGATTCATTGCTGCCTATTGTACCCTACTCCTCTGACGGAGCCGCTAGACAATGGCTCAATGGAAGCGATAAGTCGAACTTGCCGAAATTCACAGCAGCGATCGTGCCCATTCAACCTGTTGTTATTTATTTTGAGAAATCGGGAGCTGATCTGAGTACTTCAGCAAAGCAGCAATTGAACGACATTGTCGAAAAACTTGCGCGGAATACTAAAACCGCTGTGCTTATTACGGGTTACGCAGACCGCAACGGGAGTAGTGAAAAAAACTGGAAAGAATCCGAAAAACGAGCGAAGGCCGTTCGAGAGTTTCTTGTGGCATCTGGGATTGACTCTAATCGATGCGTAGCTAAGTTTGCAGGAGATGTTGCATCCATTGGAAAGAACCCCGGAGACCGGAAAGTTGTTGTTGAATTTATAGCTCGTCCATAATGAAAATAATTTGTATTGGCAGAAATTACGCGGCTCATGCCGCAGAATTGGGAAATGCCGTTCCTGAAAATCCGGTGGTATTCTGCAAACCCGACTCTGCGATTATTCAGCGTGGAAATCCGTTTGTCATTCCTGCATTCACCAACGATGTGCATTACGAGCTGGAGCTGGTTTTCCGAATAAATAGATTGGGAAAGCACATTCAGGAATCTTTTGCTCCGCGCTATTACAACGAAGTGACTTTGGGAATTGACTTCACGGCAAGAGACGTTCAAGACGAATTGAAAAAGAAAGGGCTTCCTTGGGAACGCGCTAAAGCTTTCGACGGATCTGCTTTCGTTAGTGAGAAATTCTTCGACATTGAATCACTTCCTTCCACCCTACTTTTCACATTGAAAAAAAACGGAACGGTTGTTCAAGAAGGAAACAGTTCACACATGATTCATTCCATAGATAAGCTTATTGAAAACGTCTCGGAAGTTTTCACTCTGAAGATTGGAGATTTAATTTTCACTGGAACTCCAGCAGGAGTTGGCCCTGTAACTTCGGGTGATTTGTTGGAAGGATTTCTTTTCGAAGAAAAAGTTTTTTCGCTTCGAATTAAATAAGACTCAAGATTTCGTGTTGCTTCTTTTTTCTAGCATAGGAACAAACGAAAACTCTCCGAAATACGTGTTTTGAAAATTTCCTTCAGCGTCTTCTTGAATAAGCGTCATTTCCTGTTTATCGCCTTCGCCGAAAGGCATAACTAGCTTCCCTCCTGGCTTCATTTGCATAAGTAGTTCTTCAGGAACAACAGGTATTGCGCAAGTGATGATTATTCTATCGTACGGAGCAAATACCGGAATTCCTTTGTAGCCATCTCCGTAGGCCAAGTGGCATTTGTACCCCATTTCAGCCAACAACTTTTTCGAGGTATCGAAAAGCAATTTCTGTCTTTCAATAGAATAAACTTTCGCTCCCATTTCACAAAGGACAGAGGTCTGATATCCAGAGCCGGTTCCTATTTCCAAAACCTTCATCCCCTTCTCTACATCTAAAAGCTGGCTTTGAAAAGCTACGGTATACGGCGCAGATATGGTCTGCTCCGCCCCTATTGGAAGGGCCTTGTTCTCATAGGCCAATTCCACAAAAGCACTAGTTAAAAACGCATGTCTAGGCACTTTATTCATGGCATCTATAACGCGAGTATCTGTAATTCCCTTTTCGCGTAGTTCCTCCACTAATTTTCTCCTCAGTCCTTTATGCCTGTAATTATCCTCAATCATACCGCCAAGGTACGGGACTATTTCATCCGCTTTTCAGTGTTGAAAAGTAAAAATCAACGAAGTGATGTCGACATCAATTTCAATCACATTTGCATAAGAAGAGAATTATTTATGTTGAAAATAGGAGTTTTAGGGACGGGTTACTTAGGGAAGATTCACATGCAAGTGCTTTCGGAATTACCGGAATTGTTTCAGTCTATTCATTTTTTCGATCCAGATATTAAAGCTGCGAAAGAAGCAGCGGCACGCTTTGGCATTGAGCCTTGTCATAGCCTCGATGCGCTCATTAACGAAGTTGATGTCGTTGATGTCGTTTCAAGCACGCCCTCACATTTCCAATGTGCTTCGAATGCTATTCGAAATTTAAAGCACGTTTTCATTGAAAAGCCAATTACTTCGACCTTAGAAGAAAGCAACCGATTAATTAAACTCGCTAAAGAAGCCCAAGTCATTGCTCAAGTAGGACACATTGAGCGATTCAATCCAGCATTTGTAGCCGTTTCATCGCTTCTTGAAAACACCAAGTACATTGAAGCACACCGATTGAGTCAATTCAAGGGAAGAAACAACGACGTCTCTGTCATTCTAGATGTTATGATTCACGATATTGATTTAGTTCTAGCGGTAACTCAGGCAAATGTTAGAAGAGTTTCGGCCAATGGGGCTTCCGTTCTTACGCCTCATATTGACATTGCGAATGCCCGCATTGAGTTAGACAATGGGTGTGTTGCAAATCTTACTGCCAGTCGTGTAGGCACGGACTCCATGCGTAAAATGCGCTTCTACCAAAAAGATGCTTGTTACGTTTCAGATTTTCTAAACAAGACAGCCCATAGCTATGAACTTCTTCGTGAAAACGAAGAAAATGAAATCACTAAAAAAAGTCTTTCAGTTTCAGATACCAATGCGTTGAAACAGGAGTTAATGAGTTTCGGTGAAGCCGTCTTGCGGCAATCAGAACCAACAGTATCACTTGAAGACGGACACAAAGCATTGGCTGTAGCAGAAATGATTGCTGAAAAAATTAGACAGAGCGTGTTCACTTCTGAGGATTAAAGCTGTTTTTTTTCTAAGGCAATAATCTAACTTTTCTGCCGTTTCTCAGACTAACCTTTTTGATGCGAATGTATATTCGCAACCCAAAACACGCCGATTGAAACCAACAGTATTTTTTATAGCCCTTTTCGTTCTTGTACTTCAAGGATGTGATATTATAAATCCAGAGGAAAAAGAACCTGCGTATTTGTATATCCCGTCATTTACGTTTCAAGCAAATCTTGATCAAGGCACCGCAAGCGAATCCATAACCGAAGTGTGGGTTTACGCTAAGGACCAAAGCTTGGGGGTTTATGACTTACCCGCAAAAATTCCAATTTTAGATCTCGGCACAACCGACATTCGAATATTTGCTGGCATTAAAAACAACGGTATCTCTAACACACGTATTCGTTATCCGTTTTACGCACCATTCGATACAACGTTAACACTGTCGCCCTTTCAGGTAGACACACTCATCCCTCATTTTTCCTATTACAGCCAAGCGGTTATCACGGAAAAAGGATTTGAAGGAGGGAACTTTTTAGTTCAAACAGGAACGAACAACGGCAACTTTTCAGTTACTAACCAAGCTGCTCAAGTTTTCGAAGGAAACAGGAGCGGTTGGGGGCACATAGACACAGGACTTAGTCATTTGTATTACAAAGACGACGACAACCTCAATTACACAAGCGGTGACAATGTCTTTCTTGAATTGAACTACAGTAGCAATAATATTTTCTCAGTTGGATTTATAACAACTACCGGTGGAATAGCATCTAAGAATCTTGCCCTGATTATTAATCCGACATCAAGTGGGGATGGGCTTTTGACTGTTTGGAAAAAGATCTATATTGACTTTGGCTATGTGCTTCAGCAAAATCCAACCGCTCAATTTCATGAATTATACATTGAAGCCATTCCGGCAAACGCCACTACTCCGGTAAACATTTTTCTTGACAATTTGAAGTGGGTGACTTGGTAGCGAAGGGTGAATAGAATTTGAAGAATAAAGGAATCATATTTTCATATGTCGCAGCAGATTGGATTGCTGCTGCTTCTGCGTGGACGAGTCTTTATGTTCTCCGAAAAAAATTCGAAGCAATCAAATATGGTTATGATTTAGGATTTCATACCGATGCCAATTTTTTCGCTGCGCTTATATTTATTCCCCTCGGGTGGATTTGCTTTTACGCTATGTGGGGCATGTATTCCGATGTATTGCGAAGACACCGTTTACGAGAAATTGGACAAATTCTAGCGACCTCATTAATTGGCAACACTGTCATCTTCTTTTTGTTTTTGTTAGACGACGAGCTACCTAATTACAATTATTACTACACAACATTTGGATTTCTTTTACTCGCTCATTTAGGCCTAACCCTGCTACTAAGAATTTCTATTACTTCAAGAACGGTTAAAAAGATTCAGTCTCGCAAATGGGGATTTCCTACCCTAATTGTTGGCGGAAATGCAAGAGCGCTGCAGCTTGTAGATGAGATAACCCATTTAAAAAAATCACCTGGATTTTTATTTAAGGGATATCTTAAAATAAACGGTGCCGACGAACTGCTCTCTGCAAGTCTACCACTTTTCGGGAAATACCCAAGCTTACCGTCCATAATTGAAGAGCATCAAATTGAAGAAGTCATTTTATCGGTTGAAAGTGGCGACCACAAAGAATTGGAAAATATTTTAGCTCTTTTGGAAAACTACAATGTTCGCATTAACATTATACCAGACACCTTCGATATTTTATCTGGAAATGTGAAGATGACGAGCATTTTCGGAGTTCCTCTCATTCGCTTAAATACGCTTTTAATGCCGAGTTGGCAATTCAGCATTAAACGAATTCTAGACATCTTTTTAAGTGCTATTGCACTTCTCATTTTATCTCCCCTGCTGCTTATTATTTCCGGACTTGTGAAATCTACATCACGAGGAACGATCTTCTTTTTTCAAGAGAGAATTGGAAGAAATGGCATTCCTTTTCAGATAATTAAATTCAGAAGTATGTTCACCGACGCGGAAAAATTGGGTCCGCAATTGAGTTCAACACACGACTCTCGAATTACCAAATTTGGCAAATTTCTAAGAAAAACACGCTTTGATGAATTGCCTCAATTCTGGAATGTATTAGCAGGAGATATGGCACTTGTTGGTCCTCGACCCGAGCGCCAATTCTATATTGATCAGATTTCGAAAATAAATCCGCACTATCAAAAGCTTCATCGTATTCGTCCCGGTATTACATCTTGGGGACAGGTGAAATATGGTTATGCTGAAAACGTTGAAGAAATGGTTCAGCGTCTTCGTTACGATTTATTGTACCTCGAAAACATGTCCTTGGCCATGGACATAAAGATTCTCTTTTACACGGTTGTGATTGTGTTAAAAGGAAGTGGGAAGTAGTTGTTTAAATTGTTCTTCACTACCTTAACAAAAAAAATTATATGAACCGTTTACGTTGGATTCAAATTCTATTTGTTTGTGCATTAGGCCTTTTCATTTTCGCTTCGAATAGTAACGGAAGAGCAACTGTAGCAAACTCAGGCAACACAGGAGCTCCAGGAGAGAATACTTGTGGACAATGTCACAGTGGAGGAAGTTACAATGCCTCGGTTGCAATTCAAGTTTTTCCAAATGGCGGCACTGTTCCAACCACACAATTTGTTTCAGGGAATACGTATACCGTGAAAGTAACGGTTAGCAATTCAATGGGAAATCCATTTGGTTATGCATTTCAATTCACTGCTTTAACCGACGCTGAAAGCGCGCCTATCAGCGGCTACAGCAGCCTAGCTTCGAACGTCAAGCAAAAAACAATTACCGTTGCAAACGCCTTCAACGGCCGAACCTACCTCGAGCACAACGGTGTGACATCGAACAATCTTTTCCAATTCAACTGGACTGCTCCGGCAAATTTAAATGAGCCTGTAACATTTTTCGCAAGTGGAAACGTTGTAAACGGAACTGGTTCAACAGCGGGCGATGCGACCGCAAATACTTCGTTAACCTTGTATCCCGCGGTGCAAGTGAGTAACGATATTATTCAACCTTCATGCACAAACAATGGTATTGGGACTATTACATTGACTATTTCAGGCGGACAAGCGCCGTATAACGTCGTATGGCAAGACGGATCCACCGGAAACAGTATTCAAGGTGGACCAGGCTCCTACTCTGCATTAGTCACAGATTTCGCAGGAAATTCAGCAACCCTTCCTGCAGTGTTAAATACATTCACGCCGCTTACCATCGAACATACTTCAACAGATGTTTCTTGTTTCGGGCTTTGTGACGGAACAATAAACCTGAACATAATTTCGGGAACAGCTCCAATCAATGTTCTTTGGAGCAATGGTTCTGTTGGAGGTGAGCTGTCCAATGCATGCGCTGGAATATACACTGCTACTGTTACCGACGCTAATGGATGTTCATTCGTGGTGATGGATACAATCTTCGAACCTACAGCAATTACTAACGCTCCGGATATCCAAAACGTTTCTTGCGCGGGAGATTTAAGCGGATGGATTTTTAACAATCCCCAAGGTGGAACAGCTCCATACACCTACACTTGGAGCCATGATTTATTTTTGACTGAAAGCAGCGCAATCTATTTACTTGCTGGAAATTACACTTCAACAATAACTGATTTTAACGGATGTGAATTCTCTGAAACAATCACTATTGAAGAGCCTGATTCGTTAGACTATTCTGTTGAACTTTTTGTTGAAGGCGGACTAGGTGTTGGTGAAGTTCAAATGACTACCAATGGTGGAATTCCACCCTACCAGTGGAATTGGCTTCATGGTGACACGAATGAAGACACAACTATTCCAGAACTCACCACTAGTTATTGCATAATTACAGATGCGAATGGTTGCGCGATCCAGACTGAAAATTTCACAACAATTACCTCCGTTGAAAATTACGATTTCCAATTTGAACTATTTCCACAACCCGCTAATGAAACGCTTAGTATTTCCACGACTCAAACTTTCGAACGTTTAGATATTTTGAATTCAACCGGTGAGCGCATTTATACCATGAGAAATCCGCAAAGAATGCAACAAATAAATGTTTCTGAATGGAGTGCGGGAAGTTATATCCTTCAATTAACGCAAGGCAATACCCGAGTGAATCGCTTGTTTTTAGTGAAACACTAATTCAATTCCAACAACTCGAAAGCCTTCTGCATGTCGGCATGCTGAAAGCGGTCTTGAACGTAGTGAGAAACAACCGCTCTTAATTGCGCGTGCATGTCTTCAACTACTTTCGAAGATTTAAGTGGACGTCTGAAATCCAATCCCTGTGCAGCGTTTAACCATTCAATGGCTAGAACCGACTGTAGATTTTTCACGACTTGAAAACATTTCGTTGCGCCGTTGGCACCCATACTCACGTGGTCTTCTTGTCCGTTGCTGCTGTCTATGGTATCGACACTTGAAGGCGTGCACAATTGTTTGTTCTGACTTACGATAGACGCAGCAGCGTATTGTGGAATCATAAAGCCGCTGTTCAAGCCAGCGTCTTTCACCAAGAAAGCAGGCAAGCCTCGTTGTCCTGAAATAAGTTTGTATGTTCTTCTTTCCGAAATGCTTGCAACTTCAGCTAACGCAATGGCCAAAAAATCCATGCTCAACGCAAGAGGTTGTCCGTGGAAATTTCCACCAGAAATAATCTGATTTTCTTCCGGAAAAATAATTGGATTGTCTGTCACTGCGTTGATTTCTCTTTCAATAATGGTAAGCACATAGGCAATCGCGTCGTGCGATGCACCCAACACTTGAGGAATACAACGGAATGAATATGGGTCTTGAACGTGTGCTTTTTTCTGAACTTGAATTTCACTTCCTTTCAAAGCATCTTGCATTGAAATTGCTACAATCTGCTGTCCTTCTTGATTTCGAACACGGTGCGTTAAATCTATGAACGGCTCTGGGCGCGCATCGAATGCATCGACAGACATAGCGGCAATGTTTATAGCGTTGTCGAACAAATGCTCGGCACGAATTAAATTCTCTACTGAATAGGCCAACATAAACTGCGTGCCATTGATGAGCGCTAATCCTTCCTTCGATTGAAGCGTAATGGGCTTCAAGCCCTCTTCTTTCAATACATCGGCGGCATTGCGCTCGTAACCTTTGTACATCACTTTTCCTTCCCCAATCAACGGAAGGCACAAGTGAGATAACGGCGAAAGATCTCCGCTTGCGCCCAATGAACCTTGTGTGAAGACAATAGGTAAAATATTCCTGTGATAGAACTCTAACAACAACTCAACGGTTGCCAATTGAACGCCGCTGTGTCCGTGCGAAAGACTTTTGGCTTTCAAGACCAACATTAATCGAACAATTTCTTCAGGCACTTGATCGCCCATTCCGCATGCGTGTGAACGAAGTAAATTGTTTTGAAGAAGATTCAAATCTTCCTTTGAAATTTCGGTGTTGCAAAGCGAACCGAAACCCGTATTGATTCCGTAAACCGGATTTTCACTTGTCTCTAAATACGAGTCTAGAAAAGTTCTACATGCTTGAATTTTATCCTTCGCCACATCGGAAAGTGAAACTTTCGTTCCACCCGTTCTTACAGCAACTAGGTCGTTCAACACCCATTCTTCGTTAGGGCAAAGGATTAAATTATTACTCATAGAAATTAGCTCAACTTAAAAACAATGGGCAAAGTCATAACGACTCTTTTCGGCTCACCATTCAAAGATCCAGGTGAAAAGTCCTTCAGATTCTTAACCACGCGAATGGCTTCTTTACCCAATGCTTTTCCGAGATCTCCTTCTGGCTGACGTAAAATTTTAATGTTTGAAATCTTACCGTTTTTTTCAACTATAAATTGCACAAATACCCTTCCTTCAAAACCGTTTTCTAAACAGACCTGAGGATAAACCATAGATTTGGCAAGGTCCTTAAACATTTCAGTTTCCCCGCCTTCGTATGCAGGCATGACCTCTGGAAAAACCAATGGTTCTTCAACCAATGGCCCAGGAGGTGGCGGTGGCATTGGAATTGGATCAGGATCGGGTTGGGCAAAACAATGCGCAACGCTCAGTACAAGTAGCAGGGAAAAGATGTGCTTCATTATACCCATGATTCGCCTTTGTTAATCTTAATGTCGTTTACGAATTGCTTAATTTTTTGCTCGTCTTCTTTTTTACAGACCAACAACGAAACACCTGTATCAACCACAATGTATCCGTTTAATCCATGAAGGACAACAAGTTTATCGCTTCCCACGTGCACCACACTGTCTGCACAGTTGTACAACATCACGTTCTCCCCTACTACTCCGTTGTTGTGCTCATCTGTTTCCAATTGCGTGTGCAATGAACCCCAAGTGCCTAAGTCGCTCCAACCGAAATCGCTTAAGACAACATTTACGTTTTTTGCTTTTTCCATAATACCGTAATCGATACTAATGTTTTCGCAACTGCTGTACATGTTGTTTATGAATGTAGCTTCTTCCGTTGTTCCGTATTTTCCTTTTCCTTCTTCGAACTGTGCGTACATTTCCGGAAGATGACTTTGGAACGCCTTCATAATCGAAGGTAAATTCCACACAAAAATTCCGGAATTCCAATAGAAGTCGCCACTTTCAATAAAGTCCTTAGCCAATTCCAAATTTGGTTTTTCAGTAAAGGTTTTTACTTTCTTCACGCGATCGTTATCTACCTCTTTCGCATCTGCCCATTGAATGTATCCGTATCCGGTATCAGGGCGCGTTGGCTTAATTCCGAGCGTTACTAAATTTCCAGATTTGTTCGCTTGATTCATGCTGATTTGAATGTCTTCAATGAATGAAGCTTCTCGCGTGATCAAGTGATCGCTCGGCGCAACAACGATATTTGCATCGGGCGTGCGCTCTGCAATCCAGAACGCTGAATATGCAACACACGGTGCCGTATTACGCATGAAAGGTTCGCACAACACTTGTTCCGGTTTAAGGTCTGGCAATTGCTCTAAAACAAGCGCCTTGTATCGTTCATTCGTTACCACCAAAATATTCTCTTTCGGAACAAGGGGTAAAAAACGATCGTACGTCATTTGAATGAGCGTGCGTCCAGTTCCCAGAATATCGTGAAACTGTTTTGGAAAAGCCGTGCGGCTCATAGGCCAGAATCTTGAACCAATTCCACCTGCCATGATAACGCAGTAGTTTTTTGAAATGTCAGTCATGTACTAAAAGTATCAAATTATTTTGGAAGTTTTCCAACCATTTTCGAAGGCACTACAATCTCGTCATACTCTTCTGCAGTCACATGTCCTAAACGAATCGCTTCTTCACGAAGAGTGGTTCCGTTTTTATGAGCAGTCTTCGCAATTTCTGCCGCTTTGTAGTATCCAATTTTTGTATTTAATGAAGTCACCAACATCAATGAATTGTTAACCAACTCTTCAATGCGTGAGTAGTTCGGCTCAATTCCAACTGCACAATTCACATCGAAAGAAACGCAAGCATCTCCTAATAAAACTGCACTCTGTAAGAAGTTGTATGCCATCATTGGTTTGAACACATTCAACTCGTAATGTCCTTGAGTTCCACCAACTGTAATGGCAACATCGTTACCCATCACTTGCGCGCAAACCATGGTTAACGCTTCGCATTGTGTTGGGTTTACTTTACCGGGCATAATGGAAGAACCGGGCTCGTTTTCAGGAATATGAATCTCTCCAATTCCGCTGCGAGGACCGCTAGCCATCATGCGAATGTCGTTTGCGATTTTATTCAATGAAACAGCCAATTGCTTCAAGGCACCGTGTGTCTCAACAATGCCGTCATGAGCAGCCAATGCTTCAAATTTATTCGGCGCTGTAATAAATGGAAGACCGCTGAATTCAGCAATTTTCTCTGCTACCAATTCTGAATATCCTTCAGGTGTATTGATTCCTGTTCCTACTGCTGTTCCGCCAAGAGCTAATTCACCGAGGTGAGAAAGCGTGTTGTTCAATGCACGAAGACCGTGATTGAGTTGCGCAACATACCCACTTAATTCTTGTCCTAGAGTCACTGGCGTAGCATCCATTAAATGTGTGCGACCGATTTTCACTACGTTCATGAACTCTTTCGATTTCGCAGCAAGCGTGTCGCGCAACTGCGTAACACCCGGAATGGTAACTCGCACAACCGTTTCGTATGCGGCCATGTGCATAGCGGTTGGATACGTATCGTTTGAAGATTGCGATTTGTTTACGTCGTCGTTTGGATTCAACAACATTTGTCCTTCACCCAATTGTCCGCCTGCTAAAACGTGGGAACGGTTTGCAACCACTTCATTCACGTTCATGTTGCTCTGTGTACCTGATCCTGTTTGCCAGATTACCAAAGGGAATTGATCATACAATTCACCACGAACGATTTCGTCGCACACTGCAGAAATAGCATCGCGCTTTTCAGCTGGCAATACTCCTAACTGACAGTTGGCGTGCGCTGCGGCTTTCTTCAATGTACCGAAAGCCTTAATGATTTCCTTCGGCATACTTGCCTCAGGTCCAATTTTAAAATTATTTCTAGAGCGTTCAGTTTGTGCTCCCCAATACACATTAGCGGGTACCTTCACTTCACCCATTGTGTCTTTTTCAATACGAAAATTTTCCATGATGATATTATTTATAAATTATAAATCGTCGTTATCGGAATGCTGAACTCCTTTCCCTTGTCCCATTAAAAAGGCCTTCAAGAAATTATCTATTTCACCATTCATTACTTTTTCCACATCGCTGGTTTCTTCTCCGGTGCGAACGTCCTTCACCAATTTGTATGGTTGCATCACGTAGTTTCGAATTTGAGAACCCCATTCGATTTTCTTTTTCCCTGCTTCAATTTCATCGCGTGCAGCATGGCGTCTAGCAAGTTCGGCTTCAAACAATTGAGACTTCAGCAATTGCAATGCCTTTTCTTTGTTTTGAAGTTGCGAACGCGTTTCCGTATTGTCAATGATAATTCCGGAAGGCTTGTGTTTCAAGCGAACCCCGGTTTCTACTTTGTTTACGTTTTGTCCACCTGCACCTCCTGAACGGAAGGTGTCCCAAGAAATATCTGCGGGATTGATGTGAATGTCAATGGTGTCGTCTACGAGTGGATAAACGTAAACACTCACGAAAGAAGTGTGTCGTTTCGCGTTTGAGTCGAACGGAGAAATACGCACCAATCGATGCACGCCGTTTTCACCTTTCAACATACCGAATGCGAAAGGACCTTCAAATTCGAGTGTGCACTGTTTTACACCTGCAACATCTCCTTCTTGAAGGTCAAGTTCTTTCACTTTGTGTCCGCTCTTTTCGCCCCACATAATGTACATGCGCATGAGCATGCTTGCCCAATCGCAACTTTCTGTGCCACCTGCTCCCGCAGTAATTTGAAGAACAGCGCTTAGATTGTCCTCTTCAGCAGAAAGCATGTTTTTAAACTCAAGCTCTTCAAGCTCGGTTGATGCAAGTTTATATTGCACGTCGAGTTCGGCTTCGTCTACTTCGCCTTCCTTAAAAAATTCATAAAGCACTTGAGCATCGTCAACCGCAGATTGACATTTTTGATAAGCATCTGTCCACAATTTTTTATTGCGAATTTGCTTCATGGTTGCCTCGGCTTTTTTCGGATCGTTCCAAAAGTCGGGGTCTTGTGTTAGTTTTTCGTCTTCACGAATTTGGAGGAGTTTTACCTCCACGTCAAAGATACCTCCCGAGCGCTCTCGTGCGCTCTTTCAGTTCGTTGATCGCGTCAATTGTTATCGCCATCTGGAATGAAATTTTATAGCGCGAAAGTACGTCAATTAATCCAAAAACGAATCAATATCTTCACTCATTTCACGAAGAACCTTAAAGACTTCCTCTGTCTGAAAACCTTTACGAATGAGGGCTTTCGCGGCATATTGATTTTTCAACCTTCCTTTCTTTTCATATTTCTTTTGAAGGGCAGGAAGTAGCGCTCGTATCTGAAGCGAGTCTGCCTCACTCGGAAGATTTCGAATCGCATCTTGAATGTTCCGGGGAGAAACTCGTTTTGCTTTTAGATGCAACTCAATTTTCCGCTTGCTCCATTTTCGAAATTCGAAATGATCGTGAGCAAACGCTGAAGCGAAGCGCGATTCGCTTAATAAATTCAATGTAATTAATTCCGACATGAGTTCTTGTCGGTCTTGTGACCACACTCCGTATTGAATTAATTTCTTTTCTACATCGAAGGGCGCGCGTTCCGCCTTGTCGCAATACCGTTGAATTTTCAAGCGGCATTTCGCTAGATCTATTGGCGCTTCGTTTTGCATTTTTCGAAATTAGAAAGAATACTTTATTTGGTGTGAAATGTTCAAAGGAATTATGAAATTTCTTTGTTAAATTTGTGAGAGAATCGAAGATAGAAAAATGAAAGAGGAATTAATAGGCCAGTTGCGCGACTTACTTCAAGCCGAAGATATTATGTTGGTGCGTGATCAAGTAAAAAACATTCGCAGTAACTGGAAAGCTGAAAGCGTAAAAGAGCGCCAATTGCAATGGGAGCATTTCAAATCTGAAAATGCAGAAGGTGCAGAAGTAGATTTTGTATACGCGCCTCATGAATTGGAAGGGACGCTTCAAGAATTACTGAAAGAATACGAAGACAAAATTCAAGTAGCTGGCAAAGCGCTTGCACAAGAGCGTTCGCGTAATTTCGAAATAAAATCTGACTTGTGTGATCGCATGGAGCGACTTACCAAGAACGAAGAAAATATTGGAAAAGCTTTTTCTCTTCAAAAAGAAATAAAAGAATATTGGGACAATACAGGTGATGTTCCTGGAGATAAATATCCTGCGTTAATTGATCGTTGGCACAAATCGAATCAAGACTTTTTCTATCATATCAATATCTACAAAGAACTTCAGGCGAACGATTTAAAAGTAAATCACAAGTTGAAGGAAGAGTTGATGGAATTAGCGAAAGGACTTTCTGCTATTGAGTCTATAAATGAATTGGAAGTTGAAGTGCGAAGACTTCAGCGCGAGTGGATGCTCATTGGTCCTTCTCCCAAAGAAACCTTCCAGCAAATGGGCGATGATTTCTTTGGTGTATTGCGTGTTGAGCAAGAACGCGTGCAGGCTCATTACGATGCACTAAGCGCGAGCAGCAACGAAAATTTATCGAAGAAAACACTTCTTATTCAGCGCATGAAAGAGATTCTTGAATTGGATCTTTCTCAGGGCAACAGTTGGAACAAATGGACTGAAGAAGTTTTGAAACTTCAAGAAGAATGGAAAACCATTGGTTGGGTAAAGAAAAAAGAGAACGAAGAAATTTGGCAAGAGTTCCGTGGTTTATGTGATTTGTTTTTCACTAAGCGCGGAACATATTTTGAATCTCGTAAAGAGGTTTACGAAAAGAATAAAAAAGCTAAGGAGACAATCATCAACGAAGCTAAAACTCTTCAAGACAGCAGCGACTGGAAATTGGCCACTGAAGGAATTAAAAAACTTCAAGACAAGTGGAAACAGGTTGGTGGTGCTGATCCGAAAGAGGAACAAAAATTATGGCAGCGTTTCCGCTCTTCTTGTGATTTATTCTTCCAAAGAAAGAAAGAACACTTCGGTGAGTTAACGGGGCTTCAAGAAGAGAATTTAAAATTAAAAGAAGCGTTGCTTACTGAAATTGAAAATACTCCGCTTTCTGGGAACAACAACGAAGACTTGTCCATGCTTCGTTTATTCAATGAACGCTGGCAGGCACTCGGACATGTTCCGCGTGAGCACTATGCGAAAATGCAAGCGCGTCACAAGGCTGCATTCGATGATAAATATGGCAAACTAAATGCTGATCGCAAAGAAGCAGATATGACCCGTTACAAATCGCGCATTGAGACTATTAAGTCTACCGGTGATAAAGGGTTGAGCAGAGAAAAAATGATTTTGCGCGATAAAGTAGATAAGCTAAAAGGCGATATCAAATCTTACGAAAACAACATGGGCATCTTCACCGGTAAAGGTGCTGAAGGTATGCGCAAAGAGATTGAGAAAAAGATTGCTTCTGCGAAGCGTGAGATTTCAGAAATTCTTGAAAAGATTTCTTTGATTCCGAATTAATTATTTAACAATTTAGACATAAAAAAACCTCGGAATTTCCGAGGTTTTTCTTTTTCTACAATTTCTATTTAGTGCTGAGCACGGTGTTTGAAATCTTCGTAAGGCAAACGTTCAATTTTCAAAGAACAATTCGCCTGAACAACTTTCATTACTCCGTCTTCATACAACATGTCATAAACATTCTTTGCTTCTTCTTGCTTCGCAAGAGTTTGCTTCGCTAATTGATCTAGACGCTCTTCGTCTACAGGCATGCCGTATGACTTGAAACGATCTACTAATGAAGCTTTCACATAATCCATAGCATCATCGACAGAAACTTTGATTTCGTTTTCCTTGATGATTTTATTTTCAATCAACTGCCACTTCAATCCGTTTGCATAGCCTGGGTATTCCATTTCCAACTGAGCCATTTCGATTGGCTTCTCGTTGGTCATTAGAATGAAACGCTTCAAGAACTCGTCTGGTAATTCAATAGAAACCATATCAACGATATCCTTCGCGAAGTCACGCTTGAACATCCACTCTGAATCTTTTTCGAACATAGCAACTAAGTCAGCAGTTACGCGCGCTTTCATTTCATCTTCAGATGTTACAGTGCCCGGAGCGAATAGCTTGTCGAACAATTCCTGATTCAGCTCTGCGGGTTGCATGCGCATAATCTCAGAGATGATCACTTGGAATTTCGAATCGAGGTGGTGAAGGTCGTGGTGCGTAACACCCAACATGCGAGAAAGATCTTCGTGATCGGCATTCAATAAGAATGGATCAACCACAGCTGTCTCACCAATATTCTTCCCTACGAACAACGCTTTCGTTGCTTCGTCTTTGATGTATTCTAAGAAAATTGAAGACTTGTTTGAAACACCTCCTTCTTTCACAGAACCGTCTTCATTCAACTCGGCAATTTCAGCCATGATCATGTCTTCTGACTCTGTAACTTCTGGCTTAGACAATTGACCGTGACGACGAGCATATTCCTTCATTTGACGAGAGATTAGCTCTTCGCTCACATCTACCTCAAGCTTCGTAAACGTTTTTGATTTGTCTAAATTCAAATCGAATGTAGGAGCGTATCCAATTTCGTAAGTGAAAGTAAATGTTGATGGGTTGTCCCAATCTCCAACATCATCGCCTTCCTTTGGAATTGGACTACCTAATAACTCAAGTTTGTTTTCAGAAACATAATTTCCGATAGCATCTTGCAGCATTTTATTTATTTCGTCGACCAATAATGATTTTCCGAAACGTTGTTTCACTAAAGAGGCAGGAACTGCACCTTTGCGAAACCCAGGTAAATCAACACGTTTACGGTAGGTCTTTAAGGCCGTTTCGTAAGTCTCGTTGTAATCAATAGGGTCAAGAGTCACCTTCAACTCTCCTGTAAGAGAGCCGGTGTTAAGTTGTTCAATATTCATAACGATAGATTGTTCTTCCGTTGAGGAAGTATTATTCAGCTAAAACCATTACTTGGTTGTTCAATACCTCAACGGTACCGCCAAGCACATCAAAAGTCAATTCTTTGCCTTGAGCATCTTTCACTCGCACGCTTCCTTTTTTCAACGACGAAATAAGGGGGGCGTGATTGTTCAAGATTCCCAATCCACCTGAACTTCCAGGAAGAAAAACATATTCTGCTTCTCCTTGGAAGAGGACGGTTTCTGGGGTAATTATTTCAACGCGCATAATTGCTCTTAGTTCTGTGATTCAGCCAACATTTTCTTACCAGCTTCAATAGCTTCTTCGATGGTACCTTTCAAGTTGAAAGCCGCTTCTGGAAACTCGTCACACTCTCCGTCTAGGATCATGTTGAAACCTTTAATTGTTTCTTCAATTGGAACCAATACCCCTGGGATACCGGTAAATTGCTCTGCCACGTGGAATGGCTGAGACAAGAAACGCTGCACTTTACGAGCGCGGTATACAGCCAATTTATCGTCTTCTGATAATTCGTCCATACCCAAGATCGCAATGATATCTTGTAATTCTTTGTAGCGTTGCAGAATTCCTTTAACACGTTGAGCGCAAGTGTAGTGCTCGTCACCAACGATAGCTGGAGTTAAGATACGAGAAGTAGAATCCAATGGATCTACCGCAGGATAGATACCTAACTCGGCAATTTTACGACTTAATACAGTTGTTGCATCTAAGTGAGCGAATGTGGTTGCTGGCGCAGGGTCAGTCAAGTCATCTGCAGGTACATATACCGCTTGAACCGAAGTAATAGAACCTCTTTTCGTTGAAGTAATACGCTCTTGCATAGCTCCCATTTCAGAGGCCAACGTTGGCTGGTAACCTACTGCTGATGGCATACGACCTAAAAGAGCCGATACCTCAGAACCTGCCTGCGTGAAGCGGAAGATGTTATCAATAAAGAAAAGGATATCACGTCCACCTGACTCAGCATCTCCATCACGGAAGTATTCAGCAACTGAAAGACCGCTCAATGCAACACGCGCACGTGCTCCAGGGGGCTCATTCATTTGTCCGAACACCAATGTTGCTTGGCTTTCAGCAAGAGCTTTCATATCCACTTTAGATACGTCCCATCCGCCTTGTTCCATTTCGTGCACGAATGCATCGCCATATTTAATAACGCCAGACTCGATCATCTCGCGTAACAAGTCATTTCCTTCACGAGTACGTTCACCAACACCTGCAAATACAGAAAGACCTGTGTATGCTTTCGCGATGTTGTTGATCAACTCCATGATCAATACGGTCTTACCTACTCCGGCACCACCGAACAATCCAATTTTACCACCCTTCGAGTAAGGTTCAATCAAGTCAATTACCTTAATACCTGTTAAAAGGATTTCAGTAGCGGTAGACAAATCTTCGTAACGAGGAGCGGCACGGTGAATGGAATTACCATTTTCGTTGCTCACTTCTCCGATACCATCAATCGCTTTTCCAACTACGTTGAACAAACGACCTTTGATTTGCTCTCCAGTTGGCATGGTGATGGTGCGACCAAGAGCCACAACTTCAGCACCTCTCTGAAGACCTTCAGTTGCATCCATTGCGATAGCACGAACTGTATCTTCACCCACGTGCTTTTGACACTCGAGGATTAGATCGTCTGCGCCAGAACGCTTGATAGCAAGGGCATCTAGGATGTTAGGAAGCTTTTGACCAGCAGGGAAAGAGATATCTACCACAGGGCCAATAATTTGAACTACTTTACCATTTTGAGTTGACATAGAAAGATGTATTCAGTTTGAATTTCGGGCGCAAAAGTAATACAGGAACTCGAATTTTTCACTGAAAAATGTCTTAATCTGCCATTTTTTATTTAACACCTCCAAAATAGAGGTCGGGCAATATTTCCGAGCAAACTCCTTTAAGCAGTTCGAACCTCCTTCAAAAGACCTTACTTTTGCAGAATCATTGACCAAAGCATGAATAACCAAGGAAATAACTCTGAAGAATCCCTGAATTCGTCTAACCTATTAGTCGTTGTCTTCAAGTGGAGAAAACACCTGTTCCTCGTAACGGCGGCAGCGGCAATAATTGCGGCAGCGGCTTCCTTTCTGATCACAGAAAAATACAAAAGCACTGTCGTGCTTTTCGCCTCGCAGCAGCATAGCTTCGGGGAGCAACTTTTAGAAGATGTAAAGAAATCTGACGTCCTTGCCTATGGCGAGGAAGAAGACGCCGAGCGATTGATGCAGATTATTAACTCGGATCAAGTTCGAGGAAGAATTATAGAGAAATACAACCTGTGGGAAGTGTATGACATTGCCAAAACAGACCGCGGAGCGAACACTTTAATCGGAAAAGAATACAATGAAAACGTTTCTGCTGACTTAACTCGATTTGGATCCATTGAAATTACCGTATTAGATGCCTCTCCAGAGCGCGCTAGGGACATTGCCAATGATATTGCGCAACTTACAGACTCTGTGAGCAACCAAATGCGCAGCGACCGCGCTATGTCGGCATTCTTGTATGCTAAATCCTCATTAGAGACCCTTCAAACCGAAATAAAAATTCTTGAAGACTCGATGCAGTATCTTCAAGAGAAAGGAGTATACAGCTACAAAGACCAGATTGCCTATTTAACAGAACAATACGGAACTGCCATTGTGGAAGGTCATCCCGATCGTGCCCAAGAAATCAAAGTTCAAATGGACTTCCTGTCTAAATACGGCACGCGTTACAAGAAAATTGAAAGCGAAATTGACGGGGGATATGAAAAAATGCAGATCCTTAGAAAGCGTTATGATCTGATGAAGATTGACGTTGAGTCTGACATTTCCTCTCACTTGGTGGTAGACAAAGCAGCGGCTGCCGATAAAAAGTCATACCCCATTCGATGGCTCATTGTTGTGGTGAGTGCCATGGCTACATTCGTCTTCGGCGTGGTGGTTATTTTAGTTCGCGACAACATTGAAAAGTTGAAAAAGGCGTAAGCAGTGAAGGCCTTCACAGCACTTATTCAAAACAAACCAATTCTATTTTGGGGAAGCATCTTCGCTCTAACGCAAGGGTTTGCTGTTGCGTTTGAAATGTACTTCCTTTTCATTCTTCCTGCGGCACTATTTGCTTTGTGGTTGGCCATTCATAAAATTGAATGGGTATGGTTCTTCAGTGTAATGGCCACTCCTTTGAGTATTAATCTTGAGGAAATGGAAGTGGCTCACATTGGCATGTACCTGCCTACTGAACCCATCATAGCCGCTCTTTTACTTTTAATGATTTTCAAGATCATTTCCGGAAAAAGTGTAGACCGAAGAATATTCAAACATCCTTTCACCTACATTATTGGCTTGTATTTGTTGTGGATGGTTTTCACCGCCGTAACAAGCGAGTATCCGCTTGTCTCATTTAAATTCATTGCTACACGACTTTGGTTTATCTCGGGATTTTATTTGCTTGGTGCTCATCTTTTCCAAGACCTTTCCAACATAAAAAAATTCTTCGCGAGTTATTTAGCACCACTCTGCATTGTAATAATTTACACCGTAACACGACACGCTCAATTCAATTTCGACAAAGAAAGTGCGCATTGGGTTATGGAGCCTTTATTCAAAGATCACACAAGCTACGGCGCTGTTTTGGCAATGTTTTTTCCAGTTTCCATTGGCTTACTTTTTTTGAAAAAGAAAAGTCCCTTGGTGACCTTCTTAATATACGCTGCCCTACTCATTGTCTCCATTGGACTTGTGCTGTCTTTCACACGTGCGGCTTGGGTTTCTGTTGTGGTTGCATTTGGAGTGCTACTAATCATGATGCTTCGCATTCCATTGAAGTATGTGTTGTATGGAACAGTCATTTTCGGAAGTGTTCTTCTTTTTTCGTGGAATAACATTCAACAAGAACTTGGACAGAATAAACAAGAGAGTAGCGACAAATTAGATGAACACGTTTCCTCTATATCGAACGTATCGTCTGACGCCTCGAATCTAGAACGTTTGAACCGATGGCATTGCGCCATGGAAATGTTTCACAGAAGGCCCATTGTAGGATGGGGGCCTGGAACTTATCAATTCGTTTACGCGCCGTTTCAGCAAGCGAAGGATAGAACGATCATAAGCACGAACAACGGCGATGGCGGTAACGCACACAGCGAATACTTGGGTCCACTTGCGGAAGAAGGGGTATTGGGCTTGCTACTCTTTATTTCAATTTTTGTGTATACCCTTGTGCTCGGATTTAAATTGTTTTATGCTGCGGTAGAAAAAGAACATCGAGCAATTATTGCCAGTTCGTTCTTAGGATTAATAACGTATTTCGTGCACGGCACCTTGAACAATTATTTGGACACGGACAAGGCTTCGGTGCCGTTTTGGGGATTTATCGGGATTTTAGTTGCGATGGATTTGTTTCATCTGAAGAAACAAGAAGAGGCTATTTCCAACAAATAGCCAGAATGGCTACATCGTCGTTGAACAAACATTCGCCGCGGAAAACATTTGCTGCATTCTCAATAGCAAGACAAACATCCTTGGCGTGTGAGCCTTTCATGTTTTTTTCAATACCTTCAATTTCGAAGTAATCACCTTCAGCATTGTTCACTTCAACAAGCCCATCTGTATAGCCCAACAAGACATCTCCAGATAAAACCACTTGCCTCACAGCGCTCACCTTTGGCAATTCTGGAAGCATTCCCAGTCCAATAGAAGTCGCGCCAAATTGCTTGAATTCGCTTCCTGTTTTGAAAACAGGAGCATTGTGACCGCAGTTCACATATTCCAACTCTTGGATTTTCGAATCATATACAGCAAGAAAAAACGTAATGAACTTTTCACCCTGAACCGCATCCCAAACACGTTTATTCAATTTGTTCGCGAGATTTACTAAATCCGGACGCTTTTCCTCAAAAGCATTTCGAACGTAAGCTTGGAAATTCGACATTAAAAATGCCGCGGGCATTCCTTTTCCTGAAACATCACCTAAACAGAAGACCCATTCGTCTTCGTTGATTTGAAACACATCGTAGTAGTCTCCACCAACTTGCTGATGCGCTCTGTATATTCCTTGAACATTCCAAGCAGCGGTATCCGGAAAGCGACTTGGCAAAAGCAAGTGCTGCATTTCCGCAGCCAACTCCAACTCCTTCTTCAATCTTTCTTGTTGAACCAAATTGGTCAGCAATCTCTTATTCTCGAGAGCAACACTAAGGACCGATGTTAAAGTTTGAAGGAAGCGCATGTGCTTCACCGTAGGACTCATTCCGCGGGCATCTTCCGCGTTGTCGCCGGCCAAAGCAATAGCCAAAGGTTGGTTGTTGTGTAGAACAGGAACAATCACATCATAAGACTCGCGTGACGCATCTTCTGAAAGAGCCACTCCTTTGTTTGAATGAAAAAAATTATCGGCCGGAATAACAAATTCCGTAACGTTCATGTCACCGTATTGAAGCAGACATTGCCAATCTTCGCGTTTAACGAATAAGGCCAATCTCTCTATTCCCAAATGGGTCTGTACAATATTTTGAAATTGGAAAATCAAATCTTGCTCTGAACTATTCGCATTGATAGCTTCAGTTAATTCAAGTAGCGCATTCAATTTGAAGTCGCGTTGTTTTATTTTCGATGAGAGTCGCTCAGTATTTGACATCTTTGCAAAGAAACAACAAAGTATCCAATGCGCATTGCATTCACAGGAACAGAATCGAGCGGAAAAACAACACTTTCCCGGTGGCTTGCAAATGAGCTTTCGGATGCTGTTTATGTTTCTGAATTTGCTCGTGAGTATCTCGAAGAAAGACAATTGACTCGCGCTAATGAAGAGGATTTCAAACAAATCGCATGCATTCAATGCGAACGCTTCACTCAAAGTAAAGAGAGTATCTACCAAATTTTCGACACCGATATTTTCGTTCTGCGCATTTGGAACGATGAAGTGTTCCAATTGAAATTACCTGAACTTGAAATTCTTCCTTCCTGCAAAATGGACATTCACTTTTTGTGCGCGCCTGATGTTGAGTGGGAAGCGGATGCACTTAGAAGTGCGCCGGCTCAAGCCGAGAGAGAACGATTATTTGAAAAATATAAAATTGAGCTTCGAAATTCACAAGTAAACTTTACAATTCTATCAGGAAGTTTAGCTGAAAAAAAATCCTTAATTCTATCCTCTGTTCGAAACAGTTCCTTTTAAAATCAATAACGCGATAAACACTCCCGTGGCATCGGCAACAACATCAAACCAATCAAAAGAACGATCGGTTGTGAAATAGAATTGATAGTATTCCAGAAGGACGCCTGCGCATGTCCACACTGTAACAGACTTAAACTTCCCCCATCCCGAAAAAACAGCGAGTGAGGTTGCTACGAAAAACATGAAGGCATGTACAATTTTATCGGGACCTAAATTTTCCCAAAAAGAAATTTTCGGAAAAGACTTGCTAGACATGGCGTGTAGGCCGAAAACAACAACTGCCCACAAAATGTGAGCAGTTGTCCAATATTTTTTTGGAAGATTAACCAACCATTGCTTCATAAGCAGCAGCGTCCATCAATGAGCTTAAATCTGCTCCTTCCGATAATTTTACTTTAATCATCCAACCGTGTCCGTAGGGATCATTGTTTACGTGAGCAGGATCAGCTTCCAATCCGGCGTTCACCTCAATCACAGTTCCTGAAACTGGCATGAACAAATCGCTCACGGTCTTCACCGCTTCAACCGTTCCGAAGATTGCATGTTCTTCAAGGCTTTCACCTTGTGTTTCAATTTCAACAAAAACGATATCACCTAATTCGCTTTGCGCGAAATCTGTAACGCCAACAGTAGCAATATCGCCTTCAATGCGAACCCACTCGTGGTCTTTCGTGTACTTTAATTCAGCTGGAAAATTCATTGTTTTCAATTTATGTGGAACAAAAATAAGGGAAGTTTGAAGTGGAACAATTAAAAATAAGACTAACTTTCACCCAGACTTTATGAAAATGGAAATTACTGCATACGTTGTTTTCTTGCTTCTCGCCATTGGTATGGCCTCGGGAATGCTCAGTGGATTTGTTGGAGTTGGCGGAGGACTTATTATTGTTCCTGCACTTGTGTACTTTCTCGGTTACACTCAATTACAAGCACAAGGGACAAGCCTAGCTGTATTGCTTCTTCCCGTAGGTTTTCTAGCCGTTATGCATTATTACAAGCAAGGAAATGTGAACACAGCGGCAGCACTTCTGATTGGCGCTGGATTTATTTCGGGTGCGCTCTTCGGTAGCAAATTCGCACACAACATTCCCATTGCAAAAGTGAAATTCGGATTTGCTCTTGTGATGCTTATTGGAGCATTGAAGTTGCTCTATGAATCGAGTAAAGTTTTGTTTGGGTCGAATTAACTCAAATTGTAAATCCGCTCCATCACTTTTCCGAAAGCGTAAATGTCTTGAAAAGAATTGTACATGGGAACCGGTGCCATTCTAATGATGTCCGGTTCGCGCCAATCGACTACCACTCCTTCTTTCGCGAAAACACCAACAAACTCTTTGGTCCTTCCTTTCAAACGAATAGAAAGCTGACAACCTCTTTCATTTGCATCGTGAGAAGTGAGTTGTTCAACAGGAACTCCCTTCGATTTCAATTCTTGAAAAATAAATTCCAAGTAAGCGGTTAACTCTTTCGACTTCGCGCGCAGCGCTGACATGGATGTTTTGTCGAAAAGATCTAAAGCGGCTCTATGAGCAGCCATAGATAAAACAG
>Ga0208597_1000147_pt1 | contig 25810 bp, 27 predicted proteins | sample LakMenEpi05May12_FD_150673 | JGI IMG/M metagenome (GOLD analysis project Ga0208597, IMG submission 150673) | Freshwater microbial communities from Lake Mendota, WI - 05MAY2012 deep hole epilimnion (SPAdes) | ecosystem: Environmental > Aquatic > Freshwater > Lake > Epilimnion/Euphotic zone ...
CCCCGAAAAACCAAGACTTCCACTACCATCAAAATGCCGGAGCCTACATGGAACTAGGCGAAGCCATGGGCAAAGGGATGCTGGAATTGCTCAAGAAATAAAGGAGCGCGGACTTCAGTCCGCTTGAGCTACTCCCAACTCCCCGCCTCCAGTCCATGTCACATTTTGCTCTTTCCTATTCATGGAATACCGATTACAGAGGGCGCGACATGAGCCAAAATCAACTCGACCAACTAAAGCAATTCACCGTCGTTGTCGCCGATACTGGAGACTTCGAATCGATGAAATCCTATCAACCACAGGACGCCACGACCAATCCATCGCTGATTCTGCAAGCTGCTGAAAAGCCTGAATATCGTCCGATCGTTGAGAAAGCTGTGGCAGAATTTCGCGACTCCGCACTCGGTGAGCAAGAAAAACTCTCCGCGATTCTTGATCGCATTCTGATTCTTTTCGGTTTGGAAATTCTCAAGATTGTTCCTGGTCGCGTATCCACCGAAGTTGACGCACGTTTGTCTTTCGATACCGAAAGCACCGTCGCCAAGGCCCGCGAACTGATTGCCGCCTACGAAAAAGAAGGTCACAGCCGCGAGCGCATCTTGATCAAGATCGCTTCCACGTGGGAAGGCATCAAGGCTGCTGAGATTCTTGAGAAAGATGGCATCCGCTGCAATCTCACTCTCCTCTTCTCCTTCGCTCAAGCCGTTGCTTGCGCCGAGGCTAAGGTGCAGTTGATTTCTCCCTTCGTTGGTCGCATTCTCGATTGGTACAAAGCCTCCACGGGCAAAGACTACCAAGGCGACGAAGATCCCGGCGTTGTATCGGTCAAAGCGATCTACAACTACTACAAAAAATTCGGCTACAAGACCGAAGTCATGGGCGCATCGTTCCGCAACATTGGTGAAATCCAAGCACTTTCCGGTTGTGACTTGCTGACCATCAGCCCCGGCCTGCTCAAAGAATTGCAAGCCACAGATGCACCACTTGAGCGTCGTCTCGATCCTGCACATGCAGCCAACGATCCAGTGGAAAAAATCTCACTCGACGAAAAAGCCTTCCGTTTCCTCTACAACGAGGACGCCATGGCCGTAGAAAAAACTGCCGACGGCATCCGCAAGTTCTCCGCGGACATCATCAAGCTGGAGAAACTGGTTGCCTCAATGCTGTAATCAGCTTCGACTCATCAGAGTTACTTTCCAACGCTCAGCAATGTCCGCTAACCCGGCATTTCTGGGCGTTTTTCATGTCGATGGCGAACCTAAGTTAGAAACCCACCTTCCTAACAGCTTCGTAGAGCACGATGGCAACTGCGGTGGAGAGGTTGAGACTGCGAGTGCTGCCCTCGCGCATCGGAATGCGTAGGGCTTGGTCGGCTGCATCAAATACCATCTGCTCGGGAAGACCTTTGCCTTCGCTACCGAAAACAAGATAATCCCCCGCAACAAAAGGCACTTCCCACAAGCCGCGTCGAGCCTTGGTGCTGAGATACCAGAACCGTGCGGATTCCCCCGCTGCCTGCTGAAGATCCGCATAGGATTCCCACACACGGACATCGACGTCTTTCCAGTAATCGAGCCCTGTCCGACGCACGTATTTGTCCTCTAACGAAAATCCGAGTGGCTTGACGAGGTGCAAGACGGAGCCTGTAGCCAAGGCCAAACGCCCCGCTGCGCCGGCGTTGTGAGGGATTTCGGGTGCAACGAGAACGATGTGAAACATAGCCGTCGAAAAAATCAACCTTTACGAGTTAATAGTGATTTTCCTGTCATTTCAGAAGGCTGAGCGACACCGAGCATATCAAGCAAGGTCGGTGCGACATCGGCAAGAATGCCATCGCGCAAGGTCACTTGATCGGCATCAGCGGCAACGTAGAGTGAATGCACGAGGTTGGTGGTATGAGCGGTGTGCGGTGAACCATCAGGATTGCGCATGACTTCACAGTTGCCGTGATCAGCGGTGATCAAGAGTTTACCGCCGAGAGCTAAGGTTCGCTCCACCAGCAAACGCACGCCGAGATCGATGGCCTCACAGGCATGAATGCCCGCTTCGACGACACCCGTGTGCCCGACCATATCGGGATTGGCAAAATTGACGATCACCATGTCGTAGTTTTCCATGCGACGATAGACCTCAAAGGCCACATCGGGTGCACTCATTTGCGGTTTGAAATCGTAGGTGGCAACTTCTTTCGGGCTGATCGCGAGGTAGCGGTCTTCGCCAGGATATGGTGGCTCGACGCCGCCATTGAAGAAGAAGGTAACGTGTGGATATTTCTCGGTTTCCGCACAGCGAAGTTGCGTCAGGCCTGCTCGTGATACGGTTTCGCCGAGAATCATGGTCAGGGACTGCGGCAGGAAAATGACTGGGCAAGAATAGTTGCCGTAGTTTGTCAGAGTGACGTAGTGAACCTGCGGAGTGACTTCGCGATCAAATCCATCGAAATCGGCATGCAAGAATGCATCAGTCAATTGGCGAGTGCGATCGCTGCGATAGTTGAACCACAGAAACACGTCGCCATCACGAACACGTTGTTCATTTTGATGAGAGAAAATCAAGGGCAAGACGAACTCATCACCACGCGGATCGACAGCGTAGGTCGCTTCGACGGCTTTGGAAGGGCTGAGGCTTGTTGTCTCACCACGGCCAAAAACGATCGCATCCCAGGCGAGTTTGTTACGCTCCCAGCGCTTGTCGCGATCCATAGCATAGTAGCGACCGATGACGGTGGCAATGCTCGCATTTGTGCCTTCAAGGCGTTTTTCGACATCGGCGAGATAGCCCGCGCCACTGGTCGGTGAAGTGTCACGACCATCGGTGATCGCATGAACGAGAGTATCGGTGACACCTGCACGCGCAGCCATTTCACAGATAGAAATGAGGTGATCTTGGTGTGAGTGCACGCCGCCATCACTGACTAGGCCGATCAAATGCAGACGGCCATTTTTCGCTTTGGCGAAGGCCTCTTGGAGATTCGGAATGTGCTCCATTTCACCATCGAGAATGGATTTGTTGATGCGGGTGAGATCTTGATAGACGATGCGCCCTGCACCGAGGTTGAGGTGTCCGACTTCGCTATTTCCCATCTGTCCATCAGGGAGACCTACGTCCATGCCGCTGGCTGAGAGTCGTGCTTGGGGATAAGTCGCATAAAGATGATCGTGAAACGGGGTGTTCGCGAGCAATGTGGCGTTGCCATCACGCTCGGCAGTTTCTTTTCCTCCGGGGTTCACACCCCATCCATCACGAATGATCAAAACGACTGGTTTCTTTGCCATAACGCGCTTGTCTTAGCCGAGGAAAGTGGGTTCGTCCATAGCAAATCCTATTTGTGTCTTGGTAAGCAAAAACTTTTGCTGTCATGGATAGAATGCTTGTGAGATGTAGCGTGAGCGTGCTAGCATCGCGGCGGGATGGAATCCATCAAAAATTTTATTGCCGAGCACTGGCGTAGTGCCATCGAGATCCTGATCCTGGCGGCTGGAGTCTATCAAATTTTCCGTGCCTTCAAGGCAACGCGAGGAGCTCGGATTCTGGTCGGTTTGGCATCGATCTTGATTTTCCTCACACTGATCTCGCAGCTTTTCTCCTTCCAAGTCATCGGCTGGATCATCACGCGCGCAGCAGCAGCCTTGGCGCTGGCCTTGATCGTGATTTTCCAACCCGAATTGCGCAACGCGCTCGCCAAGCTTGGTAGCAGTCGGCTTTTTCTCTTTTCTACCACGAGGAAGCTGGCATTCTTGGAAGCCTTTGCCGATGCCGTTGTCGCGCTTTCAAAAAAAAGAATCGGCGCGCTTTTTGCCATCGAGCGAGGCATCAGTTTGCGCCAATATCTAGATACTGGTGTAAAAATGGACGCCATTTTTTCGCAAGAACTGACAATGGCCGTGTTTCACCCCAAGGCACCGCTTCACGATGGTGGCATGGTGATCGCGCAAGACCGGGTCGCTGGTGCCGCTTGTGTTTTTCCTGTTAGCCAAAAGGAACTTGGCGATCGATCGATCGGCTTACGTCACCGCGCCGCCATCGGTGTTTCGGAAGAGACCGACTGCGTAGTGGTCGTGGTTTCCGAAGAAACAGGTTCGATTTCTCTTTGTATCGATGGTGAAATGATCCGCGCGGCGAATCCTGAAGATTTTCGCATGCGGCTCGAAGCTCAATTCCTCTCCGCTCCCAAAACACATGAAACAACTGCTGACAAAGAACTGGCCGGCTAAAATTTCCTCGCTGATTGCCGCCTACGTCATCTGGTATGTGATCCATCAGCATATCGGCGATGACGTCACTAACGGACAAGCGCGCGATCAACAGCGCTTGCAGCAATTATTAGAGCAGAAAATGGAGGAAGTTCGTGCCTTACAGGTTAAAATCTACGACGCCAACGCTGAAAAAGCTCTGCGCGCGATTCCCGTGCCCGAGGAGGATCTGAAACCGAGCGAGGCACCTGTCCCCTCGCCTACACCTAAGAAAGCCCCAAAGGCAAAGACTGAGGGCGAGACAACGCCTCAATAATTTCACCCCATCTCCATGAATTGTTTTATCGCTGGAACTGATACCGGTGTGGGCAAAACCCACATCACTCGCATTTTGTTAGAATCACTACGGGCAGATGGCTTTGATGCCGTCGGCTACAAACCGATCGTATGCGGTGATCGCGGCGATGCAGAACTACTCGCTGAAGCATCTGGAGGCCTGGATCTCGACGTTGTCAATCCCGTTTGGCTCAAAACCCCGGCTGCCCCGTGGGTTGCTGCTCAGTTGGAAAATCGCCAGATCGATTGGCAATCACTCATTGATGGCTACAATCGCCTCGCTTCACAACATGAAATCGTGCTCGTCGAAGGTGTTGGCGGTTGGGAGGTTCCGATCAGCGCCGATGCAAGCAGTGCTGACCTAGTGCAGGCTCTGCAACTTCCGGTCGTCGTCGTCGTTGCCAATCGCCTAGGAGCCATCAACCACACTGTGCTCACTTGCCAAGCGATTCGCGCGCGAAATGTTCCTCTCTGTGGGTTGATTCTCAATCATCTCGTTGATGAATTTGATACAGTCATGATCGCTAACAAGAGCAGCATTCCCCACTGCGCGCAATCGCCCCTGATCACCGAGGTGATTCACTCGCAAGATTGGATCGAGACTGATTGGCTCACCGATCAGTGAAATCGTTTTCCTGAAACCAAGTTTTGACAAAACCAAGGAATCTGTTTCATTGTCCCCGCGATGTCGACACTGCTTCCTACTGTTCCCGATGCTACTGGTCACTATGGTCCCTTTGGTGGCATGTTTGTGCCCGAGACTCTGATGACCCCCTTGCAGGATCTCGCTGTGGCTTATGAAGAGGCACGTCAAGATCCCAGTTTCCAAGCAGAGCTCGATGACCTACTGCACAACTACGTTGGTCGCCCTACCCCACTCTATTTTGCCGATCGCTGGACCGAAAAACTCGGCGGCGCCAAAATTTACCTCAAGCGCGAGGATCTCTTGCACACTGGTGCACACAAGATCAACAATGCCTTAGGTCAAATTTTGCTCGCCAAACGCATTGGAAAAACACGCATCATTGCAGAAACTGGAGCTGGTCAACACGGAGTGGCCACAGCTACGGTGTGTGCCCGATTCGGCATGGAATGTGTCGTTTACATGGGCGCCGTTGACATGGAACGTCAGGCGCTCAACGTCGCACGGATGCGTTTGATGGGGGCAAAAGTTGTGCCTGTCACAGCTGGACAAGCGACATTAAAAGAAGCAGTCAACGAGGCCATGCGTGATTGGGTAGCCAGCGTCGATCACACCCATTACATTCTTGGCTCCGCTCTTGGCTCTCATCCATTTCCCATGATGGTGCGCGATTTCCATCGCGTGATTGGCGTGGAAGCTCGTCAGCAAATTCTTGAAAAAGAAGGTCGATTGCCCGATCTGCTAGTTGCTTGCGTAGGTGGTGGCTCCAATGCAATCGGCTTGTTTCACCCATTCCTCAACGATGAAAACGTGCGCATGGTCGGCGTTGAAGCTGGCGGAGAAGGCATTGTTCCCGAGCGCCACGCAGCACGTTTCCAAGGAGGGAAATTGGGCGTTCTTCAAGGCACTAAAACTTGGTTGCTAGCGAATGACGATGGGCAGATCGAACTCACCCACTCGGTGAGCGCCGGTCTCGACTACGCAGCGATCGGACCTGAGCATGCCTACTTGCAAAGCATCGGACGCGTCGAATACACCTACGCCACCGACGATGAAGCCCTCGCGGCATTCAAAGCACTTGCCACCACTGAGGGTATCCTCCCAGCTCTCGAAAGCTCACACGCCCTGGCCTACGTGGAAAAAATCGCGCCTTCACTTCCTAAAAACGCCATTCTCATCGTCAACCTCTCAGGTCGTGGGGACAAAGATGTAGAGCAAGCAAGCAAATATCTGCTCTGATATTCACAGTTACACCAAGGAAAATGATCCCACAACGGGCGGCCTTTTTCGAGATTTGTTTAAGAAAATGTTGATTAGTTGGGGCAACGCTGCGTGGCAGGTGCAGGAAATGCATATGAGGTTAGCTGAGGTGATAAATGATTCACGTAGGATGTGTTTGGAAGACTCCAAGAATTGAAGCGCTTACCAATCTGGATAGAGTAAATTTTGTATTTTTTGTGCAATTTCGTTAACTAAGTGCAATTTTCTATAAGGGTTCTTTGCTGATGCAGGACAAAATCGTCGTGTATTCATCCTTTTTTGTAAAAATACCGATTGAATCTTGCCCTCGCTCTGACAAGTATTGTAAAGTAACCTCCTATTATGAATGTGAACAATATTATCCTACTAAGTATGGCATTAGGCTCACTACTCCTTTCGGCCTGTGCGGACTTCAATCACAAGCCTGCAAATCCAACCGCCAAAGCAGAAGAATGGAATGTTCGCAGCGTGCAACACGGCAAAGCTTCCTGGTATTCCATCAAGACCAACCGTGGCACGCGAACCGCTAGCGGTGAGCGTCTCGAAAACAACGCTTACACAGCAGCTCATAAAACGCTGCCCATGGGCACCAAAGTGAGAATAACCAATTTGTCCAATGGTCGATCAGAAATCCTACGCATTACTGACCGAGGACCTTTCGACAAGAAGCGCATCATCGATGTAACTATTGGCAGCGCACAGCGACTTGGCTTCTATTCACGTGGCATCACGGCAGTCAAGCTTGAGGTATTAGACAAGAGATAAAGCGCAGAAGAGAAGAAGGAATCCGAGAAAAACTATTCGAGTTTTTCTATCTACCGTAATACTTGAAGTGGCGGCAGCAAGGAGCCTATTGCGTCTGCTGTAGCTCTCAGTAATTCAATTTCACAATTATCAATGAAGCCGTCATGAGATATCGACTCGCCACACCACTGAAGAATTTGTTTTTTCAAGGGCGGTGACGCCTGATCCATCGTCGCTAATACGCCATCGAGATGATTCAAGTCATACTCCACTTGGGGCAACTCACGCTCAGTCAATTGCCGGTAGGCCACAGCTCCGGTTTGCCAAGTTTCACTACTCTGCGAGAAGTGGGCAAAGCACGCGAGCAAAAGCGCAAGCTCGTTTTCGAGCTGTTCCATGCGGTAATAGCGGATCGGGCGTAGGTCTCGTCGCTCAAATGTTCCTGCAAGATGGCGCTCCATCGCGCGCTCCATCATCAACTCAAATAAAGTCACCTCACCATCACTGCTAATTAAGTGACGTGTTTGCTGTCGGAATTGATCATATTCCTGAAAATTCATGCGCCGTAGAAGCGGGATCGCAAGATCCATCACTGCGATTTTTTGCACAGAAGCCATGCTGACAAAGCGCGATTGCCATAGTGCTACGGCCTCCATTTCTTCTATGGAAAGAACCGTCACCAGCCAACGCATTTCCTCCTCGCGGAGCTTCTCATCATGTGCGACAAGCATTCCAATTACGGCACCTTTGGCTTGTTCTAGATTGTTAAATACTATCGCTTGATCTAACGAATTTCGCATCTTTGTGCCATAGTCTGTATTGATGCCCGAAGCTGCGCCAAGTCCACTGAGGGCCGCACTTTGCCACTCACGCGTGACGGGAATATCCGATGCCGGAGAATCATTCCTATCGCTCTGCGCCGCAGCAATCGAGGTAACCGCGCTTGAATCAAGCAAACGAATGCGCTCGGAGAGAGGCGGATGCGTGGCTAACCAACCCGAGAGGAAACTGCCAGGACTGGAAAAAAACATATGTGCGGCCTCTGCTGCCCTCGGTGCATGGAGACTGCCGCCTTGCTGCACGAGGATTTTTTTTAAGGCGCCAGCAATCCCTTGTGGATCGCGCGTGAACTGCACGGCCGAGGCGTCGGCAAGATATTCGCGCTGACGTGATACCGCAGCTTGGATCAATCGACCAAAGAAAACACCCACTGAGCCAATCAACCATACGGCAGCACCTGACACAACGATGGCCAGCAACAAACCTGCGCTGTTCTTGTTATCACCTGAGCTACGGACACGGACGTGACGCAGGATGGATAAAATCCCCCGCCCTAGCATCGCGATCATCATCAGACCGAACAGCCAACCAGTGAGTCGTAAATTGAGCCGCATATCACCATTCAGAATGTGACTGAATTCATGCGCTACCACGCCTTGAAGTTCGGCGCGTGTAAGTTCTTTGAGGCAACCACGGCTCACTGCCACCACCGCATTGCCGGGCTCAGTGCCTGCTGCGAAGGCATTGATCGATTCCTCATCGTCCATCACCCAAACTTGTGGTGCGGGAATTCCTGAAGCGATGGACATTTCCTCGACTACATTCAGCAAACGGCGCTCTGCGGTATCGCGTGTGGAGGGATCTACGGGGCGGGCGCCCATATCGCGCGCCACCACGGCGCCACCTTGCCCGAGTTGTATCAGCTTAAAAAAACTCCCTAACAAAATTACTACCAAGCCGATCGCGGCGATGCTGAAGCCGAAGGATTGATCCACATGCCCCACATAATACGTGATGGCGATCGCCGCGCCATATAGGGTAGCAACAGTTCCCAAGACCCCCAAGGCAAACCACAGCACGAGCCACCTTGTGCGCTTGCGAGCTTGATACTGTGCTTCGAAAAAATTCATGCCGCCTCCCGCTAAATCCTGAGATTAGAACGAGACCTTTACGGCTTCGCGCTCTTTCTCCTCAGATACCTCAAACAAAGCAGCGGGACCGAAGGAAAAGAAGCCCGAGATGAAATTCGTGGGGAATGCCTCACGCTTGTTATTATAGAACGTGACTGCATCATTGTAGGCCTGACGTGCGAATGAGACTTTGTTTTCAGTGGTTGTAAGCTCCTCGCTGAGTTGCATCATATTCGAGTTCGATTTCAAATCCGGATATGCTTCGGCGACAGCGAATAATCGACCGACCACACCTCCAAGTCGACCTTCAGCTTGTGCCAATTGCCCCACGGCACTAACATCACTTGGATTGAGTGCCGCGGTATTGCGCATGCTTTCAGCTTGGTTGCGCGCCGCGATCACAGCTTCGAGCGTTTCCCTTTCATGCGCCATAAATGCCTTCGCTGTCTCCACCAAGTTCGGGATCAGGTCATGACGACGCTTCAACTGCACATCGATTTGCGCGAACGCATTGCGGAAGCCATTGCGCGCACGCACAAGACCGTTATACATTCCCACAAGAATCATCACGACAATGGCTGCGATGCCCAAGAATACTACAACTAATGCTACGAATGATATAGATAGACCCATGATGTTTTTTGTTGTTCGGAATGGAAATTAGCAAAGTGCAGAGATCATGACCATGAGAAAAATGCGAAAAAATTCCAATCGATCATCCAGCGGTAAGTCGCGCGTTGACAGCGCTCACGAATTGAGGACAGAATTGCGTCGACTTCATGGGTAAGGTAAAAATCAAAAACGTTGAGGCTGGGTTGTTTGTTCCTGCGGATTATTTCTCGCGGGTTCGCAAAGCAGACATTTTTCCGGATAATGACAAACCTCTGGAGGTCGATTTGGGGTGCGGCGATGGTGCATTCTTAGTGGCGATGGCGCGCGAGTTCCCAGAGCGTAATTTTCTCGGCGTCGAGCGCTTACTTGGTCGCGTGCGCAAGGTCGCACGCGATATCACCCGAGCAGGACTCACCAATGCAAAGGTTTTGCGCCTTGAGAGTAAATACACGATTGAATGGTTGCTGGAAAAGAACTCGATCAGCCGTCTCCATTTGCTTTGTCCAGATCCTTGGCCGAAGGCCAGGCATCACGAGAGACGATTGGTGCAGCAAGATTTTTTGTATTCGCTATGGGATGCGCTCGCCCCGGAATCCGAATTTCTATTCAAAACCGATCATGATGAATATTTCGACTGGGTGCGCAGTGAGGTGGAGCAGTTTGGTAAATTTTCGATGATTCCTTGGCAAGACTGCGATTTTTTCTACCCGAAGACTGATTTCCAATTGCTGTGGGAAAGCCAAGGCAAGCGTTTGCAATCACTGCGCTGCAAAAAAGGCACCAGCCCCGTGGGCTGATGCCTAGAAAATAAGTGCGCAGTATCGATTAGTATTTCACCCCGCAACCATAAGGTTCGGTTTTTGCAGTTTCCACGGGCTTATCAGCTAAAACGGCATCTAGTGCTTTCACTACGTAGTTCTCGGCACCGGCAATGTCAGCTACGTCGGTCGATTTTTTCGAATCGATCGCACCATTGTAGGCAAGCACGCCTTTGGCATCGATCACAAACATGTGCGGTGTGACTTTCGCATCGTAGGCCTTGCCGATGGTGCCGCTCTCGTCGGCGATCAAATGACTAGCTTTGCTGCCCTTTTCTTCCGACATTTTGATGAACGTGGCGTCATCGGTATAGCTGCCGCTGGCCTTAGATCCGGAATTGATGGTGATCCACACCACTCCTTTTCCTGTGTAAGTCTCTTGGAGTTTCTGCATGTTTTTCGAGCCATAATGCTTTACGACGAAGGGGCATCCGTGGTTGACCCACTCGAGCACCACCACTTTGCCTTTCAGCGCGGCGAGCGAGACATCGGTTCCTTTTGCATCTTTGGCGGAGAAATCGGGAGCGGCCTTGCCCACCTCTGCGGCATTAGCGGAGATCGAGATCGAAATGGCGCTGACCATTGCAGTAAACATGTTTTTTGCTGTCATCATAGGGGTTGATTTGGTTTGTTGTTGGATTGTTTTCTGTTTGTTTGGATATCTTGCTCATTGCAATAATACACGATGAGCATAGTAAGTTTGCGCAAAATTTTCGACTGTCCAATGAAAAGTTACTTTTTCTTCCATTCTAGCAAAATCGGGCGCTTCAGATTGGACGAGTGCACGATAAATTGCAGCGATGCAATCTCTTTGGGAGCATACTCACTACGTTTGGCTAAGGCCGTGAAGTTCTTGCCTGAACCATCGCCGCTTCCGATCAAGACTGCTGTGGCGGGATCGAGGATCTGCTCATCGATGGGGAAAATTTCTGCACCTTCCAGTGAAGTGGTCTCATCAGCTTTTGCTTGTATCGTGAAATGCAACGAGCCATCGCGATCATCGACGTTTACCTCCCAACGTGGATCTTTCTCAGGGATTTTTGACCAAGCGAGATCGATCAGCTTTTGCTCTTGTTGCGCTGATGACGGAGACGCCCCGCTGTGGAGAGTTGCTCTCAAAAAGGCATCACCTGGCACACAACCCTTGTCATTGCATGCTAGCCAGCTCAACTCGCCCTCGATTTTCACCTCGCCAGAGGCATTTGCGGGAGCGGTAAGCTCGAAGGGTAAAAGCACCTCGCCGTGGTAGGCGTAGGACGCGAGATTTCCAGTCACCTCACGTTGAGGCGCGGGAAATGACAACTCGCTTGCCGACCAACCATCAGGTAAATTCCATTTCACCTCGGTTTTCATGCCTCCTTCGCCAGGATTGATCCAGTAGCCGTGATAGCCGGGATCGTAGATCATGCGCACGACTGCGCGGATTGGTTTGCCAGCTTGGTAATGAGAGTCGGCAATCAGCAGATCGACCTTTGCATTGCCCTCATGCGGTGAGCTAGCGACTTGCGAGTAGCCGAGCGGAAGCAAGGCAAGCCCCGCCAAGGCTGATGATGTAAATGATTTCATGCGCCCCTAACATAGCACGTTTCTGCAACTGATCAGGCAAAAAATTATTGGGCTGGGAAAAATTTCTCGCATCAACTATGACGAACGCGATGAACCAAAAGGCGTGATTACATCAAATCACTAGCCGTGACAGAATTTTGTTCGCGTGATCCAAGCAACTTCGCTTGTGAGATTACGCGGGTGCGGGAATCATCGAAACGAAAAGAATGGCAATTGGGGCATAATACGGAACGGATCGAGACAATTGAGTCGCAGCCCTCGCAAACCTTATAGGCGGAGGCATTGGCAGCGATTTTCAGAGCTTTGTCTTTGCGTGATTCGTTGGCATTCATGGTGAGTTTAGAAAAGTGAGGGCGTAGAAAAAAGCGGATAGGAAACATCCCATCCGCTCGGATCTGGAAAAGGCGCTTAATTAAGCAGTAGCCAGAGCTTTGGCAGTCTTGCTCTTGATGTTAGCAGCTTTGTTGCTGTGGATCAAGTTGGTCTTCGCTGCTTTATCAACAGCGGAAGCAAGAACGCTTGCTGCAGCAGTAGCAGCAGTTTTATCGCCAGCAGTGAGAGCATCAGCTACTTTCTTACGGAGAGTTCTGATACGGCTTTTCGCAGCGCGATTGCGCTCGGTGCGAACTTCAGTTTGGCGGATGCGCTTTTGGGCAGATTTGGTGTGGGCCATGATGAAAAAAGACTGATGTGAAGAGTGCGGACAAGCACCGAAATGGAGGACTCTCAGAAATCTGATAACGCATGCAGCGCCTGTCACCATTTCGCTTTTTGTCGCGCGGGGGCGGAACTTTAGTATTCCTGACAAAAGAGTCAAGAAAAAGCCGCAGATTTTATGAAAAAAGTAATTTTCGCCCAGCGATGAAGCATTTTCATGAGCTTATTGATACTTTAGGATTGCCATTTTTGAGCCCTGCGTAATAGTTCATACATATTGAATAATAAAAAATCATTTTCCTTTACCTCTCTCCCATCGTTCAACCCCGGCTGTGTTGTATGGATCGATTTTTCATCACAATGCTTGCCATTTCCCAAAATCAACCAATGATCCACCGCAGCGAATCCACCACTCCAAGTCTGTTCCCCGAATCATTTCCCGTGACTAAATCAACCGAAAAAACTGCCAAACGCGCATCGCAAACTAAATACGATGCGCATGCCTACGGTCTCATCGCTCCGCCCTCCAAAAATCCGGAAGTTCAGGTGAAAAACTATGTGCTTGATACGAATGTGCTGCTGCATGATCCAAGTTGTCTCAATCGATTCAAAGAAAATCACATCTGCGTGCCCGCGGACGTTTTGGCAGAGCTCGATAAATTTAAGAGTGAGCAAACCGAGCGCGGCGCGAATGCTCGCCGCGTTCATCGCAAGCTGATGGAACTTTTCACTGGGGACGCACCCGTCACTCAAGGCGTGCCAACCGAAGGTGGTGGCACGGTAAGGATGGTCATCTATGATCCTCTCATCTGTCCCAAAAACTCTGCGGACCTCGAATTGTTTCACCGCATTTTCCCTGATCAGGAGCGGATGGATCACCGTATTCTCGCTTGCGTGCTACTCATCAAGCAATTCAATCAAGGCTCTGTTGTGCTCGTCACAAAGGATCTCAATATGCATCTCAAGGCGCGCACTGTGGGAATCGACTGTCAAGACTACCTCAACGACAAGGTCAATCCCGAGGAGGTGTCCAACTACAGCAACAAACTAATTCCCGTTGACTCGTCTGAGCTCCAACGTTTCGCCAGCAGTGGTGAGCTTGATCTCGCGGAGGAGCGTATCGCCGGACTATCAGTTAATGAATACGTTCTCCTCGATGCGGGCGACAACCATCAAATGCCCGCGCGAATGGACAATCACGGCATGCTGGTACGCTTGCTTTGCCCCGATGTGTTAAAAATTCCCGATGGTCATAATCTCAAGCCGCTGAATCTCGGTCAAAAATGCCTCATTGATGCCTTGCTCAACCCAGACATTTCCCTCGTAACCTGCTACGGTCATGCGGGAACAGGAAAAACGCTCGTCGCAGTAGCGGTAGGACTGCACGAAATGTTTAATCGGCGCTACAATGGAGTCACGATCAGTCGACCAGTAGTAGCCATGGGGGATCAACTCGGATTCCTGCCCGGCACCTTAGAGGAAAAAATGCGACCATGGCTGCAACCAATTCATGACGCTCTTGATTTGCTCATGCGCCCACAAATGCCAGCTAGTGGCCCACGGCGTAAACAAGTCAAAAAAGACCAGCCCGATCCCAAGGTCAAGAAACCATGGGAACTGCTCATGGAGCAGGGCATCATTGAGATTGAGGCCCTGTGCTACATCCGTGGCCGCTCCATACCGAACCGCTTTTTCATCCTCGACGAGGCCCAACAGCTCACACCTCAAGAAGCAAAAACGGTCGTTACGCGGATGAGTCGTGGCTCCAAGCTGGTGCTCGTCGGAGATCCCGCTCAGATCGACAATCCCTACGTCGATAGCCGCAGTAATGGTCTGGTTTATACGCGCAATCGCTTAAAAGATCAACCATTCACGGCACATGTAGCATTGACTCGTGGTGAGCGCTCTGAACTTGCAGACGTTGGCGCGAAGTTGATGTGAAGTTCTCAGAATCATTAGGCTTAGGAGTACCACCGGCCGGACTCGAACCGGCACGCCCGTAAGGACAACGGATTTTAAATCCGCGACGTCTACCAATTCCGCCACGGTGGCATTTAACCTAGTTTTTTACCCTTTTGTGATCTTGATCACGGAAGGCGCGGGAACTTAGCGGCAATTCACACTCTTCGTCCAGCAGAATCATCCGATACAGAAAAATATTTCCACCAGAGCCACTTACTGACGTTTCTGAATTGCTTCAATCGCATTGCGGAAACTGGTCTGCAATTCGAGATCAGCATTGATCTTCATCGCAGATTCAAGCGCTTCGATGGATTTCAGGCTGCCAACGCGAGCGCAGATACGCGCTGCGGACATACGCTGAGCGTTTTCGCCTTCACTTAAGTGCTTGATGATGTGATCTTCTGCTTGCTTACCACTTTTGGCATAAATTGCTTCCCATTCGACGGGGGTTTCAAGCCATAACTGATCTAAAATTGGATAGACTTCAGGCTGAGGCCATTGAGTCAGAAATCCCACCGTTTCCAGTGGCAGCGTTTTCATTTTCGCGTAATACTCTTTTGCCGCTTTCATAGCCTCCTCAGGAGCACCGTCTTTGCCATTACTCCACACGATCAATGCCTTGGAGAGATTGGTGAGCATTTCTTTATCCGCCATGGGCAAAAGATCAATCATGCGCTTGAGCATGTCGTCGCGAGATTGCACAGGCTCAGCCAAAGAGAGCCGCACCAAAGCCTCATTGATACGGCGAATGTCCATGCCCTCCATTTCCATGAGGTTATATTGATAAAAAGCACCGTCGGTCTTGTCTGTGAGCTTATTCATCGGACGCTCGGCAAAACGTTTGTTGTCGACCAAAACAGAGATGATTTGTAATTCACTATCAGTCTGATCTACCTCCCCCATGCGTCCGCACTGGCTCGCCATTTCCTCGAAGCCAATTTGGGGATCTACCAAAACGAGTAGATAGTGGCGTGTATTACGAGGATAAAGGTGAGAGGCCTCCCCCGCTCCACTCATTCGCATCAAATAGCGTTCTACGATCTCAGAATTACTCTCCTGCAATCCTTTCATCCAAATACCAATCACTTTACGCGCACCTCTAGCCTCTGCAAGCGCTGTTTGCATTGGTCCATATCCTATCTCAGCGCGCAATTTTGCCCGTTTTTCTTCGAGTGAGCTCACCGGCACGACATGGCTGGTATCGTCATCCAAGACCCGCATGGAGCGAACCAAGGGTTGTGAACCATCTTTAAAATACATCGGCAACAAGATCAAAGCTAGTGCTCCCATGATCGCGAAAATTGCCGCTTTTACGCGCACTCTTGGATTGGCATAGATCACCATGATCGCCCCGACTACCGCGGCAAATCCAGCAATAACCATCCGACGATCCGTCGTAACGCCATCGAGCATTGCACCCTGCGCACCCGCTAAGATTAAGACCAAAGCGGTAAGGATCATCATCGCCACACCAACAATACCAACTAACACTTTCCCTAATGAAACGGGCTCAAATCTCTCCGCTGGTGGCGCCTCTGCATATTGTGCGGTGTGCATGTGACTCGGCACAGAAAACTCCGTGTGCGGCTTACGAGGATACTGAATCAGATGCGGATCACGTCGCTCACCAGGATAAAATTTCTTCTGCTTCACCAGCGAGTCATCGCCAACACGAAAACGATGCTCACACGCTCCGCACTCAACCATCCGGCCTGTCAATTCATGCCCAACGCGAAAGCGTTGACTACACTTGGGACAGCGAATTTGAATTTGGGATGGATCGTGTTCAGGCATTTCGAGGGAGTTTTATCAGAAAATGATTCACTTTGCAATACCAAGCAATACGCAATGCAATTTTTTCGAGCGAACGCTTGCCCCCTGCTCCATTATCGTGCAGCATCTCCTTCATGCATCCTGTCATCAAAGAACTTCTCATTCTCCAAGAGCGTGATCAGAAACTGCTAATCGTTCAGCGCGACCTCGATCGGATTCCTCGTGATGAAGCGAACGCCAATGGTCAGCTTAACGGTGATCAACAGGTATTGCAGAAAGCCATCGATGCGCTGCGCCAATGTGAAGTCGCCACAAAAAAAATCGAACTCGATATCGCAACCCGTCGCAACACCATTCTCCGCCTAAAGCAGCAGCAGTTTGAAACGCGTAAGAACGAAGAATACACTGCACTGGGCAATGAAGTAATTCGCTATACCAAAGAAATTGACGGGCTCGAAACACAAGAGCTCGAGCACATGGAAATCGCAGACAACCTGCGCGCCAAGGTCAAAGAGGCCGAAGCCCAGCTCGCTCGCAGTCAATCTCTTGTCAACGCGGATCTTGCCGATCTAACAGCCAAAAAAGCACAATTGCTTCAACGCAAAGAGGAGCTCACCACCGAGCGCAAAAATCTCTGCTCCGGAGTCGATCCGGAGGTGTTGCCGCTTTATGAAAAGCTGATGAAATCCAAAAATGGTTCCGCAGTGGTGCAAGCCAGCAATGGCATGTGCGGTGGCTGCCACATGAAACTCGTGCCGACCACCTTGGTCAAAGTCCTCGCTGGGTCAGAAATTACTCAATGCGAAAACTGCGGTCGCATGCTGTATCCTGATTGAGTTTCACAAATTAGTCATCGGATAATCGAGGCAAGTCACTTGGTCACGCTAAAATGAGGCAGACAACCGCAGAGTCAAAATCACCTGGCTTTCTAACGAAGCTGGTCGAAGCTTCTTTGAGAAACGGCACGCAACGTAGGCGCATCGGCTTCCCTTCCTATTCCTCCGAACGCGCCAATCCCGCTATGGCGGGATCCACCCACTCCATGAACTGTGTTGATGAATCTCTGCCCCACAGAGATTCACCGCTACGCGGCACGTCGATCTGCTCCTGTCCAAAACGCCTACAAGCCATCAGCGTTTTTCAGCCAACCATTTTCACCAACTCGATAAAGCAAGCTTGTAAAAATCAAAGAGAATCAGACGCGCGACTTGACCAGTAATTTCGCAATGAATGTGTCAGTTTCTGCTTTTCTCGACAAGCTTCTTTTGTCATAAAACTCACGCTTTGCCACGCTAAGCCGCCATTTTTTTTACCATCCATGTTTCTGCTCAGATTTGTTTCCGTTGACCCATTTCACCCTTGTCAGGCATGGATTCCTTCTCTATCTCTGCGCTGCCATGGCACTCATTAACGAAAACTTTCTCAAACTTAAAGCTGGCTACCTCTTTCCCGAAATCGGTCGCCGCGTTACCGCATTTCAACAAGAAAACACTGAAAAAGCCGCGCGGTTGATCCGTTGTGGCATTGGTGATGTCACAGAAGCCCTGCCAGCAGCTTGCATTAAGGCCATGCATGAAGGCGTGGATGAATTGGCTGACCGAGCCAGCTTCAAAGGCTACGGCCCTGAGCAAGGCTATGCCTTTTTGCGCGAAGCAATTTCCGCCAACCAATACGACGGTCTCAACATTAGTGCTGATGAGATTTTCATTTCGGATGGCTCCAAGTGCGATACTGGAAACATTCTCGACATTTTTGGCAAAGGCAACCGCATCGCCATCACCGATCCTGTCTATCCTGTTTATGTCGATACCAATGTGATGGCCGGAAACACCGGTGACGCCAATGAATCCGGTGCCTATGCAGGGCTTGTGTATCTCACCTGCGATGCATCCAACGGCTTCGTGGCTGCTCCTCCTGCGGAAAAAGTGGACATCGTTTATCTATGCTTTCCCAACAACCCAACTGGAGCCGTCGCCACACGTGATCAACTCACCGCATGGGTTAACTACGCACTCGCGAACGACACCTTGATTCTTTTCGATTCCGCCTACGAGGCGTTCGTGCAAGACAGCAATGTGCCGCGCTCGATCTATGAAATTCCCGGAGCCCATCAGTGCGCGATTGAGTTTCGCTCCTTCTCGAAACACGGCGGCTTCACCGGCGTGCGCTGCGCCTACACAGTCATTCCGAAAGCACTCATGGGCTCGACGGTCAGCGGAGAAAAAGTTTCCCTGCACCAACTCTGGTCGCGCCGTCACAGCACCAAGTTCAACGGCGCCAGCTACCCCGTTCAAAAAGCCGCTGCTGCGCTGTTCACGCCCGAAGGTAAAGAACAAGTTGCGGCATTGATCCATCACTATATGGGCAATGCAAGCTTGTTGCGCGATGCATGCAAGGCCGCAGGACTCCCAGTTTTTGGCGGGGAAAATGCGCCATACGTTTGGGTCGGCTGCCCTGCTGGCAAAACCTCATGGGAGATGTTTGACTTGATGCTGCATGAGGCGCAAGTAGTCATTACTCCTGGCTCCGGTTTCGGCGCTGCAGGCGAAGGTTGGTTCCGCATCTCCGCATTCAATTCTCGCGCTAACGTCGAGGAGGTCTGCCGCCGCATCGGTCAACTTTTTCAAGCGTGAGAATTTGAGCTGCGTGTTGGGACGGATTTATTTCGCTTCGACAAGTCCCAATCCCATGCTAGGTTTTGCGCGAACATGGATCTCTCCGATTTTCGTAAAGAATACTCCGCCAAAGGGCTACACCGCGCCGACCTTGATGCCTGCCCGCTTAAGCAATTCACCCAATGGTTTCAGCAAGCCATAGAACTAGAAGTTCACGAGCCCAATGCAATGTCGCTCGCAACAGTGGATGCCCAAGGTCGTCCACTGTTGCGCACAGTTTTGCTTAAGTATTTCGATGCCCAAGGCTTTGTATTTTTCACAAACTATGAGAGTCGTAAAGCTCAGCAAATCGCCCATAACCCAAACGTGAGTCTGCTCTTTCCGTGGATCACTTTGGAGCGCCAAGTCATCGTACAAGGCCGTGCCGAGAAAATTTCCACCGCTGAATCATTACGGTACTTTACCTCCCGACCACGCGACTCACAACTCGGTGCCTGGGTTTCCCAACAAAGTTCGGTCATCAATTCACGCAAGTTGTTGCTTCAAAAACTCCAAGAGATCGGAGACAAATTCAAGCATGGTGAAATCCCCTTACCTTCTTTCTGGGGCGGATTTCGCATCGTGCCCGAAACCATCGAATTCTGGCAAGGCGGACCAGCTCGCATTCATGATCGTTTTCTTTATTCACGCGAATCTCCTGCGGCCACCGAGTGGAACGTGGAGCGCCTCAGCCCCTGATCATGCATTTTTTCGCAGTCGAATTCCCAAAATTCACCATTGCTCCACCGCGCTTCATCCGCTAGCCTTTTCCCGCCGATGACAATTGCCGACAAACAACAACTTTTGCTCGAAGAGCTATCCTTTTTTGACAACTGGCAAGACCGCTATGAATATGTGATCGGGCTCGGAAAAAAGCTCACCACCCTTCCTGATGCCGCTCGTGATGCCGATCACCTGATCAAAGGCTGTCAATCACAAGTATGGCTTGACGCTACTTTTGCCGATGGCAAGGTTCATTATTATGCGGATTCTGATTCCCTCATCACCAAAGGCATGATTGCGCTTTTTGTCTCCGTCCTCGATCAACAGAGCCCGGATGACATATTGCAATCTGACATGTCCTTCATCGAAAAAACCGGCCTGAAGGAGCACCTCGCTCCCACCCGTGCAAATGCCCTTTCACTCATGGCAACGCAAATGAAGCAACGAGCATTGCTCTTTTCTCAACAATCCTAATCCATCCTGATCACCTGTGCCTATACGCACGAAACTCCCTAACCGAACATGAATCTCTGGCTCTGCCCACTCGTCGCCTTTCTCTGTGGCTCCATCCCTTTCGGTCTCATCTTCGGAAAGATCAAAGGCATCGACATCCGTGAACATGGCTCCGGTAATATCGGTGCGACCAATGTGTGGCGCGTACTCGGAAAATCATTTGGCATCCCTTGTTTTCTGTTAGATGTTCTCAAAGGGCTCATTCCTACGATCATCGGCATTTCTATTATTCAATTTTCAGGCATGAAAAACCCAATGATTCAGCCCGCTTTGGCAAGTCATGCAGAAATTCATCCGATGCTTACAGCTCAAATTTTCCAGGTTCTTACGGGGCTGTTCGCGATTCTCGGCCACAACTATTCTCCTTGGGTTCGCTTCAAAGGGGGTAAAGGTATTGCTACATCAGCGGGGGTTCTCATCGCACTGATGCCTGCTGCTATTGTGATTCTCGTTGTCCTCTGGATCATCGTTTTTGGCATCAGTCGCTACGTTTCTCTGGCTAGCATTGTCGCCGCAGGTGCTCTTCCGTTTCTTACCTTGTGGGGTTCATACTATCATGGAAAAATTGCCGATGGCACATGGAACAAGCCGCTTTTCGCCTTTTCAGTTCTTATTGGCGTTCTTGCCATCTACAAACACCGCAGCAACATTCAACGCTTACGCACTGGCACAGAAAACCGGTTTTCGAAAAAATCTTGATTCCTATTCCATACAGCTATGTCCGCTGACTCAACACCATTTTCTTTTTCCTCGGCAGCCATCATCGGCAGCGGATCGTTTGGCACAGCTCTTGCATTTTTGTTAGGACCCAAGCTGGAAAAAATCACACTCATCGGTCGTGATGCCCACGTAGCCGAGGAAATCAACACACACCATCGCAATCCGCGCTACGTCAGTGAAGCACATCTCGCCGATCATGTCCGTGCCTCGTTAGAGCTAGCCGATGCAGCACATCACGATTTGGTCATTTTTTCCGTACCTACCTCGGCCACTCGCAGCACTGCTGAGGCACTCGCTGCCATCGGCACGTCCGCAGCGCTCGTTTCCAGTGCCAAAGGCATGGAGCGCAACACAGGTGATCGCATGAGCCAAATTCTGCGCGAAGTATTTCCTCGCAATCCTCTCGCTGTTGTCTCTGGCCCCAACCATGCGGAGGAAATCGCCAATAACATGGCTACTTGCGCGGTAATTGGCTCACATAATCCTGAACTAGCAACCGCCCTGCAAAAGCTCTTCACCCTTCCGCATTTTCGAACCTACACCAGCACTGACATCGCTGGTATTGAGCTCGGTGGTGCGATCAAAAACATCTACGCCATCGCTGCGGGTATTGCATCCGGACTCGGACTGGGAGATAATGCTATCGCGGCGCTTGTCACTCGGGCTCTGAGTGAAATGACCCGACTTGGCATTGCTCTCGGTGGTCAGCGCGAAACTTTCACTGGCCTCTCCGGTATCGGTGATCTGATCGCAACTTGTTTTTCCCATCACTCGCGGAATCACCGCGTAGGGCTAGCCCTCGGCCAAGGCAAAGCGCTCGATGAGGCCGTTTCCAGCATTGGAATGATCGCCGAAGGTGTGCCTAATACCTTGTCGATCTATGAAGCTGCGCGACAAGCTGCCGTGAACACTCCGATCATCGATGCCGTCTATAGCATCCTCTATCAAAATCGCCCCGCAGCTCTTGCCCTGCGCGATCTTCTCTCACGCGATCCACGTCCGGAAAACGATTAAAAACCTGCACTGCCGCATTTTCTGCAATTCCACGTTTCCGCGTGACAATCCGTAGCAGCATGCTAGCCTTCTCCCATGGCTGAACAACCGATTATTGTCGCGAGAAAATCACTAGCACTCGAAGTAGAACCAGGCACTCATTGGTGGTGCTCTTGTGGTCGCAGTTCCAATCAACCCTTCTGCGATGGCTCGCACAAAGGCACGGGACTCCAAGCATTGAAATTCGAAGTCACTGAGAAAAAAACATTCTATTTTTGCCAGTGCAAGCACACCAAAAATCCTCCTTTCTGCGATGGCAGCCACAAAACACTGCCTGCTGATCCCGTCTAACAAAAATTGATTCCCGCCGTGACCACTGAGGAGCTCCAGATTTGTCATCAACGTGCCATCGCTACGTCCGCGCGCGTTCGACTCCCCTTGCGTTCACGCGTCTGGAAAGGACAGTCCGGCGAGTTTGCAGGAGCGGGCACGGGATCTTCGCTCGACTTCCAAGACCATCGCATTTACGTGCCTGGCGATGACCCTCGGCACATCAATTGGCAAGCCTATGCACGCACGGGCTCTTACTCGATGAAGCTATATCGAGAAGAAGTGCGCCCAGTCATTGACCTCATCTTCGATGTCTCACCATCGATGTTTTTTGATCCGATCAAAGCAACACGCTCATGCGATTTGTTTTATCTATGTGTTGAATCGGCACAACGCTCTGGCGCCTCGCTACAAATTCATCTGATTCAAGGAGATGCCCACCGCCAAATCCCCTATGAAGCGGTAGCGACTCATCATTGGTGGCAACAAGTTTCGCAACTCACTCCCTCCGATCCCGCGCAAGCACCCCAGTTGCAACTTGTCAAAGTCCGCGCCAACGCCATTCGCATCTTGGTTTCCGATCTGCTTTTTTCAGGAGAGCCTGAACCGATTCTCCGCGCCTTGCATCAACGCCAAGGAAGCGGCATTGTTCTCGCTCCCTATTTGCAATCGGAAGTCGATCCTGCGTGGGACGGCAACTATGAGTTCATCGATGCCGAAAAACAAACTCGCCACCCACACCGCATCGAGGCGGCAACGCTCAAACGCTACAAAGCGGCATACTTGCAGCATTTTTCTCTGTGGAAACAAGCGTCGCAACGCCATCAAGTGATCATGGCACGCGTCCCCTCCGAGCTCGAAATCCTCAAAGCCTTGCACGCCGAAGCCATCGTCCAAAAAGCTCTCGAAACGCATTGATCGGCTCGCTTGCGCCGATTGCTGATGCACTCGCACTATACGAGCATCATGGGCATTTATGATGAAAAAGACTCCAGGTTAATAGACGCTAGCGAACATTGAGCATCCAGCCGCCTTATCCATATGAAATTGCATTTATTGTTCACACTGATCTTCAGCTATATTTCGTATGCGCTTCCGCCGGTGATTCCAGGACTGCATGGCAAGCATGCTCTCGATGCGCCTCAAACTGGTGAACTGTTGATCGGCGAGCTTCGTTGTGCCGCGTGTCATGATGGCATTGAGGCAAGTCACATGAAGCAGTCTCCCGATCTCTCGAATGTCGGAAATCGTTTGACGTCAGATTTCATCAAACGTTTTGTCGCGGACCCTGCGAGTGTTCATCCCGGAACAACCATGCCGCAAGTTCTGGGCACCGTTCGACCAGAAGAACGCACGGCCATCGCCACTGACATTGCTGCCTATTTGGCCACGATGAAAAATGGTCCAGCACCGAGTTTGCCCGAAGGCGAAATTGATCCTTATGATGGCAAGGAGTTGTTTCATAGCATCGGCTGTGTGGCGTGTCATTCGCCGCGCAACGAAGCACAACAGGAAGTGATCAAAGAAGGCGTGATATCCTTGACGCATCTGCCTGGAAAATATGCGCCTGCTGCGCTCGGAGAATTTCTGCTAGCCCCACTCGAAGTCCGGCCATCGGGCCGCATGCCTGACATGAAACTCAGTAGCATGGAAGCTCATTCGCTGGCCGCATATCTCGAAGGCGCGAATCAAAAACCGGCTGCAACCGAAAATCTTGCCGAGCGAGTTGCCGCCGGAAAGAAGGCTTTTGAAACCTTCAAGTGCAATGCTTGTCACCTAACAGATAATGAGCCGCAAAATATTACCCTTCCCGCAAAACCTCGCAGCGAGTGGAATCTCCAGAACGGATGTCTATCAGAGCAACCCAATGCAGCGCCGCATTTTTCCTTGAGTAATGCCCAGCGCGCGGCGATTCGTAAGGCTCTAGAAAAACCAACGCCACAGACTCCCAGCACAGCGATTCATGCCCATCTCACACGCATGAATTGCATCGCGTGCCATGTGCGCGATGACTTTGGTGGTGTTTCCACCAAGCTGGACAGCTTTTTTCATTCGAGCGAAGAAGCATTGGGGAATGAATCGCGCATTCCGCCACCTCTTACGATGGTGGGTGCTAAATTGCGCACAGAATGGCTCAAGAAAGTTCTCTACGATGGCGCCAGCGTTCGACCATATATGAAAACACGCATGCCGCAATTCGGCAGCCTCGGACTCGCTGATCTCGCAGATCGATTGGCCGAAGTCGATCAACTCACGCCTAGCATAGTGCTGGCGCCGCCCGATCAACAAAATCAAGCGCAAATGCGTGATGCAGCGCACGACATGCTCGGCGACCAAGGCATGAATTGCATCGCCTGCCACAACTACAACGGCAAAGAGTCACCGGGCATGAAGGGCATCGATCTGATGACGTCCTACGAGCGTCTGCAACCCACTTGGTTCTACCGCTATATGCTTGAACCTAACGCATTTCGTCCAGGCATCATCATGCCGAGCTATTGGCCGAAAGGTCAAGCCGCTCGCAAAGACATTCTGGACGGCGATACCGAGCAGCAAATTCGTGCCCTGTGGGATAATTTTTCGTTAGGACGTTCCGCAAGAGATCCCTCAGGCTTGCGGAATGAACCATCGAAGCTTGTTGTCACGGATCGCACGCGCACCTATCGCGGTCGTAGCTCTGTGGCAGGCTATCGTGGTATCGCCGTAGGATTTCCCGGTGGCATCAATTATGCCTTCAATGCCGAATACGGCTCATTGAGTGCATTTTGGTTAGGCGAATACGTGCGCGTGGGATGGCAAGGTCAAGGCTCAGGAAACTTTGATCCTCTGGCAAATCACATCGCGCTGAGTCAAGATGTGGGCTTTCTTTCGGGTGAAGAAGCACCCGCGATTTGGCCGCAGCACCCAGTTATCACCAAGGAACAACCAGTCAATCCCGATCCTCTCTATCCCAAAAAACACGGCTACGCATTCCTTGGATATTCGTTAGATGTTAAAACGGACATCCCCACATTCCGCTATCGTTGTGGCAAAGTTCTCATCGAAGATTGCTCTACGGTCAATGAAGAAAAAATTCTAACAAGAAATTTCACCTTCAGCACTACTGAACCAGCAACCTTGTGGTTTCGTGCCCTCTCGGGCAAAATCCAAACTCTCTCTTCTCACACCTATCAAATGGATCGAATCAAAATCACCGTGCCCGAAGACAGTGCCTCCGTCCGTCAACAAGCTGATGGCGCACAAGAATTGTTGCTGAAAATTTCCGCTACCCAAGGCAAAACTCCACTCAGTCTGCGCTATGAAATCCTTCCGTAAATCGCTCGCTTCCGTGATCATGATCGTGGGAATTTTTTCCTTTTCGCTTCGTGCTGAAGAGGTCGGTGATCGCTGGGGCACGGCGGAT
>Ga0208597_1000148_pt1 | contig 25770 bp, 40 predicted proteins | sample LakMenEpi05May12_FD_150673 | JGI IMG/M metagenome (GOLD analysis project Ga0208597, IMG submission 150673) | Freshwater microbial communities from Lake Mendota, WI - 05MAY2012 deep hole epilimnion (SPAdes) | ecosystem: Environmental > Aquatic > Freshwater > Lake > Epilimnion/Euphotic zone ...
CCCTCTATGGCGAGAGCCGCCCTAAGAGCAATTTATTTTTACATTTTATGAGGATTTCGTTTCCATTCCACAAGTCCTCTAAAAGCTAAAATCAAGAAAATAACGTACTGGCACGCCGTAATGGCGTATCCTTTTTCGAGAAACATGGGTATGGCTATGGTGTTGCCAAGTATCCAAAAGTGCCAATTGAGGATGGATTTTCGGGCCATCAGATACATGGCTATGAGAAAGGTGGCCGTGGAGATGCTGTCTACATAATTGATCCACGTAAGTTTTTTGAGTAGAGAGAACCCTAGGATGTGTGAATTGAATGCATAATGACCTATATATATTGTCAATACCAAAAGGGTAGAGATGGTAAAAAGTGATATAAGCGTAATAATCGTCTTTTTATCAAGGGATTTTTGAAAAATTTGGGCAGCGTTCGTATCATTTTTCCATAAAATCCAGCCATAAATACTCATGATGGTATAGTATAAATTGATGAGCATATCGCCAAAAAGTTGCCACTGAAAAAGCAAAATAGTATAAATAAACGTACTTATGATGCCAATAGGGTATACCAAAATATTTTTTTTTGTAGCGAAATAGACACTTAATATTCCCAATATAGCCGCCAGCGATTCCATAAAGATTTGAAAAACAGAATAGGAGGCGTAAGGAGCTAAAAGGTACTGTATCATGGGATTGGGTAGATTTAATGTTTGCAAATGTAGTTTAAATTATACGCAATCGTACATTTTTTTCAAGCTTTGTGGATAATAGGGCTTGTATTATTTTGAAAATTAATTAATGAAAAGTAAAAAAAAAGTATTGACTTAAAAAAAATAGATTACTTTTGCACCACTTTTTCACTAAATAATAATGAAACAAGTATCCGTTTTGAGGTGAGCAGTTGCCTAGGATTTTGTTATTTGACCAGCGATAAGAAAAGATGTTTTAAACATTTTCTTATTTTTTTCTTGCTGATTAAAAAATAATCCCTACCTTTGCACCCTCAAATTTTTAAGATAAACGTACAAAAAGTATAATAATTCATTGAATATGAACCAAAGAATACGAATAAAATTAAAGAGTTATGACCACGTGTTGGTTGATAATTCGGCAGAAAAGATAGTAAAATCGGTAAAGGCTACAGGAGCTGTAGTGTCTGGACCTATTCCATTACCTACACACAAGAATATCTTTACGGTATTGCGTTCACCGCACGTAAACTCAAACTCTAAAGAACAATTTCAATTGTGTACATACAAGAGATTGATGGATATCTATTCTAGTTCTTCAAAAACGGTAGATGCTTTAATGAAATTAGAATTGCCTAGTGGAGTAGATGTAGAGATCAAAATCTAATCGATACAAAATATAAGAATTAAATAAAAGACGATAAGCAAGACCAAACTTGTCGATGTCGAAAAAATTAAAATAAAAAAAATGAAAGGAATTATTGGAAAAAAGCTAGGAATGACTAGCTACTTTGACGAAAAAGGAAATAGTATAGCATGTACTATTATCGAAGCAGGACCTTGTGTAGTCACACAGGTTAAGACAGAAGAAACAGATGGTTATTCTGCATTGCAAATTGCATTTGACGAGAAAAAAGAAAAAAATACTAGTAATGGTATGAAAGGTCATTTTGCAAAAGCAAATACATCTCCAAAAAAACACATTATAGAAATTAAAGGATTTGATGGAAAAGCTACAGGCGACATCATCTCTGCTATTGACTTTGTAGAAGGCGAGAAAGTTGAGTTGTATGGTACCTCGAAAGGAAAAGGATTTCAAGGTGTAGTAAAGAGACATGGATTTAGTGGTGTAGGTATGGGTTCTCACGGACAACATGACAGACAAAGAGCGCCAGGATCTATTGGAGCATCTTCATATCCAAGTAGAGTATTCAAAGGTATGAGAATGGCCGGAAGAATGGGTGGCGATAGAGTAAAATTGAAAGGTATAGCTATATTGAAAATTTTCGCAGATAAAAACATTTTGTTAGTAAAAGGAACGGTTCCAGGAGCTAATAATTCATATATAGTGCTACAAAGTAATTAAATATAGAAGATAAAAAGTAAGGTAATGAAATTAGATATAGTAAATATAGAAGGAAAAGCTACTGGCAAGTCAATTGAATTGGAAGATTCAGTATTTGCAATAGAGCCCAATCAACATGTTTTGTATTTGGCCGTTAAACAATTTTTGGCGAATCAAAGACAAGGAACACACAAAGTAAAACAAAGAGCAGAGCATTCAGGTTCTACAAAGAAATTGCATAGACAAAAAGGAACTGGAGGATCAAGAAAAGGTAGTACCAAAAACCCTGTTTATGGAAATGGTAGAACTTTTGGTCCACAACCAAGAGATTACTCTTTCAAATTGAACAGAAAAGTAAAAGCATTGGCAAATCGTTCTGCATTGTCTGCTAAAGTAAAAGAAAATAGCATCATCGTAGTAGAAGATTTCAACTACAATGAAATACAAACAAAAAATCACGTAAAAACGATGAATAATTTGAATGTATCTATGGATAAATCAATTTTTGTATTGCCATCAAATATTCATAATGTAGTATTGAGCAGTAGAAATATTCCTAATTCAAAAACAGTAAATGCAAGTGATTTGCATGTATACGATATATTGAATTGTGATAAATTGATTATTAGCGAGAGCAGTATATCATTATTAACTGAAAGACTAAAATAATATTGAAATGGAAGGTACAAAAAGAGTTTTGATCAAACCACTTGTTACAGAAAAAAGTAACAGAGTAACTGAAAAAGAAAATAAGTATGCTTTTTTAGTAGAAAGAACAGCTACAAAAAATGCCATTAGAAAAGCGGTTGAAGATTTTTTTAATGTAAATGTAGTAGCCGTAAATACTTCAATCACACCAGGAAAAGTTAAAACAAAAATGACTAAGAAAGGTGTTGTAGAAGGAAGAAAATCTGCTAGAAAAAAAGCATATATTACAATAAAAGAAGGTCAGAGTATAGATATTTATAATTAATAATATTAAGAGAAAATGGCGATTAGAAAATTTAAACCAGTAACTCCTGGTACTAGACATAGAGTAGGGAATACCTATTCGGAAATTACAACAAATATTCCTGAGAAATCTTTGGTAGTAGCTATCTCTAATACAGGTGGTAGAAATAATCAAGGGAGAAGAAGTATGCGTCATATTGGTGGCGGAAATAAAAGACAATACAGATTGGTAGATTTCAAAAGAAATAATTTTGGAGTTGAAGGAACTGTAGCAAGTATAGAGTACGATCCATTTAGAACTGCATTTATTTCATTGGTAAAATTTGCTAATGGAGAGAAAAGATATATCTTGGCTCCAAACGGAATCAAAGTAGGTCAAAAAATTGTATCTGGAACAGGTTCATCCCCTGATTTGGGAAATACATTACCATTGTCTGAAATTCCATTGGGTTCTGTAATTCATAATATTGAATTGCAACCAGGTAGAGGTGGTCAAATGGTAAGAAGTGCAGGAGCTAGCGCTCAATTGCTTTCAAGAGAAGGAAAATATGCTTTATTGAAATTAAATTCAGGAGAGAATAGAATGGTATTGGGTACTTGTATGGCTACGATAGGTTCTGTATCAAATGGAGACCATTCATTGGAGATTAAGGGTAAAGCTGGTAAAAGTAGACATTTAGGAAGAAGACCAAGAACAAGAGGGGTAGCAATGAACCCTGTAGATCACCCGATGGGTGGTGGTGAAGGTAGATCTTCTGGAGGTCATCCAAGATCAAGAAATGGCCAAAAATCTAAAGGTTTGAAAACTAGAGATAAAAACAAGTCTAGTTCTAGAATGATAGTAAGTAAACGTAAAGGTAAATAATAATAAATTTAAGTAAAATGGCAAGATCTTTAAAGAAAGGACCTTATGTAGCGTATAAGCTTTTGAAAAAAGTTGAAGCTCTAAATGATAGTGATAAAAAATCAACTATCAAAACTTGGAGTAGAGCAAGTATGATAATTCCTGATATGGTAGGACATACCTTTGCAGTTCATAATGGAAATAAATTTTTTCCAGTTTATGTTACTGAAAATATGGTAGGTCATAAATTAGGCGAATTTTCACCTACAAGAAATTTTAAAGGACATTCATCGAAAAAAATTAAATAATAAATAGTAGATAAAATGGAAGCTGTAGCAAAATTAAATAATTGCCCTACTTCGCCAAGAAAAATGCGTTTGGTGGCAGATATTATTAGAGGAAAAGAGGTTTTAAATGCGTTGAGTATTTTGAAATTCAACAAAAAAGAACCTGCAAAAAAATTACATAAACTTTTATTGTCTGCCATCAACAATTGGGAGCAAAAAAGTGGTGAGAGTGCTGAAAATGTAGAGCTATATGTAAAAACAATCTTTGTAAATGAAGGAAAAATGTTGAAACGTTTTCAGCCTGCACCGCAAGGGAGAGCATATAGAATCAGAAAGAGAAGTAATCACGTTTCTATAACTTTGGAAAATAAAACAGCTTAATTAGATTTAATAAATAGAAGATAATGGGACAAAAAACGAATCCAATAGCAAATAGATTAGGAATTATCAGAGGATGGGAATCTAACTGGTATGGTGGAAAAACGGCTGGTGAGAAAATGATCGAAGATGAAAAAATCAGATTGTACATCAATACGAAAATACCTAAAGCAGGAATTTCCAAGATTATTATTGAGAGAACTCTTAAAAGAGTTACGGTTACAATTCATACATCAAAACCAGGTATCGTAATTGGTAAAGGTGGAAAAGATGTAGAAGATTTGAAAAAAGAGTTGGATAGAGTAACTGGAAAAGAAATTCAAATCAATATTATTGAGGTGAGAAATCCAGATATAGACGCTGCTATAGTAGGAGAGTCTATTGCAAAACAACTTGAAGCGAGAGTTAACTATAAAAGAGCCGTAAAAATGGCTTTGGCTAGTGCTATCAGAATGGGTGCAGAAGGTATCAAAATTAGATGTAGTGGTAGATTGGGTGGTGTAGAGATGGCACGTTCTGAAGAATTTAAATTAGGAAGAACTCCATTGCATACCTTTAGAGCTGATATTGACTATGCTTGGAAAGAAGCATTGACTATATATGGAAAAATTGGAATCAAAGTATGGATTTGTAGAGGAGAGCAGTTAGGAAAAGTAGATTTGAGCCCTAATCAAGAGAGCAAAAACGAACCGCCTAAGAATGCAAATAGAGGAGAGGGTTTCAAAAATGATAGACGTGGTGGAGGAAAACGTACAAGACCAAATAAATAATTAATTTTAAAATAGGAGAAAGATATGTTATTACCTAAAAGAACGAAATTTAGAAAGCAGTTCAAAGGAAAGATTAAAGGAAATGCTACAAGAGGATTTCAATTATCTCAAGGATCTTTTGGTTTAAAAAGTTTGGATGAGGGATGGATTACAAACAGACAAATAGAGTCTGCGCGTATTGCCTTGACGAGATATATGAAAAGAGAAGGTCAAGTGTGGATAAAAATATTTCCAGATAAGCCTGTAACTAAGAAACCAGCTGAGGTAAGGATGGGTAAAGGTAAAGGTAACCCTGAAGGTTGGGTAGCTGTAATCAAACCAGGAACTATTTTATTTGAGATTGATGGTGTACCAGCTGAAGTAGCAAAAGAAGCATTAAGATTGGCAGCACAAAAAATGCCATGTAAATGTAAATTTATAACAAGATACGACTACGTAGAAGCATAAAAAATATTAAATAATCGTAATATGGCAAAGAATAAAAATAATTTTGCAGGCATGTCAAAAGAAGATTTGACAATAGCTATTAGAGAAGAAAAAGTAAAGTATTTAAGAATGCAATTTAATCATTCGGTTTCACCTTTGGCAAATCCAATTGAGTTGAGATTTGTAAGAAGAAATATTGCTAGAATGTTTACTGTATTATCTACAAAATAATAGTATTGATATAAATAATTATTGAAATGGAAGAAAGAAATAAAAGAAAAGAACTGATTGGATTGGTTGTTAGTGATAAAAGACAAAAAACCATTACGATTTTAGTAGAAAGAAAAGAAAAACACCCTTTGTACGGAAAGGTAATGAAAAAATCTAAGAAGTTTCAAGCTCATGATGAAAATAATGAGTGTAAAGTTGGAGATACTGTAAAAGTATCAGAGACAAGACCTCTTAGCAAAACTAAGAGATGGAGATTGGTACAAATTATTGAAAAAGCTAAGTAATATTAATAAAAATGGTACAACAAGAATCAAGATTAAATGTTGCGGATAATAGTGGAGCTAAAGAAGTTTTAGTTATTCGCGTATTGGGAGGTACAAAAAGAAGATATGCATCTATTGGAGATCAAATTATTGTAACGGTAAAGAAAGCGTTGCCTAGTTCTGGTTTGAAAAAAGGTACTGTATCAAGAGCCGTAGTAGTAAGAACGAAAAAGCACATCAAGAGAAAAGACGGAAGTTATATTAGATTTGATGACAATGCATGTGTATTGTTAAATGCATCTGATGAGCCAAGAGGATCTCGTATTTTTGGCCCTGTAGCAAGAGAGCTTAGAGATGCAGATTATATGAAAATTGTTTCTTTGGCACCTGAGGTTATTTAATTAATAAAATAATATTAAAATAGAGATGAGCGCAATTAAATTAAAAATTAAAAAAGGAGATAAAATAAGAGTTATTTCCGGAGATGATAAAGGAAAGGAAGGACTAGTGATAAGAGTAGACAAAACTAAAATGAGAGTTTTGGTTGAGGGTATTAATATGGTTAAAAGACATACTAAACCAAGTGCTGCAAATCAAGAGGGAGGAATTATTGAAAAAGAAGCTCCTATTCATATCTCTAATGTAATGATTTTGGATGGTGATACTACCTCTAAAATTGGAAGAAGAGTAGAGGATGAGAAAATCGTTCGCTATTTTAAAAAATCAGATAAAAATATATAATTTTGAATAATATGTATACTCCTAGATTAAAAGAAAAGTATAAAAGCGAAGTTGCAAAATTACTTCAAGATAAATACCAATATAAATCAATTATGCAAGTACCTAACTTGACTAAGATTGTAATAAATCAAGGTGTAAAAGGTGCTGTATCTGATAAAAAATTGGTTACGAATGCTGTAGATGAAATGAGTATTATTGCTGGTCAAAGAGCGGTATCTACTTTCTCTAAAAAAGATATTTCTAATTTCAAATTGAGAAAAGGGATGCCAATTGGAGCTAGAGTAACTTTGAGAAATAATGCAATGTACGAGTTTTTAGATAGATTAGTATCGGTTGCATTGCCAAGGGTAAGAGACTTTAGAGGAATCAATAGTAAAGGATTTGACGGAAGAGGAAATTACACTATGGGTATTACAGAACATATTATCTTCCCAGAGATTGATATTGATAAAATAAATAAAATCAATGGAATGGATATAACTTTTGTAACAACTGCTCAAACAGATGCAGAAGCTATGGAGTTGTTGAAAATGATGGGATTACCTTTTAAACAATAATATAAACGATTTTAAAATAAGAATATGGCAAGTAAATCGCTAATAGCTAGAGAAGTAAAAAGAGAAAAGTTAGTTGCAAAATTCGCTGAAAAGAGAAAGCAATTAAAAGAAGCTGGTGAATGGTTGGAATTGGACAAATTACCAAAAAATTCATCAAAAGTAAGATTACACAACAGATGTAAAATTACAGGAAGACCAAAAGGATATATCCGTTATTTTTCTATATCAAGAAACGTTTTCAGAGAATTGGCTTCTTATGGTAAATTACCAGGTGTAACAAAATCTAGTTGGTAAAAACATTTGTGAATAATAAAGTAAATTAAAAAATATGTATACAGATCCTATTTCAGATTATTTAACTAGAATCAGAAATGCTCAGATGGCAGGACATAGAATTGTGGAAATACCTGCTTCAAATTTAAAAGTAAAAATTACTGAGATTTTATATGATTTTGGTTTTATTTCAAAGTATAAATTTGAAAAAGATGCATTTGGTGGACAAGGTGTAATTAAGATTGCATTAAAATATGATCCAGTTTCAAAATTACCAATGATAAAACAATTGAGAAGATTGAGTAGACCAGGATTAAGAAGATACGCACCAGCAAATGAAATTCCAAGAACATTATCGGGTTTGGGTATTACGATATTGAGTACTCCAAAAGGTGTAATTACCGATAAAGAAGCAAGAAAATTGAATGTTGGCGGCGAATTGATTTGCGCAATTAGTTAATTTTAAATAAATAATATTAAAATACATAATTATGTCTAGAATTGGAAAAATGCCTATAGAATTACCTAGTGGTGTTGAAGTAAAGATAGAAAAAAGCTCTAATATTGTTACTATAAAAGGTAAAATGGGTGAAATATCTCAAAAAGTAGATAGAGATATTATCATACAAGTAGAGGAGAATACTCTTACAGTAGAAAGACCTACTGAACAAAAAAGACACAAAGCTATGCATGGATTATATCGTTCATTGTTGAACAATATGGTTATGGGTGTATCTCAAGGATTTAAAAAACAAATGGAATTGGTAGGGGTAGGTTATAGAGCCACAGCTACAGGTCAATTATTAGAATTGGCACTTGGTTTCTCGCATCCAGTTGTTTTTCATTTGCCACAAGAAATTAAGGTAACAGCTGAAATGCCAAAAGGACAGCCACCTTTAATTACATTGGAGTCATATGATTTACAATTATTGGGTCAGGTTGCATCTAGAATTAGAAAAGTAAGACCACCTGAGCCATATAAAGGAAAAGGTATTAGATTTGTAGGAGAAGTTATTAGAAGAAAAGCTGGTAAATCAGCATCTAAGAAATAATAAAATTATTTAGGAAAAGGTAAATATTTTTAAAATGATAAGTAAAAAACAGAGAAGAGTAAAAATTCACTCTAAAATACGTTCAAAAATTTCAGGAACTGAAGAGATGCCAAGAATGTGCGTATTTAGAAGTAATAAGCAAATATATGTTCAGTTGATTGACGATATTAATGGTAATACATTGGTTTCGGCTTCTTCTAAAGAGTTGGATGCTAACACAAACAAAACAGAGATTTCTGCATTGGTTGGAAAAAAGATAGCTGAGAAAGCATCTTCTAAAGGTATTGATAAAGTAGTGTTTGATAGAGGTGGTTTTCTTTATCATGGAAGAGTCAAAGCTTTGGCTGAAGCTGCTAGAGAAGCAGGTCTTAAATTTTAATTTTATTAAATAGATTGTAATATGTCAAATAAGAATATTCAAAAAATTAAAGCGAGCGAAATTGAGTTGAAAGAAAAAGTTGTGGCTTTAAGAAGAGTAACTAAGGTTACGAAAGGAGGACGTCACTTCAGCTTTTCAGCTACAGTAGTTGTAGGAAATGGAAATGGTGTTGTAGGTCATGGATTGGGTAAAGCAAAAGAAGTAACAGACGCAATCCAAAAAGGAATAGATGATGCTAAGAAAAATTTAATTACAGTTCCAGTAATGAATGGTACTATTCCACACGAGCAACATGGCAAATTTGGTGCAGGTAAAGTTTTGATAAAACCAGCAACAAATGGTACGGGAGTTATTGCAGGTGGAGCTATGAGAACAGTATTGGAAAGTGCGGGTATTCATAACGTATTGGCAAAATCATTGGGAACTTCAAATGCAAATAACGTAATTAAAGCAACATTTGATGCGTTGTCAAAATTGAGAACACCATTTATGATCTCTGGTCAAAGAGGTGTGAAAATGGAGAAAATATTTAATGGATAATTGTATAAATATAAAGATATGTCTAAAGTAAGAATTACCCAAGTTAAAAGTTCTATTGATAGAAGTAAAGATCAAAAAGATACTTTAATTGCATTGGGATTAAAAAAATTAAATAGAAGTGTAGAATTTGAATTGAATCCTCAATTAGAAGGAATGATTAATAAAGTAAAACACTTATTAAAAGTAGAAGAAATATAAAGATAATTTGTAAATAGATTTTAACAATATGAAATTACATCAGTTAAGACCAGCTAAAGGTGCTGTTAAAAGTTCAAAAAGAATAGGTAGAGGTCAGGGTTCAGGAAAAGGTGGAACTTCAACAAAAGGTCATAAAGGAGCTCAGTCTCGTTCTGGATATTCTCAAAAAAGAGGATTTGAAGGAGGTCAAATGCCTTTGCAAAGAAGATTGCCTAAAAAAGGATTTAAAAACTTCAATACTATTGAGTATGTACCGTATAACTTTGCTAGAATTAATGATTTAGTAGCAAAATATGGTTTGACTGAATTTTCTTTTGAAGCTTTAAGAGCATTGAAATTAGTAGGACAATTTGATAGAATTAAAGTTTTGGCTAATGGAGAATTGGCTACAAACCTGAATTTTACTGTTCATGCTATGAGTGCTAAAGCTAAAGAAGCTATTGAATCTAAAGGAGGAAGCGTTACAATTATATAATCATACTTAATAGATTATTAAAATGATAAAACTAGAAACGTTAAAAAACATTTGGAGTGTAAAAGAACTGAAAAAGAAAATTCTTTTTACACTTGCGATGTTATTGATATATAGAATAGGTACACATATTGTTTTACCGGGTATTAGTTCTGATTCATTGGCTCAATTGAAGCAATCAACAGATGGTGGATTATTAGGTATTTTTAATATGTTTGCAGGGGGCGCATTTTCTAATGCATCTATTTTTGCATTGGGTGTAATGCCTTACATCTCTGCATCTATTGCTGTCCAATTGCTTGGATTTGTATTTCCTTATTTTAAGAAAATGCAAATGGAAGGTGAAAGTGGAAGAAGATCTTTGAATCAAATTACAAGATATCTTACGGTAGCTTTCACTATGTTTCAAGGTATAGCTTATATGACATATTTAAAGTCTTTAGGTATTGAGCCTTCTAATGGGATTAGTCCTGTATTCTTCTCTATACTTACCATGTTTGTTTTGACTGCAGGTACATTATTTGTGGTATGGTTGGGAGAAAGAATTACGGATAATGGACTAGGAAACGGTGTTTCTATTATTATCATGGCAGGTATTATGGCTCGATTGCCTATTGCATTATACAATGAAGTGCGTTCTAAAGTATCAGCTGATAGTGGAGGATTAGTTTTATTATTGATTGAGATGATTTTATTTGTAGTTGTTATTATGGCTGTAATTTTAATTTTACAAGCGGTAAGAAGAATAGCAGTAAACTATGCTAGGAAGATAGTAAGTGGTGGTGGAAGTGTTATTCCTGGTAGAAGAAGTGCTCCAGTAGAAACCACAGACATGGAAGGTAGTGTTCGTCAATACCTCCCCTTAAAATTAAATACAGCAGGTGTAATGCCTATCATTTTTGCTCAAGCAATTATGTTTATTCCATCTTTTGTAGCACAAGGTTTGAAATTAAATCAAAATACAAGTTTTTGGATTAATATTACCAATGTTAATGGTTGGATTTACAATTTAATTGTTTTTATAATGGTAGTAGTAATGACATTTTTATACACAGCTATCGTTATGAGTCCAACTCAAATGGCGGACGATTTGAAAAGAAATAATGGTTTTATACCAGGTATCAAACCAGGTGCTGAAACAGCAGATTATATTGATAAAATTATTTCTTATATTACATTTCCAGGATCGTTTTTTTTAGGTTTAATTGCAATTTTACCTTATATTATAACTACATTCTTGAAAGTAGATCCTCAATGGGCTTCTTTTTATGGCGGGACTTCATTATTGATTGCTGTAGGTGTAATTTTGGATACAATTCTACAGGTAGAAGGCTATTTATTGAATAAAAAATATGACGGGTTGACAGATTATAATAAAATGTCTGGAAGACAAACAGTTGCTTAAAACATTTTCTAATGATTTTAAAAACTGATGAAGAAATAGAAAAGATAAAAGAGAGTTGTCTCTTGGTTTCAAAAACGTTGGCAGAAGTTGCAAAACATTTGAAAGTAGGAGTAACTGGAAAGGAAATTGATGAAATTGCCGAAGCGTTCATATTAGATCATAAAGCAGTACCTTCTTTTAAAGGATATAGAGGTTTTCCTGCTACATTATGTATTTCACCTAATCATGCTGTGGTACATGGCATACCAAATGATATTCCATTCAAAGATACGGATATTGTTTCAATAGATTGTGGGGTATATTTTAATGGTTATCATGGTGACAGTGCTTATACTTTTGCATTTGTAAAAGCACCACAAGAAGCAGTATCTTTAATGTTAACAACAAAAGAAAGCTTACAAAAGGGTATAGATATAGTAAAAGCTGGAGTAAGAACTGGCGATTTAGGATTTGAGATTCAAGAATATTGTGAGAAAAGAGGATATAGTGTGGTTAGAGAATTGGTAGGTCATGGAGTTGGAAGAAATTTACACGAACCACCTGATGTGCCCAATTTTGGTCGTAAAGGAAAAGGTGTGGTTTTGAAGAAAAATTTGGTGATAGCGATAGAGCCTATGATCAATATGGGTAAAAAAGAAGTAGTGATGGATGAGGATGATTGGACGATTATTACAAAAGATAAAAAGTTGTCAGCTCATTTTGAACATACGATTTGTGTAGGATTGGATAAATCAGAAGCCTTAACTACACATAAATTTATAGAAGAAGCGGTGTTTAGTAATAATGAATTGTTAAATATATAATTGGTTTAAAGTAATTAAAAAAAAAAGTTGCAATTAAAAAAAAAATTGTAATTTTGCCGTCCAAAAAAAATATGGGTAAACAAGATTTGATAAAATTAGATGGAACAATAACAGAAGCATTATCCAATGCAATGTTTAGAGTGCGTCTAGAAAATAATCATGAGATAATTGCGCATATTTCGGGTAAAATGAGAATGAATTATATCAAAATTTTGCCAGGAGACAAGGTATCAGTAGAGATGAGTCCTTATGATTTAAATAAAGGAAGAATAACATTTAGATATAAATAATAAGAAAAATGAAAGTTAGAGCATCTATTAAAAAAAGAAGTGTCGATTGTAAAATCGTACGAAGAAAAGGAAGATTGTATATCATTAACAAAAAGAATCCTAAATTCAAACAACGTCAAGGTTAAAATAAATAAAATATGGCAAGAATAGCAGGTATAGATTTACCAAAAAACAAAAGAGGTTGTATTGCATTGACTTATGTATATGGCATAGGAAGAAGTACAGCAGTTAAAGTTTTGGAAAGATGTAATATAGATCAAAATCTAAAGGTACATGAGTGGCCAGAAGAGTCTATTGCACTTTTGAATAAAGTGGTAGCTGATGAGTATACAGTTGAAGGAGAGTTGCGTTCTGGAATACAATTAAGTATTAAAAGATTACAAGATATTGCTTGTTACAGAGGTATTAGACATAGAAAAGGTTTGCCTTTAAGAGGACAATCTACTAAAAATAATGCTAGAACAAGAAAAGGTAAGAAGAAAACTGTTGCAAACAAAAAGAAAGTAACTAAATAATAAATAGAGATAAAATATAGATATGGCAAAGACGACTAAACAAGCTGCTAAAAAAAGAATTGTAAAAGTTGAGAAAGAAGGTCAAGTGCATATAAATGCGACTTTTAATAACATCATTATTTCATTTACAAACAATTCAGGTCAAGTAATATCTTGGGGTAGTGCAGGTAAAGCAGGATTTAGAGGTTCTAAAAAGAATACTCCATTTGCAGCGCAATTAGCATGTGAAGATGCTGCTAAAGTTGCATACGAAGCAGGCTTAAGAAAAGTAGAAGTATATGTAAAAGGTCCAGGAGCTGGAAGAGAAAGTGCTATTAGAACAGTTGTTACAAATGGTATTGAAGTTTCAGTAATCAAGGATATTACTCCAATTCCTCACAATGGGTGTAGACCTCCAAAAAGAAGAAGAGTATAATATTTATATTTTTTGTAAGAATTTTATTTAGAAAGTATTTTAATATAATATAATAATATGGCAAGATATAGAGGCCCACAAACAAAAATAGCTAGAAAATTTGGAGAAGAAATCTTTGGCTACGATAAGTATTTTCAAAGAAGAAAATATGCTCCAGGTCAACACGGACCTTCAAAAAGAAGAAAACAACAAAGTGAGTATGCTATTCAGTTAACTGAAAAACAAAAAGCAAAATATACTTATGGTGTTTTGGAAAGACAATTTGAAAAAACATTTAAAAAAGCTACAAGTAAACAAGGTGTAACTGGAGAAATCCTTTTGCAATTGTTGGAAGCTAGATTAGATAATACTGTTTACAGAATGGGATTTGCTAATTCTCGTCGTCAATCTAGACAAGTAGTTTTGCACAAACATATTACCGTTAATGATAAAATTGTTAACATTCCATCTTACTCTTTAAGACCAGGAGATGTAGTAGCTGTTAGAGAAAAATCTAAATCATTAGGTTTAATTACATCTGCTTTAGCTAATAGAGAAAGAACTTTTGGTTGGTTGGAAGTAAATGATACCAAAATGGAAGGTAAATTTATGCAATTTCCTACCAGAGATGATATTCCTGAGAAAATTAACGAGCAATTAATCGTTGAGCTTTACTCTAAATAATTTTTGAACTTTATTTTAATTGTATAAAATGTCTATATTACCTTTTCAAAAACCAAATAAAATTGTAATGAACAAAGCGAATGAATTTGAAGGTTCATTCGAGTTCAAACCCTTGGAGCCAGGATATGGCGTTACAATCGGTAATTCAATAAGAAGAGTTTTATTATCCTCATTAAGCGGTTATGCGATTGTAGGATTTAAAATTGATGGTATTCAGCATGAGTTCAGTACTATTCCAGGCGTTTTGGAAGATATAACAGAAATTAATCTTAATTTGAAACAAATTAGATTAAAAAATATTTCTGCAAATGAAAGTTCATCAGAAAGAATCAGCATTAAAGTTGATAAACAAGAAACTTTTACAGGAGCGGATATTCAAAAAAACAGCAGTGTTTTTGAAGTAATGAATCCTGATTTTGTGATTTGCAATCTAGATGGAGCAGCTCCACTGAACATTGAAATTACAATTCAAAAAGGAAGAGGATATGTTCCTGCTGAGGAGAATATCGTTCCTGATATGCCAATTGGTTATATTCCAATCGACTCTATCTACACTCCAATCAAAAATGTTCAATACACTATTGAGAATTTCCGTGTAGAACAAAGAACTGATTATGAGAAATTGACATTGAATATCAAAACAGATGGAACTATTCATCCAGAAAATGCTATTAAAGAAGCGGCTAAAGTTTTGGTACAACATTTATTATTGTTAACAGATGAGAATATTACATTAGATGCTCCAGAAGTTAAAGCCGTAGAGATTGTTGATGAGCATATTTCTTACATGAGAAAATTATTGAAAACACCTCTTGAAGATTTAGATTTATCAGTAAGAGCGTTCAATTGTTTAAAAACAGCTAAAATTGAAACTTTGGAAGAATTAGTTCAATTTGATACAAATGATTTATTGAAATTTAGAAATTTTGGTAGAAAATCTTTGATCGAAATTGAAGAGCTTTTGGTAGAAAAAGGTCTTTCTTTTGGAATGGATATCGCAAAATACAGATTACACGAAGATTTTTAATATTTAAATCAATAAAAAAATTAATTTTTAATTTCTAAATACATACCTGATACGGTGTATTTTAGTTTAAACCAATATAATAATGAGACACGGTAACAAAATCAATCACTTAGGAAGAAAAAAGGCACACAGAGACGCCTTATTAAAAAACTTATCTAATGCTTTAATTAGATACAAAAGAATCAATACTACGCTTGCAAAAGCTAAAGAATTAAGAAAACACATTGAACCATTGTTGACTAAATGCAAAACAGATACTACGCATAATAGAAGAATTTTGTTTTCTTATCTTCAAGATAAAGAATCTATTAAAGAATTGTTTGGAAATATTTCAGATAAAATTTCAACAAGACCAGGTGGATATACAAGAATAATTAAGTTAGTTTTCCGTTCTTCTGATGCTGCAGAAATGGCTATGATTGAGTTAGTAGATTTCAATGAAATCTACAAAACAGAATCTTCTAGTGCAGCAGGAAAAACAAGAAGAAGTAGAAAAAAAGATAATGCTACTCCTTTAGTTAATGTAGTAGAAGAGACTCCAGCAGTGGAAGAAGCGGTTGTAGAAGAAGTAGTAGAAGAGACTCCAGTAGTTGAAGAAGCTAGTGTAACTGAAGAAGCTGTATCTGAAATTTCTACAGAAGAGCCTACCGAAGAAACAAAAGAAGATTAATCATTCTTTTTTATAAAGTTCAAAAGCAACACTTTAAAGTGTTGCTTTTTTTTTGTTACCTAATGCAACCCCTTTTCATTTTATATCGTCTTATTTACTAAATATCGTTACATGAATTTTAAACAACCGATTTCTATTCAAGAGTTATCCAATAAGTTTGGATTAGAGATAATATCGAATAGATATGCCGATGATATTTTGGGAGTAAGTGAAATTCATAAAGTTGCTAAAGGGGACATTACATTTGTAGATACGCCCAAATATTATGAAAAAGTATTGCAAAGTGATGCCAGCTTTATTATAATTAATAAAAAGGTAGATGCGATAGAAGGAAAATGTCTATTGTATTCGGATAATCCTTTTCAATCTTATAATACAATAGCAAAATTTTATTTTCCAAGTCTTATAACTAAAGAAAGTATTGCACTAGATTCCAAAATTGTGCCAAGTGCTATAATATATCCTAATGTATTTATAGGAGCCAATGTTTCTATAGGCGAGAATTGTATTATTTATCCCAATGTTACGATTTATCCCAATACGATCATTGGTAATAATGTCATCATTCACGCAAATACTACGATAGGATCGGATGCCTTTTATTATAATTCGCAGAAAGGAATTTATAATAAAATGCACACCATAGGAAGAGTTATTATAAAAAATGATGTGGAAATAGGAGCGAATTGTTCTATTGATGCGGGAGTGTCAGGAGATACCATTATAGGTAAAGGTACAAAATTGGACAATCAAATTCAAATAGCCCACGGTGTGGTAATAGGAGAAAATTGTCTTTTATGTGCACAAGTGGCTATTGCAGGGAAAACAAAAATTGGTAATCATGTAATTTTGTATGGTAAAGTAGGTGTATCCAAAGGGATTATAATTGGCGACCATGCTGTGATTTTAGCTTCTTCCAATGTAGATAAAAATCTTGAAGGAGGTAAGCGATATTATGGTTCTCCGGCACTTGAGGCACGACAAGCCATGAAATATATAGCTACGCTTCGTATGATGCCCGAATATTTATCAAAAATTAAACATCTACTCTATCAAGAGGAAAAGCATACAAATAATTTATCCCTATAAAATATAAGTTTTTGAATTTTCAGAAAAGAGCTTGACATTTATGTTAAGCTCTTTTTATTTTTTAGTAATTTTGCCAAAATTAAATACAACACATGAGTGATTTTAATCCTAATGATATCGCATTGGACAATGGTAATTTATATGGGCTTCCAAAAAATATAGTAGAAAGTGAATTGGTAGTGGTATCTGTGCCTTGGGATGTAACTGTGTCGTATGCAGAAGGGACATCACAAGCCCCACAATTGATTCAGGAGGAATCTTTACAGGTAGATTTATTTGATTTTGATTATGGTAATTTTTGGGAAAAAGGAATTTATTTTGTCCCTTCTAATGAAGAAATACTTCAATTGAGCAATAAGCATCGTGCTTTGGCAAAAGAAGCGATTCGTCTTCAAGCTATCGGACAAAATCCAGAAACCAATTCTACATTAAATCAAGATATAAACAAAGTTAATGCTGCTTGTGAGCAGATGATTCAATATGTCTATGAAAATACCAAAAATTTAATCCTCCAACAAAAGAAAGTTTTGCTTCTAGGAGGTGACCATAGTACTCCTTATGGATATTTCAAAGCGTTGTCTGATTCAGGGATTTCGTTTGGAATTTTACAGATTGATGCCCACATGGATTTGCGCAATTCTTATGAATATTTTGAATATTCTCATGCGTCCATTATGTATAATGCTTTAAAATTAGAAGGTGTAAAATCGCTGTGTCAAGTTGGGATTCGTGACTTTTGTGAGGAAGAATCGGATTTAGCTAAAAATAATGAGAAAAAAGTAAATGTATTCTACGATAGAGCTATCAAAAAACAAATGATTGAAGGTAAATCATGGGTTCAGATTTGTGACGAAATAGTAGCTACATTACCTCAAAAAATCTATATCAGTTTTGATATCGATGGATTAGATCCTGCATTATGCCCTAATACAGGAACGCCCGTTCCTGGGGGATTTGATATAGATAGTGTTTTTTATTTGTTTGACAAAGTAAAAGCTTCGGGCAAAGAAATTATTGGAATGGACTTGAACGAAGTAGGAAATACGGCATGGGACGCCAATGTAGGTGCTAGAGTTTTGTATCGTTTATGTGGTTTGTGGTTGAGTTAATTTTGTTTTGATAATAAATAGGAGATTATTTAGTTTATATAAAAAAATAAATATGCGTTATAGATTGTTATTCGTGTTGGTATGTTGGATTCCTTTAGCCATTTTTGCACAAAAAAAGGAAATTAGTAAAAAAGTAAAGCCTATCCAAAAACCAAAAATGGTTTTGGAAATTCCCGATAGCCTCAAAGACGGTTCGTATAAAACAAATTTCCCAAATTCTCAAAAAGTACAAAAAGAAGAAAATTTTGTAAATGGAAAGCGTCATGGAGAGACTTGGATTTATTATGAAAATGAGGAAGTTCAAGAATTGATCAATTATACACAAGGAAAAAAACAAGGTGCCTATAAACTCTATTTTCCAAATGGTCAAAAACAAATTTCGGGTAGATATTTTGAAGATAAAGAAGATGGCGAGTGGACTTATTTTTATGATAATGGAAAAGTCTATTTAACCAAAAATTTTAAATTGGGAGTAGATGAAGGCAGTATGACCATGTATTCAAAAGAGGGGATTTTAATAGCAGAAGGATTTTACAAAGAAGGAAAAAAGCATGGTAAATGGATAGATTTTCATGACAATGGAAACAAACGTTTGGATGCATATTATAAACACGGAAAATATGAAGGGCCCTATGCTTCGTATTGGGAAAATGGAAAAATACAAAATCAGTCTTATTTTTTGAATGGAGAGCTGGAAGGTCAAATCATGGATTATGACTCTTTGGGATTACCCACAAGCCGATACGGCTATCGATTTGGCAGAAAAAGTGGTGCTTTTGAGATATACTATCCCAATGGGAAAGTGAAAGAAAATGGCATGTATCGTGCTAATATTTTGCATGGAAAGTATAAAATGTTCTATGATAATGGTATGGTAAAAGAAGAAGGCGAATATCAGGAAGGAAAGAAAATGGGTAAGTGGTTTTTATATGAAACCAATGGTAAAAAAACGAAACAAGTATTTGACTAAAATATAGAAATGAAATCATTAGATAAAATTAAAATGGTGCTGTTGGATGTAGATGGCACACTTACCGATGGCGGAATATATGTGCATCATGATGGCACACAAACCAAGCGTTTTCATGCGCACGACGGAGAAGGGATTCGAAGAAGCCTTGAAGCAGGTATTGAAATAGGAATTATCAGTGCGGCATCTTTGGCCAAAGATATGATTGAATCGCGTGCCAAAATGCTGGGTATCAAATATGTGCATGCTTTTAGAAGCAATAAACGTGAAGTAGCCGAAAAATGGGCAAAGGAATTGGGATTAGAATCGGATGAAATAGCATTTGTAGGAGATGATATAATTGACCTAGAAGTAATGCAATGGTGTGGTGTATCTGCAGCACCTGCCAATGCTCATGAAAGTATCATTCCGTATGTAGATTATCTTTTGACAAAATCAGGAGGAAATGGAGCCGTTAGAGAGTTCTTGGATAAAGTTTTAGAGGCAAAAAATAAATAAATGAAAACAAAAGTTTTGTTCAGTTTAACTATTCTGTTCTTCATATCTATTATGAATGCTCAAAATAGACAAGAATTAGAAATTAAAGTTCAGAATGGAGCTATAAAAGGTGAATTGTCTTTGTCCAAAGATGATAAAATTCTTGTAGTAATGATAGCAGGAAGTGGACCTACGGATAGAGATGGAAATAATCCTTCTATGAAAAATAATAGCCTAAAAATGCTGTCGGATAGTATACATTCGTATGGAATTTCAACGTTTCGTTTTGACAAAAGAGGCATTGCTCAAAGTAAAGTATCGGGTCTGAAGGAAGACGATATGAATATCGATACTTTTGTTGAAGATACCAAAAAATGGATCCAATTACTCGCTTCTCTTTATAAAAAGAAAATTGTAGTCTTGGGGCATAGCGAAGGAAGCTTAATAGGAATGTTGGCCTCAAAAAATAATCCAAATGTTAAGGGCTTTATTTCACTTGCTGGAGCAGGTATACCAGCCGATTCCATCATTTTAAATCAAATTGGAAGTAAAATGCCCGCTATTCTTCCCAAGACATCAGAATATTTAGCCCAACTGAAAAAAGGAAAGAGAATAGATAGTGTAGACAAAATGATGTATATGCTCTTTCGTCCTAGTGTCCAACCTTATATGATTTCTTGGATTCATAAAAATCCTTGTGAAGAAATTCAGAATTTAAATATCCCAATATTGATTTTACAAGGTGATCAAGATTTGCAAGTTAATGTATCGGATGCCGATAGATTGGCACAATGTGCTTCCAAATCCCAAAAGGTAATCTTGAAAGATATGAATCATGTTTTAAAAGAAGTCCATTCGTTTATGGAAAATCAAGCTTCGTATGCACAACCCAACAAGCCTTTGCATAGCGAAATAGTTAAGGAAATGAGGTCATTTTTGAATTATGTATCTATAACGAAAGATTAAGAATGAAACTACACGTCAAACTCAGTACGTATCGCTATGAATTTTTATTTGGCGCTCTGTTACTATTAATTTTTGATAAAATATTCTATTCAACAATATGAGATTTCTATCTGTTTTTCTATTTGTTTTTAATATTCTGTCTGCACAGTCTTCCAAAAAGGGCATTGGATTATCCGAAAAAAAAGGTTTTAATCAAATACATCTCAAATCATTAAAGGTTTCTTGGTATTATAATTGGGATTTAAATTCTAATATTAATACCGATATAGAATTCGTTCCCATGTTATTCTCTCTAAAAAAAATAGATGCTCTCAAATCCTACAAATTGCTTTTAGCGTTTAACGAACCCGATCATACCAAACAGGCTAACATTTCTTATATTCAGGCGATAGAAAATTGGGATGAAATAGATTCTAAAGTTAATAAAATAGGAAGTCCCGCCATTGCTGGGAATTTATTAAAAGATTCTAATTGGTTAGATAAATTCTTAATCTCAAATCCTAAATGTGATTTCATCTCTGTGCATTGGTATAGAGGTTGCAATCCCGAAAAATTCATATCGGATATGAAAAATATCATCCAAAAATATCAAAAACCGATTTGGATTACTGAGTTTGCGCCTCAAACGGCCTCCAGTAGCAAAAAAGAACCCAATAAATACAGCCAAAAAGAAGTAAATCAATTCATTGCAACTGTTTGTGATTGGATGAATTCCGAACCAATGGTATATCGTTATGCATGGCATGATTCCAAGATAGGAACTTCTGCCTTGTTTGATACTGCTGGTAACTTAACCGAAACAGGGAAAAATTATTCTTCTAAGTAAGATTTTAATACTGCCCCGTCTGCAACAAAACCAGCGTGCAAGCTTCTTCGTAGGCTATTCTTTTTTCTTCAAGAAGAGGATAGAACGCAGAATTTTCAGTACCTGGATTGAAAATAACACGTTTTGGATTGAGTGCTAGAATATAATCAAAATGAACGGTTTGATTCGTAGGATTGAGATACATACTTACCGTATCCAACGCTTCGGGATAGAAATACTCATTTTGAATAGCTATATCCGCTATATTTCCTGTTTTAAGTCCATAGGCATACGTTGTATGCTGGTACTTTCGGAGCATATTCACGGCTTTATTTGAATAGCGCTCAGGATTCTCCGAAGCGCCCATAACTAATGTGGGTTTATTCATAATCAATCATTTAAAAATTTTTTTCCTCAGACAAATGCCTGTGGCTATTGAATGAATATTGCAATTAAATACTTCAAATCACAAATTACAAATCACAATTTTCTAACGTCTAATATCTCAAATCTATCATCTAATCTCAGGCTAAAGCCTAAGCCTATTGAATGAATATTACAATCAAACACTTCAAATTACTAATCACTAATTACTAATCACAATCTTCTAACGTCTAATATCTCAAATCTAACAAAACAATTACATCGCCAAATCTTCCTCGTCTTCGCTATATGTAACGATATTTTCGCTATTAGAAAGATTCAGTTTGTTATCCGTCATGGTTTTGCCAAAACTATTCTCAAAACTCAACTCTTTATTTGGACGACCATTGACAGTTGTAGCTTGTTGTTTCTGTGGCATAGAGTAGCTTTCAGAGTTTGCATCTGCAAAATCTGTTCTATTATAGCCTTCTCTTGGCTCAAATCCATTGTTTATTTGAATGGCTATGAAATTGATACGATCCATACGAAATGTTCGCCAGTCATTTCGTAGTCTACACCAGCCTACCAAATTCGTTTTTCCATCGCGTGTCACAATATCCATCGGCTCAATTTCTCTTTTGGTCAAGCCTTTTTCTCTCGAATGATATTCTATCGATACTACTTTATCTGTTTTTATTGCATTGTGGATGGTGTTAATTAGATTTGAACTAAAGCTATATGCCGATTCATAATCTTGTTTTTTGTTTCTGTTGTTTCTATGATTCATTTGGGTTAAAGATTATATGTTAAAAATAAATTATATGTTTTAGATGTTTGCAAGCTGTGTCTCAAGGCTTTTAAGTCTTTCGAGTCCATCTTGCAGTTTTTTCTGCTCCATTTCCAATACGTTTGTAGGCGCATTATTCACAAATTTCTCATTCTTCAATTTCGCTTCCACGCTAGCCACAAATCCGCGAGTATATTGAATTTCTTCTTCTATTTTTTGTTTCGATTCGGTGCTGTCTATCGCTTTTTCACTATTTACAAATACCTTTTGATTCTCTATCAACAATGCATTTTGTGTTTTAGTGCCAATTTCACTATCAATCACTTCGGCCCAAACCAATTTTTTGATTTTTGGGATAAATGCGTGAAGTTTTTCCAGCAATGTTGACTCAATACTTAATCCAATCGTTTCCCTATTTTTCATTTTCAAGTTGGCGCGTACCTCTCTCGATTTAATGATCAATTCAAAAAACGCTTCACTATTTTTTATCAAAGCCATTTCTGCATGTACATCTTCTTTTTTAGTTGGATGCGGCGCCAAAGCACAAATTTCGCCTTCTTTTCGCTCACGCGCATTTGCCCACAATTCTTCGGTAATGATTGGCATAATTGGATTCAAAACGGATAAAATTGTTTCAAAAAATACAATCGTTTGGTCGTATGTAGATCTATCGATTGGTTTCTCAAAATCTGGTTTGATCAACTCCAAATACCAACTACAAAAATCATCCCAAATAAACGTGTACAAATCCTTAAATGCCTCCGAAATTCTCAAATTCTCAATATTTTGAAGATAAGAATTTACTTGCAATTGCAAATTAGCCGCAAACCAATCCATGACAGCTTGATTCTCTTCGTTTTTACCTTCGTAGATTTCCCAGCCTTTTACCAATCGGAAGGCATTCCAGAGTTTATTTCCAAAATTTCGTCCAATTTCAAGGCTTTTTTCATCAAACAAGATGTCATTTCCCGCAGGCGAAATACTCATCATACCAAATCGTACACTATCTAGCCCAAAACGCTCAATCAATTCAAACAAATCGGGGCTATTGCCTAGTTGTTTGCTCATTTTACGTCCAAGTTTGTCGCGCACCATACCTGTCAAATACACTTTTTCAAAAGGTTTCATATCGGTATATTCGTAGCCTGCTATAATCATACGAGCAATCCAGAAAAACAAGATGTCCGAACCTGTTACTATCATTTTTGTAGGATAATAATAGTTCAATTCTTTGTTTTTAGAAAGGTCTATTTTACCCGTTTCTTTATTGAAGCAATCATCTGCATAGCCTTTGAAAACCTCCATAGGCCATAACCAGCTACTCGCCCAAGTGTCCAATACATCCTCATCTTGTCTCAAATCTTCTTTTTGGATATTTGGATCGATTTTTTTTGCCAATTCAAACGCTTCTTCTATACTTTCCGCTACTACAAATTCATCATTGGGCAAATAATACGCCGGAATACGATGTCCCCACCACAATTGACGGCTAATACACCAGTCTCTCACATTGCTCATCCAATGATTGTAGGTGTTTTTGTGGAATGCTGGAAATAGAATTACCTCATCTTCCATTACCACTTCATGCGCTTTTTTGGACAAACGCTTCATGTCTATAAACCATTGAAGCGATAATTTTGGCTCTACCACCGTATTCGTTCGCTCGCTGCGTCCTATTTTATTTTCTATTTCTTCTACTTTGGCCAAATGTCCTTTTTCTTCCAGCAAAGGCTCTATTAATTTACGAACTTTGAATCGATCCAAACCTACAAATTCAGGATAAGAACAATCTTCATTCAAGGTGCCGTCATCATTCAAAATGTCCAAAAATGGCAATTCATGTCTTACGCCTATTTCGTAGTCGTTGATGTCGTGCGCTGGAGTCACTTTCAAGCATCCTGTCCCAAAATCTTTGTCTACATAATCGTCAAAAATGATAGGAATGGCTTTATTTATAAGCGGTACTATTGCTTTTTTGCCTTTCAAATGTGCGTAACGTTCATCTTTTGGATTAATCGCTATTGCCACGTCGCCAAAAATAGTTTCGGGGCGTGTAGTAGCTATTGTCAAAAACTCAGAACTGCCTTCAATTGCATATTTTATGTGAAAAAGTTTCGATTTTTCGGGTGTGTCTTTATAGATAACTTCTTCGTTGGAGAGCGCGGTTTTGGCCTCGCAGTCCCAGTTGATGATACGTTTTCCTTTATAAATATAACCTTTTTTATGCAAATCCACAAAAACTCGAATCACTGCTTTGTAATAATCCTCGTTCATCGTAAATTCCTCACGGCTCCAGTCGCAGCTACAGCCTATCGCTTTTAGCTGACTGATTATAATGCCGCCATATTTCTCTTTCCATTCAAACGCATGTTTGAGAAAATCCTCTCTTGATAAATCACTTTTCTTGATGCCTTTTTCGCGGAGCATCTGCACCACTTTGGCTTCAGTAGCAATAGACGCATGATCCGTTCCCGGAACCCACAGCGCATTAAAGCCCTCTTTACGAGCCTTGCGGATAAAAAAATCTTGCAACGAATTGTTCAAAACGTGCCCCATGTGAAGCACTCCTGTTACATTCGGCGGCGGAATGACTATCGTATACGAAGGTTTTTCGTTCACTTCCGAGTGAAACGTTTTATTTTCTTCCCAATACTTGAGCCATTTTGCTTCCGCTTCTTTTGCGTTAAAATTCTTATCCATTTTTGTTGCTGTATTTTTTGCAAGCTACAAATATAATGAAAAATCGTTATTTGGCTAGCTAAAATGTGATGGAATGCCTACCTTGGACGATGCCCAAGGTTTTTAATATCGCGCTTTTTGACCTTAATACAGTTTTGTTTAAAAAAAAGCACCAAAGGTGCGCTAACCATTAACATCGTCCAAAGGACGATGAAAAAAGGTGTGCTAATCATTAACATCGTCTAAAAGGTGATGAAAAAAGGTTCGCAAATCAATAACATCGTCTTAAAGGCGATGTAAAAAAACAAAATGCAAAATCAATCCCAAAGGTATCTTTCATCATATTC
>Ga0208597_1000149_pt1 | contig 25736 bp, 18 predicted proteins | sample LakMenEpi05May12_FD_150673 | JGI IMG/M metagenome (GOLD analysis project Ga0208597, IMG submission 150673) | Freshwater microbial communities from Lake Mendota, WI - 05MAY2012 deep hole epilimnion (SPAdes) | ecosystem: Environmental > Aquatic > Freshwater > Lake > Epilimnion/Euphotic zone ...
ATCAGCGATGATTCAAATAGAGCACAAAATTTTGGAATGATTGGCGCTGCATTCGGAATTGGATTCATTATTGGTCCCATGCTAGGAGGCTTTTTAGGAGAAGTCAGTCCTAGACTGCCTTTTATTGTTGCAGCATGTTTGGCTTTGTTAAATGTGGTTTATGGTTATTTTGTTTTGCCTGAATCTTTGCCGGTAGAAAATAGAAGGGCTTTTGATTGGAAAAGATCGAATCCTATTAGCTCATTAGTACATTTAAAAAAATATCCTGCCGTATCCGGCTTAATTTTTGCTTTGCTATTTATTTATTTAGCTGTGCATGCAGTTCAAAGTAACTGGAGCTTTGCCAATATGGAGAAATTCAAATGGTCACCAAAAATGATCGGATTGTCTTTAGGCATGGTAGGCCTCTTGGTGGGTTTGGTGCAAGGGGTTCTGATTCGTTATATCAATCCAAAAATTGGCAACGAGAAATCGGTTTATTTTGGCATTGCTTTATATGCATTGGGTTTAATTTTATTTGCTTTTGCAAGCAGCTCATGGATGATGTTTGTATTTTTAATCCCCTATTGTTTAGGGGGGATTTCTGGACCAGCATTGCAAGCATTGATTTCAGTGCATGTGCCCAAAAATGAACAAGGAGAATTACAGGGCTCGTTAACAAGTATCATGAGTGTGACTTCCATTGCTGGACCCCTCATTATGACAAGTTTATTTGCCTATTTTACCAAGCCAGGCAATCCAATTTATTTTCCAGGGGCTTCTTTTTTAATGGGCGCAGTATTTATGATCATTAGTGCGGCCATTGCCTATACCGTTTTAAAGGGAGAAACTAAGCCAATTAAGGCTTAGAGTCCCTTACTGTTGTTATATTTGTGGCTCAATAAAGGCCAAAATATGTCTCCATTAATGCAACAGCTAGAAGCAACTGCAGGGTTTATACAGTCAAAAATTAATGCAAAAGCAAATACTGCTATCATCTTAGGCAGTGGATTGGGTAATTTATCAAGTGTAATTGAAACTGAATTTAGCATACCCTATAGTGAAATTCCAAATTTTCCAGTGAGCACCGTTGAAGGACATAAAGGAAGATTAATTTTGGGCACATTGAATGGCAAAAAGGTTTGGGTGATGGAAGGCCGTTTTCATTTTTACGAAGGCTATACTGCAGAACAAGTTGTTTTCCCAATTCGCGTGTTGAAATTATTAGGAGTCGAAAATTTATTATTATCAAACGCGGCTGGTGGCGTCAATAAGGATTATCAAGTGGGGGATTTAATGATCATTAAAGACCATATTAGTTTTTTTACACCCAACCCTTTATTAGGCAAAAATGAGCCTGCTCTTGGCACTCGTTTTCCAGATATGAGTGAGCCGTATGATAATGCATTTATCGATAAAGCAAAACGCATCGCTGCTGAACATCAAATTAAAGTGCACGAAGGTGTCTATATAGGAGTGACAGGTCCAACATTTGAAACAAGAGCAGAGTATCAGTTAATCAAAATAGCAGGTGGAGATGTGGTGGGCATGAGTACAGTGCAAGAAAATATTGCAGCAGTGCATTGCGGCATGAAAGTTTTTGCAATGAGTGTGGTGACCGATTTAGGTATCAGAGAAGATAACAATGTGATCACACACGAGGAAGTATTGGCGGCTGCAAACGCGGCTGAACCTTTATTAACTTTAATATTTAGTGCATTGGTAAAAGAAGTCGCCGCTTAATGCGATTTTTTTTCAATAGCATTATCCTACTATCAAATATGAGGACTAAGCGTATTTTATTCATTTGTTGTTTTATAAGTTGTCTATTTATTGGACAGCTGAGTGGACAGAATATGCGCTTTAATTCATTTGGTGGCGGTGGTGGTGGAGCAACAGACTCCTTACAAAAAAGAGATAAATCCGAGGATTCAATTGCGATTTATTATCGATTGTATAATAGCTTAACCATTCAGAATATGGATACCGCTATTACCGATTTCTATTCAAAATTTATCCTACCCTATAGCAATTATCATTTAGGTAATTTAGGCAATGCAAGTAAATCTTATATATTCAATCCATTGCAAAGAGGGGGATGGGATGCAGGTTTTAGAGCCTATGAAGTCTACAATTACACTTTGGAGCAAACGCCGTTTTATCAAACTACAAAACCCTATACAGAATTGGGTTATTTGCTGGGTGGAAAAGGAGAGCAATTGATGGAAATATTGCACACTCAAAATAAAACAAAGCAGTTTAATTATTCTTTTGCTTACCGTTTTAGCAATGCCCCAGGAAATTTAAAAAACCAACATGCGAATTTGAATAATATGCGCATTGCTGCAAATTATCAATCTAAACGAAAGCGTTATGCCTCTTACTGGGTGATGTTATCCAATAAATCTGCTTCATCGGAAAATGGAGGGTTAGTGAATAGTGCTTTAATTGATAGTCTTTCATTGAACAATCCATATGAGCTTGAAACAAGATTGGGTATTAGCGGTGCTTCTTTTAGAAATCCATTCAATACCAATATCGCCACTGGCTCTACTTATAAAGAACAAAGTTTTGTGTGGAAGCAGACCTATGATATAGGACAAAAAGACTCTGTGGTAAAAGACTCGGTGACCACTTATTTATTTTATCCTAGACTCAGATTCCAGAATGAAATAAAATACCAAACCAATCAATTTGTTTTTGCTGATGCCAATCCCTCTGAACTTAATTATGAACAATATTTTAATTACAAATTACCAGTTGGAAATACCATGTTGTTTCAGGATAATTGGAAAAGATTCACCAATGAGTTTAGCTTAGTTTCTTTTCCTGAGAAGACAAATCCAAACCAATACCTGCAAATTGGTCTTGGGTACCAATCTTTGAACTTTAAAGATACATTGCAAACATGGTCAAACAATGATATCTATGGACTTGGCGTCTATAAAAATAAAACCAAGAACTTTCGTTGGGATATTCAAGCATCTGGAAAATTATTTTTAAGTGGCTATCATGCAGGGGATTATGAAGCACAGTTTTCTTTAAGCAGCTTAATCAATAAAAAAGGAGATCAATTGGCCTTATGGGTTCAAAACTCTAATCGTACACCTTCCTTTAATCGACTTGGTATCACTGCTTTTCCTATTTTGAAAATAGGTTCTATTGATAAGGAAAACATTATTGAATTAGGCGCTTTATGGAATCAAAAAAGTCCTGGTATTGCTGCTTCATTTCAGTATAAACTCATTCAAAATTTTCAATACTTTGGTTCAGGATTTCAGCCAATGGTGTATGACAAAGTATTAAGTTATGTGAAGGGTACTGTGTCAAATCAAATGAAACTAAGTCGCCATTGGAATTGGTATAATGAACTAACCTTACAATTAGTCGATCCCAATGCACCCTTACACTTGCCAGTACTTTTTACTAGACAGCGTCTTGCTTTTGAGGGTAATTTCTTTAAAAATTTATTTCTTTCAACGGGCTTAGAGCTCATTTATCATTCCTCTTTTCAGCCAGATGGATATATGCCATTGAATGGTCAGTTTTACCTCCAAGATCAGTTTACAGCTAATAATAGGCCCATTGCCAATGCCTTTTTAAATTTCAGGATCAAAAGATTTAAAGGATTTATACGCATGGAACAGCTGAATACTTTATTAGCCACTAGTAATCAATTAGGTACAAGGTATCATTTTACTGCCCCAAATTATCCAGGCACAGGCACTTGGTTAAGAGTTGGAATTTGGTGGAATTTTATCAATTAGTACTAACTTTGTATTGTGAAGCAGATTTTAACCATCCTACTTTTATTTGTGTATAGTTTTTCCAGTATTGGAGCAACTGTAAAAGCACATTTATGTGCAGGAAAAGTTCAAAAATGTATTTGTGGTAAGGAAACCCAAAAGAAGTCTAGTAAAAAAGATACTTGTTGTGCAGAAAAAATAACGTTTGTTAAAAAACAAGACCTGCATCAGTTCAATGAACTTGCAACTGCAAAGCAACCTCTATTAATAGCGACTCAACCATCCGAATTTTATACACTTATAGCTACTGCTCCGATTCTTGAACTAAAAGCAAAAGCAAAAGCAAAAGTACATTCCAAAAAGGGATTGCTTTTTACAGGGCCGCCAATCTATGCCCTAGACTGTCTTTATTTAATTTGATTTTAATGTAATTGACTTTAATGATGCATGCAATTGAATATTGCTGCATCTATGCTATTTGTATATTCAGTAATTCAAAATATTAAAATTATTTTATGAAAAAAATATTCCTTTTAAGTGGCTTTATGATGGCCATTCTTTTCTCTGCAAGTGCACAAACAGCGACTAAATTAAAAGTGTCTGGTAATTGTGGCATGTGTAAATCAAGTATCGAAAAAGCTGCTACATCAGCAGGCGCAAAAACCGCCAATTGGGATATGGATGCTAAGTTATTGACACTTATTTTTGATAGTAAAACCAATTTAGACAAAATCGAAACAGCCATTGCTGCTGTTGGGTATGATACCGAGCATAAAACCGCTACAAAAGCCACTTACGATGCATTACATGAATGCTGTAAATATGAGCGTGAGGTTAAGCAAGATACAGTCATCAAGAAGGTTTCTTTAGTGGCTTCGGGCTTAACATGTTCTATGTGTTCTAAAGCTATATTTAAAGCATTGACTAAATTAGATTTTGTGGATGAAGTGAAAGTAGATATTGAGCAGTCTAAATTTGTCCTTACATTTAAATCTGGCAAGACCGTGGTAATTGATCAAATTAAGTCTGCGGTGGCTGATGCTGGATTTAGTGTTCAAAGCCTAGTATATGAGTAGACTCATATGAAAAGATTAACCTTTAATGATTATCTTTAAATGATTATTTATCACTCATTTTGTTGAGTAAGCACCTTTACTATGCTATCAAATATTATACAGTTCTCTATCAAGAATAAATTAGTCATTCTCTTAGGGCTTTTTGCCTTGATTCTAGGTGGTGTTTATTCTATTTCCAAATTACCTATTGATGCTGTACCAGATATTACCAATAATCAAGTACTCATTATCACATCTGTTCCAAGTGCTGGTGCACCAGATGTAGAACGATTGATTACAGTGCCAATCGAGCAAGCCACTCGGAATATTCCTGGCATGATTGAGCAAAGAAGTTTTTCAAGATTTGGATTGAGTTTAGTGACCTTGGTATTCAATGATGAAATTGATATTTATTGGGCAAGGCAACAGGTTTCTGAACGCTTGGTTACGGTGAAATCTCAAATGCCCGATGGGATGGGTATACCTGAACTTGGTCCTTTAACAACGGGCTTGGGTGAAATTTATCAATATGTTTTAAGAACCAAGAAAGGATATGAGGGAAAGTATAGTTTAACTGAATTAAGAACAATGCAGGATTGGATTGTTCGTAAACAATTATTGGGTACACCTGGTGTGGCGGATGTGAGTAGTTTTGGAGGAGCAGTGAAACAATTTGAAGTTAGTGTGAATCCAGAGTTGTTAAAGCAATATGATTTATCAGTGAATGATATTTATACTGCCTTAAATGACAACAATGAGAATACAGGTGGTGCTTATATTGAACATGGACCAAATGTATTGTTTATAAGGACAGAAGGGATGGTAGATAGCATAGATCAAATTTCAAGTATTCCTGTTAAGACTTTATCCAATGGGATGCCCTTGTTAATTAGAGATGTGGCAGAAGTGAAATTAGGGGAAGCGACTAAATTTGGCGCAACAGCCTACAATGCTGATGGTGAAGTGGCTGGCGCAGTTGTAATGATGTTGAAAGGGGAAAATAGTAATCAAGTGATTGCGGATATCAAAACTAAGATTGCGACCATTCAGGAGACTATGCCAGAAGGGGTTATCATTGAGCCCTTTTTAGACCGAACAAAAATGGTAGATAATGCTATTGGCACCGTTTCTAAAAATTTATTAGAAGGGGCATTGATTGTCATCTTTATTTTAATTTTATTCTTAGGAAATTTAAGGGCTGGTTTAGTGGTGGCATCTGTGATTCCATTATCTATGTTATTTGCTTTTATATTAATGCATCTTTTTGGCGTAAGTGGTAACCTAATGAGTTTGGGTGCATTGGATTTTGGATTGCTAGTGGATGGGGCAGTCATTATTGTAGAGGCTGTCTTACATCAATTATACCATAGCTCAAAAAAAGGGCAACACAATCAATTGGATAAGGCCGAGATGAATACGATTGTGGGTCAAGTCTCTAATAAGATGATGGGTGCTGCTGCTTTTGGACAAATCATTATTTTGATTGTCTATCTGCCTATTTTGTCTTTAACAGGTATAGAAGGCAAGATGTTTAAGCCAATGGCACAAACAGTTTCCTTTGCATTAATAGGTGCATTTATTTTATCTATCACTTATGTACCTATGATGAGTGCATGGGTATTGAATAGAAATAGAGTGCAAAAAGAAACTATGACCGACAAGTTCATGCTAAAATTGGAAGCATTCTATGAACCATTATTGATGAAGGCATTAAAAATTCCAAAGCAAATTGTTGGTATAACCATTGCGCTTTTTATTGGTGCTTTATTTTTATTAAACAGCCTGGGTGGAGAGTTTATCCCAAAGTTAGAAGAAGGTGATTTTGCAGTTGAAACAAGGGTTCTGAGTGGCGCTTCTATTAATACTACATTGGATGCCACACAAAAGGCTTCCAAATTATTAATTGACCGTTTTCCGGAGGTAGAAAAAATAGTCACTAAAATTGGTGCTGGAGAAATCCCAACCGATCCTATGACAATGGATGCATCTGATTTAATCATTATTTTAAAAGATAAAAAAGATTGGGTCTCAGCAAAAACATTTGACGAATTAGCTGATACAATGGGTAAAGTGATGTCTCAAGTACCAGGTATCACATCTGGCTTTCAATATCCTGTTCAAATGCGATTCAATGAATTGATGACAGGCTCAAGACAGGATGTTTCTTGTAAAATTTTTGGAGAAAACTTAGATAGTTTGGCAAAGTATGCAGCTTTAATGGGCAACTTGATTAATGATGTGGAAGGTGCTAAAGATCTTTATACAGAAACTGTTACTGGTATTTCTCAAGTGGTGGTGCATTTTAATCGAACTGCCATTGCAAATTATGGTGCAAATATTAAAGAAGTCAATCAGGTCATTCAGTCGGCCTATGCAGGAGGCATAGCGGGCAAAGTATTTGAAGGGGATCGAAGATTTGACTTAGTTGTGAGGCTGAATACCGCACAAAAAAAGGACTGGCAACAAATCAAAAATTTAATGGTGACAGTCGGAAATGGCAAACAGGTTCCATTGTATGAACTTGCAGAAGTAAAGATTGAGGAAGGTCCATACCAAATACAAAGAGAGGATGCAGCAAGGAGAATTGTGGTCGGGTTCAATGTGCGAGGAAAAGATGTCAAGACGGTGGTGACCGAGGTGCAAGACAAGGTTAAAAAAACAATTCAATTTCCTCCTGGATATTATGTAGTGTATGGCGGACAGTTTGAAAATTTAGAACATGCAGTTAGTCGTTTACAAATTGCAGTTCCTGTTGCTTTATTATTGATTTTAGTGATGCTATTTTTTGCATTTAAAAATATTAAACATTGTTTGTTGATTTTCTCCGCAATTCCTTTTTCTGCCATTGGGGGTGTACTTGCATTGTGGATTAGGGATATGCCTTTTAGTATATCAGCAGGCGTTGGATTTATTGCCTTATTTGGGGTAGCTGTATTGAATGGTATTGTATTGTTAACAGAGATGAATAAATTAGCTATGGAACCTACTAGAACAATTTCTGACATCATTGCGACCGCAACTAAAACAAGATTAAGACCTATTTTAATTACTGCAGCGGTTGCTTCTTTAGGTTTTATTCCTATGGCCATAAGCAGTGGTGCTGGAGCCGAAGTTCAAAAACCTTTGGCAACAGTGGTTATTGGTGGATTGTTATCAGCAACTTTATTGACTTTATTTGTATTACCTATCTTTTATCAATTGTTTGAAAAGAAAAGATTGGGTCAAACTACAATGGCCATTATACTATGTATGATTGGATTGAATGCAACTAGTTTGCAAGCACAGCAATTGACTGTAAAAAGGCCATTAGCAAAAGTGATTGAACAGGCTAAGTTAGTATCGCCAACATTAAAAACAACCCTAGCCCAGCAAGCCTATTACGATGTCCTTACAAAATCAAGTTTTGATCCAGCTAAATTATCATTAAGAGGCGAATTAGGTAATGTGAATAGTAGCTTGAATGACTCTAAATATGCTGCAGAGCAAGTGTTTGATTTACCTCAGGTATATCAAGCTCAAAAAAAATTGTATCAATCCATTCGTCAAGGCTATGATTATCAAATTGTATTAGATCAAAAATATATTCAACATGCTGTTGAACAGTTATACATTCAATTGCAGTTTCAAGTAGCAAAGGGAGGCTTGTTAAGCCAACTGGATACCATCTATGTGAAACAATTGGCTGCGGTGGATGCAAGGTATAAAGCTGGACAAGACAATGGGTTGGAACAAATTAATATGCAGAACTGGGTAAGCATGCATCAGCAGCTAATGATCAAGCATCAAAATGAACAGCATGGTTTACAGAAACAGTTTGCTATTTTATTACAAGATTCCACTATGATCTTGCCAGAGGAAATTTTGAATTTTGAACCTAAATTAATGGATACCTCAGTAGATGCTGCACACCCTTTGAATTTATTTTGGAAACAAAAATTACAATCTGCTATTGCAGAAACCAATATCGCTAAGTCTAAAGTCTTGCCTCAAGTAGCATTGGGCTATACCAACCAAAGTTTTAGGATGACTCCCAATGACCAAAATAGATATAATTCAATCAACCTAGGCCTTAACGTCCCATTGTTTAGATCGGGCTTAAAGCAGAAGGTGAAGGCAAGTCAGGCAAATGAAACCGTGATTGCTCAGGAGAAAGAAAAAGCGAATATTGATTTAGAGATGGAGATACAAAAAGCATGGAATCATTATCAGCAAACGGTTGACTTGTACCAGCATTTTCAGAAAAACTTGCTACCTAATGCAAATAAAATGGCAATGATTGCGAATGTATCATTTAAAGAAGGTCAAATAAGTTATATCGAATGGTCTAACTCAATGACGCAGGTTCAATCTATTAAAATGCAGGCACTTGAAACGCTTGAATTATTTAATCTAAACCAATCCACCCTTAATTATTTACTATCAAAATAATTATTCAAAAAAGATGATAATGAAAAATACATATAGCATCATTGTTTTTGCCATTTTTTTATTGAGTTGCAGTAGCGATCCAAAAAATGAAACTCAAAAAGAAGCAGTTGAAGAAGTAACTAATAAAGTGACTTTAACAAAAGAGCAAGCAAAACTAGCAAAATTAGTACTAGCTCCCATTGAACTTGGAAGAATGAAAGGGACTGCCCATTTAAATGGAGTGATTGACGTACCACCAACAGGTATCGCATCTGTTAGTATGCCATTGGGAGGATATGTACAGGACATTAATTTAATACCAGGTAATTTTGTAAAAAAAGGCGCTGTTTTAGCAACTGTAAAAGATCCAGCATTCATTCAGTTGCAGGAAAATTACTTAGCTAGTAAGGCAAAATTGACTTATTTACAACAAGACCTTGACCGTCAAAAATTATTATTAAATCAAGAAGCAGTTAGTAAAAAATCCTATCAACAAATACAAGCAGACTATAATGCAATTCATATTCAATTGAGGGCTTTGTCTGAACAACTAAAACTAATTAATATTCAGCCAGAAAGTTTGACACCAGAGAATATGACTAGTTTGGTTAGATTGACGGCACCCATTAGTGGTTATATTACAAAAGTGAATATCAATAGAGGGAAATATGTCACTCCTTCTGATGTTTTATTAGAAATAATGGATCCTAATGATATCCATGCTGCCATCACTATTTATGAAAAAGATATTGCAAATTTTAAAGTAGGTATGAAGGGGACAGTCACACTAACACAAGACCCTTCTAAGAGTTATACAGTGTCGATATTGGCAGTTTCACAAAATATCAATGAAGACAAAACAGGTTTATTACATTGTCATTTTGAGAATACACCAAAAAATGTATTACCAGGTATGTTTTTAACTGCAGACATTGTGGTGGAAACGAATGAGGCGGTATTAATACCAGCTGAAGCTGTTCAAAGATTTCAAGGCAAAGATTACATTTTTATTCAGCTTGCAAATAATGAGTTTGAGGCAATTGTGATAGAGATCAATCAATCTAATAAAGATTTTGTTTCTGTTAAAAATACAGATGCCAAGAAATGGATAGGAAAATCACTTGTTGTAAAAAACGCCTACAGCTTATTAGGAAAGATGATGAACATTTCTGAATAAATAACTTATTGCTCAAAATAGCTGATACTGCCACCTATCCAGGTGGCAGTATCATTATAGCTCACACCAATCATAGGCCCTTTGCTAATTCTAGTTAAGTTATTGGTGGCAACGTATCGATTCAATTGGCTATCCCAAAAATAAAACAATCTAATTTCTGCTTTAGAAGGTCCAGAAGGTGTTTCAATCACAGCGGCATAGGACACTTTCTTTTGTAGAATCCAATTTTCTGGATCATTGATTGCATTGATGGTATCGATGGTTGGATCTAGCATTACACCTTGACCTCCAAAAGAGAATAAAGGCTTACATATAGATGTAGCTAAATCAAGTTTATCAGCTGCTTGATTTTTTTTCCAATCAGACAAAAGATGTGCTTCTGGAATTGCTGGATGGTTTAGTAAGGGGAGTATATATTTACTGATTCTAAAAAAATGATGTGGATGATTGACCCACGCTACATTTTCAGTTTGTTCCAGTAATTTAAATTGTGCAATGAAATTAGGCGCTTGCTGCATTAACTCGTCATACACCACTCGATTGTAGATTCTTTCAATTTTATATTCAACACCATTTTTTTGATAGCAAAGCGTTTTGCCTTTCAGGTAAATTTCTGAAAGACAAACTATCGGTACATTCAACCAAGCTTCGGTCAGCAATAGGTCATGCCTCGTTTTTTGTTCGTAAGGCTTTATCTCTAATAAAATGGTATGTTTCCCTTGGTCGCCAAGCACTATTTTTTTAAAAAAATCTAGATAGCCTGCTTGTTTGTATCCATTCAGAAAAGGACTAAATCCTTTTGGTAAATCGTAGGCCAATTCCAAAGCTTGCGCTTGGAATAGTTCAAAAGCAAATAAAGAAGGGAAGCCTTGTAATTCAATTAATTGAGGTTGGCATGTTCCCCTTGGTCCTTCGGCTATTGCAAAATCAATTACAACACATTCAGGTAAAGTTGTTTCACCTGGAATATCTATTCCTTGGGGTATTGCAAGGGTTGTTTTTGCTGCAAAGCTTGGATCTGTAATAAAATCACAAATATAGTCCCCGGCATCTAGCAACTGAGCTTTAAAATTTTTATCAATAAATACTGGCGTTTCTGCAATTCTAAATGGAATTGGATCTTTAAATGGTGCATTTAAAATAGAAAGGTATTGTTGGTACTTTTCTGAAGTAAATTGGGCGTTAAATGCTGCTCTAATTGCTTCAATCATACTTGCAGCATTTGTTGGAGGAAGTTTGGAATAAACTGACTACAAGTATGTTTGATTTTAGAATCATCTTCTAAGGATTGCATAATTTGATTCCATTTGTCTTCGCTAAAGTCATTTACAACAGTTGTTTTAATACTGTCTGTATTAAAATATTGAATCAGTCTTTCTTGTGTTGCTTCTGGATGAAATTGAACACCAATCATGGTATCACTAAATGCAACCCCCATCAAGGCCCGTTCGTAGGGAAGTTGAGGTCTTATTTTTTCTAATGCGATGATGGTAGCTCCCATCAATTCAATTTTTTCATCATTGGGTTCGGTTATCTGATACAATCGACTTTCCATTGCAAAAAATGGATCTGGTAATTGTTCAAAAATGGTATGGCTTGTGGTTGGATGAATTGGAAGAATACCAAGCTGTTTTGACTTTCTTAATCCAACTTTTCCAATATCAAAATGCCTGCATGCTAGCTGGAAACTATGACAAATTAGAAGTACTGGTTTTTTTATCGCATGCATTCGTTCTAACCAATTGCAATAAGCGATATCCCATGCATGTGCTTCTGTATCAATTGGAGAACCAGGGCCACCTGATGAAATGTATACATCAAATCCATCCTCAGGTAATTCATTTTTAACCCGAACATCAAATACGGTGGTCTTGATTTCAACGGAATGCTTTTTGCTCCAATCATCCAATATATCCCTGATACAATCCATCCCCATATTAGCACTGCCATCATATAGATCAAGTACTGCAATATGTATGGGCGTGGATTGGGACATTATAGATAATTCAAATTGGTTTTAGGACTCAACTGTAATAAAGTTTCATACATTAATTGGATGGTATCTACGATGTCTTTTTTGTGAATCATTTCTACCGTCGTGTGCATGTATCTAAGTGGGATAGATATTAAAACAGAAGGGCATCCGTCATTGGCATAGGCAAAGCTATCTGTATCGGTACCTGTGCTTCTGCTGAGCGTTCTAAATTGCACAGGAATCTTTTTATTTTTTGCTGCTGCTTCTACAATCGCTAATAATTTATTATGGATGGCAGGCGCGTAGGCTAATGAAGGGCCTTTGCCACATTGAATATCTCCTTCGATTGCTTTATTAATCATTGGGGTATGTGTATCATGGGTCACATCGGTCACAATAGCAATATTGGGTTTGATTCTTCTAGCAATCATCTCGGCACCTCTTAATCCAATTTCTTCTTGAACAGCATTCACAATGTATAAACCAAATGGTAATTTCTTTTTATTTTCTGAAAGCATTCTTGCCACTTCGGCAATCATGAATCCACCAACTCGATTGTCAAAAGCTCTTCCAATGATAAAGTCATGTGCTAATTCGTCAAATCCTTCCTCATAAGTAACCACTGCACCAATATGAATCCCCAATGCTTCTACTTCTTTTTTAGATCTTGCCCCGCAGTCTAAAGTCAAATTTTCTACTTTAGGTTGTGGCTCTTTTTGTTCTGGATTGCTCATCCTAGTATGAATTGCAGGCCATCCAAATACTGCTTTTACCGGTCCTTTTTTTCCATGAATCCAAACACGCATAGATGGTGCAATTTGATGATCCACTCCGCCGTTGCGTTTAAGGTGAATTAAACCTTGATCGTTGATATAATTTACAAACCAACTTATTTCATCCGCATGTGCCTCAATCACCACCTTAAATGACGCATCAGGATTAATCACACCCACTGCAGTACCATAGGGGTCTGTAAAAGTGGTATCAACATATTGTGTCAAGTAGTTTAACCAAATTTTTTGACCACTCGTTTCAAATCCAACTGGTGAAGGATTATTGATATACTCTTTTAAAAACTGATAAGAAGTTGGGTTGATTAGCTCATTTTTTTTAGAGTTACTCACTTTATTCGTACCTACTTTCTTTGTACTTGCTTTATTTGTACTCACTTTTTTTGTTGTTGCTTTTGCCATAGTTCGTTTAATTATAACCCTTGCAAGATACTACATTCTGTATTTATTAATACATTTGTAACAAACCTAGGTAGTATGAATGGCGAAACTTGGAACATGGAGGATTTAAAGGACTTGGCACCCTCCAATTTCTTGCGCACTGCCTTGTCACTCATGGCCTATCAAGCTTCAAATAATGCAGTGTATAATGAGTGGATTCAATCCATGAAACTGCAATTAGATTCAGTTGAATATCTGGAGCAAATCCCATTCTTGCCTATTCATTTTTTTAAGACGCATACTATTTATACAGGTACGGAATGTCCTAGATTTTATTTTGAAAGTAGTGGGACGACCCAGGACACTGTAAGTAAACATTTTGTTAAAGCGCTAAGCGTGTATGAACAAAGTTTTATGCACTGCTTCCAACAATTTTACGGATCACCAAAAGACTATTGTATACTTGGTTTATTACCCAATTATTTAGAGCGACAACATTCTTCCTTGGTCTATATGACAAATCATTTAATACAAGCAAGTGCAAATCCAGAAAGTGGATTTTATTTATACGATTTTGAGAAATTGAATATGACTTTAGCTGCTTTGGAAAAGGCGCAACAAAAAACTTTATTAATTGGAGTTAGTTATGCCTTAATGGATTTTGTAGATGCGTATCCTCAAGCATTGAATCATACCATGGTGATGGAGACTGGGGGCATGAAGGGAAGAAAGTTAGAATTAACCAAACCTGCTTTACATGCCTATTTAGCAGATGGATTTGGCGTACAAGATATCCATTCAGAATATGGTATGACAGAATTATTAAGTCAAGCCTACTCAAAAGGAGGGGGCATTTATGCATGCCCGCCATGGATGAAAGTCTTAGTCGCGGATGAATCCGATCCAACAGCCTTGAATGCAACGGGCAGGGGTGTCTTGCATATCATTGACCTTGCCAATTTTAATAGTTGTGCATTTATTGCGACAGAAGATATAGGAATCGTATACCCTGACGGAAGTTTTGAAGTACTAGGAAGACTAGACCAAAGCGCAAGAAGGGGTTGTAGCTTATTGGTTGTTTAAAACCAATCCTTCCATTTGTTTTAAAAATTGCGAGTTGATATTATAGTTAAATTGTCTTTTATCAGTTTCTTCTCTTTGTTTTATAATGAGTAATTCTTTTGATCTAGTAGCCAACTTAAATTTTTGGTTGATACGTAAAAAATGGTCGCTTCTGCTTTTGTTTTGAATAAGAATATCTTTCTGTTGCACACCAATTATTTTATTGATCATTTTGATAGAGATTTGTTCATTGTTCATCTGGCATTGAAATATTGTTTGAATCAAATCTTTTTCAACAATGGTAATCGCGCTGTAAAAGTTTTTATATAGAATTGTCTGAACTTCATCTGGTATCGTTTTCTTCTTCCTTTTATTTTGTATGAAATTATACGTAAAAATGATGAAAAGGACAATCAAGGCATTCCCAATAATTGGTTCCCCTGGTTCCAACACTTTCATAATTTGTACAAATCGATCATTCGAATAAATTACGTCACCAGTTGCTTCTTTAATGTCATTGAATGATAAGGAGATAGTTTCAAAACTCAATACGCCTTCTTTCGTAACTTTAATTAGGTAATAGTTTGATCCAAGCACAAATTGAATATTGAAATCACGATTATTATTATATATTTTCAAATATTTTTCTCTAAATTCTGATTGCTTACTGGTTGAAAAAGTTCCATAGCTATTGGTTGAAAAGTTCAACCAATACAATTCAAGATCAGAATGAAAAATTAGATATGGACCAAATGGGTTTAGTTGACTTTCTTGTTTTTTAATTAATTCTTTCAGGGTTGGATTGAGTGCCCCTAAGCTTTCCCATTTTCTTTTTGCAAAATCAAAGACAATAGAACTATCAATATCACTAATCGTTAATGTTTTTGGAAAATCTTGTTGTTTAATAGAATTAGAAAGGTAAAGCTTACCTAATTTCTCATCCATAAAATAGAGTATGCTATTTTTGTCGCTTAGGGAGATAGATGCAGTATTTGAAGTATTGTAAATTTCCCATTCATGGGTATTGTTACTAAAATAACTCATGTAGTCTCTTACCTTCCAAAACCCAGTGCCTCCAAATTGAAATAGCGTGTCCTTATACATCCAATTTAAACTGCTATAATTACTACCAAAATGTATGGTGGAGTCTATTCTATTAAACTGGTAGTTACCTTGGCTTTTTTTTGCGATTTCATATAATATACCTGTCCCCAATACTTGTATAAAAACCTTTCCTTTTCTTTTAATAAAGCTTGTTCCATTGGATAGTTTTTTTGTAATGCCAAGTCTAAAGTCCTCCTTTAAAAAATTTAAAGCAAGGTCATGGCTGCTGTCTTTTGAGATAAAATCTAATAAGGCAATTTCTACTTTTGACAATGGGTTAATAACCTGAATTGCTTGAGAAGATACAGTCGTTGTGTTTGCAATCACAAATAGGGCAAGTAATATCCATTTATTTAGCATAGGAAAATCTAGGTTCGATTCATAATGAAGTTAAAAAAAAATTATATATAAAAATCAATTAATGTAAAATCATTAAAAATTAATATTTCATTAATTTGTAAATTATTGATTTGTAAGTATATATATTCAAATTTTAAATTTCTCCTCTTAATTTACTCAGAATTTGGTAGATGCATCCGTTGGACGAATATTTACATTAATCAAGAATTACCACAAACAATAAATTAAAGAAATATTATATATAAAGATTTTATCCTTTGGGGGAAGGATAATTGGGGTAATCGGGATTCGTCTTGGTTGCCCCAGCTTTTTTTATTGCCTCTCTTAGGTTACTTGGCCTAGCTTTAAGCCTTAATGATTAATTTGCAATATGTTTTTAATGGAAGAAGATATTGCTTGCGCTTTAGATGCCTTACGAAAAGGGGGTATCATTTTATACCCCACAGATTCTGTTTGGGGGATAGGCGCCGATGCAACCAATCCTGATGCTGTTGAAAAAATTTATGAACTCAAAAAAAGAGCAGATACCAAAGCCATGATTGTGCTCGTGCCAGAAGAAAAATGGATTTTGGATTATGTTTCGGAACCAGCTCCTAAAGTGGCAGATTATATTAAGGGTATCACCAAGCCAACGACCGTGATTTATGATCAAGCAAAAAATGTAGCACCTAATTTAATTGCAGCAGACGGATCTATTGCCATTCGAATTTGCAAAGCAAATTTTGCGCAACAATTAATGCAAGCTTTTGGGAAACCTATCGTAAGTACTTCTGCCAATATTTCTGGATTGCCCACGCCAAAATGTTTTAAAGACATCTCCTTAGATATCATTGAAGGGGTTGATTATGTAGTGCGTTCAGAGCAAGAGGATACTTCTTTAAAGGCGCCCTCTGCTATTGTGAAATGGGATAAAGATCAAATCATCATTATACGCCCTTAAATCCACTCCATGGCACAAAAAATTTTGGTGATTCAAACAGCTTTTATTGGAGATGTCGTTTTAGCGACCGCCATGTTGGAATCTATACATCAACAAAATCCTGCTGCATCCATTTCGGTTTTAGTTAGAAAAGGAAATGAGGCATTGTTTAACGCGCATCCTTATCTTGATAAAGTCTTGGTATGGGATAAAAAACAAAATAAATATGGGCATTGGCTACAACTACTTTTTGAAATAAGAAAAAATAAATTTGATGCAGTGATCAACGTGCAACGTTATGCTGCCACAGGATTATGGACGGCATTGTCTGGGGCCAAAATAAAAATTGGTTTTGAAAAAAATCCTTTTGCTTTTTTATTTACGAACACAATACAACACCAGGCTGTTGGCAATGGATTGCATGAAATTGAACGTAACCATGCATTGTTATCTCCTTTGGGATTGTTTCCGAGTGCAAAGCCAGCATTGTATCCATCTGCACAGGATTTAAAAGCAGTGGAAGGCTACCAGTCATCACCTTATTTGTGCATGGCGCCAGCATCAGTTTGGTATACTAAACAATTCCCAATACATCAATGGATTCAGGTGTTGAATTCAATTCCTTTTGAAGGGCCTATTTATTTACTTGGGGGGCCAGGCGATAAATCCTTGAACGACCAGATCATGCAATCAGTGCAGAAAAAAAATCTAGTCAATATGGCTGGAAGACTTTCATTTTTAGCATCTGCTGCTTTACAAAAAGGGGCAGTGCTGAACTATGTCAATGATTCAGCACCCATGCATTTTGCTTCTGCGGTGAATGCGCCTGTTGCTGCCATCTACTGTTCTACTGTGCCAGATTTTGGCTATGGTCCATTGTCAGATACCTCCTTTATTATTGAGACAGAACAAGCTTTACCTTGTAGACCTTGTGGATTGCACGGAAAAAAACAATGCCCATTAAAGCATTTTAATTGTGCCGAAACCATCCGCTTGGAACAAATCTATCAACCCCTCCAACAAGTGCTGCACAATTAGTACTTTTGCACCAATGTCTATTGAATTAACAGCACAAGAAAAAGACCTATTGGCTATTGCGGGAGCCGCTGCGGCTAAAATAGGGATACCTGCCTATGCAGTGGGTGGATTTGTGCGCGATAAAATTTTAGTCAGAGCAACCAAAGACATAGACATTGTTTGTATTGGAGACGGTTTACAATTAGCAACTACATTCGCCAATCAATTTAGTCCAAAGCCTGCTGTTTCATTGTTTAAAACCTATGGCACTGCACAGGTAAAACTCACCGATATTGAAATTGAATTTGTGGGCGCCCGAAGAGAATCCTATGTCAGAGAAAGTAGGAATCCAACAGTCGAACCAGGCACTTTGATAGATGACCAGAATAGAAGGGATTTTACCATCAATGCCATGGCGATAGATTTGAGCGTATCTAATTTTGGCGCACTTTTAGATCCATTCAATGGATTAAATGATTTAGCACTAAAAATCATTCGTACACCATTAGCGCCAGAACAAACATTTGATGACGATCCTTTAAGAATGATGCGTGCCATAAGATTTGCAACACAATTGGATTTTGTTATTGAGGAAAATACATTTAAAGCCATTCAGCAAATGGCAGATCGGATTAAGATTGTTTCTCAAGAAAGAATTACAGATGAGTTGCAAAAAATAATGAATAGCAAACAACCTTCAAAAGGTTGGTATTTATTAAGAGAAGCAGGTTTATTAGCACATATTTTTCCAGTATTGTTAAAATTGGAAGGCGCTGAAACCCTTGACGGCATTGGTCATAAAGACAACTTCTCTCATACCTTACAAGTGCTGGATAATATAGCTGTTAACACCGATGATGTCTGGTTAAGATGGGCTGCCTTATTGCATGATATTGCAAAACCAAATACCAAAAGATTTGAACCAGGGACAGGTTGGACATTTCATGGGCATGAAGTGGTGGGTGCAAGGATGGTGCCTAAATTATTTACACAATTGAAGCTGCCTTTAAATGAGCACATGAAGCTGGTGCAGAAATTAGTGGCTTTACATTTACGACCAATCTCATTGACAAAAGAAAATGTCACCGATAGTGCGATTCGAAGATTGTTATTTGATGCTGGCGAAGACATTGAATCATTGATGTTACTCTGTGCAGCAGATATTACTAGCAAGAATCAAACCAAGGTTAAAAGATATTTACAAGGCTTTGAAATGGTCAAGGCCAGGATTGTGGAAGTGGAGGAAAAAGATCAGATGCGTAATTGGCAACCTCCAATTACTGGAGAGATGATTATGCAAATTTTTAATATCACCCCTTCTAAGCAAGTAGGCATTATCAAGGACGCCATTAGAGAAGCGATCTTGGACGGCATTATCCCTAATGAGTATGAAGCTGCGTATCAATTCATGATTGCAGAAGCGGCTAAAATTGGGTTGCATCCTGCCCTATAAAAAAGCTTAAATCATCCTAATAAATGCTAATTTAGCGTTTCAAAATCACCAAAATGGCCATTTTAAAATTTAGGATTTCTTGGGAAGAAGACGATGCGATTTATAGAGATGTAATGGTGAAACATGCACAACATTTTTCAGACCTGCATCATATTATTTTGAAGGCTTTTGAGTTTGATGAAAAACATGATGCTACTTTTTTTAGAAGCAATGAAAAATGGCAGAGAGGAAGAGAAATTAGCAAAGCGGTGTATGAAAAAAATTATGTCGTGCCGCCATTGATGATGGATGAGGTGTTGATAGGCTCTGAGATTTTAAATACCAACCAACAATTTGTTTATTTATATGACTTTGCAAAGTCTTGGACTTTTTTAATACAATTGATTCAAGTGATTAAGAATGCGGATGCAGATATGGAATTAAATTATCCAATGGTGTCAAGAATTGAAGGTGTTGGTCCAATGCAATATGGTACGAAAGGCTTGCTAGGTCCTAATTTCACAGATATCGAAGAGAAGTATGATTTAACTGAAGCTCAGGATGGATTTGGGGAAGAGGGGGAAGCAGATGCGCATGCGTCTGATGACGATGGGAATGGACTTTTAGGGGATTTACTTTCAGGTGAAGAAGACGACGCTGATGAATCTGATGATGAAGACGCGGATGACCAAGATGCGTCTGGGTCTGATGACGCAGGTGGCATGTTTGATGATAGTTCCGAAGCCTACTAATCTCATAATATATTTATTTTGACGCCTACCGTATATATCGTTGTTGGTCCTACAGCTGTTGGTAAAACAAAGTATGCGATTGAATTAGCACAAAAACTTAAAACGGAAATTATTTCTGCAGATGCAAGGCAATGTTATCAAGAATTAAATATTGGTGTTGCTCGTCCGAGCAATGAAGAACTAGCTCAAGTTAAACATCATTTTATAGCAAGTCATTCCATTCAAGAGACGGTGAATGCAGGCACATTTGAAGCATATGCATTAAAAAAATCAGCGGAATTGCTTGCAGCATTTGGATCCGTGGTGATGGTTGGAGGAACTGGGTTATACATTAAAGCATTTGTAGAAGGGATGGATCAAATCCCAGCAATTGATCCAGCGATACGCAGTCAAATTCAGGAGGATGTATCATTGAAAGGGATGGATTGGCTTCAAGCGCAAGTGCAAGCAAAGGATCCTGCCTATTGGGCAAGTTCAGACCAGGGGGAACAACAAAATACACAAAGATTATCCAGGGCTTTGGAAGTAGTGATTGGAACAGGGCAATCCATCCTTAGTTTTCAACTACAGTCTAAAAAAACACGTTCATTTGACATACAAAAAATTGGATTGGAGATGCCAAGGGCGCAATTGTATGACAGAATCAATCAAAGGGTTGTGCAGATGGTCGACATGGGCTTAGAGGAGGAAGTGATTGCTTTACGCCCTCAATTTCATTTGAATGCATTGCAAACCGTTGGCTATCAAGAGTGGTTGCCTTATTTTGAGGGGCATCAAACAAGGGAGTCAGTGATTCAGGCTATTCAGCAGAACACCAGACACTATGCAAAAAGGCAGATGACTTGGTTTAAAAAAGACCTTGAAATTCAGTGGAGTCAAGCCTAAAATTAGTGCCATTTTCAATCCAATTTTATTCAAGGCGGTATTAACAATATTATATAAACTCTTAAAGTTTTTTAATCAGTATTTATTACAATTAGGCTTATTTTTACCCTAATATATATTCCCAAAAATCAATTTTATGCAAAAAAAATCGTTCCTATTTTTTCTTTGTATGTTGACTTTGCTCATCAATCAGGTGACAGGTCAAACCATCCAATTTGAGAAATACACTTTGCCAAATGGCTTAAAAGTAATTTTACATGAAGATCATTCAGCACCAGTGGTGGCTGTAACGACGCTTTACCATGTAGGTTCTAAAAACGAAGACACGGCAAGAACAGGCTTTGCCCATTTTTTCGAACATTTATTATTTGAAGGTTCAGAAAATATTAAAAGAGGGGAGTTTGATAAGTACATCACCAATGCAGGTGGTGCATTGAATGCCAATACCTCACAGGATCGTACCTTTTATTATGAGTTACTACCTTCTAATCAAGTTGAATTAGGATTATGGTTAGAAAGTGAGCGTATGATGCACGCGAAGATTGAACAAATTGGGGTGAACACGCAAAGAGAAGTGGTAAAGGAAGAGAAGCGTCAACGTGTTGACAACCGACCATATGGTTCTTTTTTAAACGAAGTTTTAAAGCGTGCTTATAAAGTACATCCTTATCAATGGTCACCAATCGGAAGCATGGATCATTTAAATGCTGCAAAATTGGATGAGTTCATCAATTTTTACAAGACATTCTATGTACCTAATAATTGTGTGTTGTCTATAGCGGGAGATTTTAATAAAGCCGAATTGAAAGCGAAGATTGAAGCTTATTTTGGTCCAATTAAAATGGGCACCAAGCCAATTCCAAGACCAACTATTAAAGAACCAGCTTTAGGTGGAGAGGTAAGAGATGTGATATACGACAATATCCAATTACCTGGTGTGTTCCAAGCCTACCGTGCGCCTAAGCAAGGCGGGAATGAGTATTATGCATTCAATGTATTGTCAACCCTTTTATCTGGTGGAGAGTCCTCTAGAATGAATAAAACTTTAGTGGATAAAAAGCAACAAGCAGTGGCTGCGCAATCAGTTCCATTTTTCAATGAGGACGAAGGCTTATTCATTGCTTTATCTATTGCGAATATGGGTGTGAAGATTGAGGAATTAGAAAAAAGTATGGATAGTGTAGTGAATGAATTGAAGATGGGATTAGTAGGAGAAAGAGAGTTCCAAAAAGTAAAAAATCAAATCACCACATCACTTGTTACTGGCAATGCAACCATGGCTGGTATTGCAGAAAGTTTAGCGAACAATGAAGTGTATTTTGGAGATGCTAATTTAATTAACACAGAATTAGAGAAATATAATAAAGTGACAAGAGAAGATGTATTGAATGTGGCGAAGAAGTATTTAAACAAAGACAATAGGATTGTTTTGTATTATTTACCTAAAGAAAAACCTACCACTAAATAATCAAGTCATTCTAAAAAGTTTACCTTAAAATAATTTTATGAAAAAACATTTATACTTATTTCTATTTTTAGTTCCATTGGTTTCAATGGCACAGAACATAGATCGTTCAAAAGCGCCTTTACCAGGCAAGGCTCCCCTTATTCAAGTAGGAGACCCAGTTAAATTTACTTTAGCAAACGGGTTACAAGTATTTGTCGTAAAAAATACAAAACTGCCACAGGTGAGTGCTACATTGGCATTAGACTATGATGGTTTTGCAGAAGGCGACAAAGCCGGTGTGGCTCAAATGGCTGGTCAGTTGTTAAAAAGAGGTACTACAACTAAATCAAAAGCACAATTAGACGAAGCCATTGAATTTTTGGGAGGAAGCATGTCTACTTCAAGTCAATCAGCATCGGTTAGTTCATTAAAAGGTAATTTCCCAAGTTTATTAGGGTTGTTATCAGAAGTGGTATTACAACCAGCTTTATCTACCGATGAATTGGAGAAAATTCGTAAGCAAACCTTATCAGGCATTGAATCAAGCAAAGACGATGCGGATGCAATTTCTGGTAATGTGGTTAAAAAATTAGTCTACGGAGCAACGCATCCTTATGGTGAGATGATGACCACTAAGACTGTGAATACAGTGTCTATCGCTGATGTTAAAACATTTTTAAATACTTATTGGATACCGAATGCAGCATATTTGATTTTTGTTGGAGACATCGAACCTGCTACTGCAAAAATGTTAGCTGAAAAAAGTTTTGGCAATTGGAAAAAAGGCGTGTTTACAAAGCAAAATTTTGCCAAGCCTGTTCAGCCTAAACAAACCTATGTAGCGATTGTAGACCGACCTTCAAGCGTGCAAAGTGTAGTTGCTATTGCTGGCGCAGTAGATTTGTTACCTGGCTCTTCGAATGTGATTGCAGGCTCAGTGATGAATAATATTTTAGGTGGTGGATTCTCTGGTCGTTTGTTTGCTAACCTCCGTGAAAAATACGCATTTACTTATGGCGCTTACTCTTCTTTAAGTCCGAGTCGTCAAATTGGTATTTTCCAAGCAGAAGCTTCTGTAAGAAACGAAAAAACAGATAGTTCTGTACAAGAATTATTACGCGAGATCAATACCATCAGAAATGAGCAAGTAGGAGAGACTGAACTAAGTAGAATGAAGAATTATTTATCTGGTGGTTTTGCAAGATCACTTGAAAATCCTGCTACCATTGCCAATTTCGCATTGAATATTGCGCGTAATAATTTGCCTGCAGACTATTATAAAAAATACTTGACCAATTTAGCAGCAGTAGATGCAGCAAAAGTGCAAAATGCAGCTCAATTATTTTTGAATACAAATCAAATGCATATTGTGATTGTAGGTAATGCAAAACAAATCACTAAGGGCTTAGAAAAATATGGTCCATTAAAGTATTTTGATATAGAAGGTAATGAAGTGGCTGCTCCAACAGAAGTAAAAGCAGACGCGAGTTTAACGCCAACTGCATTGATGGAAAAAGCGATTGCAGCCATAGGCACCAAAGAGGCTTTAACTAGCGTGAAAGATGTGCAATTAAAAGGAACTGCTAATTTAATGGGGCAGTCTTTAGAGATGAAACAAACTATTGTAATGCCAGGTAATTCAGTAACCACCATGTCAATGGGTGGCATGGCAATGATGAGACAGGCAGTTGTAGATGGTAAGTACTCCTTTGCACAACAAGGGCAGGAAGCGCCTATCACTGATGATATAAAAGAAGGTCTTGACGAGTCTGCTACCCTAGTACCAGAGCAATTATTCCTCACAAAAGGTTATGGTTTAAAGATTGTAGGCGCAGAAAAAGTAGACGGTAAAGATGCGATTGATGTGGAAGTAACAACCCCTTCTAAAAAAGTATCACACCGTTTTTATGATGCTACAACATTCTTATTAGTGAAGACTTCAAAATCAGAAGAAGTACCTGGTCAAGGAACAATGACACAACAACAATATTATACTGGCTATAAAGTTGTGAATGGCGTTCAAATTGCTTCAGAGCAGTTAATAGATATGGGACAAATGAAGATTAATATTAAGTACACAGATATTAAAATGAATCAAGGATTAAAGTCAAGCGACTTGAAATAGAATAAAATATCCCGCACAAAAAAAGCCATCCCTCGGGATGGCTTTTTTTATCTCAATGTGTTAGTCTCAATGTGAATTAGAATCTGATTCCGTATCCAATATTGAATAATACAGCATTGCTATTTTGAACTGCAATAGGGCTAGGCTTATCAATTAATCGGTAAGGCACCACCGCATCTCTATTGGCGGCACTTGAAATAGTAAAGTCTATAAAGTATTTATTGGTTCTATAACCAATACCACCAGATAAAATGAAGCGGGATGGTGTTACTAAGGCATTGCCATTTTCGTCTGCAAATTCATTTTTGTAAGGACTACCATAATAAGCAGTACCTGCTCTAGCCATCCAGTTGCTTGTTAATTTAATTTCAGATCCAATCTTTATATTCAAATTATTTTTATAAGTTGATTTCATGGTGTTGTTTAAGTCATCATAATAGTTTACACTTTCTTCGTCAAAATCATTGGAAGAAAAACGTGTTCCAGCATAATTCACCCACTCGATATCTGCACTGATGAATCCCAATGGTTGAGTTGGTTTTCCTGGACTCGCAAAAAAGTAACTACCACTAAAAGTAGCCTTTGTTGGCGTCATGACTGTATACTCTCTCAGGCCAGGGAGGCCATTGTTCAAATAACCTGAACTAGCAGAATCTTTCCCAGCATAGGACTCCGTATTGGTTGTCATGTCTGCAGATATTCTATCTCTAAAGCTAATTAATTGAGGTGTATGCAATGCAAATCCAAGACGGAAGAAGGATTCTGGTTTGTAGATGATACCAAATTTGGCACCAATACCCCAACCTCTAGAACTAAATTCTTCATTGAAAACAAAACCACCAAATTGATTTGTTGTATTGTTTGGGTTCAAATCAGTTTCAGAAACTTGAAGTGAACGATTAAAATTCACAATAGGCAATACGATACTTGCACCTAAGTATAATTTGTCTTGTATATTACCACCCCAGCCAAACGTTAATTCATTAGAACTTCCACTCGTGATAGATTCAAATTCCTGGTTTACACCACTTGAAATAGGCACTAAACTTTGATAGCCTGCTACATTGCCATTTTTATCTGCGATGGTGTCAATTAAAAAAGTTCTAAATGCCAATGAGCTTC